>ERZ1740072.39-NODE-39-length-78902-cov-17.711657_pt1 | contig 78902 bp, 76 predicted proteins | sample MGYA00581733_ERZ1740072 | MGnify/ENA primary metagenome ERZ1740072 (study PRJEB43018, sample SAMN04849741) | marine metagenome | isolation source: floating plastic debris | place: Pacific Ocean | collected 2008-08-30 | study: EMG produced TPA metagenomics assembly...
GGGCCTTTAAAGACTTTTGGAGTTCCCCCTTCTCTACTGGCTGAGGGCCTTTAAAGACTTTTGGAGTTCCCACATTCTCTACTGGCTGAGGGCCTTTAAAAACTTTTGGAGTTCGCCTAGCAACGTTTTCTTCGGCTTAGGCGCATCACTGTCTTTAGTGTCTCCATAGAGGACCTTTTCCAGGGCTTCACTAGACGGGCGTTGGGGAAGTTCTGCCTTGAGTTCGTACTGTTCGCCCACGTCTTGCCAAATTTGCCAGCCCTGGGGATGGCGGTGGAGCACGGCGGCATCGGGCATGGGGCGATAGTAGTAGGACGAGGTCAGGGTGCTTAAGAAGCGCTCGCGTATTTGGCGAGCGGCGTAGCCAATACCGACGATACTGACGTCTTCTAGCTGGGGGTTCAGCAGAATGACCGGACGGTCTTGGGCGTCATTACAGAGTTTTTCCACATCTGCGACTTCGACAGAGGAGGGGTTGACGATGAGAAAGGCATCATCGTCGGGGTCGACGGTGGCTTGGATTTCGTTGATGCCGCGGATCGTGAAGTCTGGATTGTTCCAGTCGCGTTTGGCGAGAGCGGCGGCTCCGGCATCGGGGAAGTAAACTTTGAACTGCATTCCTAGGTCTTGGAACAGACTGAGAAAGCGTTCGGCAATGGGCTGCTGCTTGAGTTCTGGGATCACCATTTCTACCTGTAGACGGGTAACGCCATCTGCGATCGCAGCCTTAGTAGAAACAATGGCCTGATCAATGGTTTCCTCAAGGCTAGTCGGCAGGTCAGACATGGTTAAAATTTTTGTTCTCAGTAGCTAATCAATCACCCTGATTATCTGCTTTTTTGTACCGCTAGACCGTTGAGTTTAGTCATGGGGTTACCATTGACAGTTGGCATTGGTGCTTACTGACCGCAGGTGTAGGCAAGGGGGCAGCCGTTATGGGTAGGATGATGACTTTCCAAGTTTGCTCCCCTCAAGGTCCTATGAGCCAGGGGTTGGGCGTAGCGTTCGCTGAATGATTTTTCGCTAAATGATTTTATGACTGATGCTTGGTGAGAAACCGATCGAGCTGGTTGGCAAAGGCTTCGCGATCGCGACTGCTCATTGCTGGTGGTCCACCGGTTTCAACGCCGCTACTGCGCAGAGATTCCATAAAGTCACGCATCGATAGCCGTTCTCGAATATTGCGCCGATCGTAAAACTCTCCCCGAGGATTCAGCGCATAGCCACCTTTTTCAATTGCATTGGCTGCCAGGGGGATATCTGCTGTAATCACCAGGTCACCGGTCGCCATCTGCTGCACGATGTAGTTATCTGCCACATCTAAGCCCGAGCGTACTTGCACCGATTCAATATAGGGAGATGCGGGGATTTGGAGCGGTGCATTGGCCACCAACGTTAGGGGTATCTGTAACCGCTTAGCGGCTCGATACAGAATCTCTTTGATTACATTGGGGCAGGCATCTGCATCAACCCAAATTTTCATGTGACTTCAGTACACTACCGTTGCTGATTTAGACGATGAACCGAGCGGTTAGACATACCATAGGACAGCATTTTTCCGATCAAACCAACCCTCTCCAGGAGCAGCAACACCCAGTCATTTAATCCCTGCCGTAACTGGCTGGCTCGCCATTACCCGATTAACAATTTGCTTCAGCACCATGGCTGCCCAATCCACATCAGCGTCCGTAGTCTGGTGTCCTAGGGTAAGCCGAATGCCTGTTTTCGCCGCCCCATCGCTAAACCCCATCGCTTTTAGAATCGGACTCGGGGTTAGCTGACCGCTATGGCAAGCCGATCCCGCGCTAATCCCGATCCCCGCTAGGTTCAATTGACGTACTAGGGTTTTTCCCGTGACCTCTTGCCCATCTGCATTGGGGAGATAAAAACTGACATGGTGGGGGAGTCGCTGCTGTGGATGGCCCGTGAGGACTAGCTCAGGATGGCTTTGTAACTGCTCAATTAATCGCTCCCGCAGTCTCAGCAGGCGTTGATTTTCTTGATGGAGCTCTTGAATAGCTAGGTCTGCCGCCGCGCCAAACCCGGCAATAACAGGCACTGCCTGGGTCCCAGAGCGTAAATTATTTTCTTGCCCGCCACCGTTGAGTAGCGGCATGAGTTCAGCCCCTGGTTTTACATAAAGTGCCCCCGCACCTTGGGGACCGTAAAGCTTGTGGCTAGAGATGGAGAGTAAATCTACGCCCAAGTCCCGCACATTAAGGGGCAATCGCCCAGCCACCTGGACTGCGTCGGTATGGAAGAGCGGTGTCGCAAGCCCCCCGGCTGCTTGAATGACGGCCGCCAGCTCGCTAATAGGCTGCAGCGTACCCACTTCACTTTGACCATAAATGACCGATACCAGCACCGTATCTTGGCGCAGCGACGCCGCTAAATCTGCTGGATTGACCTGGCCATAGCGATCAACCGGTAACCGGGTAATGTGCCAGCCCCATTGTTCTAGTAGGGCAATGGGGTTTGCGATCGCAGAATGCTCCACAGCCGAAATAATCATATGGCGCGGCTGACGATACTGCTGTGCCACCCCCATGATTGCCAGGTTGTTTGCTTCAGTGCCGCTCGCCGTAAAAACAACCCCATCAGAGGGCGCACCGATTAGCTCTGCCACCTGCATCCGTGCCGTTTCCAGCACCGTCGCCGCCTGAGCGCCCCACCTATGTAAACTAGACGGATTGCCCCAGCCCTCTATCATGGCTGATTGCATTACCGCAATTACTTCGGCGCGTGGCGGAGTAGTCGCGCTGTAGTCTAAATAGATCTGCATAAGGTGCTCTGTTTGGTCCGCTCACGACTTACCACTTCCCTTAAATATCCTCCGGCTCCTTCCCCGAAACAACCGGTGCCGTCTTACTTAGTTTCAGTTTTGGATGTTCCCCTTCTACCTGCTGACAGTTCCACTCATTCCGGAACAGCAACACCGGGCGACCATAGCTATCCTTGACCGTTACCGTATTAAACAATCGGCCAGCATCTTTTAATGCCTCCCAACCGCCCGTTACCCAACGAGCCACGCTGTAGGGCAACATGTCTAGCATCGTATCAACGTTATATTCATTTCTTAGGCGAAACTGCACCACCTCAAACTGTAGCTGCCCCACCGCCGCCAAAATCGGATCCCGCCTTGTCTCATCTGCCGAGTACATGATTTGGACGGCTCCTTCTTCTCTAAGTTCTGTCACACCTTTGCGAAACTGCTTAAATTTCGACGGGTTTGGATTCTTGAGATAGGCAAATAATTCAGGTGAGAAAAATGGAATGCCTTCATACTCCAGCTTCTTGCCCTGATAAATAGTGTCACCAATGGCAAATACCCCCGGATTATTCAAACCGATCACATCGCCAGGGTAAGCGGCTTCCAGGGATTCTCGCCCCTGACCAAAGAGCTTTTGTGGATGGGATAGCCGCACGTTCTTGCCAGATCGCGCATGGTTGACCACCATATCTTTTTCAAATCTGCCCGAGCACACCCGCACAAAGGCCACCCGATCCCGATGCCGGGGGTCCATATTGGCCTGTAGCTTAAACACAAAGCCAGAAAATTCTTCTCGCGAGGGGGGCACCATGCCCACGGTGCTTTCTCTGGGACCCGGTTTGAGGGCAAAATCCAAGAACGATTCCAAAAACAGCTCCACACCAAAGTTAGTCATGGCGCTGCCAAAGAAGACAGGGGTCATTTCACCCGCATGCACCAGTTCTAAATCTAATTCAGGGCCTAGCTCATCTAAAACTTCCAGTTCTTCTAAAAACTGGGCATAGACATCATCATCCCCAACGAGCTCCTCAATGCGGGGATCGCCCCAGTCGAGGACGGTTTCAGCTGCCGCCTTGGTGCCGTGGGCCTGGCGCTCAAATAAATGAAACTGTCGTTTGCGTCGGTCAAATACCCCTTTAAACCGATCGCCCATGCCCACCGGCCAGTTAACGGCATAGGTAAACAGTTCTAACTCTTTTTCGATTTCATCCAACAGCGCCAGCGGTTCTTGACCAGGGCGATCTAGCTTATTGAAGAAGGTAAAAATTGGCAGCCCACGCATTTTGCAAACTTCAAATAATTTGCGTGTTTGGGGCTCTAGACCCTTAGCTGCATCTTCTAACATGACGGCATTATCCGCCGCGGCTAAGGTGCGATAGGTGTCTTCACTAAAGTCTTGGTGACCAGGGGTATCGAGCAGATTAATCCGATAGCCGCTGTAGTTAAATTGCAGCACCGTCGACGTAATCGAGATTCCCCGCTGTTGCTCTAGCTCCATCCAGTCAGAGACCGCATGTCGTTGCGACCGCCGTGCTTTGACTGACCCAGCTTCATGAATAGCCCCTCCATACAGCAGGAGCTTTTCCGTCAGGGTTGTTTTACCGGCATCAGGGTGGGAAATGATTGCAAAATTCCGACGCTGCTCAACGGCCTCATCGATAGTTGCTATGGATGACAGAGTTGTGGTCATGAAGGTGTTTCAGCTCAGCGAGCATGGCACGATCCCCAGACTGATCGCTGGACCAATCACTGGGGTAGCTCCCATTGTACTGTTCGGTGTCTACGGTCTGTAAAGCTACCAATCAGCACTGTGGTGTTCAACAATTGCCCCCTGGGATGTCATCACCGTCAGCGGTAATTCTGCTTCCGCTTCATGGCGAGCAAACTGAACCACTTGCATGCCTTGGGAGTCAGGCTCTACTACCATCACATAGTGATCCTCTTGCCACTGCAAATCAACGACACGATGGTGCATTAGCCACGTTTCAGCTAGGCTACCTTCATTGATGGCACTGCCTTCATCATGGCTATAACAGTTGGCCCAGACCTCATCAGCCACAGACCATAGCCCTGATAGGTTGATCGGCTCCATACGAGCACTTAGGCCGTAGGTCGTAAAACTTAGAACATCGTGCTGCCAAAACTGGTCGGCTAATTGTTGAAAATCCTTGTCCTGTAGCAGCGTGCTATATCGCTCATCAGTGGCTAACTGCTTTTGCTGTTGGTCGGGATCAGGTCGTTGCCAGTTGGCGGCTTCGCTGCAAACTAGGAACGCTGAGGCATCCTGAACATCAGGACTGGATGCTGCCTGGGGCTGGGTAACAACGGCATCAGCTGTTTTGACAAAATTGCTGGCGGCTTTGATGCCCCCCATGGTCGTAACAATAGCTAGGGCCACAAGCCCCTGTTTACCGAGTTTCTGTAGCTTAGATGCGACCATAGCTGATTTCCGATGCGCCCCTCTAACAATATTGTTCTGTTCTAAAAAATACCTATGAGACTGCCAGAAGCATGACTACGCCATAGGCTGTCCGTAGATCGTTAGATCAAGTTAGGAGTGTTACTGGCTTGGTAAATCCATCAGTGCAATAACAGCTCCATCAGCCTCGGCAAAATCCTATTGCAGCCGGGCTGTTTAGTTTTGCTAGGCTCAGGCATTAACCCAGCCTAAATAGAATCAGCTTAAGCGGTGATTCTGTGGCGAAATGACCACCGTAGGTAACTTTGTTAAGTACGCTACAGCAACCTTTAAAACTACAGGAACTCAGATGTAAACCAGGCAAAAATGCCAACAGATACGTATGGTCGTTAGACACCAGAGCCTTTTTAGCAAGTCTAACCAGTACCGATTTAATGCAAAAACATTTTTAGTGTAAAAACATTGTTGCGTCAGCTTTATTTGCGCCTGCTTTTTCCAAATCTATATTTCTAATTATGATGCAGAAGTGGCGCTATATAGCCCCCTCTAGGCCAGTTTTTAGAAAATGTAATGACTGGTCTACAACAATCTATCGCTCCGAACAGTCATTAAGTTGCTCATTATGTCTTCGTTGTTGCTCGGGAGCAACGTCATTCCTATCGATCTCCCATCCATAGAAATTTAAGGCTGCTCCTAGCGATCCTGCTCTCGCCGAGCTTGCTGCTGGGAACTTAGACTATTTCTCTCCCAAAAATATCCGCCCGCATATCCCTGAATGTCAGGCTGATGAGTGGCAAGATCTAATCGCTTTTCGGCGATGCAGGCATACTCTTCATCCATTTCGATCCCCACGTAGCGGCGGTTGAGTTTTTTGGCAACTACCGATGTGGTGCCTGAGCCTAGAAAAGGGTCAAATACGATATCGCCGGGCTGACTGCTAGCCAAAATAATTTTAGCGATCAGCTTTTCTGGTTTTTGTGTGGGGTGATCCGTGTTTTCTGGCATGGACCAAAATGGGATCGATATATCTGTCCATAGGTTAGACGGATGGGTGATGCGGAATTTTCCTTGCTCGTTTGTCTGCCAATCTTTGGGGTGGCCGTTGCGATCGCGATACGGAGCCAACACACGCCGCTTTAGTTTTACCGCATCAACATCAAACCAATAATTCTCAGAGCGGGTGCCAAACCAAATATCTTCCGATGAGTTTTTCCAATTTCGTTTTGCTCCCCGCCCCTTTTCCCGTTCCCATGTAATTCGATTTCGCACAGTAAAGTACTTAGCAAATACGCTGTAAACCGCAGGCGACGATTGCCAGTCACAGCATATATAAGCTGACGCATTAGGTTTTAGCAGCCTGACGATTTGAGCCATCCAGCTTTCTAACCAGTTTTCATAAGCCGCTGGTGAACGACGATTAAATGTTGATTGATTAAAAACCTTAGAGCGATTGTAGGGAGGATCAACAATTAATAGATCGACAAAGCTGTCTGGCAAGAGTGGCAACGCCTCAATTACATCCTGACAAACGGTGATATTTTGCAGCGTTTGGCAAGAGACATTTTGCGTAAATTTCACTAGGTTTTGACGGTAGTTATGACGGTCATCGGCACTCAACGTTAAGGTGCGATTATTGGGTGCTCGTTGTTTATCACCGTTCATCCGTCTTTCATTTACGTTTACAGCAGCATAGCAAGTGTCTGGATAGCAGTAGCGAACTGCTGAATGCATATTCCCATAGGTAAAGCTGTGCCAACAGCAGTTCACTTCGGAACAGCTGCTGCTATCTCAATCTTTCAGAGGTTGATTGTGCCCTGAACTATGTGTGCCCAGCTATATATCTACAATAAAAACAGCAAACACAGTAGCGGCTACCTTTTTTGGGCAGTCGCTACTGTGTTTATGGGTAGTTATGTCAGTGGGGGCGTCTTTCTCAAGCGTTCAAACTAGTTTAACGGCGGCGCAGACGGATCAACCCCAGTACTCCCATACCGAGAATTGCAGCTGTACCTGCAGGTTCAGGAACATCTGCTGCATCGTCTTCTAAGTTGGTAAGTCCCTTAATTGCAATAACCACATCATTGAAGTCCCGGTCGTTCAGGTTGCCCGAGCGATCTTCAAAACCCAGCAGTAGAAACTCGCCGGCATCGTATGCAGTAATGTGCGCTTCCCCATCCGGATTGTCATTGGGATCGATCCCGTAGCGATTGCCCCCCGCGTCTAAAAAGAGATCTAAAATCGTGCCGTTTGCAAAAGCACCGAGCTGTTTGCCTTCACCCAAAGCCAACGGGCCATCAGCTTCAGGGATTAAACTACTAGGTGATGCAATGTCATCCCAAATAGTCTCCAAACTAGCGCCCGCATCTGTCGAATAAAACAGCTGACTGCGTACGGCTGCTCCATCGTTTACAAAGAAAACCTCGATATTTTCTGCGCCCGTCTCCCACGTTACGTCATCGAGGCTAATAGGGTTTAAATCAGAGTTTTCAATCGCTAGGCGTTCTTCATTGGTTGCTAGCTGGTTAAAGGTCGTCCATTGGTCATAGCTCAGACCGTACTTAGTGCCGAGCTGGTTGTCATATTCAGTTTTAGTCAAATTTGCAGCACTAGCCACTTGAGCCAAGGCTGTGATGGTTACGGCAGCGGCGCATACCGATGTTAAAACGTGTGTAAATTTCATGGTGTTCACCCCTGTCCTTATTCATTCACGATTTAAGTAAAAAAGGACACTAGGTGACGTCAGTATGATCTTTGATTTCTGTAATGGATGTTTTGGCCCGATTCAGTGCCAATTTTCATAAAAGGCTCACTGAGACTTCAGTGATAACTAGGAATTGAGTTGAAAATTTCTCTCTAGCAACAAATCTCCCCATCTTTGGGCGATACATTAATTTTTCTTCGCCCAGGGAAACCCTTGTGTATCAGATAGTTGATGGCAAATGGTCAGGGTCTCCGTAAATTTAGTGATGCGTTCGTAGCGTTAGGTTTTAGCGTTAGTCCATTTACCGAAAACTTCACAAAGCTGGACTACGACTTTCACGTAGCCGTTGCTAACACTGCATCTGTCAGATTAATTAGGGCAATGGATATCCCTAAAAGTCTCAAGTTACATCAGCTAACGTGACTCACCATCGATCAATGCATCCGTCGATCGCTATAGCTTTGGATGTTTAGTAGACGGGATAAAGCGATTAGTATGGAACAATACTGCGATTAATCGATTTTTCCTCCTTCCCATGTTTGAAGCTCTCTCAGAACGATTTGAGTCCGCCTGGAAAACCCTACGCGGCCAAGATAAAATCTCTGATTCCAATATTAAAGAGGCGCTTCGGGAAGTTAGACGCGCATTACTAGAGGCCGATGTCAGCTTTAACGTTGTCAAAGACTTTGTGGCCGACGTCCAAGAAAAAGCTCAAGGGGCTGAAGTTGTCAGTGGTGTAGCTCCAGACCAGCAGTTCATCAAGATTGTCTATGACGAGCTAGTCGCCCTAATGGGGGATGCTAACGAGCCCTTGGCGGATGCCGAGCGTAAACCCACCGTAGTGCTGATGGCTGGTTTACAGGGAACGGGTAAAACCACCGCATCGGCTAAATTAGCCCTACATCTGCGTAAGCAGGAACGTTCGGCCATGCTAGTCGCAACGGATGTCTATCGTCCGGCAGCGGTCGATCAGCTCATTACCCTGGGTAAGCAAATCGATGTGTCAGTGTTTGAGATGGGCACCGATGCAAATCCAGTTGATATTGCTAAGGCGGGGATTGCCAAAGCTAAGGAAGATGGCGTTGATACGGTCATTGTGGATACCGCCGGTCGATTACAAATTGACCAGGACATGATGGCAGAGTTAGAGCAGGTAAAAACAGCGATTAGTCCCGATGAAGTCCTGTTGGTAGTCGATGCTATGACGGGGCAAGAAGCTGCCACCCTGACTCAAACATTTCACGAACAAATTGGCATTACTGGGGCGATATTGACCAAGATGGATGGCGATTCTCGCGGTGGTGCCGCGTTGTCCATTCGTCAAATTTCAGGTAAGCCAATTAAGTTCATCGGTATTGGTGAAAAAGTAGAGGCGCTGCAGCCTTTTTATCCCGATCGTATGGCGTCTCGAATCTTGGGGATGGGAGACGTCCTCACCCTGGTGGAGAAAGCTCAAGAAGAAGTCGATATTGCCGATGCAGAGCAGCTTCAGGCCAAGATTTTAGAAGCTCGGTTTGATTTTAACGACTTTCTCAAGCAAACCCGCTTGATGAAAAATATGGGCTCATTGTCCGGCATCATGAAGCTGATTCCAGGCATGTCCAATAAATTGTCTGCAGACCAGCTCCAACAGGGAGAAACCCAGTTGCGTCGTTGTGAAGCCATGATCAGCTCCATGACCAGGCAAGAGCGAGAAGATCCCGATCTACTCGCTAATTCACCTAGTCGCCGTCGTCGAATTGCTAAAGGCTCTGGGTATGCTGACCGGGATATTAGTAAGTTGGTCAGCGATTTTCAAAAAATGCGCTCCATGATGCAGCAAATGGGGCAGGGTGGTGGTCTGCCCGGTATGGGTGGCGGCATGCCCGGTATGGGTGGCTTTCCTGGTATGGGTGGTGGTTTTCCCGGTATGGGTGGCGGCATGCCCGGTATGGGTGGCGGCATGCCCGGTGGTGGTCGTCCTGGCTTTCGTGGCTATAGTGCAGGGCAGAAAAAGAAAAAGAACAAGAAGAAGAAAAAAGGCTTTGGTTCTCTTTAGAAAGCCCCAGAGGATGAGTGCGATTAGCCATGCCCTATTTGGGAAAACTAATCAACATGAATTGAAGTCATGGGTATATGAAAAAGCATATTAGGCTGGGATTACTCGCATTAGGGGCTAGTTTTCCCTGTTGGCTATCTGCAACTCCAAGCTATGGGTTACCCGGTCACTCTGTTAATGAGGTAAAAACTTGGATGCAGGGCCATCCTACGTTGCGGGCCGATAGCCGTGAAGGCTTGCGGGTACACCGCGCCGATATTCCCTCTCGTCGTTTTACATTCCAGGCCAGTGTCTTCCCCGTGGGAGGATTTCAGCGTTCTGAAGAAGATGATCTTTGGACGTCTTCTTCAAGAAGACGAGACTTGACCACCGTACGTCGTGAAGAATTCATCCTGGTCAATTATGACGAGCAGGTAACCCTGGCAAATTTAGAAGAATCCTTACGTACCCTCTACGGCCCAGATATCTATGCTGACTATCGCCGAGCGCAGACGGTCTATGGCTATGGCGCTGATGTTAGTACGGCGATTCAAGGCGAGGTCCGTCTGGGACAGGTCTATGCCTATTGGGTTGAACTAACCTCCGATGCCAACGGTTTGACTACCGTTGGCAAACTCAATGTTCTACTACCTGAGGACGTTGACCGCTTACAAAACCATCTTCAGCGGCAAGAATCTGTAAGGTAACAGACGGCACAAGATTATTATTTATAGTCTAGATTTTTGTAGTTGCTGTTTGATGCTGCGCTTTGCCATGAAACAAGGACTGAGCAGACTGGCTGTGTAAAGTGTGAGTTCGCAGGCGGCCACATCATCACGGATTATGTCTTGGCGATAGTGCAGACAATGGGCCAGTATTTTGCGAATATCGTTCGCCATATATAGGAGCAACATGGGTGGCCGTTGCCACTTAGCAATGCTCAACATGCGGGTGCGATAGCGACTCAGACCAATCCCTCTGCAAAGCTTCTGTAGATATTGACGAGTCAAACGAGTGCTGGGAATTTGATGTTGCAGACGCATTTGAGGGTTGTACCAGACCTGCCAACCTGCTCGCTGAATGTGTAAAATTGATTCGGTATCTTCTCCGGCTAGCATACTAGTGCTCGTACGGCCCGTAAGCACAAGTTCGGTAGGAACGCTGTCTAGCCATGCCCGCCGTTGAACCACCATACCGGCTGACGGTGGAATGACCTTTTGGCTGGGCGCGTACATTAGAGGTTTGGAGCCGCGTTCCGTTAGCGCCAGTAAGGCTGCAATTCGTTCAAAATTTTTAGGCGGATTGGTTTCAAAGTTGCCTCGAATGCGGCTAGCAATAACACCTGCCTGTGGATGCCTGTGGGCAAATTGATAGGCTGATATTAGCCAGGTCATTCCAGGGAGAGTATCATCGTCTAGAAATCCAACTAATGGACTAGCCGCAACATGAATGGCTTTTTGTCGAGCGTAGGCAGCACCCTGTTGGGGTTCAAATACGTACCTAAGGGGTGCTTGTCTGCTCCATGTTTGTTGGTAATGTTTGACAACGTCCGGCGTATCGTCGGTGCTGTTATTGTCGATAACAATAACTTCCCAGCTGAGGTCAGAGGTATTGAGCTGCCACTGTAGGCAATCTAATACTTTCGCTAAGCGATTACCTCCGTTGTAGGTGGGAATGGCAACCGAAAAATCTAAACCAATTTTTTCGGGAAAGAGTCGACTAAACAGGTGCCTTAAGCCGACCAGACGCTCGGAATGCTCTAATACGTTAACCATTGAAAAGAATCCCGACGAAACGGTCATTTTTAGTGGCTGCTCCACTCGCAATCACGCTGCTTTCAGAATTCCCGGTATCCGTTTTGATCTGTAAATCATCCTTGAAGTACCGTTTGCGGTCTGTATGGCGATACGTTCTAGAACCCTTGTTGAAAGGCGATCCCCGTTGACAGTCTAAAATTGGTTAGCTATATTGTTTGGCCACACTATAGGTTGACTTGATCATGAAAACATCTGACTGGCTAGAAAGCCTGCCTGATAGATTGATTGCTGCAAGAAAGCTGGTATTTCCAAAGATGACTGATGCGGCTCATGCTTTGGGTGTTAGTAAACAAGCCCTTGAGCAGCGTGAGCGGAAACGTTACAAGGGAGCAAAAATAGAAACCTTAATTACGATGATCAAACTGCTGGAGGAGCAGGCCATCATTAGCCCACCGCCTAAAGGCGGTCAGTTCTTAAGTTGACTGTGATATATCTGAGACGTCGCCCGATAAAAGCGATTTTTTGGGGGATGTTCTGGCTTAGATAATGTTTGCCAACTTTGAACATCAAACGGACCCTACTGGATTCGAACCAGTGGCCGACCGCTTAGAAGGCGGTTGCTCTATCCACTGAGCTAAGGGTCCCTTTATTTAACCCGACAGACTGGATTCAGACGGATCGTGATTGATCACTCTTCTGATTACAGCCTATAGTCAGATCAATAAGTTTAGGCGATTTTAGCCATAATCTACCATGGCTGCCAACTGTCTAGGAGTCTGTGTCACTGAAGTATTGGTAACTGGGTACGCTGGAGGCACAAAATGGTTTTAGTCAACGATTTTCTACTATCGTGTTTCTACTAATGTAATAAGTTGGGTTGAACTTACCCATAGGGGTCGAGAAGCAGATTGACAGACTAATGGTTTACTTGCTCAAGCTAATAGCGTGGGCCATGTCCTTGGGTTAGCATTTATCAGCGGCACCATGTTCATTTTAAAGCGCCAGGATGTAGAAATAGGTAGTTTCAAGCATCCGTCTAAAGAGCAAAAAATTCCAATTTTGTCTTATCAAGGGCAGACCTTTCGCTTGCTGAGTGTTTTTAATGCTGCCCAAGAAGAGGATGCGCGCAGCCTTTGGCGAGACCTGACGGACAATCGCGGCAAAGCCTGTGTGCTATTGGAAGAGCCGGAACGGTTTAGTGTGTGGGGTAAGATTCAGCTAGAACGAGTGTCGGTGTCGGAGGAGACGGTCGCTGCCCCTGGTGTGAGTAACGTTTTTGTGAAAGCAGGAGTGCTGATTATCCAGGCAATGTACGAAGACATTGCAGATTTGATGGGGGATAAGCAAGCTAAGCGATTTGAAGGTGATTTGGTGGCGATTGGAAACCAGATGCGGCTGCCCCAGATGGCCTCTGAAGAGCTCGTAGCTCGTTTGCTGCAGCTGGATCCATTTTCAGCGTCATTGCCATCGTGGCAGACAAACCACCTCAACACTATATTTAACGAGCTTCACCGTATTGGCAAAAGTTATTTTGGCCATTCTAACTTTACCGAACGGGCGTTAGAAGCATTGGATGAACTCTCTTCAACTGAGCGAGATGCTTTTTTAAGCTGGTTGAAACAGTTGTCTAGCGGCCAGCTTTGGCAATCGTAGAAATATTTGAGTGGCGTGCCTTGTGGCATTGCTTTTTTTTGCAGACCGTGATCTTTTGTCTGGATTATGGGTATGCTTCGTGTGCGCAAAGCCTATTCTTACTAAGCTTGGATGTTCTCTTCGCTAAGGGAAGTATTGGATTCCATGGCGAGGTGATCTAGACTTAGAGTCCATCAATATTCGTTGGTGGTTATGGTCTTTAACAGGCTGTGACTGGACTAATGTTTTTTCCCAACAGCTGTATGGGAAATTACGATTATCCGTAAGCATTGTCTTTGGTGTTATCTGATTAGGGAGTAGAGCGTTGACTCAGTCCTCCAACAAGGCTTCTAAAGCCAGCTCAGGCCAGTCTACTTTAATGCTTTGCCTTGGTTGGGGCATAGTATCTATCATTTTCTTTTTACTGTTTGGAGCGCTTGCACCCGGAGAAGACGCTCGACCCGATTGGTTTTTAATATCGATTAATTTCTTAGAGATTTTTGCCTTTCTGCTCGCGGCATTTCTGTGTTTTCGAAATTCTAGTAGCTCGCAAATTATTAGTGGTCGCACTGTTTGGCTAGCGCTGGGCGTTGGCATGTTGACCTATGCTGCGGGCACCGTCTTCTTTTTCTTGTGGGGGACGGTGTGGGGCCTAGATCCGTCTGTTTCCATGGGAGATGGCTTTTATTTTATTAGCTACATGGGCATGGTAGTTGGGATGCTGCTGGCGGCTTTGCCAAGGCGGATTGATTTGAGCTTGCCCCAGTGGGGGACGATCGTGGCGATTGGTGCGGTGGGTATTGTTCTAGCCTGTGGTTTGAATTTTGGCTGGCCATCAGCATCAGCTCAGCTGTTGTCTCCACCAGCGATGGCGGCTGAGATCGCCCAGGCACCAACTGAACCTGAGGCAATTGTGGTACCGGTGGAAAACGCCGCTGCTGAAGCTGAAGCTGAAATAGTTGCGGGCTTGCTGCCTGCTCCGGGATGGGCCCAGGCGTTGGATGCGGCGCTTGAGCGCTTTGCCGATCCGGTGGCGTTGATCTATGTGGTACTTGACTGCTTTTTGGTGGTTATTGCTGCGGCACTGCTGGTGGCATTTTGGGGGGGACGTTTTTCGCAATCTTGGCAGCTGATTGCGATCGCAACCTTCTGCCTATACATTGCCGATATGGCCTTTGCCGCTGTGGGCGATAACTACATCGAGGGCGCTTTGTGGGAAGTCTTCTGGATTTTATCGGCGCTCTTTTTTGCCGCTGGTGCTTCGATTGAATATAACGTTTCTAAACGGTCGCGTCGGGGATCGCGTCGTCGAGCATGACAGTGTGGCCAAACCTAGGCATACTAGAGAGACATTTTTACCCGTTCCTTTGGGGTTGTTGCTAGCATGGCACCGCGAAAACTGTCTGACGCTGATAAACGCGATGTAATTGAAATATATCGGCAACCAGGAGAAACTACGTCTACTATTGCTACGCGTTATGGCGTCAGCACGAGTACCATTAGCCGGATTCTGAAAACGCAGCTACCCGAGGATGAATATCGGGAGCTGATTGCTCAGAAGCGTTCAGGCCCCTCGGAAAAGCTAGTTATTCCTTCTCCAAAACAGGCGGATGAAAAGCCTAAGCCAGAGAAACCCATCCCTAAGGTTCGCAAGCGCTCACGCAGTAGCGAAGAAAGCGAAAACACGGCTGCTACCACCCAGGCCGATGACGATGGTCAACTCACGCTACTGTCGACCGAGGAAGAACCTGTCGTTTCTACAAAAAGCCCTCCGCGACGTCGTGATGCCGAGGAAGAGTCTGTCGTTTCTGCAAAAAGCCCTCCGCGACGTCGTGATGATGTATCGGCTGTGGCTACTGAGCTTCTAACCGATTCCAGCGTTCATCGCCAGGATGATGACGACTTAGATGATCTGGATGAAGACCTAGATGATATTGATGATGATCTAGACAGTGAGCTGGATGACGAGTTTGATGACGATGATGACGAGTTTGATAGCTCTGGTGATGCCAGCCTGCTAGGGGCCGCTGTTGAAATTATGCCCATAGCAGATGCCGTCTTTCCGCGCACCTGCTATCTCGTCGTTGATCGTTTGTCCGAACTCATCACGCATCCGCTTAAGGAATTTGCGGAGCTGGGTAATATTCCGGCGCAGCAAGAATCGGCCCGTACACTTCCCATTTTTGATAATCATCGCGTGGCGCGCAGGTTTTCACGACGTAACCAACGGGTGATTAAGGTGCCCGATGGTCAGCTGATTACCAAGGCAACGTCCTATCTTCAGGCTAAGGGGATTACCCATCTATTGATCGATGGCAACATCTACGCCCTTTTAGGTTAGGGACTTGGGTCGGCGTTGTAGAGACGTTCCATAGAACGTCTCTACAGATCAAAATTGAAGCCTATTTTTTGGCGCTCGGCATATTTGGCCTGATCAAAACGATAGAGTTGGGCTGCTCGGTGGGCGACGTTGGTTTCTTTCTCATCTAGGGCGATCAAAATATCTAACTTGAGTAGCTTTTTGCGAAAGTTTCGTTTGTCAAAAGGACAATCTAAAACGATTTCGTAGAGGCGCTGTAGCTGGGTGAGGGTAAACTTCGGCGGCAATAGTTCAAACCCGATGGGTTTGTGACGAATGGTGGTGCGTAGGGTTGCGATCGCATCTTGCACAATCATGCCATGGTCAAAGGCCAGATCCGGTAGCTGACTTAAAGGCCACCAGCGGGCCTCTTTGGCATCAGTCGCTGCTTTTATCTGGTGGTCCCACAAATTGACTACGGCATAGAAGGCCACCGTTACCGTATGACCTCGAGGATCGCGGTTAGGTTGACCATAGGTCTGTAGCTGTTCCAAAAATAGGCCAGTGACGTCGGTTTCTTCTTGAAGCTCTCGGCGAGCGGCCGTTTCTAATGCTTCATCCTGCCGCACAAACCCCCCAGGCAAAGCCCACTGCCCCACAAAGGGAGGGAGCCGCCGCTGAATCAGTAACACCTGCAAATAATCGGTTTGGTCAAGACCAAACACTACGCAGTCTACTGTGACCGCAGGTCTAGGGTAATTATAGGTATGGACCATGGAATGGCAGCTTAGTTGACGTTTCAGAGGGTATTGGCTATAACCAAATTAACCTTAGTGTAAAAAATACACAATCAAGCTTTCCCTGACCTATCATTTTTCTTTCTATGCTCGGCGCAATTGCAGGTGACATCATCGGTTCTGTCTATGAATTTGCAGACCACAAGACCAAGGACTTTCCCCTATTTACAGACGACAGCATTTTTACCGATGACACTATTCTGACGGTGGCGGTAGCCGATGTGCTGCTCCATGGGGGCAGCTATACGGAGGCATTTAAGCGTTACTACCGACGCTATCCGACTCCCTGTGGGGGCTACGGAGCAAGGTTTCAAGATTGGGCGTCGTCGGCAGATAGTCAGCCCTATAACAGCTGGGGTAATGGCTCTGCCATGCGAGTCAGTCCGGTTGCCTATGCCCATCAAGACTTAGCGTCTGTTTTGAGGGCCGCGGAGAAAACGGCTGTGGTAACCCATAACCACCCTGAGGGTATCAAGGGAGCCCAGGCCACGGCGGCGGCGATTTTTTTGGCTCGTCAGGGACAAACTAAGGACATGATTAAACAGTATGTGGAAACCACATTTGGCTATAACCTAAGTCGCAGTTTGGACCAAATTCGGCCTGGGTATCAGTTTAATGAGTCCTGTCAGGAAACGGTGCCTGAGGCCATAATCTCGTTTCTAGAGTCCACGAGCTTTACCGATGCGATTCGTAACGCTGTCTCTCTTGGGGGGGATGCTGATACCCTGACCTGCATTACTGGCAGTATGGCTGAGGCCTTCTATGGAGACGTTCCAGAAGCCATTGCTGATCGCGTTTGGGAACTGTTACCTGAGCATCTGAAAACGATTATTGTGCAGTTCAAGGCGGCCTATATGCCTTTACTCAAGGCTCCGACCACACCTTAGGGCAGTCCCTTAGCTAGTTGTTACCCCACCACCCGATTGATATATTCCTGGAGATGATTGTGATGCCCCATTCCCTGCCGATTCCTGAGTTTTTTGCCGCTGATCGAGTGGGCGACGTGTGGCGTGTGCCCTACGAAGAACGCGCAACTCAGGCGCAGACTTGGGCTCAAACCCATGGCATCAAACCGGCGAATACTGACAGTCCACGGCTGTGTTTGCTGGCGATTGATGTGCAAAATACCTTTTGTATTCCTGGATTTGAGCTGTTTGTGGGAGGCACCTCAGGACAGGGGGCGGTCGATGATACCCGGCGGCTCTGTGAGTTTGTCTATCGCAATCTGGGTCAGATTACGGAAATTGTGCCCACGATGGATACCCATCGGGCGGTGCAAATCTTCCATGCGGCGTTTTGGATCGATGGCGATGGTAAGATGCCGGCCCCCATGACCATGGTGGAATTGGACGATGTGCGTAGCGGTCGCTGGCGGGTAAATCCAGCCATTGTTCCTAGCCTAGGGGTACCGTTAGAGCAGCTAGAAGCCTTTGCCCTGCACTATGTGCAACGCCTCAGTGAGGATGGCAAATATCCGCTGACGGTGTGGCCCTACCATTCAATGCTGGGAGGGATTGGCCACAGTTTGGTCTCAGCCTTTGAAGAGGCCTGCTTTTTCCATAATTTGGCTCGTCAGACCCAGACCCGCTTTGAGCTCAAGGGTAGTAACCCCCTGACGGAAAACTATTCGGTGCTGCGGCCAGAAGTATTAAACGACCCCACTGGACAGCCTGTGGCCAAGAAAAATCAGCAGCTGATTCAGCATTTGATGACCTTTGATGCGGTTGCGATCGCAGGTCAAGCCAAGAGCCACTGTGTTGCTTGGACCATTGACGACTTCTTGAGCGAAATCCAACAGGTGGATGCTACGCTAGCCAGCAAAATTTATTTGCTCGACGACTGTAGTTCCCCCGTGGTGGTGCCGGGGGTGGTAGATTTTTCGGCCACAGCTGATGCCGCCTATCAACGATTTGCAGCAGCTGGCATGACTATTATTCAGTCAACCAGCCCGATCTCAACTTGGTTGCCCCGCTAGACGGTCCAGGCAAAACATGACCATATGAGACGTTGCTGTTCTTCGAGACGACTGTCCCTGCAAGATGCGCGTGCCCATAGCGCCATAGTTCGCAGCATCGTTGAACGTGTCGATAACGGCGACTATGGGCACGCGCAACGTGTTGTCTATAGTCTACAGATTTCTCTATTTATTTGTCCTGGCTTAAAAATACTTAAGTCTAGACGTTTATCATTCTTTCATGATACTTATGCTGGACTCTAGAAGATTACTTGTGAGGTTTATAGACTTCTTTTCTAGAGTTACAAACTATTAATGTTCCTGGGCTAGAACCTGATAGTTCTAGAACCTTATCCGCGCTGTTGGAGAAGAGCAGCTCTTTAGGTTTTTTGAATTTTGTTTGTCTAAAAACCTATTCCCAAAAGAGTTTTAGGGATTTAGGAAGATGCTGTTGAGCATTGGGCAGTAATGATTGTCGAAGTCGATAACTTGTTTTGCGTTGGTGTCTACGGCTCTACAAAACTTAGCGACATATCAAAATGTGGCAAATTTATCATTATTTTGATTCCTTTGGAATAATTCAATTAAAGTGAAGCTAGCTTCGCCCACTATACGGCTACTTCATAATCTTGTTTTTTCTTCTTAAGCCCCCTATTCGCGTTAATTAAGCGTTGTTCTGACCCCTTATCAAAAACGTTTATCAGGTTCTGTTATGCATTGCCCCTGTTGCCAGACATCTACCCTAACGCGTGCTCGACTGGACGAGCACTTAGCCGTCCACGCCTGTCAAACCTGTGAAGGACAATGGGTCTCTTCCTATGACTATTGGCATTGGCTGGAGTGGCAGACCGATAGCGGCAAAGTCAAATCATGCCAATCAATGGAGCGGCATGACCCTACTAAGACATCTGATAACCGTCGTGCGTCGTTCTGTCCTGAGTGCAATCATTTAATGCGACGGGCGAAAGTGGGGCACGGTCTGACGTTTTATCTGGATCGCTGCTCCCACTGTGGTGGCAACTGGTTTGATAAGGGAGAGTGGCAAATTCTCAAGGCCCACAATATTCACGATAAGGTTCACCTGGTTTTTTCAGAGCCCTGGCAGTCTCAGCTGCGTCAAGCCGAATTTAATCGTGTTTTAGAAGAAACCTATCGTAGTGCCCTAGGTGATGAAGACTATGCTCAAGCCCTGAGTATCCGAGCTTGGCTCGAGCAACACCCCCATCGAGACTATATTCTGTCGGTACTCAACCAGGTCCCGCCCATCGAGGATGAGTCTCGCTATATCCCTGTTCAGCATGCACAGCCGCAAAACGATTGCCCCAAAGAAGATGGGCATGATCATGCCATTGCCTATGGTCATGGCGTTCACCCAAAACCCTATGATTACCCCCAACCTGCCAAATAAGCGAATCGTAAGCTGGCTAGATTGTTAGTGTCGGTCAGCTGCTCAAGTCAGATGTCGTCGTCTTGGGTTGTCAGAGTTAAAACCTGGGGTGGGGTGGCGTCCGGGGGATAGAGAAACTGTACTTCCATTGAGCGTTCTTCTCCAGGGGCAAGGGTGAGTTCTATCAACGGGGAGCCGCCCTGGCCTCGGCGCTGTACCAGGTGAATGTAGTCGGCCCGGCGTTCACCCCGATCATTGGTGTACAAAAACAGCACTGTGCCCCGAAAGAAAATTCTAGAGTCGTGGGGCGTCAAAAAGGTTAAGGCGTTTTTGATGTTTTCGTTCTGTAGTGGTGTCTGTACCGACAGAGTTACTCTTTGAGGCTGTTCCGTCGGGTTGTGGAGCGGCAGCGTCAGTGCATATTCGGTGCCATAGTTGCCGTGGGCGCGATAAGCCGTGTCGTTATATCGTCTGAGCATCGGAGCGCTTTGGATTTGCCCCGTACCGAAGGTGTTGTGATCAACTGTGCTAATGGCATAGGAAATCTGCTGCCCCATGGGAGGTATGGCGAGTTGCGATGAGCGTCGATCGGTGAGACGAGCCTGCCAGCGTGAACCACGACTTACCCCTGCTACTCGACCGTAGATGAAGGGGGCTGCCCGTCGACCTGGTCGACTGGGGGCTCGGTCACGGGGGGTGGCCAGACGACCGTTAATCAAAACCTGTCGCCATTCGTCCAGGCTGGGTACCCGCTCACCGTTGGCTGTGCGCGGTGCAAACATAGCTAAGCTAGCGACATACAGAGGGCCATCGCTAGATAGGCGCATCAGCGTAGAGCGTGCGTTACTACGATTGCCGCCCAGACTATTGGGTAACGCAGGCAAAAGCTCCTGATTGGCGGGCAGGGTGCCGTCCGTGGCTACGGAAAGCCTGCGCACCGGCAGCGGTGCATTCATCAGTAGATGACTTGTTCTCGGTGGAATGGTGACTTCGTTGGGCCAGAAAGGCTGACGGCGATCTCTGAGAATTTCATTCATCAGGCGGCTGCCTGGACCTGAGAACTGGTTGCTCGCTAGATTAAATTCCACATCGTTGCGGCCGTGCCAGGGGGCTTCTTGGCTAAGGTAGCTGGCTGCTTCACGAAACCTCAGCCTGACGGGCTTGCGACTAGGATTGTGGACCACAATCCCTAGATAGCGGGTGCGGGTGTCATCGTCCCCTCGGGCTTGAACGACATGGTGATCAAAGATGTCAAACCGCCCCTCAAATGCATAGTCTAGGTGGGCCGATGGGGTGGCTTTACCCCGTGATGGAAAGGTGGATAGCAGAATGCCTTCTGTGGCGATGATTTCAGGGCTATTGCTATTGAAAACAGGGACATCGTCTAGACTACCTGGAAGAGGACGGACTTCCTGAATTTTGGGAATAATTTGGCCTGAGGTTTGGGCAACTGCCCTGATGTTGGGAGACTCCGGTGCCGATAGTTCGAGTTGGGCTGATGGTTGCTCTAGTGGGGGGCCTGTTGGGTTGTCTGCCGGAGGGTCTGTCAGAACAAGTTGGGGCCAGGGAGCAAGGGAATACAGCGCGAGTAAAAGCGGCAGTGGACTCATGGGGCTAAACGGGTACTGAGGTCGCAGGCTAATGGCTGTCGCCTAACCTACCATTCAATCGGTAGCTAGGGTTACCGACTGTGCCTTTCAGGGGACTGGTTCCCGAGGAAACGTTAGCCTTGGGGCATCTTGAGCAACCCTTGAATTGTCTCAGCGGTTAATTGTTCAATATGGGGGATGACTAAGTTTGCTCCAGCGTCTGTGAGAGTCTTGCTGTAGCGTGCTTGGTAATCAGCATCTGTCTGATCTGTCTGTACGTGAGGCGGCAAGACACCGATAGCTAGCCATACGCGCTCAGGAAATTGGTTCTGGGCTGCTTTGACTGTGGCCATGTCGGCAACCGTGTCTCCGGCATACAAAACGGGCAGACCTTTTGGGACCGTTGCTTCGAGTTGGTCAATGGTCAGGTAAAGGCCCGTGGGGTCCGGTTTGCTAGGGGCATCGGCCATGGCAATCAAGATTGGATTAGCCAGGCCAATTCGCTGTCGCAAAATGTAGTTTGCTGAGCCTCGGGTAGCTCCGCTAAAAAAGGCTGATGGCACACCGCCCTGGGCTAGGTTGGTTAAGTACTGAGCACTCATCAGTACGGGTTCTTGGGTGATATAGCCGACCCACTGGCTAGGGTCATCCCCGGAGCCCCGATAGCGTTCTTGAAAGTAGAGAACGATGTCATCGTAGTTGCTGCTGTAAGAATGCCCTGATGCATCGCTGTGGCGTTGGATGAGCTCTTGGGATGCTTTCCAATCGTTGTTCCAAATACCTTCGCTTTTAAGTTGGTCAATATCCTTGGGGGTGGGTCGATAATGCCCTTGGGTAAACTGTTCAACCGTGTCCGCAATGGCCCGACGGTAGGATCCGCTGACGTCGCGGACAACACCATCGATGTCGAATATGGCTAGGGCAATAGGGTTAGGCATTATTAGGGTGAAGAGACTGATTTTTTGATGTGCTACGGGTAGCGAATGCGCTAGAATTATAGACCGTATAGTTTTGAAGCCAAGAGGCGTACAGCGGAGGTTTGCATTGTCTCGATTTATCTTAAAGGTTCTCTGGCTCGACAAGGATGTGGCGCTTGCCGTAGATCAAGTGGTGGGCAAAGGATCGAGTCCGCTGACCTCTTACTTTTTCTGGCCCCGCAATGATGCGTGGGATCAGATGAAGACAGAGCTGGAGTCCAAAACTTGGATTGTTGAAGAAGAGCGCATCGATCTACTAAACCAGGCGACTGAAATTATTAACTACTGGCAGGAAGGGGGTAAGACGCTGCCCATGCAAAAAGCAGCTGAAAAATTTCCTAATGTGGCGTTCACCGGTAGTTCGTGATCTGAATTTAGCGATAGGTTTCTAAAGTCCGTTCCTTCTCACAAAGAAGGAACGGACTTTTAGTTTATGGTTACGTCTTCCAAAGAGCTGGCGCTTTGGAAGACAGATTGCCTTTGTCAGGATCAGGGATCGCTGGAAATTTTAAATAGCAAAAGTCCGTGGCTTCAGAAAGAATCCGCGGACTTTATAGCTAGAGCTTGAGAGGTTGGCGTTTGTGCCAGGGCTAGATGCTGCCGCCGGCTGCCTGTACTCGAGCACGCGCCTTTTTAAGGGACTTTCTGGCTTGAATGACGGCCTGCTTATCATCGGATGAGACACTGTCTGCTTCTGACTTAGCAGATGTGTATTCCTTTTGAGCCGAGGACAAATCGATACTGTCGCCGCGCTCAGCACCGTTTACCAAAATGGTGACTTCGTTGTCTTCGATTTCGGCAAAACCACCCATGAGTGCGATCGCAACCCAATCACTGTCAGCCCGTACTCGCAAAACGCCAATATCCAGGGCGGTAAGCAACGGAGCGTGACCACTCAAAATACCTAATTGACCAGTAGTACTGGGTAGCACTACCTCTTCCGCTTCAGCATCCCAAACTGTTTTGTCAGGAGCCACTACGCGTACTGCTAATGCCATAAGACCTTACAAATTAAAGAGGAATAGTGAATGGCGAATAGTGAGTAGTGGTGAAGAATAAAACATTATCCGGTCCAGCAGGTTGCTACCTGCTAACATCACTCACCACTCACCAAACTGTATCTTCGAAAGATGAAAGCAGCGATTGCTTAACCTTCAGCCTTCATTTTCTCAGCAGTTTCTAGTACTTCGGCAATATCGCCTTTGAGGTAGAAAGCCTGCTCAGGAATCTCATCTAGCTCACCAGCCAGAATCATATTGAAACCCTTGATGGTGTCTTCGAGGGACACATACTTACCAGCCAGACCGGTAAAGATTTCCGCTACGAAGAAAGGCTGAGAAAGAAACTTCTCAATCTTACGGGCGCGAGCAACGGTTAGACGATCCTCTTCAGAAAGCTCGTCTAGACCCAGAATTGCAATGATGTCCTGCAATTCCTTGTAGCGCTGTAGGGTGGACTGTACCGCACGGGCTGTGTTGTAGTGCTCATCACCAACGACTGCGGGCTGCAACATGGTGGACGTAGAGTCTAGGGGGTCCACTGCCGGATAAATTCCCTTAGATGCCAACGCACGAGAAAGTACGGTGGTTGCGTCCAAGTGGGCAAATGTTGTGGCAGGTGCAGGGTCAGTCAAGTCATCCGCAGGTACGTAAACCGCTTGAATGGATGTAATAGAGCCTTCCAACGTAGATGTAATCCGCTCTTGGAGGTCACCCATGTCAGTACCCAACGTAGGCTGGTAACCTACCGCCGACGGCATACGACCTAGTAGTGCTGATACTTCGGAACCAGCCTGTACAAAGCGGAAGATGTTGTCTACAAACAGCAGAACATCCTGCTTGTTAACATCACGGAAGTACTCCGCCATGGTCAGTGCAGACAGCGCGACACGCATACGAGCTCCAGGCGGCTCATTCATCTGACCATACACAAGAGCTACCTTAGACTTTCCTAAGTCGTCGGAATTGATTACGCCAGAATCAATAAATTCGTTGTAGAGGTCATTTCCTTCGCGGGTCCGCTCACCAACACCGGCAAACACAGAAACACCACCGTGCTGTAGAGCAATATTATTAATGAGCTCTTGAATCAGTACGGTTTTGCCTACACCAGCACCACCAAAGAGACCGGTTTTACCCCCCTTACGGTAGGGAGCTAAAAGGTCAATAACTTTAATACCTGTTTCAAATACGGCGGGCTTAGTTTCCAGTTCGATTAGCTTGGGAGCGTCTCGGTGGATAGATAGTGTGGTGGACATGTCCACATCACCCTTCTCATCCACAGGCTCACCCAGAACGTTAAAGATGCGCCCCAATGTGGCAGGACCAACAGGTACGTTAATGGGGGCGCCCAGGTCAGTGACCTCCATGCCCCGCACCAATCCGTCGGTAGAGCTCATAGATACGGCTCTGACCTGGCTATCGCCTAGTAGCTGCTGCACTTCGCAGGTGACAGCAACGGACTGACCAGCCGGATTAGTACCTTCAACCTTAATAGCGTTATAAATGTTGGGCAGTTCGCCTGCGGGGAACTTAACGTCTAGAACAGGGCCAATAATCTGAGTGATATAGCCAATATTTGTTTTCTCTGCAGTGGTGACCATGCTTGCGCCTTATCCTAAGGGTGTTAGCTACTGCGGCGACTTTTAATTTTATTTTTACTTTCAAAGTGCCATGTAAAAGATTATCACTAGATGTATCATCCATGGCACTGGTCTTTGCTATAGTTGGTGCGCTTTTGGGCGTCCATAGCATCTTAGTGGTTCTCTAATCTAGGATTTTGATAGGCGCGCTGCCCATGTTGTCTTTTTGGTTTGCCAAAGAGAATAGCGATAAATCCTGCAAGGGACATTCCAGGCTCAGGGATTGACTGAGGTTTTGTAGGCGCTTGAGAAATGGCTGTTGGTGCCGTCGCTTTATGGGTTGATTTATTCACTGTGGTGCTTGGCTGTGGTGCCGCTACCACGGGGGCACTGGGTGTAAGGGGGGCTGCCTGCGATACGGGCGCTATGGCAGGCGCACTAACCGTCTGAGGAACAGGGCTGAGAGGTAAGGCCGGTGTAGGCGTGGCATTAGTGCGATAGTCAGGCCGTTGCCGGATGTAGAACAGATGATTGGGGATGGTGTCGGTAACAAAGTAATTAAACCGAACATACTCACCGGTGTTGACGCCGGCTCCCTGATAGAAATTGATGAAGTCTCGTACATCTGTCACCTCATCTGCTCGGGTGTAGCGGTCTGATGTATAAGGACGCACAGGACCAATCCCTTGGCCAAAGGATAGCCCGTCGTTTTCACCACTGGCGTATCCCGCTGTCTCTTGTAGTTCATGGTCATAAAACCGCCAGAATGCCCCGGTAAGATTGCGCGACACAATACTGATGGCAAAGCCCGGTCGATTAAATACTGATTGATGTTTGGCATTGGTTAAGCCGCTAATGGCTAAGGAAATATCTAAACCCCATACATCTTGGTAGATAACAAAAGGGTCTGTATGGGTGCCTAAGCCCGTGACGTCAGTGATTTTAAAGCTGCTGGATGCAGCACTAAAAAACAGGCCATTCTGGCTACATCCGTTTGGTAAGCAAGCAGCGTGGGCCGGGGTGCTGACGGTTGCCAATAAACCGGTGCTGAAAAGGAGCGCTGCACCAATTTGATGCGCAGCGTTAGCAACTATTCCCATGGGTAAAACCTCGGAGTCTAAAAAAATGCGTCAAAAACAAGACGTATCAAAAAGCACTGATATATTGAGGTGCCATTGATGCATGCTGAGAGGCGAAAGTGGACGTGTTTGTGCCTTATTTAGAGGGCCTTTGACTGTTTTTTTAGAATGGCATTTTTTCTCTGGTGTATCCCTGAAAGTACTGAGACTTTATCAAAAATAGACATCAAACTTGATTGAAATAGGGTGATAATACGTAGGCTTGGTGCTGGCAGCCATGACAATCGACAAATGCATTGGCTAAGTGCACCCATAGCTGCTGTTGCTTAAGGCTTTCAGGGATGGCCACTGTCCGAATTAACCTGGCAGATGCCATATATCCACTCCGTTTACGCATAGAGAAAGGGGGGCGTTGTAGTAACGCCCCCCTTTCTCTATGCCAATTGTTTAAAACTGCTGGCTCAGGTTTCCTTATCGAGCTGTAGGCTGCCGAATATCGAGCACGTCGCCAGCATCAATTGTGACAGTGCCGTCGAGCGCGGGAGTGGCACCTGTTGCGGTGGCTGTTCCATAAAAACGTACAGTGTCATTAGCCCAAATGTGGACGCTGCCCCCCGTGTCGGTCTCCGAGTTTGCTTGCAGGATAGAGCTACGATCCACTAAGACATAGCCTGCACTAAATCCATCTTCGACGGGCATTCCACCAATGGATAGGGTGCCAGCTTGACCCACTCCATCGGCGTAGATTTCGCCTCCCACCAGGTTGATTTGATCGCCAAGCATGGTCACCTGGCCTGGAGACCCGAACTGGTCAGCTGGAGTATTGTCCGAAACATCCACAGTGCCCCTGACTAATACTGTGCCTGGGGCAGGTGTTAAGGGTGGGGTGGATGTGAGGGTTTGGGATCCATCGGGGCTGACTTCAATTTGGGTTGCACTGGGCTCGTTGCCACCGGTCAACAGCTGGGCTAGCTCTGTGGTGGGTAGTGCGGTAGCCGCAGCCTGGCCATCGCTAGGAGAGAGGGCAGCTAGGGTATCGGCTGGAATCACATCTAGGCTGAGTAGGTTGCCGGGCTGGTTGAGTCGTAGCAGGGTTTCTCCCGATGTGGCGATGAGGTTGACATTCCCCCCGGGGGCGATAAGGCTGCCGTCGTTCTGGATGTATTGACCAATGAGGGTGATGGTCGATTGGGACTCTACCTGTAAGCTACCTTGGTTTTCAATGCTTCCATAGGGTAGGTCTGTAGAGAGGGTGTCTAGTGCCGCTGAGTTGGCGGGGGCTGCAAGTAATAAATAACCGCTAGGGGCTCCAGTCAGGTCATTCACTGTGGGGTCAGCTGAGGTCGCCGCTATTAAACCTGTTGAACCATTGAACAGCGGCGTTAGGGTGCTAGCTGAACTCGTATCTCCGGTAGTCGTTAGCTCGACCTCGCTTACCGAGCCATTGATAGATAAAAGATAGGTGTCCTCAAACAGCAGGCCTGACGCCGTTGTCGCGGTCAGATTGGCTGGTAAGCTCAGGCTGGCGTTTTCACCAAAAATGATGCCGGCGGGGTTGACTAGAAAAAGGTTGGCCCCGCTGGCAATGTCTGAATCATTGCTGGTTATTTTGAGCAGCCCATCAATGGCTGAAGGCTGTAGCGCATTGATTAAACTGATGACATTGGCAACGTCAGGGTCGACTACAAAGTTGGCAGTATCGTCTGCGCCCAGGTCAAATTGCTGGAACTGATGAATGAGGTTGGGTTCGGTTCCACCCGATGATTGTCCGCCTAGAATATTAAGCTGGTTGGCTTGCCGATCAAGGGTTGTCTCGGAGGTTGCTGGCCGAATGGCTGTACCTGTCGCTGCTGCCGCGTCTGTTGAGGGGGAAACTGAAGGGGATGTCTCAATTTGGAGCTGGGCAGAGGCTGTGCCATGGAAACTCAGCAACCATAGTGGCATGGCTGCTAACAGGACGTATGAAAATTTGTAGATCATGGAGTTAGCAATTGCCAGACAGGTCGTCAGCATATGCACTAAGTAAAGATGTATCAAGAACTACAGATGGCACCCTCCATATAAATGATACGGGGAATTTTTAATGCAACCTGAAGGAACGATAAAGATCACTGTATTGAAACCATGAAGTTTGTTGGCTAAATGGATGGACTCATAAGTTCGGGAACCCGTACCCGTTGACGTGTTGCGATCGCAACTCTCCAAGCGATAAATTAGCACTCGGCAATAGAGAGTGCTAAACCGTGTTCAGGTTGCAGCTTCTTCCCTGATCAAACCCTTTCAGTTGATCAAGGGACTGTCCAGACGGCCTGATGTCGTCTTGGTGCAATTGCCGAATGATTGATCTATCAAAGTTCGGAGAAAACTATGGCAGCCATTTCTTTGAGTGTTTCAAGCGTCACTCCCCTAGGTGATCGCGTTCTTATCAAAGTCAACGCATCTGAAGAAAAAACCGCTGGTGGCATTTTGCTGCCCGACACAGCTAAAGAAAAGCCCCAGGTTGGCGAAATTACCGCTGTTGGTCCTGGTAAGCGTGGTGATGACGGCAGCCGTCAGGCACCCGATGTAGAAGTTGGCAACAACGTCCTTTACTCCAAGTATGCCGGTACTGACATCAAGCTTGGTGGCGACGATTACGTGTTGCTTTCTGAGAAAGACATTCTTGCAGTTGTTGGCTAAGCGTCAGCTGCAGTCCGCTTCTTGTCCCCACCCCCCGATCCATCTGAAACGTTCTGAAACATAGGTTAATTCATGGCTAAGCGCATCATATATAACGAGAATGCTCGTCGTGCCCTCGAAAAAGGCATGGATACTTTGGCTGAGGCCGTTGCTGTTACCCTTGGCCCCAAGGGACGTAACGTTGTCCTCGAAAAGAAATTTGGCTCTCCTCAAATCGTCAATGACGGTGTCACCATTGCCAAGGAAATTGAGCTAGAGGACAACATCGAAAATACGGGTGTGGCCCTAATCCGCCAGGCCGCTTCTAAGACTAATGACGCAGCAGGCGACGGTACCACTACAGCGACCGTCTTGGCCCACGCCATTGTTAAAGAAGGCCTACGCAACGTGGCAGCCGGTGCCAATGCGATTTCCCTGAAGCGGGGTATTGAGAAAGCCACTGCTTACCTGGTAGAGCGCATTGCCGAGCACGCGCAGCCCGTGGGTGATTCGACTGCCATTGCCCAGGTTGGTACCATTTCCGCCGGTAACGATGAAGAAGTCGGCAAGATGATTGCCGAAGCCATGGAGAAAGTTGGCCGTGAAGGCGTCATCTCCTTGGAAGAAGGCAAGTCCATGACGACTGAGCTAGAAATTACCGAAGGTATGCGCTTCGATAAGGGCTATATCTCCCCTTACTTCGCCACCGACACCGAGCGCATGGAAGCGGTTCTAGACGATCCCTACATTCTGCTCACTGACAAGAAAATTGCCCTGGTACAGGACCTGGTTCCTGTGCTTGAGCAAGTGGCCCGCTCCGGCAAGCCTTTGCTAATTATTGCTGAGGACATCGAAAAAGAAGCTCTAGCCACCCTCGTTGTCAACCGTCTGCGCGGTGTGCTCAACGTAGCGGCTGTGAAGGCCCCTGGCTTTGGCGATCGCCGTAAGGCCATGCTCGAGGACATCGCTGTATTGACCGGTGGTCAAGTCATCACTGAAGACGCTGGCCTCAAGCTAGATGGCGTTTCCATCGACATGCTTGGCACCTCCCGCCGCATTACCCTAACCAAGGACAACACCACGTTGGTTGCCGAAGGTAACGAAGCCGATGTTAAGGCTCGCTGCGAGCAGATTCGTCGTCAAATCGAAGAGTCTGATTCCAGCTATGACAAAGAGAAGCTGCAGGAGCGCCTAGCTAAGCTCTCCGGTGGTGTGGCTGTGATCAAAGTCGGTGCTGCCACCGAAACTGAGATGAAGGACCGCAAGCTCCGTCTAGAAGATGCCATCAACGCCACTAAGGCTGCCGTTGAAGAAGGTATCGTTCCTGGTGGTGGTACAACTCTGGCTCACCTGGCCCCTGGCCTCGAAGAGTGGTCTAACGCTAACCTGGCTGATGAAGAGCTAACGGGTGCCCTGATTGTGACTCGCGCGTTGACTGCTCCCCTCAAGCGGATCTCTGAGAACGCTGGTCAGAACGGTGCTGTGGTTGCTGAGTACGTCAAGGCAAAGGACTTTAACATCGGCTTTAATGCAGCGACCAACGAGTACGTTGATATGTTGCAGGCTGGTGTCGTTGACCCCGCTAAGGTAACTCGCTCGGCTACTCAGAATGCTGCTTCCATCGCGGCTATGGTTCTGACGACTGAGTGCATTGTTGTTGATAAGCCCGAACCTAAGGAAGCGGCTGGCGCTGGCGCTGGCGGCGGCATGGGTGACTTCGACTACTAATGTGCTGATTCGTTAACGAATGAACCCTCGTTAACTATTAAGAGGCGGTCGGTGTATGCCGATCGCCTCTTCTCATTAGGGGAGCCACGAGAGGAGTATTCCGTCGCTACACTCCTAAAGAGATCGAAAAGAGACTGATTGTAACGATAAATCCCCGTATTGCTTTTGTGGGGAAATTATTGACGTATCGGATAGCTGCCAATTGTTCGCGAAGACCTTAAAGGGATAGGCGAAAATTTGCCTATTGAATGTTTATTTTCAGGAGCGACACCGTATCTGGGAGCTTTTGGACTTTGAATATTCTTTTTGGCAAAGGTTTTTATCGAAAACCTGCGTAATGCGGTCAATTGCCACTACAATGACAGCAAAATTTTTGGTTTAACTCTAAGGATATTTCCAGCCTGAGTCCGCACCTTGTTGGCGCAACGGTCAGACAAAACATGGATTTATAGGATGGTTTCCCTGGCATCCTGAGGGAGCTGCTTTAGCGATTTAAGCCAAACATCTACTGGCCTAATGACTTGTGTCGCAACAAGTTCGGGTGTGAGTTTGACTCCACTTTGGGGACTCTGGGCTTATATTTTTTGAGATACTGCCGCTAATGACAGCTACGCCTACCGATCCGCAGCAATTTAGTTCATCACCCTTAGCTAAGGGTGATGAGCCTGCGCGGCTGGACCCGAAGATTAGCAAGCCAAAAGGTCGACCGTGGTTTTGGTCGGGGGTGTGGCTGTTGTTGTTGGCGGCATCGAGCGCCCTGGGCCTCTGGGCCATTGCTTTAATTACTCGCCTACCTCCCTTACCCAAATGCAATGACATATCGGTATTTAGTGCCGATAGTGAGCGTCTGTACTGTGCTAGACAGGCGGCCGTATCGGGGTCTGAACGGGATTTGGTGGCTGGGGTCCAGCTAGTGTCTGATTGGGATGATACCCATCCGCTGTTCCAGGACTCTCAGGAGGTGACCAATCGCTGGTCTAAGGGGCTGTTTAAGCTGGCTCAGAAACGAATGCAGGCGGGTAACTTAGACCGAGCTGCTCAGCTTTTGGGTTATATTCCGCCCCGAGCTGAGATCCATGCGGATGCTAAGACGGCCCTAGAACGCTGGGAGCAAGAGTGGACGAAGGGAGCAGAAATTACGACCGCTGTGACTGACGCGGTGGGGAATCAAAACTGGAGCGGTGCCCGTAAGCAGCTACGGGCCATGAAACGGCTAACGAGTGACCACTGGCTTAAGGATCGTCATCGGTATTTGGGACAGTATATTCAGCGTGAAGAAGATGATCGACGTCATCTGATCCAAGCGACAACGCTGGCTAACGATGGCAAGATGGACAGCTTGTTGGAAGCGCTGACGTTGGTCCGGCAGATTGATGTGCAAAGTCAGTCTTGGCCTGAAGCCAAGCCCTTGATCGCAGATTGGTCTCAAACCCTATTGAACTATGGCTTTCAAAAGTGGGAGCAGGAGGATCTAGAGGGTGCGATCGCAATTATTCAACAGGTGCCAGTAAACCTGGCGGCGGAGCCGGAGGCCAACGACCTGGTCCTCTATGCCCATGCTCAGCGGCTGGCCGCATTTAGTCAGGATTGGGAGCCCACCTATGGCGAAATTCTGAACCTGATGGATGCGATCCAAGCGATGGAGCGCATTGATAACGGCAGCCCATTTTATGACGATGCCCAGACTCAATTAGCGCGGTGGTCAAATCAGCTGAGTGACCTGCAACAGCTTTATGGAGCGACGTTAGTGGCTAACCTCAACCAAAAGGGCTCATTAAAGCTCGCCGTTGAGCAAGCCCAGCAGATCGGCCCCGATCGACCGCTGCGGCAGCAGGCTCAAACCTTAGTGGCCCACTGGTCTAAAGAAATTCAACGCATTGAAGATCGGCCCTTTTTGGCTCGGGCTCAGCAGCTGGCGGACAATGGCGATAAAGTCAGCCTGGAGGCGGCTATTGCTGAAGCCCGTAACGTTGAGCAGGGGCGGGCATTGCGGATAGACGCCCAGACAAATATTGCCCAGTGGACGAAGCAAATTCAGGTGTTGGAGGATCAGCCCCTTTATAGTGCGGCGCTGGATTTGGCCAGTAAAGGCAAGCTGCCAGCGGCCATTAAGGAGGCGCGCAAGATTCAGCAGGGGCGGGCGTTGTATAGTCAGGCCCAGGTGTCGATTAAGGAATGGACCACCCGCATTCAGGTGGCGGAAGATCGGCCTATTTTGAATGAAGCTGAGGAGCTGGCCTATGATGGCAGACTGTCGGATGCGATCGCAGTTGCCGCTCGCATTTCACCGGGTCGGGCTCTATACGGTGAAGCCCGCAATTCCATTGCTATTTGGGATGCTGAACGCGCCTATATCCAATCGCTGCAAGCGCCGGTAGAGCCTGACTATTACGACGATGATGGCTACGCAGACGACGATGGCTATGACGAGGATTTTGAATAACGACCCGAATTTCTCCTGGTCTTTATTAGGAAATGCAGCCACTAACACCGCAAACTGAAGCCAGTAGAGGATACTAGAACGGTGAGATTAAAACGGTGCATCAGGCGGCATGAGTGAACGTCCCTTGCAATTAATGCTGGTGGATGAAGACCCCACCTTTCGGCTGGGGTTACGGGTATGGCTGGAACAGCTGCCCGGTTTTCAAATTGCGGCTGAGGCGGCCAGTGCAGCTGAGGCCCTGACGATTGTGCGGAAATGCGATCGCATCCAGGCAGACTCCTTTACCGATCCCACCCTGCGCGGACAGCGCCCCATCAATTTAGTCATTGTCGATTTGGGATTAGGGGCCAGCGATACAGGCACCGATCCCGTCAGCAGCTCTGGGCTACAGCTGTGTAAATCTATCAAAACTGAGTTTCCCAAGCTGCCGGTGCTCGTACTCAGTGCCCGCGATGAGCCTGTGCTAGAAGCCGCTGCCCGCCAGGTGGGGGCCAGTGGCTATGGCACCCGAGGCATGCCCGTGCGTGAACTGGCGCAGCTGATTCGAACGGTGGCCCAAGCATCTAGCCGCCCCATGGAGCCGCCGCGTACCCAGCAACCGGCTCAGATTCCTGGACCGCTGACTGCGATGCGACTGAGCCTGCGGCTGTCGGGGGTCGATAAAATTGAGCAGCAGCTAGCGAAGACCGCAAACGAGCTGCGCCGAGCGCGTCTGAGTTGGCTAGAACGCCAGGTCCTAACCGGTCAACTGCGTGAGCTTAAGGCCGCCCGCTGGTGTATGCAGCAGCTCTGGTCCACCCGCGATTATACAGACGCTGGCTGGGTCAACAAAAACAAAAATTCAAAGCCCCGAGGACGCGCCAGTACCTCTGCCGGGCTATCGGCACCGCGCCCCAGTTCCGTGGGAGCTGCCGCCGCCATGACCGTACCTCAGCCTGTTGCCCTGCGCAGTGGCGATGTGCAAACCATGGTGTTTGAGGCGGTGTTTGCCAAGCTCCAGACAGATTTAGAAAACACCACGTCGGAACCGGTGGAAATCGACATTCTGCGTCTCGACAAAAAGCGGGAGCTATTGTTTGTCATTCTGCGGCGATTTGAAGATTTGTTAGATGATTTGCGGCAGTCATCCCTACAGCCGGGGCAGCTGCGCGATAAATCACCCCAGGTGCTGCGCGATCTGTGGGTAGCCACCATCGAAGAATTCTTTGGCCGCTACTACACGGTGCCCCTAAATGGCGTTGAGCAAGAACTCGTCGCTGTCTTATATCAAGAGAAGGACACGGTTGAACGGGATATTCTTGAGCACATTCCCTTAGTCCCTAATCTGCTGGCCCATTGGCTGTTTCAAGATGCCATGGTGATTGATGGTACGGCCTACGTTGCCGCTACCCCTGAGGCCCTGGCCCACAGTGAAAAGCTGCTGGAGAATGTGCTAATCCAAATGGGGAATGCCGTGATGCAGCCCTTACTCAATCGATTAGCCGATGTGGAAGTGATTAAAAAGGGTCTGTATAGCCGCCGGATTATTTCCACCCGTGACATTGAGCGATTTCGCAACGATTTATCCTGGCGCTACCGCTGGAATCGTTTGGTCAATGAGCCTACGGCCATCTTTGAGAGTCAGTATCGTCTGTATACGTTAGGTCCGCGCGGCATGATGCTAACGCCGATTTATGCGCCCCGTCGCAGCGAGCTAGACCAGCTGTCGGGGTTACCCTGGGCCATGACCCTACTGCTTGAAACCCGTGATGCCCTGAGCCCTCGTGTCCGAGCAGTGATTGCTATGGTGGGCAGCACTGTGGTGTATGTACTGACCGAAGTGGTGGGTCGAGGCATTGGCCTGGTGGGTCGAGGCGTTTTGCAAGGTATTGGCAGCGCTTGGCAAGACACCCGCCGCTCCAGACAACGGCAAGCCCCACCTACCTTTAATGAGTGGGAGTAGGTGGGGCGGTTAGCCCTGCTAGGGAAGGGCTGAGATCTTATGCTCTGCTAGATTTTTAGCCAGCCAAACCAGGATAGAACAACCGCAAGAATGCCACTGGTTAAGAGCAGAGCCCCTGCCACCGTAATGACGGCTCCCACTTTCCGCAGCCCTTCTGGGGGCATACCATCGCCAAAGACACCGTCGCCACCGGAGAAATCATTCCCCAGTGCCTGGAGCTGGGCTAGATGATCGCTACCATAGCGAGGCATGCGCTCAAAGGGCAGTTCTCCCATGGACTGCTGAGGAAGAACCCGGCGCCGCTGGTAGGGCACGGTGTCGTCACCAAAGGTGTCTAGATACTCATCACTGCTAAGTAGGGCATTTACAAATCCTGTGATGCCTTCTGTTGCGAGCACAATTGACCAGGCTAGGGTTTCACGCTGATCGTAAACCTGGCGACCGAGCACCCGTTGGATGCACATGTCTACAAAGCGGTAGTTATTGCTGCATTCGTAGTTGAGGCGTCTAAAAGATTCAGACAGCAGTAGCCCGCGAATGAATTCCCGCACGGATAGCTGAGAACTACGGAGCTGGGATTCTAAATAGCGATCGCGGTGGCAAGCGAGGAGCTGCTGCTCATTAAAAATGCGACGGTAGGCCGCCAGAATCAGGGCTTCAATTTCCTGGTCATCTAGCAATAATGCCATGGAGAAAATGCGAGGTTGCTCGTCACCGGGCACTTCAAATCCATTCACTCGCTGATTTTGGCAGCTAGTTGGATGGCTTAATAAAGGCAGAGTCATGGGGGTCAAATCCTTTTGCTAAAACGATGCCAAGAAAAATTGCAGGGCAGCCATGGTAGCTAACCCTGCGCCTAGGAGTTCTCGTCCTCCGTTCGTTATCAAGTCTATGAATGGGGCGAGAACGGTTTTGAAAAAGCTTACTGAAACTCAATTAAACACAACAAAAGTCAATGACCCTCTCATTAATCCATGGATTTAAGCTTGGATGCAGCTGTGGAGCCGTGTATAGGCCCGTAGCGCTTGACTTCGGGTAGCTAAGTATTTTTGCTTAGTGATTTTTCTTGGAAAGATGGCTAGGCGGATTATGAGACTAAAGGGGAATGAATATGAGAGGCCGTAATGTTGCGTTATGGTTAGCGACGACGGAGCTTACTCATCATTTTGCGAGACCAGCGCAGGTTGAGATCTTCACTGCTGGCCCAGTCTTGGAGAATACGGAAAAATATTTGGCGGTCGTGGGTTTGTAATACGGCGGTTTGATCAGCGGTTTCAATAGCGTAGGGATAGCCGCCGCCAACGATGGTTTCCGCCCTGACCCAGTTGAGTGTCTGCTCGGTGATGTCTGCTTCATACATCCAGCGGGGCATTTCAATTCTGGCTGGGTAACCCTGGTTGGTTTTGAGATAGGTAAAGGTGATGCGGTCAGCGTGTTCTTTGTAGTCGGCCAAGATACCGGTGCGATCGCATCTAAAAATCGGCGTGCAGTCCCCCCATTCCATAAACCGATTTAGCATTTGAGCGTCATGTACCGCCGGCATCCCCTCTATGCCCACAAACAGCTCTAACAATGTGGTCAAATCATGGGCATAGCTAGTGTCCACATACCCCACCAGCGGCACTCGATGATGTTCGCTGGCTCTGACTAGTTTTAATAGGGCTTTGACATAGGCTCTGCGGGCCTCCTCTTCATAGGCATCGGCAAAGGTGGCCACTAAGGAGCCATCAAAAAAAACCAGGCACTGTTCGGGCGTTTTAACCTGTTCGATGTAGCGCACCAACCGTTCGGTTTCCATTTGAAATCGGCGCAGATTGACGATGCGCTCTGCCGGTGTAGCCGGATCGTGGGCCTTTAAATCGTGGGGTGTCAGAATGTCTAGCTCGATGTCTTTGGTGTAGTCTGCCTCAGATGTGTGGGGATTCTCAAACCAGCCCACCTGCACCAGGGCAATGGGTAGCGACAGGTCTTTACTCGAAAAAATCTGTGAACCGTCTACCGCAAAGGTGGTAACGCCGCTGAGGTGTTCCTTGACCCATTGCAGGCTATGTTCGCGGCTGCCCCAGCGAAGATGGCTACGGTGAATGCCTTGGGGGGGGAGGTTATCTAGTAGGGGACGGGCTCCCACATTGCCTGGGTGTGCCGTCAGCCAGCCTTGCAGCTCGTTGGCTGAGGCGTTGCACAGTGTTGTCCAGGCGTCTTGGTACGTATCTAACGCCGATAGGTTGCTACTCTCAAACGTGCGAAAGTACTTGCGTTTGCGTTGTAAAATCGCCTGGATCTGAGACGGTTTAATGGCCATGGGCAAAATAGGGCATTTGTACTGCTATTTTGCCATGGGTTGACCCTGTAGGGGCGTTCCATGGAACGCCCCTACAGGGTTATCGCCGCGATTGCAATTTGCGATAGACATCCTTAATGTCCACATTGTGGTGGGCTAGGGCCACCAGAGTGTGATAAAGCAAGTCAGCAACTTCCCCGGCGATTTCGTCGGGTTCGTCGTCTTTACAGGCCATCACGACTTCGGCGGATTCTTCACCGATTTTTTTGAGAATTTTATTGTCGCCACCGGCAAAGAGCTTATTGGTGTAAGAGTCGGGCTGGGGATTGGCTTTGCGATCGCAAATGACCCCATACACCTGGGATAGCGTATCTGCCGGCGGCGGTGTACTTCCACCATCCACCTGGTAAAAACAGCTACGTTCTCCCGTGTGACAGGCAATATCGCCCACCTGCTCAATGGTCAGCAGTAGTGCATCACTGTCACAGTCGTAGCGAATGGCCTTAAGTTTTTGCAGATGCCCCGATGTGGCCCCCTTGTGCCAGAGTTCCTGGCGGGACCGGCTCCAATACCAAACGTCGCCAGTTTCCAGGGTTTTTTGCAGCGATGACCGGTTCATCCAGGCCATCATTAGCACCGTGCCATCGAGATAGTCCTGTGCGATCGCAGGTACCAGCCCCTGATCGTTGTAGCGAATTTTTTCAATGGGGATAGCGCCAACAAAAGAAAGCGGGGTACTCATGATCCGTATCAGTTCAGCTCAGTGCAGCCCTATTGTCGCAGTTTGCGGGCTTTTTCGGCTTCGCTACATTCCTTAATATATTGCAATCGATGCAATCACAAACGATAGGATTAAGAATACTGCAATCTTCGCCATCACTTACCCAATGCCGTCCTTAGAGGGGTAATTCAGCCTCTCATTAAAAAACATCCAGAGCTATGGATGCGGCATTACGTGAGTACCCTTTCACCCTGACAGCCACAGAAAGCTGTCATCCCTATCCCTTCGACAAACGACTTTAACCATAAGGAGAGCCCGTTGGTTACCACCACATCTTTTTTAAAAACGACGAAATCAGATGAGATTTTCGCGGCTGCCCAAAACTTGATGCCCGGAGGCGTTAGCTCTCCTGTGCGGGCGTTCAAGTCCGTTGGTGGCCAGCCCATTGTCTTTGATCATGTCAAGGGCTCCCACATATGGGACGTTGATGGCAATGAATATATCGACTACGTCGGTACCTGGGGACCTGCAATCTGCGGCCATGCCAATGACGAAGTCAATGCTGCCCTCACTGAGGCCCTACAGAAAGGAACCAGTTTTGGGGCCCCCTGCTACCTAGAAAATGTTCTGGCTGAGATGGTCGTCGCCGCTGTCCCCAGCATTGAGATGGTTCGCTTTGTAAACTCCGGTACTGAAGCCTGTATGGCGGTACTACGCCTGATGCGGGCCTTTACCGGTCGTGACAAAGTCATTAAATTTGAGGGCTGCTACCACGGCCACGCCGATATGTTCCTGGTCAAGGCGGGGTCTGGTGTGGCCACCCTGGGTCTGCCCGATTCACCGGGGGTGCCTAAAAGTACAACGGCAGCTACGTTGACCGCTCCCTATAACGATCTTGAGGCAGTCAAAGCCCTCTTTGACCAAAATCCTGGCGAGATTTCCGGCGTTATTCTAGAGCCCATCGTTGGTAACTCTGGCTTTGTTACCCCCGATGCCGGTTTCCTCGAAGGGCTGCGAGAAATCACCCAAGATAACGACGCCCTGCTGGTATTTGACGAAGTCATGACCGGTTTTCGCATCGCCTATGGCGGTGTGCAGGAAAAACTAGGCGTAACCCCTGATCTCACCACCCTGGGCAAAATTATTGGTGGCGGTTTGCCGGTTGGTGCCTACGGCGGTCGTCGTGAAATTATGGAAATGGTTGCCCCCGCAGGTCCCGTATATCAGGCCGGTACGCTATCGGGTAATCCCCTAGCCATGACTGCCGGTATCAAGACCCTAGAAATTTTGGGTCGCCCCGGTACCTACGAACAGCTTGAGGAAAAAACTAACAAGCTAATTACAGGCCTGCTAGAGATTGCCCGCGATAGTGGCCATACTGTATGTGGTGGAAACATTAGCGGCATGTTTGGTATGTTCTTTACCGCCGGTCCTGTCCACAACTACGACGATGCCAAGGCCTCAGATCTCGAGAAGTTTAGCCGCTTCCATCGAGGTATGTTAGAGCAGGGCGTATACCTGGCACCGTCTCAGTTTGAGGCCGGATTTACATCCCTAGCCCATACCGATGATGACATTGCTAATACCCTGGCGGCGGCGCGTACGGTTCTGTCTGCCATCTAGCTAAAGTGAGGGACATTCTCCACTCAGCTCCAGACTTTTTATAAACACGGGTAATGGTTCATTCGGGCCATTCCCGTGTTTTATTCCATGTATGTTTCATTCCATTCATATATGGGCGCAGGCTGCTCATCCTATTTCAAGCCATGGACGATATTGATGCTCTCAATGTTTTAGAAGCCGAAGTAGGGTTAGACGCCCCGATTGACCCCCTAGATGACATTCCATTAGGGGACGATACGCCTCGGTACAATCCTGACCAAATGCTGCCATTGCTCCAGTCAGAAAATTTGCCGCAGCGAATGTTGGCTGCCCGGGCGTTTTATAAAATTCAAGAGCCCCGCGCTATTCCTTGGCTAATTGAGCTATTGGACGATGATAGTCCGTTGGTCCGGGTGAATGCAGCCTATGCCCTGGGGCGGAACCCTAGTGAAACAGCGGTCGATGCCCTGATCAATCAGTTGACCAACGATTCCCATGGCTATGTGCGCAAAGCTGTGGTGTGGGCATTGGGCAACTGCCGTAATGAAAAGGCGGTGGTGCCTCTGATCCAGGCCATTAAAAATGACATGTCCGTAGTGCGTTTGTGGGCCGCCAGCGCCCTGGGGCAAATGGGTAAAATTAGCTTTGAGGCTATTCTTAAAGCGATTCCAGCCTTGGTTGAAACCATGCGCAATGACCCCATTGCCATTGTGCGTAGTAACTGCGCCTGGTCCGTTGGCGAACTGTGCAAAGACCTTCCCAACAATGTGGTTTATGCGACAGCTATTGACGCCTTAATTGAAACCTTTGCTGACGATGAGGACTTGGGGGTCAGAGACGATGCCCGTGCCGCCATCCTCAACCTGGGCGATCCGCGTGGTTTGCAAGTTATCGAAGAAATTGAGCAAGAAGAGTTCTACGACTAGCAACCGCTTTAATCTCCTGCAGCCCATCGTACATAGGGATACTGACCTACGATTTCTTGGTGGGTGATGGTGGCAAAGTACCAGTTTTCTTCAGGAGCTGGAGCGATTGGAGTAATGTCAAAGCGAAAGAAAACGTGGCCCTGGGCAAACCACAGGTCATACAAACTGCGATAGTGGTTTTCACTGTCACCCAGTCTGCCAATACAGCTATAAAACTCTGGTGAGAGGGGTGTTTTGAAGGTGACTGAATAGTCTTGGCTATCAATAAATTCAGTTTTTCCCTGACCGATTGTAGACACATCGAGCATAATGCCGCTATTGTCACCCGCTTCAAAATAGCGATGGGATTCTTGCCAAAAGCGAACTTGGGTAGGACAGCTGCCTGAGGTGACCTCCACCGGAATCAGCAGATCCTCTTGTCGCTCAAATGTATCGCGGCTTGAGGGTGATAACCCTTGGGCCATGGCAACAGAGGGACTGATGAACAGGCTACTTGCTAACAATGCAACGATGCGAAACATGGAAAAAATTTGAGGAACGTTAGGGAGACTTCACGGGACGGTTACTGGGTTTCGTACGTGCTAAAGCGTTAGATCCCAAGCTTTATAAAAAGGCTGTGCTCTTAAAAATTGGGTGTGCTGATTTTCGGAATGAGTTGATCTGCAAGCTGCTGGTGTCTGGCATGTCTAACAGACAGACATATCTCCTAAATCAGGAACGGCTCTAAAGCCCCCCCTTTTGCACATTGCGTAACGGCATTTTGCGACAGTTGATCACCGTGTGGGATGATTTGGGCTGTCGCTTCAGATTTACGTTCCACGCCCATGTTGCTAATTGATTGGCTGATTGTGGTGGCCTACCTCATTTTGACGATGGTGGTGGGTGTGTACTTATCACGTAAGGCCTCAGGGAGCTTAGTCGACTTCTTTGTTTCTGGTCGCTCGTTACCCTGGTGGTTAGCGGGGACCAGCATGGCTGCTACCACCTTCTCCATTGATACACCGCTGTATGTGGCCGGTGTGGTCGGCTCCCGTGGCATCGCTGGCAACTGGGAATGGTGGAGCTTTGGCGTTGCCCACGTGGTAATGATCTATGTGTTTGCCAGGTTGTGGCGACGTTCTGAAGTGGTTACCGATGCTGAGCTAACTGAAATTCGTTATGGCGGTAAAACCGCCGCCGTGTTGCGTGGAGTCAAAGCATTTCTTTTTGCTGTCCCCATCAACTGTATTGGGATTGGCTATGCCATGTTGGCCATGGTTAAAGTTGTCGATGCGCTGGAGCTATGGCAAAGCTTGGGGGTTGAACCTAATGACGGCCTCAAGCTGTGGAGCGTTATCGTCGTCAGTATTTTGGTGCTGTTCTACGCTGGGTTCTCCGGTCTCTGGGGGGTGGTGACCACGGACTTTTTCCAGTTTTTCCTAGCTTTGTTTGGTGCCATTGTGGTGGCGGTGGCGTCGGTGGCGTCGGTGGGCGGTATGCAAAACCTAGTCACTCAGGCCCAGGCCAATACCGAATTTGACATTCTCAGTATTGTGCCGGTTACCTTTGATGGGGGCATTGGTTGGAGTTCCGTCGCCGGGATTCCGGCCAGTGCCTTTATGGCCTATGTGTTTTTACAGTGGTGGTCTTTTCGCCGCAGTGATGGAGGTGGCGAGTTTATTCAGCGCTTGGTGGCTGCTAAAAACGAAAATGAGGCCGAGAAAGCCGCCTGGTTTTTCAATATTTTGCACTATGTGATCCGTACCTGGCCTTGGATTATTGTGGCTCTGGCTGCGGTGGCAATTTATCCAGATTTGGCCGATCGCGAGCTGGGCTACCCCAAACTGATGCTCGACTTTTTACCCCCTGTGCTGTTGGGGTTGGTGGTGGCCTCCCTCATTGCCGCTTTTATGAGTACGGTGTCAACGCTTATAAACTGGGGTGCTTCCTATTTAACAAATGACCTCTATGGGCGGTTTATTAATCCAGATGCTACCCAAGTTGAACTGGTAAACGTAGGCCGCATTACGTCGGTGCGCGTCACTGTCCTGGGCGCAACGGCGGCCTTCTTTGCCACTGATGTGGCGACGGTTTTTCGGCTAGTGATTGCTATTGGGACTGGTCCCGGACTGGTCCTAATTTTGCGCTGGTTCTGGTGGCGGATTAATGCGGCGGCTGAGCTGAGTTCTATGGTGACAGGCTTTGTTATTGGTTTGCTCACCAGCGTTTTAGAGGTGGTCAAGATTTCTGATTTTGGGTTGCGGCTGTTGGTGACAGCGGGCATTACCACGGTGGTCTGGGTGACGGTCATGCTCCTGACGCCGCCCGAATCAGATGAAACTCTGGATAACTTTTATCGTCGCGTGCGCCCTGGCGGTCCTGGTTGGCAGCGCCAGCGCCAGCGCACCGGGGTGAGGCCCTTGCAAAATCTGAGCCTAGAGTTTCAACGGGTGATAGCGGCGCTACTGTTACTCTTCGGGGCTATGTTCGCGGTTGGCGGCTTTTTATTATTGAAGTCTTTATTGGGCTGGTGCGCTTTGATTATTGCTGTTGTTGGCTGGTGGTGGTTACGAAAGCTCCATCATCAGCCCATATCGCCCGTACCGCGGCCCGGTCTAGACGACGATGATATATGGTCTTAAGGGTTGAGCTAGTGACTGAGTTGCGTTGGCAAAGAGGCGTTACGATACTTAATAGAGGCGGCCCAATATAGTCGGCAGCTTCTGTTCATGTTTAGTTTTAGAGTCGCACCATGTCTATTTTTCGCTCCTATGTTATGCCGTTTGTCATTTTGATTGTGTTTCTAGTGGCGATGCTAGCGGTGAGTGCTCGGATCTGGCTACCCAGCGATATGCTAGCGCCCGCTCCCATTGATGGTGACGAGTTGGCTTTACTGACAAAGGCTCTTTTGCTTAATGGATTTGGCAGTTAGCTGGCCACCAGGTTATCGATTAATTGAGGGGTCTACTGCCGATCGCTCACGTTTGATTGCGACCATGGAAAAGGCCTATGGAGAGTTAGGGGCCACTAGCCTTAGCCACATAGGTCCAACGGTCGATCAGTATTTTGCTGGTTTATCAGTCCTGTGGTGGCTGGAAACCGATGGTGTCCAAGCTAGGCCACGTATTGGGTTTACGGCTCAGACCGTAGACCCTCTAGGGTGTCTCTGGCTGGGGCAGTCTATTAATCAACTAACGGGCGCTCTACAAGCCTATGTTTACCTGGTCTATGTTGCTTTAGAGCATCGTCGTCAGGGCTTAGGCTGTGCGTTAATGGATCAAGCCAAGGTCTGGGCCCAATCCCAGGGATATCAGCAGATTTCCCTACAGGTTTTTACTAATAATGTGGCGGCTCTAAGGCTCTATGGCAGCTTGGGGTATCGTCCTCAAGCGTCTTGGATGACCTTAGATTTGTGACTCTCTAAGTGTGGAAGAGGGACCCTAGCGATAATTTTGAAATTGTAGGGCAACGGGCCAGTCTTCTTCCTTGATGAGTTGGATTGCACTTTGCAAGTCGTCTTTTGATTTAGCCGAGATGCGAACGGCATCGCCTTGAATAGAAGCCTGGACTTTTTTCAGATTGTCACGAATCATTTTTGAGATTTTTTTGGCCGTCTCTTGGCTAAGCCCTTTTTTTAACTCAATGTCTTGGCGGATACGGTTGCCGCTGGCTGCGTCAATTGTGCCATAGTCGAAGATCTTCATCGACAGGTTACGCTTAGCGGCTTTTGTCTGGATCAGAACATGAACTGCGTCCAGGGTCATTTCGCTAGCGGTTTCAATCGAAATGGTTGTTTCGCCTAGATCTAGCGTTGTTTTGGTGTCTTTTAGATCGTAGCGACTTTTGAGCTCGCGACGCACTTGATCAAGGGCGTTAACCAGCTCCTGACGGTCAAAGTCACTGACTACATCAAAGGAATAGGAAGATGCCATAGTGAGGAAATATGGGTCGTGAATGGTGATGATGGTGGGCGAGAAACTGATGGGTACTCACCTCAGATCATGAAGAATGTCCGAGTGGTAGAGTTTTTGGAATATAGGTTAGACCTATTGTAACCAAAGGGTTTTGCAGCTCATGAAGTATAGGCTAAAAATACTGAAGCTGCCGATGCCGAACATTAGCGATCGCAACGGTGCCACATTAAGCATATAAAACACTGCAAACATCAGCCGAGCAATCAGATAGGCAAGTACTGCCAGCAGTGCGTTACGCCCGTCTTGACCCGTTACATAGGCCATAATGGCTGCTGGCGCATAGAGCATAAACGATTCAAATGCGTTTTGGTGGGCCCAGTTAGCCCGCTTGGCATAATCTGGCAGCTTGTCGGCATAAAAACGGGGCCGAGAAAACACCTCTAGCGGATTATCCATGGACTGGGCCAACTTAACCCGCTCTGCGGCCACCACCAAATAGGGAACATAAATCAGGAATGCCGCCACTGGCAAACTGTACAGAAGAATATTAGGCAGGGATAGTAAGCTCACAAATAATCGCACCAACACAACTAATGGGAAAAACGGGTCAGGCTAAGCTGGCATTCATGGGATTGCCATAGCGCCTAGCCCCATAACCTGATGTCCTTACCTATTAATCTAATCAAAATAAAACAGGGTCACAATCTTTCGCTGCTCTTCTGCGTCTTTGCAGGTTTTTAGCAGCGTGTGGCTATCATGAAACGCAAAGCAAATCAGCTGCTGACAGCGAGAAATAATTTCTTGGTTACACAGGGAACTAGCCTCGGCCAGCTCCAGCCGATCGTTGGCTGAGTTTTCCACCAAGTGCATGACCGAATCTAGCTGCTCACGAGATTCGCGCGGCTGACGTTCCAAGCTTTGGGGCAAAATAACTGTCAGCAGATTGGGGTCTGCTTTCATGGCTCCACGAATGGCAGCGGAGTTGGTCCCTGTGGCCCCCGATGTCAGTAGACGATTGCCGCCCAGCACCAGCGCGTAGCTCATAAGCTCAATTAGCCGCAGATGGGTAATGGGCACATGGCGGGACCCCAAGATAGCAATTCGCTTAGAGCCTGACTGTTGAATAGTCGCAAGCTCTTGCAAAAAATCATCTACCTTAAGTGATTCGATGGGAGTATCAAGGGACTGACTCAAGGGTTTATATAGTTTTAATGAAGGGACTGGCCAATTCTACCAAACCCTTGTCCCCAAGCCCGGCTATCCTTGCTGCGGCCAAGGCTTTTCTAGGCTGTGACCACGGGCGATGACAAATTCAACTCACCCATCAGACGTTCGACATCAAAATGCTTTTCCATCAGTAGCTGAATGCACTGAACTTTAATGGGTTCTTGCAAACGCACCTGTTGAAAGGACCTTTCGATGATTTCGACCGTGGTGAGGGTGTCTAGGTCAACCGATAGAATGGGGACTTCTAAATCTTGGGCACGACTGATGATATCTGGGCGCGGTGCCAGGTGCCCTGTCAAAATCAGGCACTGAGTCGAGGTTTCTAAGGCCGCAAGCTGGATATCAGCTCGATCACCACCAGTAATCACGGCCATATTGTCGGCCCGGCGAAAATACTTGAGAGCTGAGTTTACATTCATCGCCCCAATACTCAGACTCTCAACCATCAGGTCCATACGTTCTTCGCAACAGAGCACCTCAGCTTTGAGCTCCTGTACTAGCTGGCCAACGCTAACACTGCGCATGAGGGGGGTACTGGGCAAAATTCCCAAAACGGGTATGCCGTGGCGCTCAAGACACGCTTTAACATTGGTTGTTACATCTGGGAGCTGATCTGCGGGGACATCGTTAATCAAGACACCCATGAGGCGGTCACCCAGCTTTTGTTTGGCGGCCAGCAGACCGTCAACAATCAGTACTGAATGAAACCGAGCAACCAACATGACCTGGGCTTCGGTCACCTGGGCTAGCTGTGTGAGGGACAGACCAAATAGGGTGCCCTCTTCAAGGGTGCCAGGCCCTTCAATTAGCAGTAAATCTTCGCCCTGGCCTCCCAGGTAGCTAGCCATCTGCTGCGGGTCAATGGCCGATGTTTCTTCTGTCAGCTGTTGCTCAATGGTCTGGGCATCTAAGGATAGAAGCGTTGGTCGTAACCGTGATGCCGGTAGTTCTAATATTTTAGAAATAAATCGAACATCTTCATCGAGGCCAGCTTCATCGCTGGGACAGGTGCCAACGGGCTTAGCATAGGCAATATCAATACCGCGATCCTGAAGCTGTAAGGCCAAACCCGTTATGGTGGCCGACTTGCCACTGTAAGGCTCTGTTGAGCCAATCAGCAGATGCTTTGATGGATTGGGCACACTATCACTCCTAACTACCAATGGGGCTACCCCTCATTGTGCCATGGAGAGCTGTTTGCAATTGGAGGAAACGTTAACTTTTGACGAAGTGTTTTCTGGCTGTCTAAAGCTAGTAAATGCTTAGTGGATACGTCGTCAGGGCCAGAAAAGAATGGTATGTGGGGCCAAATCTATTCATCCATTCTCAGCAGGCGGCGATAGAAGGATTTGGAAAAGTCGGGGGATCGTTTGAGACGCATGGCGGTCACCACGTCGATCAGAAAATCGACAAATTCGAAAGTGGCCATGGTGATTTCGTAGGTGAGGTCGGCATCCCCGTCGAACTGCATACGGCACTGGGTGAGGTCGGCGGGTAGCATCGAAACATTCCAGGTGGCTAAAAAAGCAATGCTTTCACCCCCTTCAATCCGGCGCTCACCTTCAAGGTTGCCACGTTTGTAAAGACCAATGGCGTAGGGTAGCGCTTTTCGTTTATTGCCCTGGTAATAGGGCATGTAAACGCCGACATCTTGTTTGGGAGCTGGCTGAATGTCTATAGGCATAGCGTTGAGCAATGGGGTCTCTTAAAACAGGGTGACTTCGAACAGGGTGAACTTAGGTAAACAGCAACGTTAAGGTCTGATTGAGTATCCGAGACCCAGATCTTGAGAAGCTTAGGGGCATAGCGCTGTGATCAATAGGCTGTGATCTGTGACCAAGATGCTGCTGATTTTGTTCTACCGAGCAATAGTGTACCCACAGATTCTTGGGCTCTGCGCACGTCTAGCCCATCGGTTTGCGGAGAATATATGGCTAAAGGCGATGGGATGTAACAGATTTTAATAAGATATTAATAACCTGTAACCCTATGCCCCAATAACACGGAACCTATGGCGATTGAAATGGTACCAAATGTTTCTCCAGACGATCTTTCGGAGGGACGTCGCCTAAAAGCATTAGCGGCTTTAGTGTTTTTGTGGGGCATAACGTTGGTGTTGCACTGGGTCACGTGGGGGGCTTTGGTGGTTTGGGGGGTGACTGGATTGGTGGCACTTTATCTGGTGCGAATTGCGATCGCAAATTCCACCTACGCCACTAGCCCCAACAGAGCGAGTCTGCCGGCCGAAATGGAGGAGTCTCCCCGAGTATCGCTGTTAGTGGCGGCCAAAAATGAAGCGGCGGTGATTGCCAATTTGGTGGCTTCGCTGTGTAGCTTAGACTATCCCGAAGATCGCTATGAGCTGTGGGTGATTGACGACAACAGTGACGATGGCACTGGCGGTATCTTAGACCGATTGACCCAAGACTATCCCAAGCTCAAAGTGTTACATCGCGGACCAGAGGCCACCGGGGGCAAGTCCGGTGCGCTTAATCTGGCCTGGCCACGGGCGACGGGGGACCTGTTGGCGGTGTTTGATGCCGATGCCCAGGTGCCTGCAAACTTGCTTCAGCATGTGGTACCGCTGTTTTCCAATGACCAGACCGGGGCAATTCAGGTACGCAAATCCATTGTCAACAGCGAGACTAATTTTTGGACCCAGGGCCAGGCGGCGGAAATGGCCTTAGATCGCTATTACCAGGAGCAGCGGGCTGCCCGCTGCGGCATCGGTGAGCTGCGGGGTAACGGTCAGTTTGTGCGCCGCACCGCCATTACCCAATGTGGTGGGTGGAATGAAATGACCATTACTGATGATTTGGATCTGACGGTGCAGCTGCACCTAAATCAATGGAATATCGGCTTTTTGACCACTCCCACCGTTGGTGAAGAAGGGGTGACTAGTGGTATCGCCCTTTGGCATCAGCGCAACCGGTGGGCCGAGGGGGGCTATCAGCGTTATTTAGACTACTGGCGATTGCTACTGCGTAACCGGCTGGGCTGGAATAAATCCATCGATATGCTGGTGTACTGGATGTTGCAATATATGTTGCCAATTGTTGCGCTGCCGGATTTGATGATTGCGATCGCACTGCGTCAGCCCCCTGTGTTTGCCCCCTTAACAACATTTGCGGTGGGGGTGTCCTACTGGGGCATGGCCATGGGGATTCGTCGCACCCAAAAAATATCCTTGCTACTAGCGATGGTGAGAGCCGTGAAAGGTACGCTCTATATGACCCACTGGATTGTGGTGATGGCCTTTGCCACCACCCGAATGGCAGTGCGACCAAAGCGTCTGAAGTGGGTAAAAACCATTCACGATGGCGAAGCTGCCAGCGCCTAAACCCTGACAATTTCCGTCGTTTTTTATCTAAAGACTGTCGTTAGGAGTCTAAAGAAATCGTTGCGATACCCGGCGTCGCAACGATTTTTCACGTTTGTTGCCAGCTATATCGGCTAGCGTTATGGCATACCCATACCTGGTCTGATTTATGACAAATTTCACATTGCCGTATCCCAAGCTGTCTCCACGACAGTTTGCTTGGGACACTGCCGTTCTCTTTGTTGCTGTCTTTTGGCTCGGAGGCAGTTTAATTCTCGATTTAGTGGTGATGCCCATGCTGTACATGAGTGGCATGATGACGGCCCCCGGTTTTGCCAGCGCTGGTTACAGCCTATTTGAGCTATTCAACCATTTGGAAATGCTGCTGTCCGGGCTAATTTTGACCGGCGTGCTGTCCATGCGTCAGGCCCATGCGGATGACGCAGTGGAGATTAGCGGTAGTCGCAGTCGCTGGGCATTATTTTTGGCGGGTGGCCTAACTGCGATCGCACTGCTCTATACCTATGTGCTGACTCCCTACATGGGCGCTATCGGCATTGCTCTAGACATGCCTGGAATTATTCATATTGTTCCTGACGCCATGAACTGGATGCACGGCGCCTACTGGCTCCTAGAATCCACCAAAATTCTAGCGCTAGGGTTCCTGCTATATCTTTGCTATAGCGATATCGCTGCCCAGTTTACTGAGCGCGGCTAATCCTCCGAATCAGGCCACAATAGGCGGATTGCCAACAGCGCAAATCCTATGGCAGCGATGCCCTTAACCAGCTGCTCAGGTAGGATTTGCGCCGTCCCTTCACCTAAAAGCACACCGATAAAACTAGCCAGTACCAGGGCACTGGCGGTGCCAAAAAACACCGCCTTGGGCGATGATGAACTGCCCCCCAAGGCAATGGCCGCCAGCTGGCTTTTATCCCCCAATTCCGATAGGAACACGGTGATAAAACTAACGCCAATGAGATTCCAATCAAATGACATAGCGGTGAAGGTGGCCCTAGAGACCAATAACGTCGGCTACAAGTCCGACGGAGATAATTAACAATAAAATTCCGGCTAAGGTGTCCAGTGTTTCAGGTGAGATATGCTTTGCTAGCCACTGTCCCACCAGCACCCCTACGAGGCTGGTGGAAATTAGGGCGAGGGCGGCACCCACGAATACTGTCAGGGGTTTGTGGGACTCAGCGCTGATGAGCAGAGTCGCCACTTGGGTTTTATCCCCCAGCTCGGCCAGAAAAATTGTGACAAATGTCGACAGAAATACACCCCAAAAGGTTGCTTTTGCATCCGTTGCCTGGGGTGATTTTTTTATGGGCTGCTCTGTACCCGCAGGCTGCATTGATGGTGGAGAGGTCACAGGGGCGTCTTTCATATTTCTTTCATTATCTGTCAGGAAGACTCTAAGAGCAAGGTTTGAGAGCATTTTGAGGGCTCAGGTTCCTATGCCAACTGCGGTGGTAAACCGCTCTAGCTCTTCACTTTTAGAGCCGTAGACGCCGCTGATCTGTTCCTGACAGCAGTCAATGGCAAAGTCATTGAGTTCGGCCTGCTCGATCCCAAACATCTGTTCAAAGGTGTCGGCTTGGACTCGGCAAAAAGTAGGCCGCTGTTCATAAATTTTGCACAGCCGCTGCTCGGCGTCATAGTTAATGCACCAACCATCTGGCCCGACCATGCCCATATAAATATCTAGCTGTTCAGGGGTGAGATAGTCGGCTAAGTCGGGGCGATCTTTGGGAGTGAGGTTACAGCAGGCACCACAGGTGTTCACACATTGCCACGTGGCCATGTTCTCTGTCCTTACGGAGATAGGGTTTGCTCCATCAGCATAAGGGGCTGGGGAGGGGAAATTGAATGGGCCTTCTCCATAAATGTTTTTGGAATTTTGTAAACTTTCTTAAAAGTGGTGGGATCGAACCAGGTAAAATAGCGATGCGCTTGAGTGCGCAAAGGTCACGGTTATTTGGTTATCGGAGGTTCAATGGCTCTTCTGGGTTTCCTAGATTTTCTCAGCAATATTAATTTTCTGGTAATAGCTCAGCTCACCGTTCTAGCAATGGTGGTTATTTCCGGTCCAGCAATCGTATTTTTGCTAGTGGCACGGGGCGGCGATCTTTAATCATCATCCAGAACCCCGGTATCTAGCGCATCCTAAATGCTTAAGGCTTAGGATTTGTCAGATACCGGGGTTCTGGTGATTAAAGGCGTTGGCGTAAAATAAATTCTGCGATCGCAAGGTCCACCGGTGTGGTTACCTTCAAGTTTGTTTCTTCTCCTTCCACAATGTGGACAGCGAGACCGCATTTTTCAAATAAGGCGGCATCATCCGTCACCGTCCAGCCATGGGACTGTCCTTTTGTGTGGGCGTCCTTGAGTAAAGCTACATCAAACCCTTGGGGGGTTTGGGCGGCCCATAGCTGAGAGCGATCGGGCGTTGCGGTGATGATGCCAGAACTATTCACTTGCTTGATGGTGTCTTTGACGGGCACTGCCGCAATAAATCCCTGGCAGTCGGCAAACGCTGCGGTACAGCGATCAAACAATGCCGGTGTGGCCAGACAGCGGGCTCCGTCGTGGATGAGGACCTGCTGAGCCTTGGCGGGTAGTGCCTGGAGGCCATTGTTCACCGAATCCTGGCGCGTATCCCCACCCCGGATAAAAACTATCGGTTTGGTGATGCCAAGCTCAGTCACCATTGCTTGAAACGCGGGTTCATCGATTGCTTGGCAGATAATGCCGATCCATTCAACTGAGCTAGCGGCAGCCGCGGCCTTTAGTGTCCAGCCCATAATGGAGTGCTCGAGCAGCGGCAAAAGTAGCTTGTTGCCGTCGGCTCCCATGCGTTTGCCAACGCCCGCCGCCGGTATGAGTAGGTGCATGCTGTCTCCTAAAGCTCATCAGAATTTGATCCACAAAGCGTTTTAACGCTTGTTCAGCCACTTATACCAAATCCGAATTCAGTAAACCCGATTACAAATGAGCAATCCTGTAGGAACAATCCCTTAGGGGGCTGTGCCATATCCGGGAGCAGGCAACCAGGATGTCGGACGAGTGCCCCTCAAAACCCCTAACCAACTGATGGTTGTGAGGTGTGGTTAGCCATCAAAGATGTCAGTTCTGATAAAAGGGCACCGGCTTCTAGGGCGATGTTAATTTTGAAGCTCGCCGCGACAATTTTGGCAATTTTTGTCGTTTACTCATCTTTCCACAGCGTTAGCGCTGCCAGCTTCCTCTAGAATGAGTAGCGAAGTATAATCCAAAGCCCATGCGCGTCCTGGCTTTAGTCCCTGGTGGAATCAGCGATCAGCTTCAGTTTTTTCCAACCTTAACAACCATCAAAGAAACCTACCCCAACGCGAATATCGCGATGGTGGTCGAACCCTTAGCAAAATCGGCCTATCGGATCTCTAAGGCTGTCAGTGAGGTCATTCCCTTTGATTATCGGGGGCAAAATAGTCCGTCTGACTGGGCCAACCTGCTAGGGCTGATTCGCGATCGCGAATTTGAGCTAGCTCTGTGTGCCAGTGACCGTTGGGAAGAGGGCGTGTTGCTCTGGCTCAGCGGCATTCCCACCCGTATTGGCTATGACAGTACCCAAGCCCCGTGGCTATATACCAGCACGGTCAGCGCTGACCGTAAGCAGTATCCAGCCAGTCAATATCAGGCACTTTTGCAAGGGCTGGCTACCCCTTCTACCCCGGCACCCATCGAACTAAACGTGCCCGAAGGGGATCTGGCTTGGTCGGAGGCCCAGCGAAAATCTTTGGGTGTGGCAGAGAGTGGCTACGTCCTTCTATATCCCGGCCTCAATGGGCAAGCAGAGGGATATCCGGTTGATAGCTGGATCAAGATTATTGATGATTTTCAAGAGAAGCAGCCTCAGCTTCCTGTTGTTGTACTAGAAACCGTAGATAGCGAAGACACAGTGGCCTTGATTGCCCGCCAGCGTAATCTTAAAACCCTGAGCGCCATAAATCTGGGACAGGTGGCAGCCATTTTAGCAGGCGCTAATTTGGTCATTAGTCCCGACAGCTATGTCAGCCAAGTTGCGGTGGCACTGCAGGTGTTTATCTTGGTATTGCAGACCAAACTGAGTCAGGCTTTACCCCCCGCTGCTGGTGAAATACGGGCCTTGAGTGTGCCCTCTGCCACCGATAAGCTGGCCGACTTGCAACCAGGGGATGTGTTGCAAAAGGTTTGGGGCGGCTAAGCCGTTGGGTATACTCTAAAACGTTTAAGCAAAAGCTTAAGACTATACACGGTGTCCTGGGGCAGACCACCTATCTTTCGGTAGGATGACTCTGCTATAGGATGTCAACTTCAATAATTTCATCAAGTTTTTTATTAAGTTTTAGATGAGGTCAAACCATGGATCGCGTTAAGTCTCAGGCTGCTGTGGTGTCTCAGTTACTTTTTGATCCCAAAACAGCAGATGCTTATAAAAACGTTCTGACCTTGACGGGAAAAATTATCAAAGAAGTCGCGTTGCTAGCGTGGTTGATAATTTGTTCTGTCTTTGTATTTGGTGCTTGGTTTAGCGATACGGCAATTAGTTCTGGGCGCAGTGCACGTGACTGGTGGCAGGCCCAGCAAATGGGTTCGGCAGACGGAAATCAGACGGCAGCAGCGACGGGGCAGGCATTGCTCGATGTGAGTCAAAATGGCGCTAACTTTCTGTTAGACAAAGCTCGTGAGCAGCTGGGTTTAGAGAAATTGGACCGACCTGCAAAAACCGAAACTACGGAAGCTGTTAAGGCTGCGGCTACCAAAGTCGCGCAAAAATCTAAAGCGGCGGCTACCGTTGCTGTGGATAAGGTGACGGCCGTTGCTCAAGAAGCAAAATCTGTTGTTGAGAAGGAACCGTCTGATACTAAGGGATCCCCCGCTGCCGAAAAGCATTAGGGGATGATGGCTCCTATCGTTTGATTGGCGTAGGGTTTAGTCTATATCCAGCAAAAAAGGCGCGCTCCAAGAGCGCGCCTTTTTTGCTGGATATGGGTGGCGTTGTCAAAAGCACTATCTTGATGCAACTAAATTTTTCCTGGTTAGTCTGTTTCTTCTGGTGTGGGGGCTTCTCGTGCAGGGGGAGCTACATCTAGGGTTTTGATATCGGTGGGTAAGTAGCTGAGGGACTCGACCACAGCAATCGCTTCTTTGACCGTAATGTTGCTACAGTCCCCTTGACCATAGTCCTGGGCATTGACCAGGCCGGAACCCACCAAGCGATAAAACCCATCATCGCCTTCTAGCCAATCGGTAAAGAGATCGCTCTCTGGCAGTTCTCCGTCGCCACCGTTGGGAAATTTGCCATGGTACAGGCTATATCCGTCACCAAATAGAGCGCTGTCCAAGGGCTCTTGATTTTCTAAGGAAATACCACCGATACCACCGGATGCATATTCAATGGCGAAGCAACGGTTTTGGTCATCACGATAAACCAACCAGTAATAGGGACCACCGCCTGCTCCCTCGGGTGTTTCGCCCGCGCCATAGTTTGCCAGGGACATAGCTTGGGGCAAATATGTGGGAATGGCAATGTTGATGTTGAGAGCGATTAGCTGGTTTGTGGTTTCGGGTGGTAGCTGGGCTAAGTAGGAATTGGGTGGTGGCGGCGGCGGCGCATTGTCTGGGGCTGCCGCTGCACTGTTTGAATCGGGTGCATTAGCCGCTGGTGCCGCCGTGCCGGTGGCACCAGCGGGTGGTTCGGTAGGGGGCGTTGCTCGACAGCTGGCTAAGAGCAGAACTGCCGCACCCACTAACCAACTTTTGCAGAGCGTCTTCCAATAGTTAATAGCAAGGGCTCCCTGGGTGAATGTCATGACTTTTTTGACCGGTGTTTTTTGTCTGCTCTGTCTAGTAAGTCTGGCCGTTGCGATGGGTAAAGTAATGCCCCCCTTCCGTTTTGGGTAGGGCCAGTAAATCATCATCGGGATATTCAGCGCGGTCGCCTGGGGTGCGATCGCCAATTTCCAGATAGGTTGCGATCGCACTAGACCGATTGATCAAATGATGTCCATTGGCCACGCCAGCGGCGAATCCTGCCATCATGCCAGGGGTCAGTAGCGTTTCTCCCTCATCAGTTACCAATACCAGCTCCCCCGAGATCAGATAAATAAACTCATCCTGGTGACTGTGCCAGTGTCTGAGGGCCGATTGGGCCCCTGGGGCCAACGTTGTCAGATTTACCCCAAAGTTGGTGAGCCCGGCGGCGTTGCCCAAGCGTTGCCTAGATCGCCCGGCCACAGCATCTCGAAAAGGGGGCGGATACCCAGTACCCTGACTGACGGGCACCGTCGAAAGGTCAATTACCATAGCGTTTCTGCTCAAAACATTAGTAGGCAGAATAGCTCACTTTGTTCGACACTATTGGCGACCCATGCCTCCGCGGGGGCAGCTCGACTCCGGCCTATTTGTGGGGGCTAATTAGCGACTTCCGCCATCTCAATCACTTCACCGTCGTAGTCCTTAACTAGAAAATTAAGTGGCCGTTCGCGACGAATTTTATGGCGTACGCCGTTAGTTTGCACCTGCATTAACAGCAGCTCTAGGCAGTCTCGGTCAAAACAAACGTGGCGTTGACGGTCTTTGTGTCCTCGGCTAGCGCCTGAAATCACATGTAGCTGGGTATTTTTCTTGAGTTGATACCAAAGACCATCTGGGCTGCCAGTATTTGGTTCCATCGGGCGCGACATGGTGCCCATGCCCATCATTGGATCGACACTGGCACCCAAGGTTTGCTCGTAGTTGTAATAGTAGTGAAGTGGCACATCGGCTGCCGCAAGACCCAGCATGCCTTCATAAAACTGCCGAGCAATGTTTAGATCTGAGACCATCACCGTGTGAACCTTTGGGGCACTGGTCAAAAACATCCACATGGCCCCCGCGTAAGCCACCAGCAACATCACCATGATGCCTTGGGTCGAAACCAGGCTATCTAGGGGAAGCCCTTGCCAGATAGACGCCAAAGAGGTGGAAAAAACAGTGGGGCAAAAGTTCATGGCTGTCTTGAAAAATACGATGCCCTTTAATGACAGAGCAGTGCGGTTTCTCTTAGTGTATCAAGGGGAAAACCACCTGGCTGGTGGGGACATACCGGGTTAACCGATCCTTTACTGTGGCGTAACCTGGTGTTCTGGTTGCCCCTAAGTATCAAGAGCTGCCCCATCCTAAAGCTAGGATTTCCAACCGAATCTTTAAGATTCGATAGATCCTGGGTATAGTAGTGGCTATTTATAAGGTAGTCTCAGTCTGGTAAATGCCGGTCTGTTCAGGCTACCGGTCATTGGCGAAGTTCCGTTCGCAGTGCTGTGGATATTCCTAATTTTCCTGAATGTGATCATGCCATCGTCAAGTCGCTTTTTGAATATAGCGACTACGACTTGGTGCAGCGATTAAAGCAGCATCCTGATGAGGGCAAGTACTTTACGGCGTTATTTTGCCGTTATAGTCCGGTGGTCTATACGCTAATTCGTCATTCGGCTCGCTCTACGGTGCAGTCAGAGTATTTGTTTGCACTGACGTGGCGACATATTTTGTATGAGCTCAGTGGCCTGGATTTGCCATCTGAGCCCCCCGAAGACTTCTCTCTCCAGGCTTGGTTGGTCAATTTGACCGCAGCCTGTATTAATCAGGCTGCCCTGCCAGATGTCGAAGAGATTCACTACAACCTTCAGGAGGCGTCTCCCCCCCTGTGGTGCTATGTGACCCAGGCCCTTGAGCGACTTCAACCTCTGCATCGTTTGGTGATTGTTATGGCCCAAACGTTTCGATGGAGCAACACGCGGATTGCTGCGTATTTGCAGGCTGAGGGGCAGCGCATCTCCCCGAAATCTGTGACTGTGTTGTTGACCGATGCCCAGAAATCTTTGAATGCCGCTTTGCCAAGTGATATTCAGGCAATTTACTTTGGGGATACTGATACTGCTGCTGAGGAAAGTTTGGCCGGGGAGCTAGCTGACCTATTGGATGTGTCCAATCTTGAGTTAGATCAGCCCAATCTGGCCCCGGAAGCTTAATTGTTTGAGTTTTTTAGATAGGGAGAGACCCGATCGTGCACCGCACAATTCGGTTTGGTTATGGGGTAGTCGTGCTGATGGCGTTGGCGGGTGTGCCAGCTGCCTATGCCCAAGATAATCTGGATGAACAGTTACGGCAGCCGGTTAACCGTGAGGTGGTTAATCAGCAGCGAGATGTGGCCGATCAGCTGTTGCGCCTAGGGGAGCGTCAGGCTGATCAGGGTGATTATCAGTCAGCGCTCCGGGCCTGGGGCCGAGCGGTTGAAATTTACTATGAGATCGGCGATGCCGCTTCCATGGAGCGGGGCTATGGCAATCTTGCCAGTGTCTATGCCCAGCTTGGTGACTATGGTCAAGCCGAAACAGCGGTGCGTCGTCAGCTTGCGATCGCACGGGATAACCGAAATTTCAGCAGCCAAATTTTTGCCTGGAATACCCTAGGCACCCTAAGGCTACAGCGCGGGGCCGTAGACTCAGCGACCCATGCCTATGAAGAAGCCCTCAGTATTGCCTACAGCATTGAAAATTTTGAGGGTATCGGCCTATCCCTAAGCAACCTGGGGCTGCTGGCGGCGGCGCGTGGGGATTATGCCGCCGCCATTGATTATTACGAAGTTGCCGGCAGCTATCGCGTTCGAGCCGGTAATTTAGTCGGTCGTGCCAATACCAGCAATAACCTGGGGGATGCTTATTTTGCCCAAGGTCAGCAGGGGAAAGCGTTGGGAGCCTATCGCCTAGCCCTGGCCTATGGTCGAGATAGCAGCGATGTGACCTCCCAGCTCCAGGCCATTGATGGTCTCATCGATATCTACAGCGATCGCAGCGACTGGACCCAGGTCCGCGACTACCTTGACGAACGCATTGCCCTCACCCTAAACACTGACAACGACTGGGGGCGTTTGATCACCTTTAAACGTCTGGGCGAATTTTATGAAGCGACTGGTGAACTGACCTTGGCCCAACAGCAGTATGAGCAAGCCTATGCCCTAGCCCGTACCCTAGAACAGACCAGTCTGGAAGCCGAGCTATTTAATCGGCTGTTAAGTTTTCAGGGCCACCAAGGCAGTAGCAATTAATGCGGTTTGATCTGATCAGTTTATTTCCCGACTTTTTTACATCGCCGCTGCAATCGGGACTGATTGGTAAAGCCCTGCAGCGGGATATTGCCCAGGTGCACATTACCAACCCCCGCGATTTCACCACCGATAAGCACCACAAAGTCGATGATGAGCCCTATGGCGGTGGTGTCGGCATGGTGATGAAAATTGACCCAATCGTCGCAGCACTTGAAAGCTTGCCCCAGCAGCCCCGTCGGGAAGTTGTGCTGATGACTCCCCAGGGTGAGCCCATGGCTCAATCCCTCTTTTGGCAATGGTCAACCAGCCTAGACCAGCTCATCGTTATCTGTGGTCATTACGAAGGTATTGATGAACGTATTCTCAACGTGGTGACGCGGGAAGTGTCCCTCGGTGATTTTGTGCTCACCTGTGGTGAGATTCCTGCCCTGGCCTTACTCAATGGCGTAATTCGTTTGCTGCCGGGTACCGTGGCAAAACGAGATTCGCTACACTACGACAGTTTTGAGTCTGGCTTATTAGACTATCCGCACTACACCCGCCCTGCGGAATTTCGAGGCTGGCCTGTGCCCGACGTACTGCGCTCAGGCAACCATGCCGCCATTGACCAATGGCGGCGGCAGCAACAGATTGAGCGCACCCGCGAACGTCGTCCGGATCTTTATGAGCGCTGGCGGCAGCAGGAATGGGAAAATAAGAATGAGCATGGGTAACGCCCCTTTGCTCGAGTATTAACCCGACCTGAGGATTGCCCCATGAGTATTCGCATTGGCAATGGCTATGACATTCATCGTCTAGGGCCCGATCGGCCTCTGATTTTAGGTGGGGTTACTATTCCCCATACCCTGGGGTTATTGGGGCATAGCGATGCCGATGTCCTGACCCATGCCATTATGGATGCCCTATTGGGAGCTTTGAGTCTGGGGGATATTGGTCGCTACTTTCCACCTACTGACGATAAATGGAAGGGGGCCGATAGCCTTGAACTGCTGGACCAGGTGCATCAAATGGTGAATGCGAAGGGATGGTCCATTGGTAATTTGGACACGGTGGTTGTGGCCGAGCAACCCAAGCTCAAACCCCACATTGCCACTATGCAGGCTCGACTGGCCGAGCGACTGACGATCTCTACTGAGCAAATTGGTATTAAAGCAACCACTAATGAAAAATTAGGCCCAACTGGCCGTGAGGAAGGGATTTCAGCCTATGCCGTAGTGCTACTAGTGCAGTAGCAGCATTAATTAGTCGTTAATTGTGTTAAAAAGTTTCTAAGAATACATAATTCTTGCAGGGTGTTTCTTAAGGTTTATAGTAAGCGTAGACTTTCCGGATGTTTCAAAAACGTTACGTAGTGGTGCGTTTTTTTAGTTCTCTGAAGCAGCAGTGCGCTTATTTAGGTTGCCTACGGACCTTGTAGTTAACATCTGAGTATTAGGGGCATAGGGTGTCGAGGTATTTTATGGATGGCTCAACTATTTCAACTGCTCTAAAGCAAGCGTATAAGCCCCGTCGGTTGGCTGATGGCTCACTGTGCCGGAGTCAGTTATTTTCTACTATTCCTCCAGAGCGTATCGGACTGGATGGAGAGTTTGATTACCACGGTTTGTCCAAACGTGTGTCCCATTGTTTAACCACCAATGTGGACGGTGCAAGATGTTTGAAAGTACGGCAGCGCGGACGTGTGGTGGTGTTAAGCGGTCAGCTAGGATCCCCCTACCAGCTACGTGAGATTGTGGATCTTGCCCTGTCGGTGGATGGGGTGGATGAGGTAGAAACCCTCGGTATTGCTGTTGTTGATGCTTGCTAAGCCGGCTTCAAACTTTTTCGTTTGGTCCATCTCCTACTCCTAAATAGCCAACTGCTTTCTCGGGCGTAGGTTTGCTCTAAGCTGGGGCTCAAAGAGAGGGTGCTGCTTGGGGGTTATGAAAAAGTGTCTGAAACCTGATCAGGCGCGATGCGTAGCCTAACGAGTGATAGGGCCAAGATAATAATGAACAGGACTAGCCCAATGGTGCAGGCATAGCTCATTTCCAGGTCCACAAAGGCCTGCTCATAAACGTAGTAGACCACAGTCTTAGAGCTGCTGCGTGGTCCGCCCTGGGTCATGATATAGATCTCTTCAAAAACTTTGGTGGCTGATATGGCGGAAATGACGGCCACGAGAAACATATAGGGGCGCATTAGCGGTAGGGTGATGTCCCAATGTTTGCGCCATCGGTCAGAGCCATCAATAGCAGCGGCTTCGTATAGGTCTGCTGGTATGCCCTGTAGCCCAGCTAGATAGATCACCATGTAGTAGCCCAGACCTTTCCAGATGGTGACCGCCATGACGCTTAACAGGGCTAGGTTTGGGCTGGTGAGCCAGGGAATCCGAATAGTTTGTCCGGTGATGCTGCTAAAGAGTTGGTTGAGCAGACCGGTCTCGGCATATAGCCATCGCCAGGCAATGCCTGCCACCACCATGGAAATGACGACGGGGGTATAGTAGGCCACTCGGAACCAGGAAATGCCCTTGAGTTTTTGGTTGACCAGGATGGCGAGCATGAGGGGTGCGATCGCAAGTACCGGTACCACCCCAATAAGATAAACCAGCGTATTACCTAGCGTTTGCCAAAACGTCTCGTCCTGCCATAGCCGTACAAAATTACCCCACCCTACCCACAGGGGCGGTTGAGTAATGTCATAGCCATACTCAGTAAAGCTCAAATAAAACGCCTGTAGTGCTGGCCAAAATACCGTAAGACCCAGTACCAGCAGCGCTGGTGCCAAAAACGCATAAGGAACTAACCAACGGGGGAACGTTCGTTGCATCTAAAAATCTGCTTAATACTGCTCAACCCCTTTCAGCATAGGGGATGACATGACGCAGACTCACAAATGGTCACCCTTACGTTGATCTGAGCTGTACTAACCTATAGAAAACGTCGATAATCCTGCCCTAAAAACAGTGCCCTCTCGGCATTGCGTCGTCGGGTAAGACCCGCTAAGATTCGCCCACCCGCTCGATTCCAACGGGGAAATTCATTAGCAGCCCCGTTAATATCGCGGCGATTGAGCTTCCTGAGGAGGGTGGAGCTACGCATGGCACCAGAGCCAACGTTATAGGTAAATGAAACCAGCGCTGCAAACTGATTATCATTAATCGAGATCCGAACCGCTTGACTGACATCCCGCTCAAATCGAGTCAGATCCGTCTTAATGAGGGCCTCAGCCTGAGCCTCAGTAATTTCTTGACCAGGTTTAACGCCCCGCGTCGTGCCATAGCCAATTGTCCACACGCCAACGGCATCCTGATACGCCTTTAACCGCAGACCTTCAAAGGACTTAATCAAATTCACACCGCTAGAATTTGTCTGTCTTGTCCCAGGTTTAGTGGGTTCTACGATCTGCCTCGGAATCGGTTTAGGCTGGGGACCGCTTTGGGAAACCGTCATGCCACGGGGCGAATCCGCACGACTAAACCAGGACTTCATGCCACTGACATTGAGCACTTTCTCATTAGGGTTTGACTTAGAAGGATACTTAGAAATTTTGGAAATATAGTACCCTCCCTGCATCAGATAGATTGCCTTATCCGTTTCCTTAATCCAAGTGCCCATAGATCTCTCTCGTGCTCTCTTAGTTGTTTTTACCCAGACTTTACTGTATCTAGATGACTAGAATAAGAAATAGAATGATCACGAAATTTTAGTTTGCCCATGGTTGTGACCTCAGTACCCTCCGAAATCACTAACCAACCCGTTGTAAAACGGTTGGCTAATGGTCTAACCATTATTGCGGAACAAATGCCGACAGCCGCTGTTAACCTCAATATTTGGCTACGGGTAGGCTCTCGGGTTGAGTCCGATGCCATCAATGGGATGGCGCATTTCTTAGAGCATATGATCTTTAAGGGCACCCCTCAACTTCAGTGTGGTGAGTTTGAGCGCCTCATCGAAGAGCGGGGAGCCATTACAAATGCAGCCACTAGCCAAGACTATACCCACTACTACATCACAACAGCGCCTCAAGATTTTGACAAACTTGCCCCGCTACAAGTAGAACTCCTGCTGAATGCCAAGCTACATGATGGTGACTTTGAGCGAGAACGACCGGTGATTCTAGAAGAAATCCGTCGCTCAGAAGACAATCCGCGGCGGCGAGTATTTCAACATTCCATGACCTTAAATTTTGAGCAGCTGCCCTATCGGCGAACTGTACTGGGTCCTACATCGGTGATTGAACAGCTGTCTGCCAAGCAAATGCGAGACTTCCATCGTCGCTGGTACCAGCCTCAAAATATGACCGCCGTCGTCGTGGGTGATTTGCCGGTAGAGCAACTGATTGCCACCGTTGAGCAAAGCTTTGACCAGGCCCTGGCTAAGCGCCGTCAGAAGAGTGTTACGGGGCCTCTAGAAGGGGTGCCAGTGAGTACCCCTGAAGAACCATTCGAAGCTATTTCCCGAGTTGACTACACCGATGGCACGTTGCAGCAGGCGCGGCTAGTGATGAGCTGGCGCGTGCCGGGGCTGAGACAGCTATCGGAAACCTACGCCCTAGACGTGGTAGCTTCGATTTTGGGTCAGGGACGCACAGCCCGTATGGTGCAAGATCTGCGGGAAACCCGTGCCCTGGTGAATAGTATTTCCACCAGTAACATCACCTACGGTGAGCAGGGGGTGTTCTATATTTCAGCAAATTTGGCAACAGAGCAGCTAGAGACAGTTGAAACTGAGGTTCTAGCGCATATTCAGCGCCTCCACGATGAGTTAGTCAGTGAGGCTGAGCTGAGCCGAGTGCGGACCCAGGTTGCCAATCGTTATGTTTTTGGTAATGAAACCTCCAGTGACCGCGCCAGCATGTATGGCTACTATCACGCCCTGACCGGTGATATTGAGAACGCCCTAAATTACCCAACGGCTATCAGGACCGTCGATGCGGAGATGATCCAATCAGCGGTGCGTCGCTATTTGCCCATCACGGCCTATGGTGCATTGAGGCTACATCCTGAAGCTAATTAGCCGCAGGCGATGACTTGGGTTTGGAGCCTGAGCAGCAGTTCTTTGTCTTTGGCAGCACGGCCATACACTGGCCGTGCTGCCAAAGATAGGGCGTTGGTAGGAGACTGGGTGGTTTTTTGAGGAGTCAAAAGTATGGCGGACGTTTGGACTGAGATTGCCGCGCAGATTGCTCAAGTGAGCCAGCAGCCCTTTTGGGTGGAGCGAACCCACTCAGTGGGGGGAGGATGTATTAATCAGGCCTATGGATTGAGCAATGGCCAAACCACATTTTTTGTGAAGCTCAATCAGGCTAGCAAGTTAGCTATGTTTGAGGCTGAGCTGGCTGGTCTCAAAGAAATGTATAACAGTCAAACTATTCGGGTACCGCAGCCTTTGTGCTGTGGCCTCTCAGGGAATAGTTCCTACATTGTGATGGAGTGGTTGGACCTTGGCGGGGGCAGGGGCGCCTGGGCTAACCTGGGGCAAAATTTGGCGGCCATGCATCGCACCTCCAGTGATTTGGGTTTTGGTTGGCATCGCTCCAACACCATCGGCGAAACCCATCAGCCCAATGACTGGCAGGAAAGCTGGCTGACCTTCTGGCGGGACCAGCGTTTAGCTTACCAATTTCGTCTGGCTAAGCGACGGGGTGGTTCCTTCCCCCAGCAGGAGGATTTACTAGCCGCGTTACCTGACCTGTTGGCTGGTCATGACCCCATTCCTGCATTGGTCCATGGGGATTTGTGGTCTGGTAATGCGGCTATTACAACGGCAGGTGAGCCCGTTATTTTTGATCCGGCCACTTACTATGGCGATCGCGAAGTTGATTTGGCCATGACCGAGCTGTTTGGTCGGTTTCCAGCAGCGTTTTACGATGCCTATGAGTCGGTTTATCCCCTATCACTGGGCTATTCCACCCGAAAAATACTTTATAACCTCTATCACATTCTCAATCACTTCAACCTGTTTGGCGGTGGTTACGGCGCTCAAGCCAATCGCATGATTCAACAGCTGCTGGCGAAAGTGAGAGCATGATCCGATGTCCGTTTTCTGATCAAAGAAAGTAAACCGGGCACTTAGCAGTGAATCTGAGTTAGAACGCGACGAGAATTTGATATATTGAAGTTCTGCAATTCGGCGGCATGGCCAAGTGGTAAGGCAGAGGATTGCAAATCCTTTATCCCCAGTTCGAATCTGGGTGCCGCCTTTTTTGTTTATATAGCTTTTTTAATCTACGTCGTAATAGGTGGCATTAGCTCGCTTGTGGCGTACCGGCGGCGGGGGCAAAAATTCTTGCTCGTAGTACCGATAGCCACTGGGGGGCACGGGCATCTGAAATGGATATACCACCGGTACGGAGCGCTCTTCACGGCGGCGACCCGACACCAAAACCATGCAGAGGATAATCAGGCCCCCACCCAAGATCATGACGAGTACTAAACCACCACCAATCCATAGCAGTGTGGTTTGTATGCTGGAGGTGTCCTGTTCAGACTGGGCGGCAACCAGCTGGCCGTTTTGCAGGGAAAGGGTATCAACCGAACGCTGGTACTCCCTAAGCTGAGAGAGGACGGCGCGGGTTTCTTCCTGCTGCTGCTTAAGTTGATTTTCTAAGTTGCGAGCCAGCATTTCCTGCTGCACCAGCTGATTTTCAAGCTTTGCCGTCAGCTCTCGTTGCCGATCTAAATCTTGCTTGATGTCATCGCTAATGTCATTTTCGATGGTCTGTACCGGAGATTGCGGCACGGGCACGACGGTTTCTAAGGTTGCAGCGCTTGATTCGGTATCGGGGGATGATGTGTGAAACCCAACTCGCGCCAATAGCAATACCAAAACGGCTACCCCAGTCGTGGCACACCCAGCCACGAACGCAGTGGTATCAGTCATTGACGATTTGGGTGACATTAATTAATTAACTGCCCCTAACAGTTCACTACTCATATGGCTGTCTGTCACGACCTGCGGCATCTATTTAAGATTACTCATGTGTGATGGCTGATTCCGTACTTAGCCGTCATTCAGAATGACTCTATATCGATACGTTGCATCGACAAGGTAGATGGGCTGTGGCATCAAAGTTTATTCATGTTACTGCAGGTACTATAAGGGAAACCATCGATTAAGAATTAGATTTCCTAAGTGCACTGGGGCTTTGAAAGACTTCTGCCAGCGGCTCAATCAAGATGTACGTCTTAATGTACACAACTGCATTGCACAGTATACCCCAAGTTTCTGGCTGAAAATGTGATATGCGGTCAATATCTGCTGCCTAAACACAGGTCAGAGATCGGTGAATTGGATTGCAGACTGAAAAATTGCACAAAACAAACTGTTCATGCCTATTTCCGCTACAGTATGTCACGATTTTAGAAAAATCCTCAGATTTTTATGTGAAGAGCCTGACATTGTGCGACTGTCTTTGAAATCAATAGATTGAAATCTACTATTTTTATATTATTTATTTATGATTTCAATCTTGACAACCAAAGGTTAAATCAATAAGTAATAAGGCCTCTCCATTGGTTGGGCGTTCTTAGGATGTAGGGGTTATATAAGGATCTACTAGCCAATGGATATTGCTCCAGAAAAGGTAGCGCACTTATCAACTCGGGTAGATACCCTACATCAGCTCCTAGAGCAGATAGATGGCAAGGTGTCTGACTTACTAGTGCGTCAAGATACGAGTGACGGTGGTCGGCCCAAGTTTGGTGTCAGTCCCCCTGAGAGGATGGTGGCTAATGGCTTGGAAGAGGCCTTTGATCACAAGGACATCTTGAATGATGAGCCTCATTTTGGTCTGGATCAGCTGACTGGGAATCAGACGCTCTCCCCTGAAATTCAGGTTCAGAGGTTGACGGCCCAGCTGACGGCTGCTTATAACCGGATCGCCGCTTTGGAGGAGCAGCTGCTTGCCTACCGTCATTAAAGGATGGTGATGAAACGCTGTGGGGGCTTGGCTATTGCTAGATTGAGCGCAAGTGTGCCGTCATCATGACTTTCGTGGTGGTTTTGAATAGTTGAGGCAACTTTCTAGTATTGCTTCCATGGCTTGTAGGGTTTTGGTTTGTGACCAGTTTTGGTAGAGATGCCCTGCTATTAGGCACCCGCCTGCTCCGACGCCTTCTTTTACATATCCCTTGTCAAAAATAGTGAGCTGCGGGTAGCGGGACGCTTTGAAGGAAAAATGGCTGCTCATGATGGGGGGGGTGGGAACGGTGTGGGCTAATCTTAGAAACTGACTAGTGGCATCGTTTATAATCCATCGAGTTGTGCCGATGATGACGTTGTTTGAGTTCCATGGGTATTGGGTGCCCAGTTGCTGAAGCATTGTATAGATAGCAATCATTTGACTGCCGCCAGCGAGAAGAACGCCGCTGTGGTTGCTGGCGGCTAAGGTCAGGCCTAGGACAAAAGGCTGCATGGGATCGCCGACGGTTGCGATCGCATCCCATACCCGTAGTCTATCTTTATCGTTAGACCAAGCCGTTAGCCCCGTTTCAATTAAGGCTGCTTTTTGCCCATGGTTACAGGTAGGATGGCTGCTACCCATCAGTCCGCCCACGTCAAACCCTAACGCCGTTAGCACAGCTTGGGCTGTGGTTGTGCCGGCAACGACACATTCGCCAACGATCAAGTAGCTGTGGGCAAATCGACGACCCAGAGTTTCGCCCCACTGAAGCCCTGCTTTGAATAGCTGCTCAACTACGCTGGGGGCCAGGGACTGCCCAGAGCTAACACAGCGGGCCACTGTCCCAGATAGATCTAGGTGGGGAACGCTGGGGCAGTGGGGCAGTCCGGCATTAAATAAATAAACCGGTAAATTGAGACCGGTAGTGAGGGCCCGTGTAAGCAGAGCCGGTGACACCCCTGCCTCTAGGGGGGGTAAGGGGTACTGGGGGGCACTGGTCGGACCGTCATAAATAAATTCAGCATCAGCTACCGCTGTCATCATGCGTGCTTCAGGGGTGTTGCCCGCCGCCGAAATTCCCGGGACAAGCGCTGTTTCAGTAAACCCTAAAACACATATATAGGCAGGGCGCTGCCCCTGATGCTGCTGTTGCCATCGTTGGGTGATGGCAGGGGCAGTGTGGTGGGCAACGGGTGAGCTAAGTGGCATGTTGGCTATGCCTACTCATCGAGAATTTGCTGCACCCATCGGGGCGGTGGTGGCATGGTGATTCCCATGCGCTCTAAAAGGATCCACGCTGTCAAATGCACGGTGAATAAATAGACAATGCTGCTAAAAAACACCATGGAGACAGCTGCGATTTGAATGACACCAGGGCTCACCTGGCCAATGACCCCAAACCCCAACAGTCCAAAATCCAGAAGTCGATTGGTCACCCAGTCGGTCAGCTGCACGACCTGGGCAACTAAATAACCCCACAGGTCTTCGCCGGCCATCCAGGACAGCAGCCAAATGCGGAAAAAGATACCCAAGGTGACAATTAAGGCCCCAATCGGTAGCGAAATCAGCCAGGAGGTTTGGCGTCGCCAGTGATAGCCCAGCTGTACCCCCAGTAAGCCGTAGGGAATGACATAGAGAAGGCTGCGGGGCGGCCCAATCAAAATAGCCAGGAGTAAACCAGACACAAGGGTGGTCATCCAGGCAGAGCGATGATTCCAACGCAGGTACACAAGCGCAACGGGCACTGGAAATAAAATCCGTAGCAGAGGCCCCGGTGGAAAATACAAATTAATCAGCCACATTAGGCTAGCGGCACTGGCTAGAAATGCTGTTTCCACCATTGCCACCGGGCCTTTGTCGCTAGGTGAGGTTGTTTTACCTCCTAGCGGTGACCTAGGGGGAGAGGGCGTCTCATCCTCGTCGTCCTCTATCCAGGGGCGGTCTAGATCCATGTCGTCAAAACTATCGGAGTCGCTGCTGCCAGCAAAACCTGACGACGGTGTCTCTGCCTGATACTCGTCTGGCTGCCCCATGGTGCTAAGAAATACTCCTAACCAACGTTTAAGTTTGACCCGACAGTCCCGACAGCAGAGCTAGACAAGTAATTTATCTAGGGCATCGATGGATGGAATCCGAATGACATCCCGTTCTCGATTGATCAGCCCTTTCTTTTCAAGTTTGCTTAAAACGCGGGTAACGGTTTCCCTAGCTAGCCCACTCAGGCTGCTGAGTTCACGGTGGGGTAGGTTCGGAATCTCGACACCTTGGGCGGCCATAGTGCCTTGACCGTCGGCCAAAAACAACAAAACATCGGCGACCCTAGACTGGCTGTCTGACTCACGCAGGCGCAGGCGACGGTTTACCTGTCGCAGCCGTCGTGCCATCAGCTTTGCCAGTCTGATACCCGCTTGAGGTTCACTATTGAGCAAGCTGACAAAATCTTGGGCTGGCATACTCCCAATCATAGTCGTTGCCAGCGTAATCACATCTGTAGACCGGGGGACTGCCTCAAGGGGGGCCATCTCACCAAATAATTCGCCCTTGCCCAAAATATTTAGGGTGACTTCCTTGCCATCCAGATTGTAGGTGCGGATTTTAACCCATCCTTCCAAGATGAAGTAGACCGAATTACCCCAGTCATTTTCCAATAGCAGAACCTGGCCAGCAGGATGTCGGCGTGTGACAATTTGAGCGGTTGCTTGTTGAACCGTAGCTTCAGGTAATTCCTGAAAAAAGGGGGCCGCTGCAATTAGGCTTTCACCCGCTGAATTATCTCGGGCACCGTATCTGCTATCCATAGGTTAGGGAAGCCACGGTTGGGTGGACTCAGTTAAACAATATGATTGAACAGTAGAGGCCCGTCTGCTAACTAAAAAAATAGTTCAGTTCAGGCATTAAGGGAGTGGCAGACGCTAGAACGAAGCCAAGACTTTATGATAGCTAAGGCCATCTAGTAACTGCGAGAGATCAAGGATAGATTCGGGCGCTAAAGCTTAACCCATAGCTTAATCGTTAAAGAAGCCGCTTACTGAAACATGAAGGATTAGTTTGTCTTTAGTTTGCGTCTAGTTTGCCTAGAACAGGTTACAGCACGATTGGATCATCCCCCTAACCCCCCACCCCCGTTAACTTAACTTCACATCTGTCGCGTTAGGTTTAGGTGCATCGATTAGGATGGCACCCATTAGCCAGCGATACACCTAATTTCATCGCCATGGACCGAGCTGGCGCTGTCAGGATTTTTCTCTGAATGCTTGTAGATAGGAGGAAATTGTGATTTTTTAGCCAGCCTGCTTTACACTTTGGGCATTCCGTTGGTAGGAGCTGGTATGCCCCTGATCGGGCTGGGTATCCTCCGCTTTGCAGAGTTTGTTGTTGAAAGGCCGCACTGTGACTTCTCAAAAGGATCAAATCCAACGCCTCATTGCTGAAATTGATGCCACCTTGGCCAAGCCAGCTTCCCGCTTCCCGTTGGGTTCGTCGGGAGAAGCCGAGCGTCAGCGTCAGCTTTTAGGTAAGCTATTTAGCTATTTACAGTCCCTGGAGCAGACGTTTGATTCTCCGGGGGGCTGGGGACCGATTGACCCAGGCACAGGGGAATTTGTGGTCTCTTCTCAGTCGGCGGCTCCCAATATGGAGCAGGAAGCATCGCAGGTTTTGCAAGGGTTGCTCCAGGAAATGCGCTACCTGCGAGAAAATTCCCTAAAGCCGATGCGTCAGGAATTGGAGGTTCTCCAACAGCGGCGCGACAGCTTGCAGGCAGAGGTGCATGTTTTAGAGGCTCAACGCAGCCCTGACCCGCTACAGTCTGAGCAGCAGATCAATGACTTTTTGGAAACGTTGATGCAGCAGCTCCAGGAGAAGCTGTCGGCTCAAATGGTGCAAAATTTTGCGGCAATGGAGGCGGCAACTATAGAACAGCTCTCTGCTGCGGATAATCCGGCACCCCTGCTGACGGGGCAGCGGTTAGAGCAGGTGCGGTTACTGCAGGCGCAGTCAGATCAGCTGCTGTTGAAGTTAGATAGCACCCTGACTGCGGTCTTTAACTCGTTGCAAAAAAGCGTTGATAGTTACCGCGAGTCTCTAGAAGAGGGGCTGGATCAAATGCATGGTTTGGGACGTCAAGGGGAAGTGATTTTCCATGCGTTTGTAAATCATTTGGCTCAACAGTTAGGGGAAGATGCGTCGTCCTATTTAAGTGGAGAGCTGGGAGAGGCGGTTCAGCAGGCGGCGCTACAGGAGCCAGATCAAGTAACAGCTGATGTGGATTTGGGGACTGTTCAGCTAGATGAGCTAGATCAGGCCTTGGGTGATTTGGTCTTGGAGGAGGATGCTAGCGATCCGGCGGCCGATCCGGCAGACGATCCAGCGTTTGACATTGCACCTGACTTGAGTCTTTTAGACGATGAAATCGCATCTGATGACATTGACTCTGGTGCGTTCCAAGGGCTTGATCTTGATGATATTGAGGTGGATGAGGACAGTACCATCATCCAATCCGATGGCCTATCTGATATGGATGCTGAACTGGCGTTGTTGGAAGATGCGATCGCATCGGGGTCAGATGACGAAGACATTACGATTATCCAAAATGACGGCGGCGTTGATCCAGCGGTGGATCTAGATGAGGAAATTACCGCTATTCAACCCGATGACATGCCCGATGTGGAGGCTGAGCTGGCCTTACTAGAGGATGCGATCGCACCCATTAATCTAGATGGAGCCATTGACCTAGACGAAGTCTCCGCAGGTCTTGGTAAGGGTACTGCCCTGGGCGAGCCTTTTCTGCCCGATGTTGAGGATCTATCTTTAGAGGGTGAGCGTCCAGAGGATCTGTCCCCAGAGGAGCTATTTTCATCAGAGGATGGGCCTTTAGAAGACGCACCCCCAGAAGATATCTCCCCAGAAAATATTTCCCCAGAAGACCTATCCCCGGATGATGAGTCTTCATCCCCAACGTTAGAGCTATCTCTAGGCGATATAGACGAGAGTCTGGGGCTGCTGGCCATCGGTGCAGACGGTGGTAGTGCAGACAGTGAGGACCTGCAGAGTCTGACAGACGATGTATCAGAGCAGGACGCGCTGCCCCAGATAGAGGCTGAAGGTGAGCTATTTAACTTTGATGCAGATTTTGATCTGGGTCTAGAGCCACGGACGCCGACCGACGAATCCATAGATTTATTTGAGGGGCCCATATTTTTAGACGATCCATCAGACCCCATCACCTCTGATGCATTGAACCCGGCAGACACGATGGCAGCAGACGCCCCACCGTCCGATGTTGATGGCGCATCGCTGGCTGAATCAGATGTATCCGATGCCGATCAAATTGCCGATAGTTGGTTATTTGATCTGGGCTCTGCTGCTGAGCAGTCTGACCCAGCAACGTCCTTGGGCCTCACCCAAGAAGAGCTCACGGACCCGTCAGATAGCTCTGGGGATGCAAGCGCTGTGGCTACTGTGGAAACTCTTTTTGGCGATGGTACATCCGCCCAAACAGATCCCACTGAAGCGGCTATCGACAGTGGCGATACCGTGACGTCACTGTCAGAGCTGTTGCCCGATGAGCAAGCCTCCGAAGCGGGCGAAGATTTTCCAGAGAATGTGCCAGACGATATCTACATCGCTGCTTCAGCCGATGAGGATTTGATCAACTTAGTGGAGCCGAGGGCAGAGCAGCGGCTGCTAATCGATTTTGACGATGGGCAGCTAGTGGAGCAGCTAGATGAGGATTTGCAGAAGCTTGCCGGCGATACCTTCTCTGCTGATTACGGTGTGGAGGAAGATGATGCCCTCGAGCCCTTAGACCAAGACACCTTAGAAAATATTGTCAGCGATCTAAATCTGGAGGATTTAAGCCTTGAGGATGGCCCAGTGTCGGCACCTGCCGCTCCTGAAGAGGGCGCCCCTGTGGAGGCGGAGGAAAATTTGGATGGGGACGTTGCTGAGGCAGTGCCGCCAGCCGATGACGACGACTTTGACCTGTTTGAGGGCTTTGCCAGCGATTCTGTTGATGTGGATGACCCATCAGCCAATGACATAGACCTAGCGGCCATCGCTCCACCTCCCATAGCCGACCCGGGCTCCCAGGAGCTAGATCTAATAGGGCTGATAACCGAGCCATTGGCGGACGAATTTGACGATGGTTTGCCAGATTCCCTGGCTAATGAGCTGGGTGGATTGAGTGAGCAATCGAATGCCCTGTCTCAACAGCCGACAGAAGAGGTCATTGGTCAAATTTTGTCTGATTTAGAAGAATCTGTGACGGGTGAGGATGACGCTTTCTCGGTTCCTGCCATAGAAGCGACAGAGCCTGGATTGGACTCAGCTTCAACCCCCGATTTGCCCCCCGATTTGCTGGCCGCCGAGCTAAACGCAGACTCCCCTGCCTCAGATGACTTTTTGCAGGCTGAGCAAGAGGCATTTTGGCAAACCATGGCGGCAGACGATGCTGTTGCGCCCATGACGGCAGATACTGCTGCCCCATCCGAAGACCTGTCCCTCGCTGATATGTCTGGCGCTGAGGCGTTTGATCTTGAGGAAGTTGATCTTGATCTGTCTGATGCTGGCGATTCTGCTGGCGATGAGCCTGAAGAAGACAACGGGGAAGATGAGCCGTTAGACATCGCTGCTGACGATATGTCTTTAGAAGCCGTCTCAGAGGATTTGGCGGATGATTTGGACGATCTGCTGATCGTCGATGATTTACCCAGCTCCGACATGGTAGAAGGAGAAGCGCTGGGCTTAGATGAGCTGGATGAGCTTTTTGGCCAGTCGCCCCTAGCCGATTTAGACGCCCTGGCTCAAGCTGACTTCAGCCAGCCTGATGCGGCGCAACCATCGGACCCATTGGCAGAATTGGGTCTAGATATGACCACCTCCCCAGAGGCCCTGATTCCCCTCATTCCCGATGAGCCTGGGGACAGTGGGGCTACGGTACCTGTGGTCCCGCTTGATAAGGAGAGTGATAGCAGCGATGGTGATCGGGCGGCGGCGGATTCGGATGCATCATTATTTGTCACTCCCGAGGCTCCTCCTCCCGTTATTGAGCCAGACACCCCTGCTGTAAATCTGGACGGCGACTGGTTCCTGGGCCTCGATGTGGGAGCAACGGGGCTATCGGCTGTGTTGATGAATCGTCGCACGGGTCAGGTGTATCCCCTCTATTGGCAAACGCCCGCTGACGATAGCAAGCATTTTCGGTTGCCTGCGGTGGCAGTCATGACCTCAGCCCAGGACACGGTGGCTGTGGGGTATGACGCCCTGGGAGACCTGAGCGATCTCTTGGATACGTCTGGCTCCACGGAGCTAATTGGGGTAAATCGCCTTAAACCGCTGCTAAAGGTGGCTGTGGGGCATGGTCAAACCCTGCCTAACTCGGATCCTTGGGTGCGTTGGTCAGATACTGTGGAGCTGCCAATGTTGCAGATGTTGCAGGCTATGGTGGCGTTGCTGAAATATTCGGTCAATCAGGGTCAGGCGGTGGGCTTAGAAGGTAATGACCTGGGTCAGGTGTTGGCAAGTCTGCAGGGTGTGATTGTTGGCTACCCCACCAACTGGCCAGATACCTATAGTTTTAACCTGCGTGAAGCGGTGCTGGCGTCGGGTTTGATTGCCCAGCCAGAGCAAATTGTATTTGTGGAAGATGCGATCGCATCCGTTCTATCCGGTCTTCCCGATCCTAGGGATAGTGCTTTAGCCGAGACCGTATCCCTATCGCGTCAGCCCAGCCTATATAACTGTCAGTGGCAAGACGGCACGGTGATTATTAGTGGTGGGGCCGTAATGACCGAGCTGGGCATAGTCAACTTACCCAAGGATTTGGCTAGCCTCAACTATGCCGACTTTGCCCTGCGTGGCTTTGCCTATGCTGGGGATGCCCTGGACCAAGATATTGTCTGTCAGCTGCTCCTTCCCCAAGAGCGGCGTCAGTCCCTGTCAGACATAGACGCGGCCGAATCGACTCGCTGGGATTGGCAGGGGCATTTGGCGGCTGAAGATGCGGACTGGTCGCTGCTGAATTTGGATGATCTGACATTGCCCAATGTAGGTCATGTTGACTGGGCCCAGCGCTATAGTCTGCAGCACCGATTGCTGGGGTCTAATCTGGGGCAGAGTTTGCTGGCGGCGGCCCGCCATTTAAAGCTGGCGTTGCAGCAACAAAGTCAAATGCAGATCACCCTGGCGGGGCAATGTTGGCTGATTAAGCGACGACACCTGGAAAATCTGATTTTCTTGCCCTACATCCAGCGGATCAATCGTTATCTAAATGTGCTGCTGAGTAATAACACCGTCGATGCTCAATCGATTAAGCAGGTGCTGTGTACCGGCGGTTCAGCCTCCTTACCCGCCATTGCTCGCTGGCTGCGGCAAAAATTTCCCAATGCCACAATTATTCAAGATACCTACGCTAGCGAGCTGCCCCAAAGCTGTAGCCGCGTTGCCTATGGCTTAGTTAATTTGGCGCGCTATCCCCAGGTACTCAACGTCACCCGTCAGCAGTACAGTGACTACTTTTTATTGATGGAGCTATTACGGGTCTTTCCCCAACAGCCGTTACCTGTGGGCGCCATTTTGCACCTGCTGGAGCAGCGGGGAATCAATACCCAGGCCTGTCATTTACATATTTTGGCCCTATTGGAAGGTCATCTGCCGCCAGGGCTAGTGCCGACGGCGGCGGATCGTGGGCTGATTTGCGATCGCACCACCGATTTACCCACCTATCGAGCGTTGTTGCAAACCCCGCTGTTTAGCAAAACCATCACCGAGTCAGGGGGGCATATGTATATTCCCAACGAGGGTCAAGCTGTCCAACTGCGCGCCTATCTCAGTCGCTTACTGCTTGATAAGGTGCAAACCTTAGACGAGCCCTTGATTGCCCAATTAGAGGTTGTGGCGTAGCCGCAGTTGTGGAAATAAGATAGTAATGCATAAAAGAAGGGCCAGAGAAATATTCTCTGGCCCTTCTTTTATGCATGCTAGGTGACTTATGTAATCGGTCCACGATGGCTGATTTGTAAGCTAATCTAAAAGCCTATGTAACATTGCATAACACTTAAATTAGAGCCCTAAACTTGAACCTAATCATCTTCATCCGCTTCTTTATTTTCACCCAACTGAATTAAGTGTATGTGCTTATAGCCAAGCTTAATTTCAAACTCATCACCTGGCTTTAACCCCATTTCTTGAGTGTAGGTAGAACCAATAACAATTTGCCCATTTTTGTGGACACTAACGCGATAAGTCGGTTCACGTCCGCGCCCATCTTTAGTACTCTCTGGCCCCAGAGGGATCCCTCTGGCGGCTAGCAGGGCGTCATAAAAATCAGTCAGATTAACTCTGACCTGCTTGTCTTTAGTAATGCTGAAATAACCACATTCCTTAGCTTTTTCCCGCTTCGGTAGATGGGTTATTTCCTTCATTTTCTGAAGTAATGCTTTTCCTGTAAGTGGCGTAGTTTTAGTATCAGCCATCAGATTTGAAGATTTAATGATTAGGTCTAGAAAGAGGCGATGGAAGTAAGCTGTCGGAATTAGGGCTACAAAGCTCTTGATTGCTGCTTTGTGCAGAACACATTTCTAATGAGAGTCCTGATTATAACAGACAAAAAACCTGTTTATCTATGGGTATCGAAGCCTCAAAATCCCTCTTAGTTAAAACTATGAGTTTCTCCTATCAAAAACATAGTTATGAAAATAGAGGGCAATGAATATACAAACTTTAGTGATAGTAACAAATTATTGTCATTGAATATTTTTGGTGAACTAACTCGGTTAGAGGGTAAGTATAAAATACTGAACTCGATAGGTTTAAGAAATGTTGGTTTAGACAGAAAAAATCTATTTTTGAAGCATATGAATAGTCTTTGGAAAGCCTGGAGCTATCCGTTGCTAAGGCTTTAAGAAGGCCAGTCAACAGGTTTAATCTATGCAATGGTGGCTGACTGAGAGCCATAGCAATCTGTTGACTGCCTATTTCTAAAGGAAAGGCTATGGCAACAGCAGATTGCGTCTTATATAGCTGTTGCTATTTAAAGCATCTAGCTACCACGGGTGTGGTGAACTGTGGGCGTAACGTTACAGTATTGACTTTTAGACAAAGCAATTTGTTTGAAAGTGTGTCGATGATGCGTGATCAATAGTATAAAATTAGCCAAAGTTTCGCCCAGATAACGAAACTTTTAGCTCAGTAGTTCTGAGTATTTAGTCTGTAAGACTCTATTTGTTTTTTAGCGTTCTGATTGTGGTATGTCTAACTCTAATCCTGTAGAATCCGATACGTCACAATCTCCAGGGGCTGATGACCCCGGCTTTGGATGGACCACCTACGCGGAACGCATCAACGGTCGTTTTGCCATGGTGGGGTTTTTGGCCCTACTACTGCTTGAATTTTTTACGCGCCAGGATTTTTTCACATGGCTAGGGCTGGCCTAACCATGTGAGCAGAGGTCCGACTGCTATCGAACGCTCATCTGATATTGCCCTTGACCTGTTTGGTCATAGGCATTGACGATGACTCGATAGTCACCGGTGTAGGGTAAAGATATGCGAATGGAGGCATTGCTGTTGTTTTGACTGATGTCATCATTTTCAGCAATTTTGTTGCCCTGGTTATCGATTAGCAACAGATAGGCATCGAAGTCTTGACTGGTTAGCGTAATCGTGACGTCTTGTCCCTGTTGGGCGCTAAATGAGTATTCGTCATAGAAGCTGTTGTCTGTCAGACGATCGTCTTGAGCGTTGAGAACACCGCTTTGATTGACCAAATAGCCGTTAGCGTCACTATAGCCGCTAGTATCATTCAGGCTGTTAACGTTCAGTTCGTATTGGCCCTGCTCGCTGGCTCCGTAGGAATTGGCAAATATAAAGTAGGTGCCGTTGGTGGGTAGGGTAACGTCTAGACGAGCGTTCTGGCTGTTGCTGCTGTCATCGTTTTCGCCTAGATATTCTTGATTTGGACCATAGAGCAATAGATAGGAGTCCACCTGATTGCTCGTCATAGTGATGCTGATACGCTGACCGGCTCTACCTTCAAAGGTGTGGGCATTGAAATAGCTATTGTCTGGTAATACATTGCTGTTGCTATCGAGGCGAGCCTGGATAGTGCTGCCGTCAATGATTACTGGTGAGGGAGCCTGGGTTGCTTGGCGTTGGCGGGAGGCGGTTGTAGTTGCCGTGCCATTTTGTACGGCGGTGATAAAGGGGCGGACTTGGGGGGTTGCGATCGCAAAGCCAATACCGATATTGCCTGCACGTTCACCCGTTGTAAAAATCGACGTATTAACCCCGATTAGCTCACCATTCCGATTTAACAAGGGACCGCCCGAGTTGCCTGGGTTGATAGCTGCGTCCGTTTGAATTAACCCGCGTTCTGAATCGATCCGACTGACGATGCCGACGGTAAAGGTACCCTGTAGACCAAATGGATTGCCAATGGCAAACGCCTGCTGCCCCACCTGAGCAGTGCTGTTCGCCAGCGGCACAACGGGGAATTTACTATCTCCTCCGTCAATTTGTACCGCAGCTAGATCCAAATTCTCATCGGCATATCCAATGACTCGACCAGAAAACTCGCGACCATCCGCCAGTCGCACCGTTACTTGGCTAGCCCCACCGACGACATGGGCATTGGTTAAGACCAGTCCCTCCGGCGTGATGATGCTTCCACTACCCGTGCTATCACCTGCATCAATAGCCACGACCGCCGGACTAGCCTGTTGATATACGCGTACGTTTGTATCTTCATTAATCCCCTGGGCCTGGGCCGTGGCTACGGCGACTCCATGATCTACGTCAAACTGCGTTCCAATCACACCCAAACCAAGGGCACATGCTAACAGACCCGTACAGGATTTCAGAAAGATGGATGTCATTGCTTTGTCAGCGAAGTGTGTGTCCCTACACGATACTTTTAACCCCAAAACCATTCCGGCAACCTAGACAATATTTCATAGAATTTTTTCCCTTGGCCTAGGAGCTTCATAGAGGCTGAATGGTATATGGGCCTGACGCACATCGTTTAGACCCTGCATAATCCTTGCAAGCAGATGCTAACGGCTACGGCAATACGTTTGCAAAACGCCTGAGGATGCCAAAAAAAGAAGGAGCAGCTTACCTAGCTGCTCCTTCTTTTTTATCAGTTTTTACAGAGACTTAGGCGAGTCCAGTATTAGCTCCAGGTCTACCAGTAGCCAACTCTACCTTGACAATCTTGCCGCCCATCTTTTGAATCCGCTGCTGTTCGCGAAACCAGCTGTCGTAGGGAACGAGCTTAGTAAAAAAAGTATTCTGTAGCTCGCGCTGGGTGCGAATGCGAGATTGACTCGGCACACAGGCAGTAATCCGAAACATACGCATAGCAGAGATGTCTCCTACTCTCAAACAAAAATTATTTTGCAAATCGATTGCGAAAAGCCTATTTACATCAGCGGCTGTATCTGAGCCTGGGTTCAATAGGATTAGTTGTTAGCCAGATCCTGATAAAACTGGTTTCTTCTAAACCAGCTAGTCATCAGGTCGCAAGCATATATAAAATCTGCCATGACTTATGCTACGAAGCAACTGTCATGCCGCTCTGCACAGTAAATACAGAACTAAAAGCTCGGAAGTCTGATAACCAATGGCAAGCCGTCATAATCTCTCATCGTAGACAGATTTCAACCAACCAACACTCGCTTCAGACTTCCGAAACAGAGGCTAGATCGGGTTAGCCGATCTAAACCACATTAACTTGACCTAGCTAAGGCCAGAGCAAATGTAGTCGAAGTAAACGCCCATTTCCTTGCCAGCATCAGCACCAACTAGGCTAGCGGTGACTTCTTTCATGGCCTGAATGGCTTGTACAGTAGCACCTACAGGTACACCCAAAGAATTGTAGGTCTCCTTCAGTCCGTTGAGCACGCGCTCATCAAGGATGGAAGGATCGCCAGCCAACATAGCGTAGGTGGAATAGCGTAGATAGTAGTCCAAGTCACGAATGCAAGCAGCATAGCGACGAGTGGTGTACATGTTGCCACCAGGACGAGTGATATCGGAGTACAGCAGCGCTTTAGCTACAGCATCCTTAACGATTTCGGAAGCGTTAGCACCGATGGCAGTAGCCGCGCGAACACGCAGCTCACCAGTCTGGAAGTAAGCAGCTAGCTTATCCATGGAAGACTGATCAAGGTACTTACCCTGAACGTCAGAAGAATTAATTACAGAAGTAA
>ERZ1740072.40-NODE-40-length-77397-cov-9.055662_pt1 | contig 77397 bp, 59 predicted proteins | sample MGYA00581733_ERZ1740072 | MGnify/ENA primary metagenome ERZ1740072 (study PRJEB43018, sample SAMN04849741) | marine metagenome | isolation source: floating plastic debris | place: Pacific Ocean | collected 2008-08-30 | study: EMG produced TPA metagenomics assembly...
AGGATGTGGAGATTCCCGCTGGTAAGTATGTGCCGTCGGGAGCGGTGATTACCACACAGCAGGCTGCCGACCGGTTGCCGGATGCTAACGATAGCGATCTCACCTTCTCTCACCACGTGGTCGAAGTTAACCAGGCCCTGCGAGCCGGGTATCGCTGTGCACACGACGGGACCTGCGTTATGCCCTTACAGAATTCGGTCTATAGCAATGGCTCCGGCAATGGCTCTCGGACGATGCACCAAAATGGCAAGGCAGCTCCGTTACAGACAGACATCATAGATATTATCCGGCAACAGCTGCGTCAGGGACACCGCATTGGCCTGGAATTTGCTGATGTGCGACGATTCAAGGTAGGTTCCTGGCAGAGTGGTCCTACCATTACCAGCTCCCATGAGGCTCAAGTATTAACCCAGGTAGAACAGTTTTTGACCAGCCATCCTGACGACTATGTTCGACTGTTGAGCATCGACCCTGAGATAAAACAGCGTCAGCTAGAAAAAATTATTCAGAAGCCAGAGTGAGTTTTGAAAAGAGAATTCTATGCCAATAGTCTGCTTTGTCAAATTTTCAAATTCTCTAGATTGACTTAAACCATTACTCCAATCGCGTTGATTTACTGCCAATGCCAGCGGACAGAGCCGTTTGGTTGGTCAACCACCGCAACTCCTACTGCCGCTAGCTGATCGCGAATATCATCTGCTGTTGCAAAGTCTCGCTGCTGTCGGGCCGTTTGACGCTGTTGGATCAAGTCAGAGATCGCACCCTCATCCAATGCACCAGTGCCCGTGTCACTGTCGGCGTTGGCCTCTAATCCCAATACCTGGGCCAGATTGAACAAAGTTTGCCACTGTTGCCAGAGCTGCTCTGGATTAGATTGGAATTCTCCTTCGTGCACCAGACGGTTTCCCTCTCGCTGCAGCCCTTTGGCCAGCTCAAACAACACCGCCAGAACACCCGATGTATTCAAATCATCGTCCATGCTGGCTCGAAATCGTTCGACCCACGGGTTTTCTGAGCTGAGTACCTGAGGAGGAGACTGGATGCTGGCGGCTGACAACGCGGCTCCGTGGTGATCGCCAAAGAGCAGTCCGGTTTTTAGTGTGTCCCAACTGCTGACCGCAGCTGCGATCGCATCCTTCGTAAAATCCAACGGTTTCCGATAGTGTCCCTGTAGCACAAACAGTCGCACTGCCATCGGGTCTACCGGCTGCGGATAGTCGGCCCATGCCCCATCCAGCAGGTCACGGATCGTCGTGAAATTGCCCAGAGATTTCGACATTTTTTCACCGTTCACCGTCACCATGCCATTGTGCAACCAGTAGCGAGCCAGCGGTTGGCCAGTCAATGCTTCGGATTGAGCAATCTCGTTCTCATGGTGGGGAAATACCAGGTCGCCTCCTCCACCGTGAATGTCAATAGTTTCACCCAATCGCGCCCGGATCATGGCCGAACATTCGATGTGCCACCCTGGTCGCCCTAGTCCCCAGGGCGACTCCCAAGCAGGTTCACCCGGTTTTGCCGATTTCCATAGGGCAAAGTCGAACGGATCGCGTTTCTTCTGGTCTGGAGCATCCGGGACAACGCGCCCCCCTGCACCCGCCTGTAGTTGCTCAAGCTTTCGCCCAGAGAGCTTGCCGTACTCTGCAAACTGCCGCACGCTGTAATACACATCACCATCGACCGCATAGGCATATCCCTTCTGTTCTAGCGCCTGGATCAGTTGGTGAATAGCAGGAATGTGCTCTGTCACACGGGGATAGTCATCGGCATCGAGAATGTTGAGTCGGCGAATATCTTGAAAATAGGCAGCAATGTAGCGATCGCTCACCGCTTGCATCGTTGCTCCTTCCACCCTGGCACGATTGAGGATCTTGTCGTCAATATCTGTAAAGTTCTGCACATAGTGCACAGTATATCCACACCACTGCAAATAGCGTCGCAGCACATCCCAAACCATGTACGAACGGGCATGCCCCAGGTGACAATGGTCATAGACCGTCACACCACAGCAATACATCACCACTCGTTCCGGATAAATAGAGATAAAAGGCTCTTTTCGACCTGTTAAGGTGTTATGAAAGGTGAGGTTCATAGAGAGTGCTAAAAACAGTGATGGAGTCGCTAAGATAGGTCAGAATGAGTGTTCAATTGAATAAGAATGATAATCATTTTCATGTTATCATGAACGCTCAAACCATTCCTACCCCTACTCGCTGGGCGCGGAAGCTCGTCGAATCCGATATTGAGTCTGATGACAGTCATTGAGTCATACAGTTATTTAACATTTGCATCAACGAGATAACATCCAACTGACGGCCAATCAACACCATTTCTGTTTTAGGCGGTGTTTTCCATTCACTGTCATCGATCGTAAATCGGCTTCCACTGAGTTGAAACAAATGGCGCTTTTCACTCTCTGCAAACCAGATAATTCCTTTAGCGCGGAACATGTTGTTGGGAATCTGATAGTCGAGAAACTGCTGAAACTTTTTGAGCGCAAAGGGGCGGTTGCCTTTAAATGAAATAGCCATAAACCCGTCATTTTGGAGATGCTGGGTGGAAGCATCAGAGACAGAAGCATTCTCTTGGACCATAGCGGTATCTGTCAGTTGAACATTTAGAATCAACGACAATGGAATCTGACTATGGGTTGCTTGTAATATTCTGGCTCTGTCCTTAGTGGAAAGAATATACTGTTGCAGCTTTCCGCTGCCCAAAAAGCCAGTGATGATGGTTACGGGGAGCTTTTGTAAATCAGAAGTAGGAGCTATAACGCTCATAAGTGTGTCTGAGAGAGGGAAGTGAACAATGGAATCGGAGTCTTCTATGAAAACGATGAAAAAGGAACAACTTTAGAAATAAGACTTTAGTTGGGTCCTATTCTTTGCCGTACAGTCGTTCCATTGGAGATGTGTGAAGCATACATCAATTGGAGATGTGTGAAGCATACATCAATTGGAGATGTGTGAAGCATACATCAATGATAATCATTCTTGATCACCTTACATTATTTCTTCCAAACTTGGCGCGCCACCGTTGACTTGTCAGTTTACAGGCCACGGCCCTATCATTCACGCTGGCTCATCCTTGGGTAATTCATTTAACTACAGTTCAAACGGCCAGCTTACACTGATAGCGATCTCAAGAAGATATTTTGCTATGTCTCTACCAACCTGTCGGATCAAAATCATCAATGGCAACACTTGCCAACCCATGACGGCCAATATCAATGCCTCAGCCCAAAGTATTAAATTTCCAAGCACTGAGATTGTGACGGTGCAGCCCCAAAGCGGTCCTGAATCCATCGAGAGCTTTTACGATGAATATTTGGCAATTCCCGGCATTTTAGAACAGATTATTCTTGACCGAGACTCCGATGCCTTTATTTTGGCCTGTTGGGGAGATCCAGGTATTGAAGCAGCCCGCGAAATTACGACCAAACCCGTTATTGGCATTGCTGAAGCTAGCCTGTATATAGCCAATATGGTGGCGGCAAAGTGGAGCGTTGTAACCACTCTCCACCGAGTACGGGACATGGTAGAAAAAACAATCGTTAAAACGGGGTTGACAGAACGCTGCGCCTCTGTGAGAACCACAAAACTATCGGTACTTGAGACCGAAAAAGACCGAGCGGCTACTCTGGAGGTACTGACTGTAGCAAGTCAATTAGCGATTCAAACGGATGGTGCTGAGGCGATTTGTTTGGGGTGTGCTGGCATGAGTGGCCTAGAACAACAATTGGAAGACCGTCTGGGCGTACCGGTGATCGATGCTGTGGCAGCAGCAGTCAAAATGGCAGAATCCTTAGTGAGTCTGGGAAAAACTACCAGCAAACAATTGACCTACCAATCACCGGAACGCAAGGAAATCAAGGGCTACCCCTCCCATTATCAGCCGGAGAAATTTTCCCACCATTTGCACCCGTAAAAGGGATTTATACAGTTCAACGGGTGTCGCTCTCCTTAAACAGACTTGGCTTGTCCCTTAGAGCGCTGCAAACGACGAGCCAGCAGCGCGATCGCACCCAGTCCAACTAATGCCCCCGGTTCAGGCACCTGTGTGGCAATCATCCGTTGGCCAAGCTGATCGCCTGCTCCCGGATCGTCTAAAAGCTCTGCCCGCGTACGAGTAAAGAACGCCACATCAAGATGGGAACCAAAACCTATCGGGAGATCCGGAAACTCATCGCCAAAATCAGTCAGGTGAACATGGGGGATGGGCTCTCCATCAACAACTGGAGCCGCCGACCAGAAATTTAGACCCGTTGCCCCAATGGAGTTCCCTGCTTCATCGAATAGAACCGTGTATTCTCCAATATCAATGCCATTGGGCTCATTAAAAAAGCCATCTTGCAGAATTTCACCGGTTTGGGTGTCGAAATTAAAGTTGAACCCTGAATAGGTGAGGTGGTTATCCTCAAATTCTTGAATCAGACTGCCTTGGGGATCATAGAAGGCGACGTCAAACGCCTCTAAATCGTCACCTCGAACAATTCCGTCTTCATAGGTTTGGTTATCGTCGTAGCTAAATTGCCCCTCAGCGCTGTAACCCAGAATTTGTCCTGTCCATGAAAGGCGAAAGGTGACCGCCTGGGCTGGAGTGCCCAGACTCAGGGCTGTGCCGATGGCGATGGCGATACCCGTCTTGCCGGTAAGAGAAACGATTGACTTGCCAAAACTGGACATCGAGAAAACCTCAATCTCTAATTAGAATGATTATCATTCTCACAATATGCGAATATACAGAGATAGATGTGAACTCTTTGTAAAGTTGGTATCTGCAAATTTAAAGCAAACCGAGAAAGCGGTTTCCACAGTTTCCACATCACCGAGGAAAGTATTATGCCGATGCGTCATCAACCCGCCCCACCCACTCCCTGGGATAGCGATCTAGATCAGCCCATTATCGCTGCATCCGCCTATGTCCATCCCCAGTGCAGTCTGATTGGGGATGTGCAGCTAGGTGAAAATGTGATGGTTTCCCCAATACCTCCATTCGTGCGGATGAAGAGGCTCCCTTTTACATTGGTGCCAATACCACAATATTCAGGATGGGGTGGTCATCCATGGGTTAGAGCAGAGACGTATCTTAGGGGATGATCAAGAGGCTCAGGTGCTAACCCAGGTGGAACAGTTTTTAGCCAGTCATCCTGGCGACTACGTGCGACTGTTGAGCATTGACTCGCGCGCAAAACAGCGCCAGCTCGAGCAAGTCATTCAGAAGCCAGAGTGAGTTTCCGACAACAAATCCTTTTCACGTAAAAATTAAAAGGTCTCAAATGGGCTCTACAGCACAGTTCTTCGATAGCGAACTCACTCCTTTCCGATTTCTAGCTGGTAATGGTTAGCTCTCTATATCCGGTGAGTGGATCAATCTCCCGCTTAAAGATAGCGTTAGGCACAATCCCCAAGACTATCTCTGCTGTCGTATAGATAGTCGAGTCATCTATCAAATGACCACCGATAACCTGGCCTTCACTATCTGATACAGCAATGTGCAAATGAACACCCTGTTGCGAAAGGGTGCCTTCTAGTGACACTATCTCTAACGGCTGTTCAAAAACCGTTGCTTCTGGTTGATTGGCAAATCGGATGGCGGTCTGACGTAAACTACCTACACAGCTCAGCATATAAGCGGCATCTATTTTTTGGTCAATACAGTATCTCAACAAAGATTGTTTGAGATCTTCTCCAGGATTAAGGCGAATCGCAATCACGTCCATAGCTTTTTCCACGGGTATAGCACTCAGCAAATGAGTCGTCAGGTGGTCTGTCATTATTTCTTCAGCTCACGGCAACCTTGACATTCACGTCAATGTCAAGGTTTACACTGGCCTACAGCTTCTACTGGACAGATTAGACTATGGCTGCCAACGCCCTTGCATTTCCGCGCTTCTCGACTTTATTTAAGGATGTATTTAAGCGCCATCCTGAGGCCGTCGCTGCGATCGCATGTGCCATTCTGGTATTGCTCGGCTGGCAGTCCCTCAATTTTGGCTGGGTGGGCGGGGGCCTTTTGATCCTGACCGCAGCTTACGTCATTGGCGGTTTGGACAGTGCCCGTGACGGTCTTACAACTCTCCTACAAGAGAAAGAGCTGGATGTTGACTTGCTAATGATCGTGGCGGCTTTGGGTGCTGCCAGTTTGGGGCTATGGCGGCAGGAATACTATCTGATCGTCGATGGAGCGGTCTTGATCTTGATCTTTGCTATTAGCGGGGCGTTGGAAGGCTACGCCATGCAGCACACCGAGCGTAGTATTCAGGGGCTGATGAGCTTAACGGCAGATACCGCCCGACTGCTTCAGCACGGGCAGGAGCGCACTGTTCCTATTGCCAGTCTTAAGGTGGGTGATCGCATCTTGGTCAAGCCGGGAGAACTGGTGCCCACCGATGGCGTGGTGGTAGACGGCGCGAGTATTCTCAACCAGGCGGCGATTACGGGAGAATCTGTGCCAGTGGAGAAAACCGTTGGGGATGAAGTCTTTGCGGGGACGCTGAATGGCCACGGAGCCCTGCGGATCAATCTGCATCAACCGCCGGAAAGTAGCTTAATTCAACGGGTAATCCGACTGGTGCAGCAGGCCCAGACAGAAGCACCGCCCTCGCAACAATTTATCGAGCGGTTTGAGCGAGGCTACGCCAAAGTGATTGTCATGGGCGGGATACTGCTGAGCATACTACCGCCGTTTCTGCTGGGATGGACCTGGGAAGAAACAATTTATCGAGCGCTGATTTTCCTGGTGGTAGCCTCCCCCTGCGCCCTGATGGCCTCGATTATGCCCACACTGCTGTCGGGCATTGCCAACGGAGCCCGCCGAGGCATTTTGTTCAAAAACGGGGCACAGCTAGAACAGATTGGACGGGTGCGTGCGATCGCATTTGATAAAACCGGCACTCTAACCGCAGGCAATCTTCAGGTTGTGGACCTGCTGGCGGTTCAGCCCGACTCCACCCAACTCCTACAGGTAGCCGCCGCGCTGGAGAGTCTGTCGGAACATCCCATTGGGGAGGCCATTGTGCAGGCAGCCCGTCAGCAAAACCTCACCTGGGCAACAGCCACTAACGCTCAGGCCCAGACCGGCCAGGGCATCACCGCCGACCTGGAGGGGCAGAGCGCCTTAGTGGGTAAAGCAGACTTTGTTCGCACCCAGGTAGAGAATATTTCTACTCATTGGCTGGAACAAAGCCAGCAATGGGAAGCGGAGGGCAAAACGGTGGTTTGGGTCGCCCTGGCAGGAGAGCTGTTAGGACTAATTGCCGTGGCTGACATCGTTCGACCTGCCGCCGCCCAGGCTGTAGCACGCCTCAAACAGTTGGGTGTGGAGCATGTAGTCATGCTGACGGGAGACAATCCTCGCACCGCCAACAGTATCGCTGAGCATGTGGGTGTGGATCAGGTTTATGCAGAACTGTTACCTGAAGATAAAGTCGAGGTGATTCGTAAACTCCAGCAGCAGTATCAAACTGTTGCCATGGTTGGAGATGGTATCAATGATGCCCCAGCCTTGGCCCAAGCCACCGTTGGTATTGCCATGGGAGCAGCAGGTAGTGATGTGGCTCTAGAAACCGCTGATATTGTGTTGATGGGCGATCGCTTGGAGCGGCTAGAACACGCAATGCGTTTAGGGCGTCGCGCCCAGAGTATCGTCAAGCAAAATATTGTCTTTGCCCTGAGTTTTGTAGTGATTTTGTTGATTCTGAATTTTGCAGGCAATATCACGCTGCCGTTTGGGGTGCTAGGCCATGAAGGTTCTACGGTGATCGTAACGTTGAGTGGGTTACGGTTGTTGATAGTTGAGAGTCGCTGACGTTGGCAATGGTGACAAGAGTTTCGAAGTGCCCGTTGTCATTTAGGCATTCAATTGCTCAATACAATCAGTGTGACCGTTACCAGAAAATCTATAATAAATAGTACAATCCAACTAATAACGACAGCTGACGTAACGGAGCGACCTACCCCTTTGCCATGACATGAAGCCGTTAGCCCTCGACTACAGCTAGTAATCGCCATGGCTCCCCCAAATAGACTGGCTTTCCCCAACACTGATAGAACATCCGTAATAGCCAGAGATGACCGCACACCGTCTAAAAAAGTCAGGGTGGTGACGTTATAGAGCACACCGGTTATGAGCAGTCCTCCCAAAATACCGACAAATAAACCAATGATGGTCAAAAACGGTAACATCAACGCGCAGGCTAGCACGCGGGGCATGACTAAATAGTCAATCGGGTCCGTACGCAACAGTTTCAGAGCGTCAATCTGCTCGGTAAGCTTCATAGAGGCGATTTCTGCGGCAAAAGCAGACCCGACCTGACAGGCAAAGACAGCAGCTGTCAAAATAGGAGCCAGTTCACCGATGTAGCCAATCGCAAACGCACCGCCGACTTGACCGATGAGGCCGTAGCGTATCATTTCACGAGCTGACTGGGTGGCAAAAATCATGCCTGCAAAGAAGTTGGTCAGCACAACCGGCATCATTGCATCAGGTCCAGCACAGGCCAGATGTTCTATCATGTTTCGCCGATCGCAGCGGCCGCGTACTAACCGGCTGACAATCTGACCAGTTAGTAGCACCATCATGCCGAGATGGAACCAAATGTTTTCGGTAACGAGCGATGGTTGAACAGCTTTTGCAGCAATGGATTGATGCCGAGAGCGGCTTCGGTGGGGGGGCTGCGATCGATTTAGCCACCTGGTTTTCGATACCGCCTTTGTCATGGATTGCCTCGTGTCAAAAACTGGCCCTGCGACGCACGGTCTGCCACCGGATATGTAAACTCACCGTCGCCTGTTATCCACTTTCCTATCTTAGTGGGAAATTTGGTGAGTCGGCCGGTTACCGAACGCATCACTGTCATAACGATGATGAATTCTGATGCCTTTACAGATAGGGAACAATACGGCTAGCAGGGCAAACGCATACTCAATTAAAACGCTTCAGCTCCTTACTCAGCCAAAATTCATATATTGTTTATTGATAAATTCAATATACTCAAGGTGCACTGTTCGACATATGAGGCGTTGGTCTCATAGGAAGTTAAGCCTAAAGCCCTATATTGTTGATATGGTTTTAACTCATCAGCTAGGCACTTAAGGCCCTGATCGTATTTACCTTCAACCAATTGAAAAGATTAGAAATATTAGGAGAGGAATGATCCAAACTATTGAATATGGATCAGATTCCAAATAATGGATCAGAGTCACGAACCCCGTTTTTACGAGGGTGATCGCTAGGGTAGTCAGAGTAGTTCTGCGAATAAAGATTTCATCTGTATGCAACATAACAACAAGCTTTAGCAGCACAGTACCATTTTCAATCACGTTTGGGAGTCTCTTCAGCTCCCCCAAACGACTTCGAGTCGCGCGCCTAACGTTGACCATCACCCGCCGCAAACAATCTTCCAAGCAGCCGATCAACCTTCGGCGGTCGGCGTGCATGGGCATTGTTAGGCTTGGGCAGTCTATTCTTTTTTTGATTTAAGAAATCTAGCGCACATATCATAAATCGATACTAATGTTGAAGTTACGGGTATCCCGCCGAAAGCTACAGAATCAGCAGCAAGAGTACCAACATATTTGCCAGCAATAATTCCGATATCCTTGTTTCTTGACTCCAAATCTTTTGATGCAGTAATAATTCCCGTAATAGACTCAATTCGTTCTTTTTGACTGAGATAAAACGCCACTTCTGCTAGGGTTATTGGTTCTGGGCTTTTTAGCAGTCTGGTAGCATCTTGAAGCGCCTTTTTAATATCAACGTTCACTTCAAGTGTATTGTCTTTTTCTTCAAGAGCTGAGTTCAGAGATTTATCCCGTTTATAAAACGTGTAGTTATGAGTCGATACGTTATCACGAAAGTTTGGGTGGCTTAGAAATGGCTCTACATTTTCCTCTTGTGCAGCGGCAAGAATTAGTCCAAGACCATGTCCGATCCCGTATGGCTCCAATCTCCATGCAAATTCAGGCCCCAGACTATTTTTGCCAGTGCGCTTGAGATATTCCTTTGTCCATTCTTTGCCTGCTCTTACATCATACTCAGCAGGAGGGCCGAGCATAATAGCTTCGGACAAATTGACAATTTGGTTGCTCTTCTCAAGTTCGATGGCTAAGTCTTCATATTGGAACAAATCCTTTGGAACAACCATCCCCTTATCTATGGCCCATCGCAATATCTTTGGGCCAGTAACCCATTGCTTTGGGTCTAGCTTTTCGTCAAGCGACGGAATCTCTAATGGATCTGTTTTGTAACGACCATCTCGGTCTGGTAATAGAGCAAACTTACTGTCGGTACCAAATCCAGTAATAAAATCTTTTTCTTTAAAGTGATCATAGCGTTGTGACACCCAAACTTCCGAGTGCCTTATATCAACCGAAGCCAATACAGCTAACAGCCTTGCCGGGTCAAAAATCGTTGCGGCATCAATAATTATTGGATTCATAACTTCTTGTATATTTCGATGATGGGCCTCGTCAGAAGCCTAACTTATTATTAGAGAGAAAGTTTCTACCTATCTACCCTATATGGATGATTAGGTAGAAACATTTCTGCCTAAGATCCTAATTTGGGTGATTAGGTGGAAATATGTCAGCCTAATCTGCCGATATGGGTGATTAGGTGGAAAGTTTCAGTATAATCATCTCTCCAATATTAGGCTAATGCTACTTAGGATTTATTTATCATCCGTTTTTCTATCCTGGATGTCGTTCCATTGTTTGAAACTTGTCCTAGAAAGCTGCTCGACTAGGTACGTGAGGCCATTTGGCTAAAGACTTATTCCGCCAAGCTGAAGAAACCTACGTTCAATAGATTTGCCGCTACATATGCCTGATGGGTGTCTAGATCTTTTGCAAAAAATCGTAGTTGACGTGAGAGATCTAAAGCAGTAATCTTTCTGTTACGCCCTATTCGGGGCATGATTACAAAGCTCAATATTTAGCACCAGAGGCAGGTGATTGGACCCACCGTGCCCCTGGCTAACCCCGGCTGAACCGAGCAGTCCGAGGCTTGTGGGTATTGTCCCACGACCACCCCGGTTTGCACAGCAATATCGGGGTGCTGGATTTTGGGCTTTGGTTTCCTTACCCAATAACTCTTTGGAGGCCAAAGCACATGTTAATTGACAATACTTACCAGGGCGCAGCTGCGTTCACTCCTTCTTTTGACATTCTGCCAGACCACGAATTCGAAGACATTCGCCTGCTGGCATTCGGTAGTCTAACCGCTGTACGCCTGACCATTCAGGACCTGCACCGCAAAAACTATGCCGAACCCAACGACTGGAGTAAACCCATTTCCACCGGACGGCCTAATGAAGTTATGGCCATTCTCACCCGGCGTATTCGCGTCGATTAGGGCGATAAACCTATGGGCTCAATAGGCAATCAGGTTATCGGCAGATGCTTGTGCGATAACCTGATTAATCGACCCCGCCGTAACCCCTACTTTAATGCGATTGAGGATAACTCAATAGGCTGGGTTTTAGGGCGGCCTCCCGGCCCTAACCACGGTTGTTTGGGGAACTCGGAGGGACCCCAAACAACCGGTTTTGCCTCTCTCCGATCATATCTCGCTAGCCTACATCACGTAATCATCAAGACGAACAACTATAGTGCGACACACCGCCAACGTCAGAAAACGCGCTAGGTCTTAGACAATAGTATTTATCTTCTACCTCTTGTGACTGCTCATCATAAGGAGCGCTAAATACTGCTTGTAACTCTTTCACTAATGTATAGTCACCCTGCATAGCTTGCTCATAGGCCGGGACAATCAACCACTCGCGCCATGCGTATTTTGGATTAGTCTGTTTCATCTTTGTCGATATCTCAGCCAAATTATCCTCGTTAATTAGACCACGCCAGCTTTTTAGCCAAGTTTGCCATTGGTCATAGTGTTGTTGTGACGTTTTACCATAGAAGCTCTTCTTCAAAGCTGAGACATCGTCTGGTATGTGGCATAACTCGCGGAAGAAAATAGTGTAGTCCACATCTGAGTGGGTCATTAACTCCATTAACTTCCTAAATAGCTCTGGGTCAAATTCAGTCAAGCCAAGTTTGGCCGCCCACATTTTTTGGACTTGTTGTTGCATGGCGTCTGCAAAGCCACGGCCTACTTGGTCGAACTGTTCTAACGCGTCAGCATCGTCTGCCAGTAGCGGTCTCACAGCTTTCCAAAACATATAATAATTCGCGTCTGCTGCGACAGGCTGATTAATGAATGCAAAGTGCTGGCCACCGCCAGTCCAAGGCTGAAACCAAGGGTCAAAAATTTCACAAAACCCAAAGGGGCCATAGTCGAGGGTAAAGCCCCCAGCAGCGCAGTTGTCACTATTAAAATTACCCTGGCAATAACCCACACGGAGCCAATTGGCCACTAGTAATGTAAGACGCTGGCGAAACAGCTTGGCTAACTCAACTAATTGCTCTGCAAAACCAAGGGTTTGATCAATGTCGCTTTTGTATTCCCGCTCAATTAAATGGGACACGATCATGCGCAACTCTTCTGATGCTTTTGGATGAGCATTGTTGCGATCGCGACGGGCAAATAACTCTAACTGGCCAACGCGCAAAAAGGACGGGGCAACCCGAGTTGAAATGGCCACAGGATTGTCCACCAAAACATCAGGCTCAAGCGAGCAAGAGTCTTGAGAATACCAAGGCCGGGTAACGGTCTCAGATTTAGAAACATACAGGGTAAAAGAGCGCGATGTGGGCACCCCTAATGCATGCATATAGTCCTGCGCTAGAAACTCACGCACACTTGAACGGAGTACGGCGCGTCCGTCGGCACCACGGCAATAAGGCGTTGGGCCACCCCCTTTCAATTGCATTTCCCAACGCTGGCCATTGATGATTCCCTCAAATATAGATATCGCCCGACCATCGCCATAGCCATTACCCGTACCGAATGGACAATTTTGGATATATTCGGTGCCATAAATCGACAGTGCATACCCCGTTGCCCAACCAACCTGACGCATGGGCTCATGGGCAGCAGAGAGATCACCCGAAAATACCTGGCGAAATTTTTCATCCAGCGCCAGCTCATCGCTCAACCCAAGTTCCTTAAAGAAGGCGCTGCTGTGGGCTACGTATTCAGGTTCTGCCAGCGGCGTGGGTGCTACCGGTACGAAATGACCCGAAAAAACCTGGCGGGCACGGTGATCATCCCCATCGACCGTGGCATCAGGATCGGCATTTAAGGTATCCATCAGGGAATAGTCCGCCAATCGCACAAACTCATCGAATGTGGTTACGCAGGGCTCAGCAGATAGTGTAGATGGATATGACATTGTTGCTGGCGAGGGAAAGATTTATGTTTAATCGAGAATTATGTAGAGGCTAACATATTCAATGTGGAGCTTTCCAGACTAGCTGAATTATTAGTAGGTCGCATAAGGAGAATATCTTATTTAGGTAGTCCTTTAAAGGTTAAGGATATCTATGCCTAAAGCTCTGCTGGCCTCGTGTTCGTATCCTTTTACCTGATGCACCGCCTCTTAATCTACTGATGGAGTAGATTCTTGTTCAACCTGGGGAGAGAACATCTGATTAAAAAACTGCCTAAATTCTTTGTTAAATGCGCCACTGACCATTATGCTAGCCATGATTCCAATTATAGTGAGCAAGAGTTCCCAGTTAATTCCTTTTTTACGGTTGGCACTACTTCCAGTATCAGAACTAGAAGTAGTCACATGGCTATGAGTTTCACCAACATTGCCAACAGGAGCGTTAATATTAGAGTTAGAAATATTATTGACGATGTTTTCAGTTTTAGGATCATCTTCCATTTTCTTTGTTCTTCGGTCTATCGTTTCAAGTTGATTAGATAAATCTGAATTTGAAGGTTCTCGGCCAATGACAAGTTTAAGAAAATCTTCTGGTGTTAGAGGCTGCCAAGCTGTTCGACGAGTTAAAGCCTCAGTCTCCAATAATCTCCATTGCAAGTCATCTTTAAGTTCTGGAAGCTCATAAATTATCTTTTTTAATGCATTGCAAGCCTCTTTCGTCCCACGTTCTTGTATACGCTTTGGAATATGGTTTCTCCACATCTTGATACTATCTCTCGGTCTAATGAGCCGATCCTGAGAGCTGATGATACCTCCACCCTCGGTTGAAACTTGTTCTTCAGATTTCTGATCAGGATAGTACTTTGTGAGGAAAATATAGAGATCTGCTAAGTGGTCTTCATTAAGCCGATGCTCAACTCGTCCCTCAAATTTGGATAGGTATGATACAGACTCTAGAACCTGCTGTCCAAACTCAGGATCTTGCTGAATAACAGGCCATACTATTGGCCAACCTGCGTCTTCAGTATGAAGCATCAACGCGCAAGCTGCGTTTACAGCTTTTGCTCTTACTTCTTTACTACTGTTGAATAGAATTGAAGTAACTAAAGATTCTGCGAATTTCTTAGCTTCCTGACTACCGTGTTGGAGTAGCTCTTCTAACAGAGCTTTAACACTCTCAGTTGTTAGGTTCACATCTTTGAGTTGGCTGAGAAGGGTTTGGGTTAAGTTAGCATCCTTAAAACTACTAACGTATCTGATAATTTGAATCTGTCTATGAACTCCATTTCTCTCATGCATAAGTATTTCTAAAACATTCCGAAACTCAGACGGAGCATGCTTGTAGGCTCTTCGGCATAACTCCTTATGATGTTGAGCGTCCGGTAATGGGTAAGCAAGAATGATGGGAGTCCATTTTTGCCATACTTGAGCAGTCAGTTCATCACAAAATTTAGGTTCAGCGTTTAACAATAACTGCAAGGCTTTGTAGCCAGCTAAGGCTGAACAGTAATAATATTCTTGGCCTAGCCACTTTTCGGTCTCAGGATTTCCATAAACAGTATATTTCTTTGCTGCTTCAATAAGCCTAGTTTTTGTCTCCTCGCTTGCTTCTTTCCATCCTGGTAAATTAGTGAGGTCCGGATTGTATAAATTGCTGTCGCGGATACTCGTAGGTAGTAAGGTTAGTGCATGGCATAAGTGCCACCACGCATCAAGTTCCCCAGACTCAAATCTCGAAAGTGCACTGAGTACCCTCTCTTTAGGTAGAGGATCTAACTGTTGCTTTTTTCTATCAGCTAATTTCTCTTGCCGCTCTCTAGCTCGTTGTGCTTCAGGAGAAGATATCTCAATGCATGGATACGATCAGAGAATTCTGATTCGAGAACTGAATTCTCCTGACATTCTTCAAGAATGGTATTCACATGGTCGAAATTACTTTCTCTATACATTGCACGTATTAACTTTGCCCAAGCTTGCTGAAATGGTTTAGAACTAGCGATTTTGAGCTTTTCAATTAGCCATAAAAAATCTTGCGCAGAAATGAAGACTGAGTCTGAATGAGCAAAATAAGTTATATCTTCATCTTTGTTGACAAATATAGAAACAATTTCTTCGACAAGTTTAAAACGTTTGTCAGAGTGCTTTTCTAGAAGTTGACTGAACTCTTTACCTTCACCGATTAAGTCAGTATCTAAAATTGGTTGATAATCCTTTAGTCGCTTAAATACTATTTTTGAAAAGTTTTTCAGTATTTGTGAATCTTCGTCGAGACATGCCCACGCGGTTTGCATAATGTCATCCGCAAGATGCCCAAATGGATATCCAGAAAGCTTTTGTGTTGGCTGCTTTTCAAGCCATTGAAGCGTGAATAGTAAATGCTCCGTTTGTAAATCCTGTCCAAGCTCTTCCGCTACAAATTTTTGATATCTTCCACCAATGATACTTGATTTAGGAGATGATAAATGGTTGAAAACTTCCTCAATTGTGATGTGATTAGGCCACGCTGCTCGAAGACCACATCCTTTTAGTTCATCTTCGAAATCATTGCTAGATTCAAGTACTGCCAGGGGCTTTAATTGAGCTTTTGCCTCTTCACTGCCAATTTCAGATACTGTGATCGCTGCTCTTAATCTAACCTCATCTCTTTCTTGAGCATTGAGCGCAATATCAGCTAGAGGAACACTTAATTCTTTTAGGTTACAAGCTTCCGCAATATCAATAGCTGTTGTACGTGCATCGACGCTTTTATTTTGATTAGAAATGAAAGAATTAAGCTGCTCTGATAAATTTGGATGATTTAGATTATTATAACGAGCATAGTTATAATAATTACGGTTAAGCTTTTCCTGGTCATGCAGCTTTAATAGGTTATCTATCAAACTAGCTTTGTACGTTTCACTAATAGATGCCAAGTCGCTTTGAAGCAGAACGTCTGGATCTGTTTCCATGACTTGCTGGAAGACTTCCGACTTGATGCTTGCCAACCAGGCAACTGTTTCATGTAATTGTGGAAAAACTCTGCCATCGAAATGCACAATTAAATGCGCAATTTGATCGAGACTAAGATTGTGCTGTGTCAAATACCAGGCAGCTAAAAGTTCAGCGTAGGTTTGATGTGCCCATCCCATTCGATATAACCCACGGGATGAGAACAAACCAGTATCTAAAACTTCTTTAATGACTTCTCTGGTAATCTCAAATTTGCTTCCATTTGCTTCTTCAAAACTGAAACACAACCCTTGAAGAAGAACATCTTCAGTCGGTACATCTCCCTGATCAATACCAGTCCACACAGCAAATCGGTTGGTAAAGATTGTAACAGCGGCAATTCGAGCCGCTACAATCAGACGCTGATTACTATCAAAGTTGCCTATGTGGTCTGAAGCACGACGGCTTTCATTTACCTCCTCACAGAGACGCTTACATCCCTCAAGATAAAGCTCATGAAGTTTTTGCCTTGGAGGGAATTGACCGTTATAACGACGATACATGTTTAGCAAAAACTTTAGAGTAATTGGTTTAATCGCCAGCGGCACAATATTCTTCTGGTCAATCTTCTTTAGGAAATCATCAGAAGAAGATCCTTCAGCTTTCGCGGCTTCGATAACGTCTATACGGCGAAGCGGGGCTAGTTCATAAATTGCAAAGTTAGCTTCTTTCCAAAGATCTTTTAGTCCCTCCTCTAAAATTGCCGGAAATACAAACGTTCGACATGCTAAACGGAGATGAAGACGATTAATATGATTCCAATATTTTGACTGCGTCAGCTCATCAATTAAACCTGTTGCCAAAGTTGGGACACTCAAAAGTCCCTCGTCGAGGCTGTCTAGAAACAAATACAGGTGATAGTCACCTTTCAACCAATCAGTAAAGGTTTCATCTCTGAACAGATCCCTTTTCAGATCGGTGCAGGATCGTAGATTCATTACTAAGACTTGGCTGGAAGCGCAAGTTCTCTCTTCTGTAAGAACTTTGAGGTTCTCTAACTCTTGAGACTTACCGATACCTGGTTCCCCTAATAAAACCAAGCATGGAACACCAGCAATCGCCTCTAAACTCACCAAATCTGGGTTGTACGCCCCACCCAATTCTGCATCTGGATCGTACAGAAAACCGCCATCAGTTAGATTAATATTGCCTGACCGAGGACACCAAAACCGTTTCCATTCGTATGCGCATTTTGACATTTCAGTAGTTAAGAGGCTAGAACCCGTGTTCTAGTATAGCTTCTTCGAAAAGTCAGGTGTCTTATCCCTCATTGCTTATCCGCCCGGACAATTCAACTCATAGCTTCAATTGATAGCTTGCGCTGACTCACTCTTATTAGCCTGATAGTTTCAGTCTGGTAAATTGACTTTAGCAGCCAAAGAATGGTTAACAAGAGCAAGATTGCTGAGGGCAGAGGTATCGCTGACGACAATCACAGCCAGCCCCGCTCGCGCAGGTGCTGAACATCTTGCTCAAGGTCTTCTACATCGTAGTGAATACAGATGCCCCGCTCTGCCGATAGTTTCTGAAACGCGATAATTTCCATCCCAGCAATTTTGCTGGCACGACTAAGGGAAATTAGCTCTTGCTGAAACAGGGCAACCGCAATTTCCCGAAGCCAGTCGCTCTGAGTAAAGGTTTTGGTTTGGCTGAGGTTATCAGGTAGGTTCAGGGTAATTTGCATAGGGTTCACCTGTGAATAGAAAATCGTTGAGCCTACACTCTCAATTTTAACCTGTGCCTAACTTCGCTAGCTTATCCACTTTTTTGGCTACTGTAAAAGCCCTTTTCAATCCTTCTGATACAACTTGCGCAGTCAAATCTACAAGGTCTTGCAACCCCATAGCAAAAAGAATAATGCCTCGACAGCTGAACATCGATGTCAACGGACCGCTTCATTTGGCTGCGCAACCACCGTAACTCCTGCTGCCGCTAGCTGCTCGCGAATATCATCTGCTGTTATAAAGTCTCGCTTTTGTCGGGCCGTTGATCGCACCCAGCCCAACTAAGGCGCTCGGCTTGGCCAACGGATGATTGCCAAGCCGAGCGCCTGCCCCCGGATCGCCTAAAAGCTTTACCCGCCTATGGGTAAAGAACGCCACATCGAGATGGGAACCAAAGCCCACCGGCAGTTGCTGATAGTTTAGTATATTCAGCATTGCATGCGTTTTGCCCATTTCCTGGTTGACCCTTATGTATTCTGGGTTACAGGCATTTATGTCAGACAGGCAGCTTTTGGGCTGACCGTTCTAACAGCATCTACATTAGGGAATCTGCTGAGAACTAAAGCACTACTGATCAATAGGCAAATTTCCAGAAAAGATATTGAAGCTATGGGTTTCGCCAGTAAGGTGGTTTAGGTAAGGCTGACTTAAATAAGCTTCTGCCTCTGGTTGATGCTGTAGATAGCGCTCAAAGAAGGCTAGCGAGAGAACCGCCATCTGTTGATGAGTCGTCTCTGGGGTTGCATCAATCAGAAACTCGGGCATCGGTAGTTCTGTATCGACTGTGTTGGCCAGCAGCGAAAAGTGAGTGCCATTTTCGATCAGAACCAGGTAGCGATCTTGGTTCTGTAGCCAGCTGTAGGGCTCAATTTGTTCTGGTAGGGCAGGAACAAAGTAATCATCCAGACTGCTGACCATCATGACTGGTACATCTACAGCCCCCAGTCCGGCCTCGCCAAAGACCTGACTAGTCAGTGGGTTAAGTGCGATCGCAGCTTTAACCCGCTCATCTTGTACTGTTAGAGAATAGTCTGAGGGAACTTCGGCCAAACGACATTGGATTAACATCGACAGGTTCAACACCGGCCGCCGTAGCAATGTGTCATCCTGGCAGGTACGGGCAAGCTGCGGTGCGTTGATCTCGGCCCCCGCTGCCGCTAAAGCCGTGTATCCTCCTAAAGAATGACCCAACACACCAACGGATTCAAGGTTGAGCTTTTGTAAGTAGGGATGCTGCTGAGCCTGTTGTTCGAGAGTGTCAAGGGCCGCTGTAATGTCACGCGGACGATGTAACAACGTAGTCGCATTGGGTGGCCCGGCTAAACCGCTAAAAAATTGAGAAAATCGCTGAGCGGTTGTCTCCGGATGTTCCAGCAGTATCACCCCATAGCCGTGGGAGGCTAAATGCTCGGCTAGATAGGCCAGTGACCAGGCGCTAGAGGCCATTCCGTGAGAAATAACCACAACAGGAATAGACTGGGGAGCCGTGGACGTAATTTCGGGTTGAAAAAGATAAAACTGGGATGCCTCCTGCCGCTCTGGTGTGCGGAACGCTATTCTGTCTGTCCTCCATAGGTAGGGGCCAGACTGGTGAGGGAAATCCAAGAAATTCTGTGGCAGTGATGAAGACTGGGCAGCCGCCTGTTCACGAAGAGTTGTCATGACTCTGTCACGCTGAGTGAATAGCCTCTGGTTTTCCTCAAAGACTTCCATTGCTAATGGAAAATTGATCTGAATGGTTTCCTGAGGAAAGTGATGGATCACATCCATCACGGTTAGGTGATTATCTTCTGCTGCGAACAGTAGCGCTGCGCGTAATGCATGGAAGCTATTGAGAAAGCTGTCGGTTTGAATCACCTCGCCGGTACGCTGGAGTAGATGTTCTCCAACAGAGCTGTAGGTTAGCTGAGACATCATTACAGCACTGATGTTAAACTCCAGGTTTAAAAATAGCTGAAGTTCGGCTATTTGTTCAGCGTCGATGTGGCGAGATAGTACCGACAAACTTTCTGTTACCTCGCCAGTTTCGGCCAGGTGTTGCAGATCGTCTACCGCTAATGTTGGTTCAAAGGGACCGTAAAAAAATTGGATCTGGTCAGCGCTGTAGGCGGGAGTAGCAGCGCTGATAGCAGCAAACAAGCCGATCAGTAGACGGCGGCTCATCATCTTATTTCCTTAGTTCTATGGTGGGTTTGTAAACTCTCACTTGGACGTGACTCATCACCCAGCTGAGCGATGGTTAGTTGGTATGGGGTAACGAATGGCGAGTGTTTGAGTTGTGAAACCATTCTTTCTCATAAATCCAGTCACCTCTGACGAATTCTCTGGATTCATAACGGCGGTAAATCGCTGCACCATTGAACCGAGTGAGCACACCGTTATTAGATGTACCAGCTCTATCGGCTCAAAGACATCAAGCACTGGTTGCACGAATCGACGTGGTGTTATGAGTGGCTGCTGAGCACTCAACCAGTCTAGCCGTAGGGCAGCTTGTTCTCGCTCATCGAACAGCTTCTTCTCCTCGGTATGTCCAGCAGCAACGGCAAAACAAAGCCTGATACGTTTGAGCGTTGCGTTACGGTCTTTGCTGGTATGATGAGCCATAAAAGCTTCATTAGCAGCAAGGTTGTCATGTCCTCGTGCAATTGCTGATACTAACAACATTAGATGCTTAAGCTCAGCGGGAAAGAGTGTGTGAGATCGCTCGCCCATAGCCTCTCCATAGAAGTAAGCATGCTGCTTACGCATCGGTGCCGGGAACGCCTTAAACCAGGCAGGCATCATCCCAAATTCTCTCTGGGCGTAGGCGCTTAAGCTACCGACCTCATGCTCATAGCTTGCAACTAGCTCCTGGATAGAGGGGCCATTCTCAGGAATGTTGTAATCAAGGTTAGAAGGATTAGCCTCGCTTGAACCATGCCGACCGGCGTCTATACCAACCGTTTTTCCCTGCTGCATCAAATCACCTTCAATTTCAACGCCTGTGAGATCGTTAAAGACATTGAGAAAGCCCAATGATGCAGCCATCAAGCCGGTTCCTATAATGTTCTGATTGGCATTTTGACTGGGGCCACGACTCTGGGGAGCCAGCTCACGAATGCGGTTGAGAAGCTCAGGTGTCACTTGGTTAGTCGTTGCAGCCGCCGCCAAATCTGCTAATGCGACCTCAAAAGGGCCGATCTTGCCATTAAAGTTACCTTTTCGAGCCTCTTCGAGCTGCTTGACTACACCAACAGATTCTTCATCACCAGTTGCCGCATGTACCTGGCAGTAGTTGCAGCCATGGGTGTTAGATGTCGCAAAGGTGCAGGCAAACATGGTCGTATCGCCTAAGATATCTTTTGCCATTGCCACAGCTGGTATATTTTGAGAATACATAAACAGCTTGTATGCTTCTAGCCATGGATACAGATACTTAAAACAGTTGGGCCAAAATCCAAAGAGCCTTTTATAAAAATGTAGCGCTGGCCAAGATTCAGGGTCGTCATCGTGAGAACCATCAATGCCTGGGATATAATTACGCAACAAAAAGTCCTCAGCTCCACGCGCTAATTCGCTATCGGAGATCTGGTCTAGCTGCAAACTACTGCCCGCTGTTGCTGTTGCGAGCTTGGATAAACGTCCTGTCTGCTGAAGCGCTTCAAGATCTTCAGATCCATTAATGTGATAATCGCCAAAAAAGATTTGAGGAACGGTTGCAACTCCTGAAGCATAGATGCTGCTATCAGCATGGCGCTGACTTGCTTTTACATCGTGCTGCAGATAAGGTAGACCAGCTTCAGCCAACGTTGCTTTTGCCCTTTCGCAATAGGGGCATCCTGGTTTCGTGAAAATGCGAATTGTTGAGTAGTTTTCCATGGGTTTGGTTTTCCGATAATTACGTTGGACGTTAGGCGTATGCACGGAAATAAAATTCCGAACAGGATTCTGTTAATCAATGTCCTACCCTTGGTAAGGCAGGGCTGTCTTATTGTCGAGACAGAAAATCTGAAGGTATTGAAAGCTCATTTGAGGGAAGGTATTCTCTACTTGAAAGTAGGCTAAACAACAATGCGATAACCTGATTAATCGACCCCGCCGCAACCCTTACCTTAATGCCATTGGGAATAACCTAATCTCGGCTAAGTATGAACGAAGTCATATGCCTTACAGGTTTTCTCTGGTGAACACGAAACAACCCTGAGTGCCCACAGGACTATACGGTTTTCCTTAATCCGCTCAGCCCGCTGCTGTTCAAAGGTTAGGATTTATTGTTGTGTCGCTTCTCTAGTTAGCTTTTAACGCTTTAGCGATGGCCAGACAGGGCTCTATCCCTCAACTGTTTAGGTAAATCAGGATAATCGCGAGAAAGTCCAAGAGCTGTTTTGATAGTTGCTAAAACAGCCTCTTCTTCTGCAGAAATCAGCTGTTTATCTACAGGGGTAGTCCCTGCTGCACGGGCAACACAGTCGCAACAATAGTAAACGAACTCCTTGTAGTCGCAAACCTCTTCTGGTGGTGTTCTTTCAGCTAAGATCGAGATTGATTGCTGAATTTTAGTAAGCGCTTTTTTTAGTGCTCCATCTAGAGTGTTGCTGCTAGCTGTACGAAGAAAGAAATCACGCTTGCGACGATGGCCGAACAAGGCCCGAATGATGGAATTATTTGGATACCTGCTGGTTGCACCGGCTAGCGCTCGCCTGAGGGCAACAGATTCTAATTGATCAGAGATAATTCCTATTTCAGCTCTGGACACTGCTGTAGCACTTAAGGTGAGGGCTGTCCCTAGAATTATCAATTCCTCAATTTCGTAGCCTGCCGTGTAGTCAATATCGTAACGCTCACCAGCGTGGGCTTCAAAAATATCATCTTTGATCCAACCTAGTATTGTTCTTGCATTGTAGATTGGCGTAGGCATTAGGCCGAGGTACATTACCTGACGAATCGCTTGTCCTACAGTGCCGACAACTTCATAGCGGTCAAAAATGTTGGCGACGGCTGTGCCCATACCCAGCTTCATGATCGTTCCTCGCAAACCAACCGTATAGGATGGTAAAGGATCTTTCTGCTTCGCCTTTACCATCAAAGTCTGAGCAATTGCCTCACCCTGCTGATAGGCCACTTGAGCGGTTGCTGGTAACGGTTCTTCATCGGATTCGATAACAGCACAGTCTCCGGCAGCGAAGACGTTTGGATAGGACAGAAGCTGGAGCGTTGGCTTAACCAAGAGATGTCCTCGTTTTGACCGCTCATGCTTTGGCACAGGCAATGCGCGAACTAGGGGATGAACGCTGGTTCCAGCCGTCCAGACAATTGTGCCTGCAGTCAAACATTCAGAACTGCTGTTTCGGGTAAACTCTACCGAGTTTGAGCGCACCGCCCTGACTGAGGCACCTAGCATCAATTCTGGTGACACCGTTCGGCTTGCCATAGCCGCCATCGCTGTATCTCGCAGTGACTTGTTCACATCTCCATTGAGGATGTCGCTACGGTTCAACAACACAATCCGTATTTCGCGTAGCTCTCTGGTAAGGCTACTAGCTGTTTCATTGGCGGCCACACTGACCGCTGATTCGTACCACTGAGGCAGTACGTCACCTAGGGTCAGAGCCAGCTCTACTCCGACTGGCCCACCGCCGACAATGGCAACTGTTAGGAGAGAACGTCTAACTTCAGGTGAGGGCTCCTGAGCGGCCTTGCGACATTGCGTCATAATGTGGTGTTTGAGAGCATCGACATCGGCTTTGCTGTGAAAGGTGAAGGCATGTTCTGCTGCGCCCTCAGCGAAGAATGCGGGAACACTGCCCGCTGCTACGACCAAATTTCCGTATTCTTGGGTCCTGCCGTCTTCTAAACAGACTCGACTAGTCTCTAGGTCTATTGAGATAACGGTTCCTTTGATAAAAGAAATATCGCGATCGTGGAGCAACTCAATGTATAGGGGAGTGATTTGGTAAGATTGCATCTCACCGCTCATATAGTCGTACAGCAGCGGCTTGAAGCAAAAGCGATCGCTCTTTTCAATCAAAATAATAGGGTGCGGATAGCCCTGATTATTAAGGTGCAAAGCCGTAAACAGTCCTGAAAAACCTGCACCGATGATGATAGTGGGAGCTTTTGATGAAGTCATTGTTATGAGTTAAGTAGAATGTGTTGGATAGTTGTAAGAGCGCTAACGGTCTGTAACATCTTTAGTCAGCGAGTGACTTCGCCGTAGTCAAAATGGAGGCATCTCTCATTGGCAGAGACCAGCGCAGTAGCAGTGGGGCAAGAAGAGTGGTCACCAGTACCATTAGTACAATTGCAGCCGTTAGCGCTGGCGATAGAATATCAATGGAAGAGCCAATTCCAACAAACACTAGGCCAACCTCGCCTCTTGGGACCATGCCAAGACCGATTGCTAGACGGTTCAAGTTACCAGGACGAGGAATCAGGTAGCTAGCAGCCACTTTCCCAAATACAGCAACAATAATCAGAAATGCTGCCATCCACAGACTAGTAACACTGTCAGGATTCGACGGACTTAGGATACTAAGGTCTGTTTTGGCTCCCACGACTACAAAGAAGACAGGAGCCAGAATACCGACAATTGGCTCAAACTTTTCTAATAGGTGATCTCGCTGCTCGGTACCGCTGAGGATCATACCTGCAGCAAAGGCTCCCAAGATAGCCTCTAGGTGAATGGCGTTGGCAACCGCAGCCAACAGCAGTGTAAATACGATACCTGACAACAAAATACTATTGTCCGAGCGTAGCCAGGTATTGAGCGTCGTGAAGGCTTTAGCAATAGGCGATCGCAATAGCACAATCCCCCCCACGAAAGCTGCTGTGCTCAATAATAGCCATCCTAGTCCAGCAATATTAACTGAGCCCTCTTTGACCAGACTAACAACCAGTGCCAAAATCAAAATCCCTAGTAGGTCATCCAGCACCGCAGCACCGATAACAATTTGACCTTCTGAGGTCTGAAGCTGGCCTAGCTCTTTTAGGACTTTGGCTGTAATACCGATACTAGTCGCCGTCAGTGCGGCACCGCCAAACACTGCCGGGAGGGGAGCCACCCCAAATAGAGTAATCAGACCGACTGTGCCCCCTACAAAAGGAAGAATGACACCAGCGCAGGCAACAATCACAGCTTGGGGACCAACCTTTAACAAGCGATCCAGGTCAGATTCGAGCCCAATCAAAAACAGTAGGGCGATCACTCCCAGGTTTGCAGCACTCTCTGAGATAGCAGTCAGCTGGTGAGCGTAAGCTGCTGCTGCACCTGCCGCATCGGCCTCAGTAGTTTGCTGAATCAAAGTTAGTACTGCCGGGTTAATCGCTGTTTCACCTTCAGCAAAGACCAGAATCTTCAGAGCTGAAATACCTAGAAACAGGCCCCCAACCAGCTGACCGAGAACAGGCGGCAGTCGTAACCAGGCGCAAATTTCTTCCCAAATTTGACTGGTTAAAAAGATAACAACGGCTGATACCAGCAGTGCGCCAAACACAGTAGACTCACTGATGTTGTCTATTTCAGCCAGAAGTGGAGAGTGGAACAATGCATTTGTAAAACTCATACGAATTTCCTCAAAAGGGTTAGTCGATAGGATATTGATTTCTGTGACTTCGGACAGTAAGGGAAATAGGAATAAGGTATTAAACGGATCATTCAAGTTCTTGTTCCGGGGTTAAGTTTTCGAGTTTTTGATAAATCGCGCGCTGATAACGAGGGTGTCGATATTCTCGCTGCCAGCAGCGTTCCATTAGCCAGATGGGGTCTTCTTCTAGAGCAGTGCGATCGCAAAAGTCTTGGTTTTGATCAACAAATGTCTGATAGTCCACCTGCCAGCACTGTTCTAGAAATGCGTTGTTTAAACAACTATCGAGGTAAGCTACTTTATACTGTTGCCAATATCGAGCAGGGCTTAGCATCAAGGGATAGGCCTTGTTCCACAAGGGCTGATTAAGGTACTGCCAAATTGGAAAAAACATTAAAGTCTCCTTTATTCTTAGTTGATATGATCAAGGGAAAGCTGCTGGGGGAAATTAGCATGGGCGTGCTCTTTAGGACTGGGTTTGCGCTTTATCAGCAACAAATAGGCGGCAGGCGTAAAGTACAGCGCCAAAATAGGAGAACCGCCAACACCGCCCGCGATCGCAATTGCCAGCGGCTGCCAGAAGGGATCGCCATCGGCCAGCAGCGGTACAAACCCCACCATGGTCGTAATCGTTGTTGTCAGAACATGACGGGTCGATTTGACCACAACGTTCTGGACGGCTTTGGGGTCACCGTGTCGCGCATTGGCATCCTCATTAAAAGCAGAGAGAACAATAATGCTGCCATTGATAGCAATGCCCACCAGACCCATCGTGCCGACAATCGCCATAAAACCTAGCAGTGAGCCAAATAGCTTAAGTGATAACATTGCCATTCCGACAGAACCAACGGCGACCCCGGCAACAATACTCGCCTGACGAAACGACCCCAGCGACAGCACCATTGCCGTTACCATCACCAACAGCAGCAGCGGAATATATAACAACAGGTTGCCGACGGCCGAGTTACGCTCTTCATACTCACCGCCAAATTCGTACCAGTAACCCGGTGGTAATTCAAAATTAGCGGCTGCTAAACGCTCCTGTAGTGCGCCTAGAACGGTGTCAGGTAAAACACCAGCGGTGATGTAGGCTTGCACCGTGTTTACCCGCTGCTCGCCGCGACGGGTAATGTTAGAAGCTTCACCAATTAGGCCAAATTCACCGAGGGCTGTGGTCGGGCGAAAACTGCGATCGCGACTTTGGCCTGAGCGCAGGTCCAACGACGCTAGCTGGTCAAGACTGGCGCGATCGGTATCCGTTAACCGTACCCGTACCGGCAGGTTCTCAGTCGATTCCAGGATTGCTCCCCCGGTAACTCCCTCAGAATAAGCTTCGAGCTGCTGAGCAATTTCAGTATTGCTCAACCCTGCCTGCTGCACCTGCTCGTTATCCACAATCAGCCCTAGCTTAGGCTGGCGTTCGGTCAGGTCGTCGAGAACATGAACCACATCAGGAATTTCGGTCATAATTTCTCGAACTTCCATCCCGATCCGTCTCAGTTCGCTAGTATTTGGCCCATAAATGCGCATCTCAACCGGGGCGTCGTAGGGCGGTCCCTGCTGTAGCTGTTGCACAATCGTACGAGCCGACGGAAACAGATCGTCTAGCTCTTGCTGTAGCTGTTGAACAATGCTGCCTACATCTTGTTCGGTCTTAAGCTGCACCAGGGCCTGGGCATACTGGGACTGATTCTCGCGATTACCCGTCAGGTTGTAGTAAAACTTAGGTGCATTCTCACCAATAAACCAGTGCACATCTTCAACTTCCTCATGCTGCAGAATATGTTCACGAGCTGCGAGGACCGTTTTCCGAGTTTGGGCAATAGCCGTCTGGGAGACAAAATCAACCTCAATCTGAAACTGATCGCGATTAACTAGGGGAAAAAATTGCTCATCCAGGGTACCAGCAGCGATAAAGCCTACCAGCGGCAGCGTCATCGTTAGCGCCGTCGCCAGTAGAGGTCTAGCCGTTGTCCGACCGATTGTCCAGCGATAGATACGACCCAGACGAGGTGAAGATAGTCCCTCATACCACCAGGCACCAGGCTTCATTATCACCAAAGAGACTCGGTCAATTAGACTCTTTTTACGCTTGCGTTTGGCCTTTTCATAATCTTCGCCACTTTGACTGAGCATGAGTCCAGCCAAGGCCGAAATCACCGTCAAAGAGATCGCTAACGATGTAATTAGTGACAGAATTACACTCAGAGCAATGGAGCCAACAAACTCTCCAGCCGCACCCGGCAGCAGATAGATAGGTAAAAATGTTAAGACTGTGGTCAAGGTCGAAGCCATCAGGGGTACCTGAAGATACTTCACGGTTTTAACAACGGCCTGGAGTGGTGAATCTCCATGGCGCAGCTCCACTTGAATTTCGTCTACCGCCACCACCGCGTTATCGATCAGCAGTCCCAGGGCAATAATTAAACCTGTAACCGACATCTGGTGAATTTCGATGCCAAAGACACTCATCCAGCCGAGCACAGCAAAAATTGTCAGCGGCAGCGCCAGCCCGATGACCAGGGCCGACTGCCAACCCATCCCCACTAGAGCAACCAAGACCACTAGCACTGCACTAAAAACCAAATTGGTGATCAGTGAGTTAATGCGGTTAGCGACATAGCCACTCTGGTCAAAGACTAAATCAAGGCTAATTCCCTGAGGCAGACGACTGCGAAACAGATCGATCTCATCGCGTACCGTTGTAGACCACTGGTCGATACGCAAGCCCGACTGCATCATAATGGCAATCACGACAGCGGGTTTGCCGCTTATGATCGCCTGGTCACTCAGGGGGTAGCGCACCCCTCGACTGACGCTGGCAATGTCGCTCAGGCGAGTAAACTGTCCGCTGGCGTTCTGTACTGGCAGCTGACGAATCTGTTCGAGAGTCTCTAACTCACTCTCTACTTCAATGGCTAAGTCTTGTTCTGCGTTACGCAACTGACCCGCTGTGACCTTGGCGTCACTAAGACTGATCTGTTGAGCCAGCTGCTGAGGTGAGAGTCCTACACCGGCTAGTTCCGGTGCATTGACTTCGACCAAAATCTCTTCATCGGGGCTGCCAAAAAACTCAACTTCCTCGGTCCCATCAAGACCACGTAGGCGAGTTCCTAGCTCGTCACTGTAGCGGCGCAACACAGCATAGTTAGGTTCCCCAGGTAGATTCCAAGTCAAAGAAGCAATCATCGTATAGGCCTTGACATAGGTCTCATCTAGCTCAGGCGGCGCTACTCCGGGAGGAAACTGAGCTGCCGCGTCGGCCATTTCATCTCGCACTCTGGCCCAGATAGGTCGAGCGTTGAGCACCTCATCTACTAGTTCAACGGCAATGGTGGAGAAGCCAACTCTTGAATCGGATTCTAAAACCTCAATCTCTTCGATCTCAGAAAGCTCTTCTTCAAGAACGGTAGTGACCAGCGCCTCGACCCGGTCAGCGCTAGCCCCAGGAAAGGCGGTTTTGACCACAGCAATACGAGATATTAGCTCTGGGTCTTCTTGCCGAGGCAATGATTGAAAAGAAGAGATACCCCAGGCCAAAATGAGGATAATTGTTAGGATTAGCAAACGGATATTGGTGAAAAAAGGGCGCACCATGGCGGTACCTCAGGGTGTGTGGGCTGGGAAAAGTGAACGTAGCGAGGCTGGTAGACTAAACTGTTGCGCTCATTTACAACGGCTGGACCCGCTGACCAGGCGTCAACCGATGAATACCGCTGGCAATAATGCGATCACCGGGCTGCACGGTGCCACAGACTAGAGTCTGATTCTCTTCCTGATGTAAAATTTCGACGGTCTGTGGCTGCACCTCATAGGCAGTTGAATTCTCTTCTGTGGGTGCTAATGCATAGGTGCTCCACAGACCTCGTACATCCTGGGTAAGTGCGGTAGTCGGGAGCCAGATGCCTTCACTTGGGACGGTTTCAGTCATGTTGACCCGCACGGTTTGCCCTGGAGTGACCTGGGCTATGCTGGCCTGCTCAAACTGGAACACAACGATCTGGGTGTGTGTTTCAGGGTCCACTTCTGGTAGTACCGCCGTCACCATTGCCGGATACTGACTAGCGCCGAGATTGACCCTTTGCATGTCTCCTACCTGTAACTCACTGGCAACCTCAGTTGGCATGCCCACACGAGCTTCTGGAGAAACATCTTCAACAATTCGTAAAATTGCCTGTCCTGCCCCGACCACCGTCCCGTCATCAATCTCACGAGCTGAAATAATGCCAGAAAAAGGTGACTTCAGCGTGCTTTTACGAATGGTGATGTCCAAGTCGGCAAGCGCTGCATCCAGCCCTCTAACAGCCGCCTGCTGGGCTAAAATCTGTTCTTGGCGAGTACCATTGCGAAGTTCCTGTAGATTGCTACGAGCCTGGTCCAACCGCGCTTGTAAAACATCTTCTCCGTAGGTAAACTCGTCTAACGATTCGCGTGAAATCGCTCCCTGGGTATACAGCCATTCGCGGCGCGATCGCTGAATTTTCTGAAGCTCCAGCTGTTGCTCTATTTCACGCACATTGGCTTCGGCAGTAGCAATATCTTCGGTACGAGGGCCAGCTTCAAGCTCCGATAGCCGTGCCTGGGCTTGGGCTCTTTCAGCTTCGAGCTGTTGCCGCTGGGTTTGCAGGTTGCTAATGTCCAGCTGTGCCAGGGGATCCCCCGTCGAAACGCGATCACCCTCTTCGACTAATACAGAGACTAGCTCTCCTCCCCGCTCAAAACCTAAGCTGCTGGTCTGCAAGGCTGCCACGGCTCCTGTGTAGGTGCGCGTTACGTCATAGCTATCGACGGCTTCAGCCACAAATGTCTCAACTGATAACATTTGTGGCCGGGTCTCCTCCTCGGTGCTTGAGGTACTGACCCGGTTTTGAACCACAGGGATGCCCACAAGCAACAGCAGCGAGAGGGCAGACAGCCCTAGAATCTTTTTACGATGACGACGCAGATGCACAAACATCTTTGTTGTAGAACGGGAAGCGAATGATCGAGACGAGTGGGCGGTCATAGCTAGTTGCTCTCATAAAACCTAAACAGCAGGGGAAAACAGTTGTCAGATTGGCGTTTGTGTAAAAACGAAACTGATTCGTTTTGAATTCCTATTTAACATAACCTGAATCAGATAAAAACGAAACTGTTTTGTTTCAAAAATGTCGTACTTTTCTAAATCGATGATTTTGAATGAGGCGCAGAACTCTACACAGACGTCTGGGGCATGAGTCAGCGAGTCAGCGATGTAATAATGAGCTCGCTATCTCTTGAGCCGCCGCCTGCACTTAAGCCGTCCGAAATCTGCATGGCTAAAAAATCAGCTACGGTCCTAAACGCAGTCTGTGAAATTATTGAAAACGAATCAAAACGATTTCGTTTCATATGTAATTCTATGATATCGTAAACGAAACGAAACGGAATCGTTGTGGCGGATTATAATCGTCTAGTCCTAAGCAACGATGTACCCATTACATAAAAGACTCACTGGAACACACCATGGCTCGTGTCACTAAATCACCCCCTTCAAAAAGTAGTGCTGACCAAGCGTCAAAAGGAGGACGTCCTGCTAGCGGGACGCTCGAACAGCGACTGGAACAGCTAGTGAATGATGCAACGCAGGTATTTCTACAGAATGGCTACGGTTCTACTACCCTCGACCTAGTCGCCCAGAAAGCTCACGTGGCCAAGCGCACCATCTATCGGCACTTTGGCGGTAAAGAGGAGCTGTTTGGGGCTGTTGTCCGCCAGCGTATTGACACGTTAGTCGCTTTATTTCCTGATGTAGATGCAGACGAAGGGTCTCTAGAACAGGTGCTTACAGGATTTGCCCACGAGCTGCTTGCCGTGGTTCTGTCACCAGAAACTATCAGCCTGTATCGCATCATCACGGGCGAAGCTAGTCGTTTTCCTGAACTGGCACAGCAATTTTATAACAACGGACCGGCTCAGGTGATTGCTGTACTCGCTCGATATTTAGCCCATCAACAACAGCTTAAAAAAGTCCAGCTAAACGACCCAGAGACGGCTGCTGTACAACTTTTTAGCCTGATCCAAGGAGAATTTGAGCGTCGCGCGATGCTAGATATTGAACAACCCTACAGCGCTGAACAGATTAATCAGCATGTAGACGATACTATCCGCTTTTTCCTGAGTGCTTACAAAGTTTAGCCGTTTAGAATCGGGCGATGTGGCGTATGTGCCCTGAGATGATATCGGGATTAGTTACCTGGTTATAATCGAATAAATCAAGTAAGAATGATTATCATTCTTTCCACCAAAAGCCGTTCCCTCTATTCACTTATTTAGAACTCATTGAGAGGCGATGGAGATTGGAGTGGGGCTAGTAAGACAGCAGTAGCATGGAACAACACCTGATGAATCCTGAAAAGTCTGTGACTAAGCCCAGTGATGTCTGCCAAGTTCGTTGCTTTAACGAAGAATTAGTTCACCAGATTGGTCAGGTGCTTCCTAGCGATGACCTGTTGGAATCTGCCCAAGTTTTGTTTGGTGCCCTGGCCGAGCGGTCTCGACTAAAGATTTTATATGCCCTGCGCAATGATGAAGAACTGTGCGTCTGTGATGTGGCGTCTCTGTTAAACATTAAGGTGGCAGCGGCCTCTCACCATTTACGTAAGCTGCGCGACCTCAACATTTTGAAGTATCGCAACGACGGTAAATTAGCCTACTATTCCCTCAAAGATCCACGGGTTGCCGATGTTCTTTGCTATGCACTAAGGCAGCTGGTCGAATAGTCATCTCTCTGTATTGTTGACTATTCAGTTATTTTAGACAGCATCAAGAAACCACTGAGATTGGTAGTGCTTTAAGGTAGACGCAGGCCCTTGAGATAACAATGGCAGTCGGGTTTCTCAATTAATGTTGTCATTAGCGAATTAAGCGCTACGGCTGCTAATAAGCCTCCCCCCTGGGTGCCTTCAGTAGTGATAAACGGTATGCCACTGTGCTGTAAACGCCGCTTGGCTGCCGGGGCATGGCTAAATCCGATGGGTAGACCAATGACGAGGGCCGGCTTTAATTGTTGTGTTTTGATAGCCTCACAGACAGCCATCAAAACAGAGGGAGCATACCCAATCACCAACACACATCCCGCTGGCAAATCATGTAATCTGGAACGCCACTGGTCTTGTTGCCAAAATGTTTGTTCTGCTTCGGCAGCACTATTAATGTGCGGATTGTCGATCAGCGTTTGCACAGAGCACCCCAAGTGGGCCAATCGGGTTTGGTCAAGAGCGGTCACCACAGCTGGAATATCACCCACCACAGTGCAGCCTTGCTTTAAGCTGTCGCGGGCAGCCTTCAGCGCATCATGACTTAAACGCACAAAGGGCACCAAGCTCACATCACCGCAGGCTAAAACCATTTGGGTGAGCAAATCGACCTCAATTTCCGAGCGCTCTGAGAGATCGGGCAACAGGTGCTCCAGGGCTTGCTGAAAGTTTTCGGGATGATTGGGGGCCGCGCCATCAAGCTCATCCCACACCCGATGGGTGGCTAACTCGTTAGCTTCAACTTCTAAAATACGTAGCTGTGCTAAGGCTTCGGCTTGTACGGTTTGGCAACCTTGATCTCGACCTAAGATACCTTCCACGGCCATGGCGGTTTGGCGCAGCTGCACGAGCTGGTGCATCAACGTTTGGTAATGCTGCTGCAGCTGTTCCATCACCGCCATTGAATTTGGTGGCGCTTCACCCTGCGTATCCAGCAGTTGCTGAATATGACTAAGCTGGAACCCTTGCTGCTTGAGCGCCACAATCCGCCGCAAACGATGCACATCGGCATCATCGTAAAGCCGGTAGTTGCTGCGCGATCGCTTGGGCTGGGGCAGTAACCCTAACTGATGATAGTGACGTACCATGCGCGGTGTCACCTTGCCGCCAACGGTTTTAGTCAGTTCTTTAATGGTTAACTGCTGCTTAGCCTGGGTCATGGGAGGCAACCTTAACATTTACAAGAATGTTAAGGTTGAATATAGCATTTTTTTAAGTGAGCTTGTGAATAGACTGGCAACGGTCACGTCTCGCCCCATTCTTCTGTTGACTGACTACCAGGAGCGGCAGCGGTCCGAGCCAAGTTTAAGAATTCTGACCCACGCGCCAACAGAACAGGTGCTATTTCTCTTCAGAGGGTAACACGTTAAAATCTTTCAACTGGATTTACAATTCACAGCATTGTTGATGATGGTCATTCATCAACTTCCTGAGCAAATTTCTATGACTCTGTTGGGTAGACAAGCAACTCGAAATCGCTGGCGTTGGCTTGGGCTTGTCATCTTGTTTGGCATCTTGTGGATCGCCTTTTTACTCAGTCTGGGACTGGGTTCTGTCTCGATTCCACTCTCAGAGGTGCTCACTATCATAACCGGGGGAGAACCGAGCAAAGCCAGTTGGGAGGATATTTTGTGGCAATTTCGTTTTCCAAAGGCCCTGACGGCATTATGTGCTGGTGCTGCCCTGGCAATGAGTGGACTACAACTGCAAACCTTGTTTCGGAATCCGCTGGCGGGTCCATCGATTTTGGGAGTCAATGCAGGCGCGAGCCTAGGCGTAGCTCTGGTGGTGCTCACGGTCGGTGCTACCGCTTCTCCAGCTAATCTAGGAGAGTTAAGTTTTCTTAGTGATATTGGTGTGGTTATGGCCGCTAGTGTAGGGTCAGCAGTTACGCTTGGTATTATGCTCCTGGTAGCTCAGAAAGTCCGCAACAATATGGCTCTCCTGGTATTTGGGGTCATGATTGGGGCTGCAACAACTGCCATGGTGACCGTGTTACTGCATTTTAGTCCGATTGCCCAAACGCAGGCTTATCTCACCTGGACATTTGGCAGCTTTGCAGGGGTAACCTGGGATCAATTAAGGCTATTAGGCTTCTGCGTCGGTTTAGGGCTCATGCTGGCACTCATGTTTGTTAGACCCTTAAATTTGATCTTGTTGGGGGAAACCCATGCTCAAAGCTTGGGGGTCAATGTAGGTAGAGTCCGAGTTGGCATTTTGGTGAGTGCATCGGTCTTAGCCGGTACAGTGACCGCATTTTGTGGACCGATCGCCTTTCTGGGTATTGCAGTTCCCCATCTTTGTCGGCGGCTATTTCGCACAGTTAACCACCAGATTTTAGTGCCTGCCACTTTATTGATGGGGGCGGTCCTGGCCCTACTAGCCGATATAATCGCCCAACTCCCTGGTCGTCAGGCTATCTTGCCCCTCAATGCCATTACGGCCTTGTTGGGTGCTCCAGTCGTCATCTGGCTGATTTTACGACAAAGTCAGCGGTGATGAATCAAGCCTGAGTCAAAACTCTCGTCATCGTTCTACACAACCTCAATCAAACCTGTTGATGCCAGGCGGCTGCCTAACGTGCAGGTTGTGGCTCGTACCCTAAGGCTGCGCCGAGATCAGGCGGTCTATCGGTAGAAATGGAATCGACACCTTGATCGATCAGGGTTTGGTATAGCGCGATCGCATCTTCCCGAGATAATTCATACTCAGGAATAAAGGCCCCAAAGATGCTGATAATGCCTTGGTCATTCAGGGCCTGATTGTAAGCGGGGTCAGTCGTGGGTGCCAGGGTAAATGCCGTGAGACTTTCCAAGGGGATGGGAGAATCAGCCACAGCATTGACCAACTCCTCACGAGTGTCGGACGTCATAAATAGGGAGAAATGAATGTTTGGATTGAGAGCATAGGCTGCTAGCATCTGCTCAATGTTGTCAGCGAAAAACATCACATCATCTTCTACTCCCAGGTCGCTCACCAGCTCAATGACGTCAGCCGTAAAGTCATCGGCCTTTAGATCCAAGGCAAACAGTGCCCGGTCATTGCCCCACTCCAGGGTTTCTTGCAGTGTGGGGATCTTAAAAGATGTGGGATCGCCAAAGTTATCAACGGCATAAAGGGTTTGAATGGTGGCCCAATCAGTCTCAGCAACCAAGCCGCTGCCAGTAGTCGTGCGATCTAACGTGTCGTCATGCATCAAGATCAAAACGCCATCCGAGGTACGATGAATATCGATTTCCAGGAGAGCAGGGGCAAAGCGCAGGCTGTTATCCATGGTTGCAATCACGTTTTCAGGAAAACCAGGGAGAAAGCCCCCACCCCGATGGGCTGCCATAATGTCAGGGAAATTCGGACTCCATTCCAGAAAAGTGTTGATTTCCCCTTCGGGAACATCAATGAAATAACGGTTATCTTTTAGACCAATAGCCGTATCGGCGGGTTTGGCTATCCCAGGTAAGCTGGTGGAGAACAGCAAAAGATTTATCAGAAGAATTACCCTAAGGGGAATGCACATAAATAAAATCCCAATCACAGAATATGTCGTAGGACGTCCTCCCCTTACGAAGGGGAGGTGCCGTAGGCGGAGGGGTCTTGACCGATAGCGCTAACTGTCGATAACCCCCTGTAAGTCCCCCTTACGAAGGGGGACAGCACACTCGAACCGGTCTCAAAGAGGTAAATTATTTTCATGCAGACACCTGAGCATAAGGCCGATCATTCTAATTTTTGATAGTAGACAAGTTCGTGATCTGGTAACAACTCGGGGTGAAAGATATGGATTAAATCAGCCAGGATTACCTGCGGATTTAGAATGCCACTTTCCCAGTAGTCATTGCCCCCCGTGGCATTTAGCCTGGCGTTGTTATTAAAGATCTGATCGAGATCGAACGCCTTAAAGTTGCCATAGCGCGGATCGGTTGCGATCGCATCTTGGCGAGTATGCCAGTCATGGCCAACATCAAGCCAGAAATCAGCATTTTTAGCCTGATCAAATACGGCTTCAAACGCAAACGGTACGCTGCCAGCTCCTGGCTCCGCTGCCCAGAGATAGTCTGCCCCGGCATCTTGAATAAATTGGCTGACATAACTTTGGCCTGCGGGCATGGCCCAAGTGCCATCCACACTAAAGCCAACAAATACTTGGGGCCGATCTGTTGTCGTTTGGGCCAGTGCAACCAAATCTTGATACTCCTCGGCAATCTCAGTAAAGACCTGTTCTGCCTGAGCTTCACGATTCAAAAACAGCGAGGTGAACTTCAGCCATTCCGATTGGCCCAGGGGAGTCGCTTCCATATACTCTGCAATCATACCCACAGGAATACCTAGCTCCAAGAACCTGGGGTACGTGTCTCGCTGAGGATCGCCCGTCCCGAACGTCAAAACCAAATCGGGCTCACTATCGAGCAGCACTTCAATATTCAGGTTTTGACCCGAATCCACCGCAACTAACTCTTTGCGATCAATTTTGTTGCGGATACTGGGCGTATTCACTTGGTGAAATCGACTGACGCCCACCAGTTGATCCACAGCGTCCAAGGCGTCTAGGTGGGGGAGATGGGTGGTTGATAGGGCGACAACTCGTTCGACGGGCACCTGAATCACTTGAGCATCAGGATAGTCTGTTGGCGTCGGTGTGCCGCACTGCACCAGCACATACTGGAAAGTTTGCGTTGCCGCTCGCCAGGGATTGCGAACCGTGACTACTTTGTAGTGGTTATGATAGTCAACGCTGAAACCCTGGGCGTACTGTGGCTCAACCTTGACAGGAAAGTAGTCAGTGCTGGGGTCATACCCATCAACACATTCAGCCCGATCGAGCGATGCTAATTCAGCCGCAGTCGCATTGCCGTTAGGCGATTGCTCGGAAGGAAGGGTACAGCTTGTCAGCAACGCCGTTAACGCTGTACCCAAGTAAGCACTCAATTTCATTAATCAATTAGGATGCTTCGGCAGGTTTACGTGTGGATTTTGACTGGACTGCCGTGGCATCCGCTGGGTAATGATGACCGGGAATGGCCTCGCCCTTTACCAGATAATCTTCAACAATCTGCTTGGCAATCTTAGGCGTGGCCCGAGTAAACCAGGTGCGATCGCCAGAATGGAAAACAACCGGACCCAGTTTGCAGACTTCCAAACAACCGGTAGTCTGCACCGGAATATCCAGGCCCTGTTCAGTTAGAGCAGCTTTTAAGGCTTCAGCCGTAGGCTGCCAATTGCGAGAAGGATTGCAACGGCTAGATGTGCAAACAGCTAGATAGGGACGGGTGAGGGGATTTTGCTCATAGGGAATCGGCCGCTCACCTAATATATAAGTCGAGCGCAATTCCTCATAGAGAGCCAATTTTTCCAGACGAGGCTTGCCTTCCGGCAATAGATCATCATCATCCCCTAGATAAGGACTGGGCAAGAACAACGTCATCATGCGCTCATTCGCCCCATTCCAAAACTGAATGCCCCAGCCGAAGGCCCGTCCCGTCTTGCTAGTGCGACAGTAAAGTGCTGACCGCGTAATCACCCGCTGCTGGCGCTGCTCGACTGGTGTACGACAGAGGGGGCCACCCAAGTTCTCCTCAACACAGAGATGCATATGCCAGCTTTTGGTGGCGACTGTTAGATACCCGTCATAAATCACAAACAACTCTGGTGCTTCCGTAAAGGAGAGTTCCAACACACTCCCCTCAACCATGTGACCCAGTTGTACATCCTGCCAGCGTTCCTGGAACAATCGATACAAGAGTGGGCCGATAACATCAATCTCCGAAGAAAAATCCTCGTATTCGATTGTGCTACCGCTGGGTGTAACTTCCTGAGAGCCTTGGTTGAGCGGGGTAACCCACTGCTTAAATTCAGTCATGTAACCATCCTCCTGAATGTTTCTTCAATCTGGATATTAGGCAAGATTAGTTTCCTTAAAAGGTACTTCGGATACCAAGTTGAACATTGCGGCCTAACCCTGGGAAACCTGGAAACTCCTCAAACTGTTCATCAAAGACATTATTCATCGATGCCTGTAACGATACATTCTCAGAGAGAGGCGTTCGCAGTTTCCAGTCCACGGTTAAACGCCCATCCAGAGATTCGGTATTACTGCGATTGGTAAAAAAGTCGCTCACATGCCGCAGAATGACGGCGGTATATAACCCTTTGTTATCTTCGTAGGACAGACCAAAATTGACGGTATCGGCATTCACAAACGGTAGCGTATTGCCGTTGTTGGCTGGAACTGGGTCATCTTCAATGCGGGGTCTATTCCAGGTGTAGTTAGCAAAGGCAAAAAAGTTTTCAGAGAGTCGCACGGTCGCTTCTGTCTCGATACCAATTGTCTCAACCTGACCAATGTTTTGGGGAGTAAAGGTATCCAAGTCGAAACTAATGGCATCGTTAATCTCATTCCGGAAGAACGTAAACCGAAAAAGACCGCGATCGCCCAGCTGTTGGTCAAAGCCAACATCAAAGCTAATGCCATCCTCTGGCTCTAAGTCTGGGTTGTTAAACGGTGCGCGGAATAGGTCACCCAGGGTGGGCACCCGAAAGTTACGGGCAAAGTTTGTCCGCAACGTGGTGGTATCGGTGACATCGACTTTGAGGCCCACATTAAAAGACGTAAACTCGCCATCAGCCAGATCATTAAAATCTTGACGAATACCGACATTAGCCGCAAACCGCTCGGTGAAATCCACTTGATAGCGGGCAAACAGCGCGGTTTGGTTAATTGTGTCGCTATAGTTCTCTGTGGTGGTATCCGTCAGTGAATTAAATGTTTCGTTGGTAGCATCAACGTTGCGGTAGTCCAGACCATAGGTAATGTTCTGATTCTCCGCAAATTGCCAGCTGTGTTGCACCTGTGCCCCAAGCGAGCGCTCATCTGATTCAAACCGTCCAGGCGAAAACGGATCATCAGGATTATTAAAGATAGAGTCTTGGAAATCCGCAAAAAGACGTGCGGTCAGTAATGAATCATCCCCCTGACCCAGCTCAGATTCCAGAGCTAAATCGAGCAACCAGTTTTCTGTATACTGGCTATCTTCCAGGGACAAGCTGTTAAAAGGCGCAAGCTCGGGAATCGGTACGCCACCTGGAACTTCTAAATCTTTTGTCAGAAACAGGGTGCTAAAGCGTAAACGATTGCGCTCATTTAAGTCAGCCTGCACCCTGAGGTTGACGTTGTTGTAGAGCACCTCAGCATTGGCTCGCGTCCCACTAAAGTCAATGGTACCAAGATCAAAATCAAAATCATTGTCTGACGAGGTGCGATTGTAGCCTAGATTCACACTCACCGGCCCTTGATTTCCCTGCACTTGCAGTGATTGGCTGTTGTAGCCAAAACTTCCCAGGTCAAAATTGGTCGAGGCTTGAAAACCAGGTGTTGTGCGTAGGTTACGGCTAATGATGTTGATTACACCTCCGATGGCATTGGAACCATAGAGGACTGAACCGCCTCCCGGTAGTACCTCAATTTGCTCTACCGCGTCAGTTGTAATATCTGAGAGGTCGAAGCCTCCAGAGTTACCAATCTCATTGAGAGGCCGACCGTCCAACAAAATCAGGGTTTGAGAGGTCACTCCACCGCGAATAAATTGACCGCTCAAAGTCCCTAATTGTCCACCTGCTGTTCCTTCACTTAGAACTCCTGGTAAGTAACGCAACGCTTCATCAACAGTTCGAGCACCCTGAGCTTCGATCTGATCGCGATCGATCACGTAGACAGGTCGGGTTGATTCACGTACCGTGCCTTCACGCCCAAAGGGGCTATAAACTGGCTGATTGAGCAATTCTTCCGTGACATTGATCCGCAATGTCGGCTCTGTATCAGGATCAGCAGGATCTGAGGGAGACTGTGCTACTTCAAAACGCTCCAACCGTTGAAACTGACTTACATCTGAATTTACTTCGATGCCAGACGGATTTTCTGCAGGTGCCTCCCCAGACTCTGAGGGCAGCGCGACTGCAGGGACAATTACAGTAGCAAGTGCTACAGCATCTGATAGAGACAGACATACCCCAATCGACAACAAACTAAGAAAATAACGCAATGACAGTTTCTCCTTCACACGTCGCGTTCACTGCTAGAAAATTCGTAATACGTTCAGGCTAAATGCTCAACATTTGTCGCTCTCATGGAGCAGTTTGAAGGCATCGACAACTAAGCAGCCAGCCATCACATCTGGAGCAAAACTAATAACTTGATGAAATTATGAAGGCTCTCAAAACATATTAAGTGCTACAGAAACTCGCCTTAAGATTGTCGAAAGCTTGCAGCAAGCAAATCACCCTACGTAAACGGCTCCATACATGCAAAAAAAACACTGAGTGGCCTTTAATTTTGCTTAAAAGAACAACTGCATGAGTGCCCCAAATGCAAAATTCCTGATAAGCCAGCTTAAAGGTTGACACCAATGTATAGGTTAGTTATGTAAATGTCTAGGTGAATTCACTTACGTTTAACATTGCGTTCTGAATAATGCAGTCCGACGCAGGATGGGCTTATTGCAACGTCAATAGTTTCAACGCAACTTATGTAACTTTGCTTACATTTGAGGGGAGATTCACAGATACTCAGGGCTAAAATGCACCCTTGTAGCTCTTTTACGGGTCTCCCACAGCCTCACTCGGACGACACTGACTTGGGTGTAGTCGACTTGCATGTTAATTGTTCGCAACATATCCATGGGTGCCATTACATTGCCATGGATAGCTGATCCGTACTAATGGTCTTCGTAGAGCAATTCGAGTTGTCCCCCATGCTTTGACAACAGAGTAATCTGTCGCTTGTAGAGACCGCGAAATAAAGTAGCAAACAACAGGGTGAAAATTGCCACCACCATTCCTGCTGCCGTGGAGACTAATGCTTCACTTTTGCCAGCTGACTATACATAGCGTGGGCGACTTGTTCATTGAACGAGTCGCCCACGTCATAATGCTTAAAAAGTGGCTTAGCGCACGCTAAATAGCAATCACTGCACCGAGTTCAAAACTCACCGCAGTTGTCTTATGGAGCGGGCGCACACTCCCCACCTAGACCCTCCACGATAGTGCAGGTGTTATAAACCAACATGCCGGTGTAGGTGCCCTGGGGAGTCCCTTCTTGCCCCAAGCCATCCGCTAGCAACACGTCTTCAGAAATGGACACATCGGCTTCGTCGGCAACAGTTTTTAAGACGCGATCGTCAGCGGTGAGTTCTGCAAAAATTGTGGGGATGGCTTTCTCACGAATCGATGTGGATAAAGTGTCAATCTGGGCGGCTGTGGGTTCTTCTTCCGTTGACACACCTAGTAGCGTTCCCTCTACGGTCAAACCATAGGCCTGGGCGTAGTACCCCATCGCATCATGGGTGGTGATCAAACGACGTTGGGCTTCCGGAATGGTGGCAATCTGTTCTGGAATCCAGCCATCGAGGGCCTGTAGTTCAGCCGTCAGCTGTTCAGCGTTTTGGGTGTACACATCAGCGTTGTCGGGATCAACGGCTACCAGGTTATCCCGAATCAATTCGACCATGACGAGTCCGTTTTCGACGTCATGCCAGATATGGGGATCGGGATTGACTTCACCCTCTTCTTCCACTTCAATCACTTGCTGCACCGCTTCGTCGTGCAAGGCGATTTTGGGAGCCTCTGATTCAGACGCTGTGGCCATGCTAATAATTGCAGGTTCAAAGTTGAGTCCGGCATAAAAGACTAGATCCGCCGTGTCCACCGCCTCACGGTCGGAGGGTTTTGCCTGATAGGTGTGGGGGTCTTGATCGGAGGGAATTAGACAATTTAGCTGTGCCGCATCGGCCACAATTTGAGCGGTGATATCGCAGATGACGCTGTAGGAAGCGACAACATTGGCTGCGTCAACTGCGTCAGCTGTTTCGACGGCAGCTTCTGGCTGACTACTATCTGAACTGGTTGGTGTCGAATTGTTACAGCCGACAAGACCGATCAGAAGTGCGATCGCACCAAATTTGTAGCTTTGTGAAAAATATCGCTGCATTTACGGGCCCTCTGTGCCTGATTCCTGTAAAGAACTGTTGGAAGCCTTGGGGATAGCCAGCCGCGCCAGTCAGCTCAACGGCGGCAGCGCTCACTCAAAATGTTGATAAATCTTAATGATTATCGTTCCTTTTCCGTGAGCTTTGATACGTCTGAATTGCTGATATTGCAGTACGCTCAGCCTGCGTCGAGACAGGACTGTTCAGAAGACAATATCTAACGTAGACATTTATATAACTAACCTATACACTGGTGTCAACCTTTAAGCTGGCTTATCATTAATGTCTTAATGTCGCATGGGGGTTAGCTGTACGCACAGCTGAACCTTTAGGCGAGTAGTTAAGTCAGTCGTAAAGCCGTCGCGATGATCTCCTCTGCTAAGCAGGCTGTCAGGCCGACTGAGGAGAGACCCTTGTCTTGACCCCTGCCATAGGTTTACGCCGATGCTTGAAATTCAAAATTTGTCCATCGACTATCGAGGTACCCGCGCGCTCCACAACGTCAGTTTCTTTGTGCCTTCGGGGCAGCTAGTGGGCATTATTGGCCCCAACGGTGCGGGTAAAAGTACTCTAGTCGAAGCCATTTTGAACTTGGTGCCGGTGACGCAAGGGGTGATTCGATTTCAGGGCATGTCTCTAAAGCGTCAGCTGCTCAGAACTGCCTATGTACCCCAGCGCTCTCGCATTGATTGGGATTATCCGGTGACGGTCTGGAATGTGGTGATGATGGCTCAGACTGTGCAGACCGGTCTCTTTCGCGGGTTTAGCCGTCAGGCACGATATCTAGCCCAAACCGCGCTTGAGCGTGTGGGTATGTATGAGCTGCGCGATCGCCCCATTGGCGAGCTGTCAGGCGGGCAACAGCAGCGAGTTTTTCTGGCTCGAGCCTTGGCCAAAGAAGCCGAGCTTTTAATTTTTGACGAACCCTTTACGGCAATTGACCGCAAAACCGAAGACATTATTTTCGATATTTTTCAAGAGCTGCGGGCTGCGGGTAAAACATTGTTAGTGATTAACCACGATTTGGGGGATTCCCTGGCGATTTATGATCAGCTGCTACTGCTCAACAAGCGGGTGATTGCTCAAGGGCCGCGCCATGAGGTTGTCACTTCCGACAATTTAGAACGAGCCTACGGTCGGGGCCTCACCCGCGTCTTTGCTTAAGTAGATTATCCAAATGGAGACTATACTCAAAGCCCCCAGAATTGAGGGTTGGGGTCAGATTCAAGAAAGCTGGTTTCTGATCTTTTATCTCACAGATGATTAGATCAACCTGCCTAAACCATAACAACATCAGAGGAGATAAATACGCTTCATGTGGGATTGGATCATGGGGCCGTTGTCATTAACCTTTATGCAACGAGCCTTAATGCTGGGGATTTTGCTGGGAATTCTCTGTGCGATTGTCGGCAGCTACATGATTGTGCAGCAGATGGGAATGTTGGCTCATGCCATTTCCCATTCGGTAATGGCCGGATTGCCCATTGCCTACGTGGTGGGTGTCGCCCTATCGTTTGGGGCCTTGATTGCAGGCGTGATGAGTGCTTTGGTGCTCTATGTGATTGAGTCGCGATCGCGGGTAAAAACAGATGCCGCCATGGCGCTAATTTTGACCTCATTTGTCGCTATTGGTGTGACGTTAGTCAGTGTCATTCCAGGAGCGAACCGCATTGATTTATTACATGTCCTGTTTGGCAACATTCTGGGGGTGACCATGAAAGAGGTGTGGTGGACCCTGGCTGTTACCGTGGTGGGTATCACCCTGGTGCGGTTGTTTTTCAAAGAACTGTTGTTTTATACCTTTGACCCAAAAGGAGCACAGGCCAGTGGTATGCCGGTGCATTGGTACAACGCATCGCTGATTGTTGCGATGACGGTGACCATTGTTGTGTGCCTACCCACGGTGGGTGCGCTGCTGGTTGTTGCGCTACTGGTGGCTCCTGCCGTGACTGCCTATCTGCTCGTTAAAGAGTTGCACCACATGATGTGGGTGGGTTCGGTAATTGGGGCACTTTCCAGCGTGATTGGCATGTATCTGAGCTATTACTTAGATGCACCGTCTGGAGCAACCATTGTGCTGGTGGCCTTCTGCTTTTTCTGTTTAGCGTTCCTTTTCAGCCCGTCTGAGGGGTTATTGGTGAGCCTTTGGCGGCAGCATGTGCGATCGCAATTCAGTGATACAGACGAAGCCGACAAAACCCTGGTGGTATAGCAGTTCTACCGAACCGATAACAGAATCAGGCCACTCTCGTTCTGCTGGGCCAAGTCTATTCTGATGCTAAAAGAGATTGCATGGTGGCGACCAGCTGCTTAAGCTTAACCGGTTTGGCCAGATAATCAGTTGCACCAGCGGCAAAGCAGCGTTCTAAATCCCCTTTCATAGCAAAGGCTGTCAGGGCAATGATCGGAATATGCTGCAAGACTTTATCTTGGCGCATCTTAGTCATCGCTTCTATTCCATCCATGCCCGGCATCTGAATATCCATCAAGATCAGGTCGGGAGTCTGGGCTTGAGCCAGGGCAATTGCCTCCCGTCCATCTTTGGCAATCGTCACCTGGTAGCCTTTCGCGGCCAGGTAACCCTGAATCACCTCAATGTTACCTTCGTTATCCTCTGCCAACAGGATTAGGGGCTTGACAACCTGAGGAGATTGAGATTCCCCACTACTGGGGCTCTGGGGTTCTGGAGTCACTGACTGCGAGTCACCGCTGCTGGTACAGGGCAATTCCACCGTAAAACAACTGCCCACATTGAGCTGGCTCGTCGCGCTCACCTCCCCACCGTGGAGTTCAACGATGCGCTTTACCAAGGCCAGACCTAACCCCGTACCGGTATATTGACGGTTCAACGCGGTATCTACCTGCACAAAGGGCTGAAAGAGCCGGTTCAATTGGTTGGCCTCAATGCCAATACCGGTATCTTCAACGGTGAATTTGAGCCAATATTCGTTTGTTTCGGTTGTGGATTGAGTCAGGGTGATGGTCAGGGTGACATGGCCTCCCTCTGGGGTAAATTTCACCGCATTGTTGAGTAGGTTAATCAGGACTTGCCGGATGCGGCGTTCATCCAGCATCAAATCTGGAATGGAATCACCGGTACGCCGTTCTGTTAATTGGATCTTTTTTTGATGAGCCAGTTGTTTTACAAAGGCCAAGCTGGAGCGGCAAAGGGGGCCGATCTGGGTAGGCACCCGTTCCAGCGACAGTGCGCCAGCCTCGACCTTAGCCAGATCAAGGATGTCATCAATCAGGGCTAGTAGGTGATTGCCGCTACGCTCAATGGTGCTCAAGGATGTGATCTGCTGCTCATTGAGTGGCCCGAAGATCTGCTCGATTAAAGATTCAGTCATACCCAAAATGGCATTAAGCGGCGTCCGTAGTTCGTGGCTCATATTGGCCAGAAATTCATCTTTGAGACGAGTAGCCCGGGCCAGCTCGATATTGGAAATTGCTAGCTGTTGATTGCGCTGGGTGAGGAGTTGCTGATCCTGCTCTCGTTGGGTGAGCTGCTGGTGTAATTGCTCGACCAGATGGGCTTGCTGAATGGCGATCGCAACCTGCACTCCGAGCTGACGCACCAGTTCAACTTCTGCGGGTTGCCATTGCCGAGGGGCATCCTGCTCACTCGCCAGCAGCAAGCCCCAAATTTTACCTTCAACCACAATGGGGACCATCATCTTTGAGCGAATGCCAAACCCCACGAGCATTTGCTGGTGGCACACGGTCATTTCTGTCTCGTGGATGTCATTAACGATGCGGACCTTCCCTTGGAGGTAAGGCTCAAGCCACTCAGGGGTGACGCAGGGATCGCTAATTTCGTTGTGGAGCACCGAGCGGGATGGATGATCCACCGATTCTGCAATCACTTTGCCGGTTAGATCAGAACGCAGTTGATAGGTGATGACGCGATCGCATTCCAAAACGGCGCGTAATTCAGTCACGGCTGTATCTAAAACCGTTTGCACATCCAGGGATGAATGCACTTGAGTGATGATCTTATTCATCACTTGATTTCGCTGCGTAGCAATGCCAGGATTTTGCGATAGAGAGAATTGGGGTTCGGCCTTGGCGATAAAGGTAGAGGCAGCAGACGAGCCCGACGGTTGCACCTGGCAGGCCAAAGCAACGGCATGAACTTCTTCATAGGACAGCAAGCCCGCGAGTCGGCCGTGCTCATCGAGGATCACAATGGGGCGCAGCTGATGCTGCCTGAGCAAATTTAGCGGGGTGTAGAGGTTGGTTAATGCTGATTCGGCTAGGGTGGCGAAGGACTGTAGGGCACAATGGCTAATCGTGTGGTTAGTCGGATCGCTGTTTGGGTATGTGCAAGCCAGGAGATCGGCGGCGGTCAAGACCCCCAGAATTTCGGAATTATCAACGACGACTAAATAGCGCGATCTGATCTCATCGTGCAGTTCTCGGGTGACAAAATCAACTCGATAGGTATTGAGGTCTGCTTGGGGAACTTGACAGGGTTCATGAGGATTCCCCATATGGGCAATCGCGTCCGCAACTAGGGTTTGGGGCGTTATCAGTTTGGGGTTGCGCGTGATCGCAGATCTAAGTTCAAGGATGGTAGCAGACATCTATAGGAGAAGATTTCAGCGTGAGGCAACGAACAATCTAAGAGCAATCCTTGCAATCGTGGGTTTAACCCTTCAAAGATAAGACAACTAGCTGATTTGTTCCAACCCGTCAGACGGGGCAACTATCACCACCGATGGCAGGATTATGCCACAGTGTCTCACAGCATTTCTGTCCGTGACGGTGGGTATCGATTGCCCTAGAATGACAATGATTATCATTCTAGAAGTTTTTCTATGGCCGCTGCTCTGCCGACCGCTACCGATCTGGCAATTGTGGGGGCAGGTCCCCAGGCACTCACGCTGGTAACCCACCTGCTACAAAAGAAAAAATCCATGCGTCACCGCTTTGTGGTGCTAGATCCCGCCGGAACCTGGCTACGGCAGTGGCAGCAGCAGTTTGCTGCCTACGAGATTCCCCACCTGCGATCGCCCGCCGTCCATCACCCAGACCCTAATCCCCATGCGCTACGCACCTTTGCCGAACGCCGCTTTGCTGAGCTGCATCTGCCCTACGACCTACCGGGCACCCAGCTTTTTCAAGATTTTTGTCAAGAGCTGATTCAACGATGGCAGCTGCAGGACCGGGTCGTGCCCGCCCAGGTTGAACAGATCGAGCCGATCCACCGGCAGAGGCGACAGCGGTTTCGGCTAACGCTGACAGACGGACAAACGCTGATCGCTAAACGAGTTGTGTTAGCGACCTCAGGCGGCACACCCCACTGGCCAGACTGGGCACGGTCTCTACCGCCAACCCATCCCTCCGATCGGCTACAACACGCCCAAAAAGTAGATCTACGCAGACTACAGCTGGCGGGGGAGCGGGTGCTGATTGTGGGCAGCGGTTTAACCAGCGGTCATCTGGCCTTGGGGGCAACAGCGCGGGGGGGTCAGGTGCTGATGATGGCCCGCAGGTCCTTCTACGAAAAGCTATTCGACGCTGACCCTGGCTGGCTCGGCCCTAAATACCTCAAGGGATTCCATGCCGAAAGCTGTTGGAAAACGCGCTGGCAAATGATTCAAGCGGCTCGCAACGGTGGGTCACTCACACCCAATGTGCTCACACAGCTTCGTAGGCGAGAACGCGATGGCCAACTGTCGTTTTATGAGCAGTGTGAAGTGCAGTCTGCCACGTGGACCGATGGGCACTGGCAGGTAACCTGTACCCACTCCCAGGCCCATGACTGTATTGCCCATTTGCCGGTTGACCGTATCTGGCTAGCCACCGGCACCCAGCTGGATGTAAACCAGTGGCCGCTGCTGTCGGCGGTGCGATCGCGCTACCCGCTCAAAACCATCCACGGCCTGCCCCTACTCGATCAGCATTTGCGCTGGCCGGGATGCAACCTGTTTATCATGGGCGGTGCAGCCGCATTGCAGGTGGGACCGGTGGCGAGAAACTTGTTTGGGGGTAAGCTGGCGTGCGATCGCATTGTTCCAGCCCTGGTTAAAGCCCACTCAACAGCCGCCACCGGTTAGTCTGCTGACCCATAACGCACTGGGCCCATATATCAATGCATCTTCAGCCGGGTTCAGACATACTGTGCCGAGCCTCACTGTAGCTCTAGAGGATAGCTATCGGCAGGAGCTGCTGACCACTCCCACATAGACCCGGCGTAGTTTTGAACGTCGTAGCCCAGCGTTGCCAGTATTGCCGCTAACCAGCCCGAGCGAATACCGCCAGTGCAGTACACTACGACCTGAGTATCAGCCATAATTCCAGCCGCTTGCAGCTTTGCGCGGATTACGTCTACTGGCAGCAGTTTCCCATCCTCTCCCAGCAGCTCTTTAAAGTAGAGATGGACCGCCCCAGGTATATGTCCGCCCCGCTTTTCTCCGTAGGGGGTCTGGCCTGCGTATTCTCTGAGTTCACGGCTGTCGATCACCACAAGATTTTTGTCACCGAGTCTGGCTTTTAGCCGATCTTGCTGAATCTCCCAGCTAGAGTTTCGATCTACAACAAAATCTCCCTGTTTGGGCATTTGGGTTGTGCCTAGCTGCAGGGAAATACCCGCTTCCACCAGCGCGTCAACCCCGCCATCAACTATCACCGCTTGGGTATGTCCCAACGTGCGCAGCATCCAAACAATGCGACCATCTTCGCCCCAGCCACCGGGCGGATCGGCAAAAACAACGACAGGTGTCTGGTGAGAAACACCTATTTTCTGTAATCGCTGGGTAAGCAGGTCAGTCTCCTCTAAAAGAGTGCCGCGCTGAGCGTTCTCCTGAGATGAAAACTGTTGCCAGTCTGTATAGATAGCTCCTGCCGGACGAGTCAAGGCATATTTTCTGGTGTCCAGCAGCGTCGCGCCCTGGTCAATTAGCTGCTTTGCTTCGTCAGCGCTGACAATCCATCGCTGTTCTAAGGAGTTTGCCAGGTCTGTTGCTTCGGCAGCCAGGTCTGACCCCAAAGAGGCACCACGATCATTTTCTAGGGGAAGGTTGTTTTTTCGCCATAGAACAATGTCTCCTTCTAGGTGGATCAATGAGTCTATCCCTGCTTCTCGCAGGGTTCTTTCTGCAATGCTGGCCCGTATACCCCGCTCACAATACACTACGATTGGACCGTTCTGAGGAATCTCATCTAGACGGTCTTCAATGTCTCGAAAGTGAATGTTAATCGCCCCTGGAATATGTCCGGCGGCATATTCTTCTGAAGTGCGCACATCCAAAATAACGGGAGCAGTTCCAGATTCGATCTGGGCTACCAATGTCTGCTGCGATATCTCAGCACTGGTTTTGGCAAACGCTCCGCAGGCCGTCAGCTGCAGACAGAGACAGACAGTCAGCAAAAATTGCCGCTGCTGATTTAGGGGATGCACCGATCTGTTAGCAATGCGATATGGCAGCACCTTGCAGATGAAATCATCTCGAGGATCAGCAGCGTCCAAAAATTTATCTCTTTGAAAACGGATGTTTCTCATAGCTTTTCACGTCAGCTTTTATTGCGTTGCCGGCTCTTTTTATTAGCATCTCAGCTGAGACTAGCCGCCAATTTGTGACATGGTTCGGCTGTAAGCACCCGTGACGCCAGATTCTCTCATTTTGAAGTTGATATCTGGCTTGCTATTGACCAGTGCTCCGACGCGATCGCAAATCGATTCAATTGAGTCTCCTCCCCTCAGAGCCTCACGCAAATTGAGCTGACCCGTTTCATTGAGCAAGCAAGGACGCAGCCAGCCATCGGCAGAAAGCCTCATCCGGTTGCAGCGATCGCAAAAACATTCAGACATTTGGCTAATAAATCCCAGGGTTCCTTGGGCTCCTGGAATCTGAAATACATCGGCTGGTCCGTTGCCACGAATCTTGGATGCTTCTAATCCCCAGCGCTCCCGAATCTGTTGCCGAATCGTTTCAGAGTCAATCCATCCTTGCTTTGAAAACAAGTCGCTATTGCCAATGGGCATAAACTCAATAAATCGCACATGCCAGCGCTTGTCGATCGTCAAAGCAGCCAGATTTAAAATCTCATGGTCATTAACACCGGGGATGACAACAACATTGAGCTTAAGTGGGTCAAATCCAACTTGATACGCCGTTTGAATACCCTGCCACACCTGGTGCCAGCGCACAGGCGACGGGACACCTCCTACGATTGTTTGAAACGTCTCGGACTCTAAAGAATCTAAACTAATATTGATCCGTCTTAACCCCGCATCATAGAGAGGTCGCGCTAGTTTTTCTAGCTTAAAAGCATTAGTGGTCATAGCCAGATCTGTTGTCTCTGGCAGCTGAGCAATGTCACGCACCAGCTCAACAATTCCCGGACGCAGCAGCGGCTCTCCTCCAGTCAAACGAAATTTTGTAAATCCCAACGGGATAAAAACCCCCGTTAGCAACGTTAAAATTTCATCATGACTCAGCCATAGCTCTCGCAACACATAGTCTAAATCCGCGCCTTCCGGCATGCAGTACACACATTGAAAATTACAGCGGTCAATCAGGCTAATGCGAAGATAGTCAATAGGATTCATAAAAAGAAGAGGACTGCTCGCCATAGTTTCCGTATTTTCTATTATGAATGAGCCGCCTAGTTACCGTTGCAATCGGTCGGCTTAGATGATGAAGAAACGTTGATCCATTGCTAACAGGCTCTTCCATCCAACAGTCACCCTGCGATTCTGATCAAGAAGTTAGAATCTAGCGCATTAATCCCGTGGGTTTGCTAATCTAGTTAGAATATTTTTTACAGATTTCCGGAAAGGCACTTACTCATCTATTGCGCTCTCTCGCTATCCCTCTGGTCTTAATTAATCACATTTAATAGCAAACACTAGGTTATAGAAAACACACGTTTCCCTGCCCATTTAGCTTCAGGACTTATTCGTGACTGCACAAACTCCCGCTATTGACGACACAGTGTCTGCGAAATCACCTGAGTTCAACCGTCAGATGTTGATTATCCTTGACTTCGGTTCCCAATATTCTGAGCTGATCGCCCGACGTATCCGCGAAACCCAAGTCTATTCAGAGGTTCTTTCCTATCGCACCTCAGCTGAAAAAATTCGTCAGCTCAATCCTCAAGGCATCATTCTTTCTGGAGGGCCCAACTCTGTCTATGCTGACCACGCCCCCAAATGCGACCCTGCCATTTGGGACTTGGGTATCCCTATCCTAGGCGTATGCTACGGAATGCAGCTGATGGTGCAGCAGCTAGGAGGTCAGGTAGAAACTGCTAAGCGAGGTGAATACGGTAAGGCATCGTTACACATCGACGATCCCACCGACCTGCTAACCAATGTGGGAGACGGCTCTACCATGTGGATGAGCCATGGCGACTCGGTTACCAATCTACCCAGCGGCTTTGAGGTTCTCGCCCATACTGACAATACGCCCAGTGCCGCCGTTGCTCACCATGACAAGGGATTCTACGGTGTGCAGTTTCATCCAGAGGTGGTTCACTCTGTCGATGGGCAGGCGCTCATTCGAAACTTTGTCTACCACATTTGTGAATGTGAGCCCACTTGGACCACTGAAGTCTTTGTGGAAGAAGCTATCCGCGAGGTACGGGCAAAAGTTGGTGACAAACGTGTGCTTCTAGCCCTTTCTGGTGGTGTAGATTCATCGACGCTGGCATTTTTACTCCATAAGGCCATTGGCGACCAGCTAACCTGTATGTTTATCGACCAGGGATTTATGCGCAAGGGTGAACCTGAGCGGCTGGTCGAACTTTTTGCTCAGCAGTTTCATATTAAAGTGGAATACGTTCAAGCCCGCGCTCGATTTCTCGAAAAAATCGAAGGGGTGACTGACCCTGAACAAAAGCGTAAGCGGATCGGGCATGAATTTATTCGGGTTTTTGAAGAAGAATCCAAGCGTTTAGGTCCCTTTGACTATCTGGCCCAGGGCACGCTCTATCCCGATGTGATTGAGTCGGCGGATACCAATGTTGACCCCAAAACCGGGGAGCGGGTAGCGGTTAAAATCAAGAGCCATCACAACGTCGGTGGTTTGCCTGAGGATCTGCAGTTTAAGCTGATCGAGCCGCTGCGTAAGCTATTTAAGGATGAAGTTCGTAATGTGGGGCGCTCTGTTGGGCTACCTGACGAAATTGTTCGACGCCAGCCTTTCCCAGGTCCGGGTCTAGCAATTCGTATCCTGGGGGAAGTGACGGCTGAGCGGCTAAATATTCTGCGCGACGCTGACTACATTGTGCGACAGGAGATCCGAGAGCGCGGTCTGTACCATGACTTCTGGCAGGCGTTCGCCGTACTGTTGCCGGTACGTAGCGTCGGGGTGATGGGCGACCAGCGCACCTATGCTCATCCCATTGTGCTGCGCTTTGTCAGCAGTGAAGACGGCATGACGGCTGACTGGTCTCGACCCTCCTATGACTTGCTAGAGGTTATCTCTAATCGCATTGTGAACGAAGTGGAAGGGGTCAATCGGGTCGTTTACGACATTACTTCTAAGCCGCCTGGCACCATCGAGTGGGAATAGTGACAGAACCCCGGTGTTTGATCTGGGATATGGCTCAAAAGTTATCCAAAATCAAACACCGGGGTTCTAACGCCGCTCGCTTAAGCCGTTGCACTTTTAGGGCGCGCAAAGATCATGCGACCGGCTGAGGTTTGCAGAGCACCGGTCACCACCACTAAAACATTGTTGCCAATATAGTTTTCACCGGCTTCTACCACCACCATGGTGCCGTCATTGAGGTAGCCTACGCCCTGGGCATCTTCTTTACCCTCTTTGAGGATCTTAATTTCGATGTCATCCCCAGGGAGGTAGGCCGGACGAATCGCCTTAGCCAGGTCGTTAATATTGAGCACGGCCACCTGCTGCACTTTTGCGACTTTGCTGAGGTTGTAGTCGTTAGTGAGCAGCATGGCATTCATCTCCTGAGCCAGCTTAACGAGTTTGGCATCTACTGTGCCGACGTCCGAATAGTCGGCAGGATCGACGACCACCCGTTCTGGATAGGCGGCCCGCAGCCGGTTGAGAATGTCTAGACCCCGCCTGCCTCGGGCTCGCTTTTGGTCGTTGGCCGCGTCAGCTACGGTCTGAAGCTCTTGTAAAACAAACTGGGGAACAACAATACGCCCTTCTAAAAAACCGGTATCTAACAGGCTCTCTACTCGACCATCGATGATGCAGCTGGTGTCCAAGATTTTGGACGCTGACGGTTTGAGGGTGCCTTCTGCTATCAGCATGCTCTCCACACTGCTGGGATTAACCAACCGCAGCAGGGCCCGTCCTTGGGTATCGGCTAGATTCATCCCGGATACGGCAAAGACAATGCTGTTCATTACAGCAGCGAGCGGTTTGATAAAGTTGAATTCGTTGGGAATCGGCAATAAAAAGACCGGTGCCAAAATTAGGTTGGCAATGAGCAATCCCAGAATTAGACCAATAGCCCGCGCAAAAATACGGTCGGGGGGCAGCGTCCGGATTTGTTTTTCCAGCCGACGATAGCTGGTTTGGGATACGATTCCTAAGCCTGTACCGATTAGAGCGCCAAATCCGGCCATGACGGTGCCTAGACCTTCAATGTTATTGACCTGCTCTAAAACTGGTGGCGGTAGGAGATCGATGCTGTAGAAGCCAACACCTGCACCTGCAATGATGAATGAGATAATAATTAGTGCGTCTAGCATTCGAATGATGTTGACCCTTGTGTGAACCTGCTGCGATGGTCAATGATAGACCCTCTTGGGGAAGGCCCAAACAACGACATTATAATCACTGATGCTCCCACGGTTGGGTTCTTCCCTGAATGCTTTTATGTTCTAGCGCCATGCCGACATCGGCCTATGTCCACATTCCGTTTTGTCGCCGCCGCTGCTTTTACTGTGATTTTCCTATTTCGGTTATTGGCGATCGCAAACGTGGCGAAACCTCACTCACCATCAGCACCTATGTGGACTGCCTGTGCCAAGAAATCAGCGCCACATCACCGTTGGGTCCGGCCCTAACCACTGTTTTCTTTGGCGGGGGGACACCGTCACTGCTGTCGGTGGCTCAGCTGGAGCAAATTTTGACAACGCTAGACCGGCAGTTTGGCATTGCTGCTGAGGCCGAAATTTCCATGGAAATGGATCCGGGCACCTTTGATTTAAGCCATATCCAGGGCTATCGCCAGCTGGGGGTCAACCGCATCAGCCTGGGCGTCCAGGCATTTGACGATGCGCTGCTAGAACGCTGCGGGCGCTTTCATCGGCTAGCGGATGTCTATCGGGCGGTGGAGAACATGCATCGGGCTCAGGTGCCCAGCTGGAGTTTGGACCTGATTTCAGGGCTGCCTGGACAGACGGTAGCCCAATGGCAGGCGGGGTTGGAGCGTGCGATCGCAGCCGGTCCCCACCACCTCTCTAGCTACGATCTCACTATTGAACCCCAAACCCCCTTTGGCAAACAGTACCAGCCCAGCGAGTCTCCGCTGCCCAGTGAAGCCGCCACGGTCAACATGTACCAGCTGACCCAGCGCACCCTGACGGCAGCCGGCTATGACCACTATGAAATTTCCAACTACGCCAAACCCGGTCACCAGTGTCGCCACAACCGCACCTACTGGGAAAATCGTCCCTTCTACGGCTTTGGCATGGGCGCTACTAGCTATACCCAAGACCAGCGAGTGGCTCGACCACGAACGCAGGTAGCCTATCGCCAGTGGGTGGACCAATATCAGCGGGTAGGTGGTGTTCTCAGTGAGCCCAAACTATCTCTAGTCGAACAGCTAACCGACAGTCTTATGGTCGGGCTGCGTCTAGCTGAAGGGATTGATATTGATCCGTTTACCCAGGGGTTGGGCCAGGGTTTTACAACCATGCTTCACACTCGTTTACGTCCCTATCTGTCCTCTGGTCAGGTGGTGCTGGAGAACAATCGCCTCAAACTCAGCGATCCCGACGGTTTTTTGATTTCCAATACGGTTCTGTCCGATCTTTTCAACGGGATTGAACAACTCGCTGGGGATCGCTAAGCCCCATTCCCTATTCCTCCGTAGAGACGTTGTATGCAACGTCTCTACCAAAAACCTTAAACGTTTTGTAACATCGGCAACCATATCCACGATCCATAATTTGCCAAAGAAAGGATTTTTCCATTTGCACCAATGCAGTACGATAAATCCCTGTAAAAAAATCCCTCCAGCTATGCCAAAGGTACTTGTCTCCGACCCGATCGACCAGTCTGGTCTCGATATTTTGGCCCAGGTGGCCCAGGTTGATGTAAAAACCAAGCTTCCTCCCGAAGAACTTGTTCAGCTCATTCCCGACTATGACGCCCTGATGATTCGTTCGGGGACCAAGGTCACCAGCGAGGTGATTGAAGCCGCCAGCCAGCTCAAGATTATTGGTCGTGCGGGGGTGGGTGTAGACAATGTCGATGTCGTCGCGGCCACCCGACGCGGCATCGTCGTGGTCAATTCCCCTGAAGGGAACACCATTGCAGCTGCCGAGCACGCGCTGGCCATGATGCTATCGCTATCGCGCAACATTCCTGAAGCGGACAAATCTGTCAAAGAGTCTGTCTGGAATCGTAAGCAGTTTACCGGAGTAGAAGTCTACAAAAAGAATCTCGGTGTTGTCGGTCTGGGTAAGATTGGCTCCCACGTAGCCACCGTGGCTCGGGCCATGGGGATGAATATTTTAGCCTTCGATCCGTTTATCTCTAAAGAGCGGGCTGCCGAGCTAGGATGCACGCTAGTAGATTTGGATCTGCTATTCCAAGAAGCTGACTACATCACACTACACATTCCCAAAACCTCTGAAACAGCTCACTTGATCAATGCTGATGCTCTCAGCAAAATGAAGCCGACTGCTCGCATTATCAACTGTGCTCGCGGCGGCATCATCGACGAAGCGGCGCTGTATGAAGCCGTCAAAAATGGCACTATTGCCGGTGCTGCCATCGACGTTTACGAGGAAGAGCCTCTTGGAGAAAGCCCGCTGCGAGAGTTGGGTAAATCCGTTGTGCTAACGCCTCACCTGGGAGCTTCAACTGCCGAGGCTCAAATCAACGTGGCTGTCGATGTTGCAGAACAGATTCGAGATGTTCTGTTAGGTTTACCGGCTCGCTCTGCGGTTAACATCCCGGGACTGCGACCCGACGTGCTTGAAAGACTGCGGCCCTATTTACAGCTAGCGGAAACCCTGGGTAACCTGGTGGGACAGCTGGCCGGTGGCCGAGTAGAACAGGTACAAATCACCCTGCAGGGTGAGCTGGCTAGCCAGGATAGCAAGCCGATTGTTATTGCAACGCTAAAAGGGTTACTTACCAACGCTCTCCGGGAGCGGGTCAACTATGTGAATGCCTCCATTGAAGCTAAAGAGCGAGGGATTAAGGTGATCGAAACCCGCGATGCCAGCGTCAAAGACTTTACCGGTTCTCTTTATGTCTCTGCCCAGGGCTCTTTGGGAGAACATTCAGTCACGGGGATGATTTTAGGAGGAACCGAGGTTCGAATCACAGATATCAATCAGTTTCCCATCAACGTCCCTCCCAACAAGTACATGCTGTTTACCCTGCACCGAGACATGCCGGGCATTATTGGCAAAATTGGCTCGCTGCTAGGGAGCTTTAATGTCAATATCGCCAGTATGCAAGTGGGGCGACAGATTGTTCGCGGTGATGCGGTCATGGTGCTCAGTATTGACGATCCCCTACCCGATGGCATTTTAGAAGAGATTACAAAAGTGCCGGGTATTCGTGATGCGTATACCGTTGCCCTATAAGATGATGTAGAAACTTTGCTAAGGGTCTAACGGCTCTTAGCAAAGCCGTGTAGTATCGTCCCAGTCATTGTCTTCGCAATCTACCCATAAACCCTTGTCAAATACCTGGTGGGAAATACAAGTCACTAGTTCCCCACTGCTAGAGGACACTATCTTCTGGCGGTTTGAAAATTGGAACGGGCGAGGCACCGTCAGCGAACTTTGGGGTAGCCACAGTCGAGTCAGGGCTTATTTTCCGCAGCAGCAGCTGGGCAATATGGATTTGGCCGCGCTGGCCTTACGGTTTCAGCAAGATGCGCTGTGTTTAGGCATAAAAGAGACGCCCCAGGTCACCTGGAGTCTGATCGAGGATGAGGACTGGTCCAGCAGTTGGAAAAAATACTGGCAGCCTCAGCCCGTTGGTGACCGGTTATTGATTAATCCTGCGTGGATGGAGCCGCCTGCTGATTCCTCTCGCCTATTGCTGCAGCTCGATCCGGGTACGGCCTTTGGTACGGGCACTCATCCCACGACTCAGCTATGTCTAGAGTCTCTAGAGATGCGGCTGAACTATGACGACGAAAAGAGTTCAGCCGCGATTACTCTGGCCGATATTGGCTGTGGTTCCGGTATTTTGTCCATTGGTGCGATTTTACTGGGGGCTAGCCGCGTCTACGGTGTCGATACAGACCCGCTGGCGGTAAAGGCCACGGCGGAAAACCGCGCGCTCAATCAGATGAGCGCCGAGCAGATTCAGGTCAATGAGGGCAGTATTGAAAGCCTGCCCATCAGCGATCCGGTGGATGGTATTGTCTGCAATATCCTGGCAGAAATTATTGTGGGGCTGATTCCCCACTTTAATAGCATTGCTAAGGCATCCACCTGGGGAATTTTAAGCGGTGTTCTATTGGAGCAGTCTAAGTGGGTTGCCGATACCCTAGAAGACAATGGTTGGATGGTGGCGACTCTGTGGAGACGTGGCGACTGGTGCTGCTTGAATATCCGTCGTCCGTGACACACTGCCCATCGGTTTTGTCTATCGCCCCCTTCTATGGATAGCTGGTTGTACATAGTAAAAATTGCGATCGCATCCGCCTTGGTCAGTGCGGCGATCAAATGGATCGCTCCTGCTACTGCCCCGCCTGAGTCGCTGGCCCTGTTGCTGGTACTCTTGCCGACTGTCCTGGTAGGTAGCTGGCTGCTGAGTCGCTGGCGTCAGGTTTAGCCCTACAACAAGACAGCCCCCATGGCAACCACCCGCACCATTGCCGAAATCAATCAAAAAATCCGTGCCGGTCGCGCGACCGTATGGACCGTTGAGGAAGCCAAAGTCAACGTAGCTGACATGGGTCTGACCGCAGCCACAGCCGCCGTTGATGTGGTGACAACAGGCACCTTTGAACCGATGGAATCCTCCGGTGCCATCATCAACCTAGGACATACCGATCCGCCCATCAATATCCGGGAGTGCTATCTAGACGGTGTGATGGCCTATGCCGGATTTGGCGCGGTCGATCTATATCTAGGGGCGAGCCAGGTGGCCGGTAGCAATCGCTGGGGAGACGCCTCAGAGAGTGATACCCTCAGCGAGCGCGGTGGCGGTCATGTGATTGCCCAGCTCATTGCTGGTAAATCGGTTCACCTGAGAGCCCTGGGCCAGGTAAGCGACTGCTATCCTAGAGCGACCCTAGATATCACAATTACCAAAGACACTATCAATCAGTTTTACCTGTTCAACCCTCGCAATCTCTACCAGAATTTTATTGTGGGAGTAAACAGCAGCGACCGACCGCTGCTCACCTATTTGGGTCCGCTACAGCCTTTTCTCGGTAATGCCGTCTATGCCAACGGCGGTGCCCTATCGCCAATGCTCAACGATCCCCATATGCGCACTATCGGGATCGGCAGTCGTCTGTTTGTTGGTGGGGCTCCTGGCTATATTGCCTGGGAGGGCACCCAGCATTTCCCATTACAAAAGCGGCTGCCCAACGGCACTCCCATCGGACCCTCTGCTACCGTTGCCCTAATCGGAGATGCAAAACAAATGCAGCCTGAGTGGGTGCGGGGCTGCTACTTTAGCGGCTATGGTCCTTCACTAATGCTGGGGGTAGGGGTACCGATTCCGATTTTAGATGAGGCTGTTATGCAAAGCTGTGCCATTAGCGACCAGGACATTGTGGCTCCAGTCATCGATTTTTCGATTCCTCGCCGGGTGCGGCCTAGCTTTGGTCTAGTCAGCTATAAACAGCTCAAGTCCGGTCACCTGACCATTAACGGCGGTCGGGTCAGAACCGCTCCGCTTTCCAGTCTGTATCTGGGGGGCAAAGTAGCCGGGTTGCTCAAAGATTGGATCCTGGCCGGAACGTTTGAGCTCAGCGAGCCCGTTGCTCCGCTCCCCCATCAGACCGCGTTTTTACCTCAAAATAATTAAGCCACGCAAAAACGCGGTCGGGTCTATCTAGTCTTGAGGGCTGTCTGCAGCCGCGCCGCTGTCTCCTACTTTAACGACGGGCTTTTCGCTACTAGGTTTTTCGCTACTGGGCTTTTCGCCGCTCTCTTTGGCGTCTCCGCCCTTAGACAGATTAGGTTTAGGACGGGGAGCACCTGTCCGTTTAGCCGGACGGCGCTTGCCGCCGCCGCCAGCTGGCCGTTTATTAGAGCGCTTTTTAGGAGGGACTGCAGCTACGTAGCTGCCATCCGCCAGCACAAACTGATTGCCCTCGCGGTGGACATGCATGTCCCAGAAGTAGCCGATGGTTTTCACACCGATGCTGCCATTGATCACGAGCTTAAACGGACGCTTGGGCTGTTTACCGGCCCGCATTTTTTGCACAATGCTGACGGTAATTTCCTGTTTACGCTCATCAAATTTGATAACTTCACCCCGAATCGAAAAGTAGTCTGGCTGGATGGCGTCTTCGGGCGCTTCAACCGACTCTTCATCCTCTTCACCGAGGGTTTCAGGCTCCCAAACCCCAACGATTTGAACGGCAATACCAATGTCGTCCTGGAAAATTGTGCGGGGATACACCACCCACAGATGCTCCTTGTCCAAATCTAGGTGCTTTTTCACCAGACTTGTGGTTCGTCCTAATAGAACCGCGCAGGTGGTCGTGCCGTCATGGTTGACAATGTTGCCACGATTAAACGATTCCTCTGAGGGCTCATAGCGGCCTTTAAGTAAACCGATGGCTCTGTACTGCATCGGTTCACTGGGGGGAGCAATGGGCTGCAGTCTGGGTTTAGCAGCTTCGGGGTCCTCGGGCTCAGATTCAGCTATGACTTCCGGGGTGGCGGCAGGTGCGGCCTCTTCGACAGGGACATCAGGCTCACTAGCAGGCTCTTCGAGCGTTTGAACAACAGGCTCCGACTCAACGGGGGGCTGCTCAACAGGTGGCTTTTCAACGGGCGGCTCGGGTCTAGCAGGTCGGCTAGGCGGCTGGTTGAGAGCAGGACGGTTCGAGTCAGCAGCTGCGCTAGCATCCGACTTGTCATTGGATGCGGTATTGGACATTTCTGGGGGGCGACTGTCTGCAGAACTCATTAATCTCGAAACCTCCTCAATTAGGAAAATCAGCTTACTTAGCAATTTGAACTGTTAGTTCAAACTGAAATATGGAGTTGTCTATGGGTTTGAATAGTGGGCTTATGACTTATATCTGGACACAGGGTCTGACGTTAAAAATCATAGGGATAAGATAGTTTGTACGAACGCCGTTTGGTTGAACCTAACAGCTTTTAGATTAATAAACCAAGTCTACTTTGGAAAAAATTACTCCAGCATCGATTACATATTAAGGGGCCCAAAGCCAAGAAGACCGTGGCTGCTTTACGTTACCATTCATAGATTTTGGCAGATGTCAGCCTAATTTGAGGATTATTCTATCGAATCTAATATCTTGAACCTCCATGGTTATGGGCTACACAATCTGACTGGAATTAGCTGTGATTTGGTTGATTTGTTAGCAAATGGTGATCAAATTTTGAGGCAATGATCGGCGTTACGAACATCTATCTTGCCAGTACGTGAAGACCCAGGCAGGACCGGGACATTTGGGTTTAATATGGGCAAGTTGCTTTGCAAGGAGAGTTCTGTGGCTGTCAAACGCAATCGCTGGCTGATTGGCGGGATTTTATTCATAGCTGTTGCTGCACTGTTAGCGGTTTCATTGGGACCCTTAATCCAAGCTGCTTTTGACCAGAGTCCGGGAGGATATGCTAATCCGGCATCTACAGCCACTGAAACAGACCGTCGGGCTGAGTTAGAAGGACGGGCTAACGGCTACGAGCTGGTGCTGGAGCGTGAGCCGGACAATCAGGCTGCTTTAGAAGGTTTGGTCCAGGCTCGGATTGAACTGGGTGATTTGGCCGGTGCGGCTGACCCGTTGGCCAGACTGGCGGAATTAAACCCTCAGGAGCCGCGCTACTCAGTGCTGCTGGCCCAGGCTAAACAACAGCTGAACGATTTGGAGGGAGCGGCCCAGACCTATCGCAGCGTGCTGACCGCCACACCTGGAAATATGGAGGCGCTGCAGGGCCTAGTGACGCTGCTGCTCCAGCAAGAGCGACCCCAGGCCGCCGTCGGACTCCTCCAGGACACCTTAAAAACAGCCGAGCAGTCCAATCAGCTTCAACCTGGCACCATCGATGTGATTGCTGTCAAGCTTCTGCTGGGACAGGTATATGCTGAGCAGTCTCGCTATGACGATGCGATCTCACTTTACGATACCGCCATTCAAGATGCCCAGACCGTGGGCGGCACCCCTGATTTTCGGCCCATGCTAGCCAAGGGGCTAATCCTACGAGAAACCGGAAAAGAAGCCGAAGCGCAACCTCTATTTGAGTCGGCGCTTTCCCTCGCTCCCGTTCAGTTTAAAGACCGTATTCAGCAGCTGATTGACCAAAACGCTGGTCAGGCGGCGGCATCCACCCCTACTGAAGTGCCCAGTGCCCCAACGCCAGAAGTCTTGCCAACGCCAGACACGACTGAATAGGGGCCCATCGGCAGCAGAGCCAGCCGGGACTCAGCTGCCAAAGCCGGTCTTAAGATGCGGTCTGGCTTGACATCTGCTGCTGATTACTAAAGGTGCGATCCTGAGTGCCCTTAGCTGCTGCCGCGTCAACTTCACTAAACTCAATATGATTAATCAAAGTCGTTACAAAAGCAAAGAGCAAAAACGGCAGCGATAGGACCAAAATCAAACCAACGCATACCAGCGCATATACAGGACGGCTAGACCCCATCAGAGCCAAGGCTGTAGCCAAACTCAGAAACAATACGATCAGCCAAACAATGATCTGACCGTAGATATCACCAAAGGTCAGCGTGCAAACAAACCGATACTTAGAGTCGCTGTTTATCATATTGCCTATACTCACATGGGTCGAATCCCTTCAGCATATCTAGGGACTTAACCTTATTCACCATTTCTCAATACAGCTTCAAGAATTGGCTGCTGCCATGGCGTATCGCTATCTCATTTTTTATAAGCCCTATGATGTCCTGAGTCAGTTCACCACTGACGGCAGCCATACGACTCTCAAGTCCTTTATCCCAGTTGCCGATGTCTATCCGGTGGGGCGCTTAGACCGCGACAGTGAAGGACTGCTGTTTCTAACAGATGACGGTCAGCTACAGCATCGTTTATGTCATCCCCAGTTTCGCCATCCCAGAACCTATCTAGCCCAGGTAGAGCGGGTGCCCACAGCCCATAGCTTGGAGCAGCTGCGTCAGGGCGTTACCGTTCGTGACTACACGACGCTGCCAGCCCAGGTCGAGCTTTTACCCAAAGAACCCCAGCTGCCCCCTAGGACTCCACCGATTCGATATCGCCAGCATATTCCTACTGCCTGGCTGAGGCTGACGCTGCGGGAAGGCAAAAATCGTCAGGTACGCCGGATGACAGCCGCCGTTGGATTTCCGACGCTCCGGCTGATTCGCGCTAGCATAGGGCATCTACATCTGGGCCATCTACAGCCTGGGGACTGGCGCTACCTAACATCAGACGAACAGAAACAGTTAAAACAGTTAACAAAAGGTTGTAACCCATCTAATTTCCGGTCAGTAAAGCGCTCTCGTCGCAGCGCGCGTTAAGACTATTGCTAATTTGGTCGCGCCCGTACCCTCATCTTGATTTCTGATCGGCTATGCTGAACTGTATTTAGCTGTTGTAATATCCCATCTTCAACGGGTACACCCTAAATAGATCTAGCCGATAAGGCTATTTTCAACTTTGGGAATAGTGGATTATGACATCGTCTTAGTCTTACTAAACAGCGGTCATTGTTAACGGCCTCCTCTATCCACTGATGATCATTTGCCCTCATTGCGAATTTAGTAACCCTGCTGAGCATAAGTTTTGTCAGTCATGCGGGGCACCATTACAGCCCTGGAGAGCCCTTATCCTTCCAGGCAGTTCATCAGCGGCGTTGCTGGCTGCAGCCTCCGAGAGCGAACCTGACAACGGCGACGATACCGCTATTTGGCAGCAGGTCGCGGCCAGTGAAATTAAACCCATGGCGACCGCCGGTAGCAAAGCCGTAGGTGACTGGCTGGGATCGCGCCAGCGCTACCAGCTGGTTGAGGAGCTGATGCTAAATGCCGATAGTCCCAAACCTCTAGCGGTTCAGGTGACGGACACTAAGCCCAATGATATGGTCTCCTCTCTAGTGGAGCAGCCCCAGCAGTTTTCTCTAGTGTCGCTGGCCGAGACGGAAGAGACGCAGCTGCTGCCGCTGATGGCCTATCCATATCTGGCGCTCTACAATCGATTTTTTCCCTCTATTCCTGAGCTACAGCAGGCTTGGATTGAACCTGATTACAGTGTGCTAATTATTGAAGATCGCCGGCATCTGCCTGACCTGCTAACGGTGTGGCAGCAGGCAACCCTGGACCCGCTACAGCAGATCCATAGTTTCTATGTCATGGTCGAACTGTGGGAAGCCGTAGAAGTGTTTAAAGGACAGGGCAGTCTGCTCAATATCAATAACCTCTGTATGGATGAGGACCAGATTGTCTGTCTGCGGTGTATTGAGATGGGGCCCTACCGCAATGACTATCGTCTGGCCGACATGGGGCTGCTGTGGCAGTCTTTACTACAGTCAAATGATCAGTCCCTGGCAGACCTGAGTGAGCTAGCCGCCCAGATGAGTGCCGGTAAGTTTGATGGCATTGAAGCGCTAAAAGAAGCGCTCGTTGCGATCGCAGACCGCTATCAGCTCGGCACCGACGTTGCCGTGACAGAATCAGAAACCGCACCGGCCGCCACCAATGTGCTAGCCGACTTAGAAATTCCAGGCTTAGAGGGTCTAGATCTAGGCGACGATGCCAGCATGGACAGCATCGACTCGCCTACCATGGTGCTGCCCATGAAGCTGACCGGATTAGAAGACGCTGGTCAGTCCCACGTGGGCCAGCAGCGCGACCACAATGAAGACAACTACTTTATCGAGTCCTCTCTGCGTCGCAAAGAAACCCTATCAAGCCAAACCTTAGAGGCCCAGTGCGCCTATATTCTCTGTGACGGCATGGGAGGGCATTCCGGGGGAGAAATTGCCAGCCAGATCGCCGTTGATACCCTGCATCAGTATTTAGACGAGCACTGGCAGAGCGACTTGCCCAATGAAACAGAACTGCGTCAGGCCATTAGTTTGGCCAACAAAGTAATCTACGATAAAAACCAGTCCGAGGAGCGTACCGGCAGTGCCCGCATGGGAACAACCCTGGTGATGCTGCTAGTCAATGGCACTCAGGCCGTTGCTGCCCATGTGGGTGACAGTCGGCTCTATCGATACACCAAGCGACTAGGTCTACAGCAGATCACTGTAGACCATGAGGTGGGTCAGCGCGAAATCAAACGCGGTGTGGAACCGGCCATTGCCTATGCCAGACCCGACGCCTATCAGCTGACCCAGGCTCTGGGGCCCTGCGATGAAGACGGGCTGGACCCCAGCTTTAACTACCTCAATCTGACGGAAGATACGCTGCTGCTGCTGTGTTCTGACGGTCTTAGCGATGATCGGCTGCTAGAAACCCACTGCTCTACCCATATTGAACCCATCCTCAGGGGGCATAAGGGTATCGAAGAAGGGGTGGCCGACCTGATCGAACTGGCAAACGAGCACAACGGCCATGACAACATTACGGCTCTAGTCGTCAAACTCAAGGTGAAACCCGATCTGTCCAAGCTGCAGTCTGTTTAGACAGCGGCGTGCGCTACTGACTGGACTGGTCCAAGACCTGTTGCACAGCCTGTTGCCGTCTGGTCTGATCCCAGCGGATGGAAGTTAGGGTATTGCCAAGACCCGGCGCATTCCAGCGACCGCTGTCAGGATCGATAAAGGCGCGGGTTCTCGCCCAAATAATCCGCTCGGTTTCATCCATAGGCTTTTGCCGTGCGATCGCAAGCCAGCTCAGATAGCCCCGGTCCAGGGCCGCCAGCGGAGCCTGGTTTGCCAGGTCAATGCCGTTAAGCTCTTCAGAAAGCGAAAGCATAATTTGATGCTGGCTGGCCTGCTGCCGGAGATCAAGCGCCTGATTATAAAGCCGCTTTAACTGCTTAGCATCGGCTGCCGCCGGAGTGCTGGCCCCATGCTGATAGGAAAAACTACCTAGGTTCCATTTTTGATTACCGGGGTCCACATGGCCATAGTAGGCCGCAGTGTAGCCACCGTCTGCGGTGCGCGTGCCTTCTGCATTGCCTACGGCTCGGGCCACCAGCGAGTAGCTCCCCCCATCAAATAGTGAGTCTAAAGAACGGATCAAGTCGGAGGGGGCTAGCACAGGGCGGGACGTCCGTCGTACGGGTGGCGCAAAGCTTAGGCGATCTGGGGGCGGTGCCATGGCGTGCTTTTCTGTTACTTGGCGCCCACCAAAGGTGAGGGCAACGTTTGTTGCCAGGGTCGACGTAGCCCATAGGAGAGTCAGTCCGACGGCACTCATCGGACCAATCAGCCGGTAGATCATGGTACGTTACTCCGATAAAAATTTTGCCATTAGCGCGGTAGCTGGTTCCACCAACGCCCAGGTGCCGTCAGGTTCTTTTCTAAAGGTGGCAAACACTAGCTGCTGAGCCCGACCGATGGTATTTCCCTGCTGACGCTGGCCGACCCTAGGACGACTGATACCGCAAAGACGAAATAAATAGGCCGGTACCTCTGGGCTGGTCAGCGCCAGACAGGTGTCATCTATCGGCTGCAGTTTGCCATCAAAGGGCATATACACCGGGTTGCCCTCCAGCTCTAAGGTGATATCGCCAAGACCGCTGCTGATGCGATAGTCTCCTACTCGGTTGCCGATCTGCAGCTCCCAGGTTTGTTGAACTGTGATATTTCGTACTGGTGGAGCCCCCTGCTGACAGGCCGTCAGCAGGATTGCCAAGACCGCACCGACTCCACATTTAATGCTGAAGCGTAAAGCCATATCCCGCATATTCCTCATCTTCGTACAGCACCACAAGCCAGGTATTGGGGTCAAACGCCAGCGGATAGGCCCGCCGTTCGGCGGTGACGCCCGCGCGTACTTCAATCTCGGGCAGGGTGCAATAGGGCTCGTTTGCGATCGCATCAATTGCCTCCCGATTCTCTCGTTCTGGAACCGCGAGCAGCTGACCCAGCTGCTGTCGTGAGAGAACTGCCTGATGAGAGACAATGGTCTGACAAAGATCTTTTTGAGTCGATGCGGCATTGGCTTGAAAACGAAGACTGACGCCAATGCTAAAGCTCACAAGGGCTATTAACCCATTGCTAATCAGTCTATATCGCTGTTGTCGTCTGGGAAGACGTTTAAGTCTTTTTTTCATGGGGTGCTCCTGGCTGTGGGTGCTATGTAGCAGACATCTCGATGGATGAGAGCGATTCACATTGTTGTTTAATAACTTGATGTGAGTATAGCTACAGCTAGCTACAGCCGACAACGGCAAAATCCTTGCTATTCAAGGCTTTTGCTAATTATGCAATCACCCAAAAGAAACTAGCAACAAGAGCTAATACAGCCGATCGCGGTTTAGAACTATTTTTGCAACAGCCTGCAGCAGCGTTGTTGATATCGACTATCGTACGCTTGCTCCCATGCGCTCGGTTGCTCTACGTGTTTTTTCAGAAATCGGCATATGCACAAAGGCACTGCCTAAACCGAAAGCAGGCATATTGCCGTAGATGCATTCATACTGTTCAGGGTTCACCTGATAGGTCTCATGCCAGATACCGACGCTGTCATCGCGGCCTACGTTTTTCATAAAGTCTTGCCACGGCTGCAAATGCGGCTCGTCACTGCTCCGGGCAAACCGAATCAAATCATCAAACGAGCGCCAGTAGGACACCATGCATGTCTCTAAAGGCCACATACGAAAGAAAGACTCTGACCCTAGCAGCCCTTTTTCTGGATGACGCTGCAGTATCTCCATCATCGGCCCCATGGCACTGGCAACAGACCACCACTTTTTTAGAGCCCAGAACTGGTTTACGCGCATGCCAATCAAAAAGACAACAAACGGCTCAGCCACATCGGCAGTGTAGCGACCGGGAAATATTTGACTCATGGGATCTATTCTCAATGTTTACGCCGTAAACTCTTCTGTGAATACTAGCTGAGTATGTTTACGCTGTCAACTCCTAAGTAAGCCTAGGTTTTCCAACTAATGCCTCGATGTTCTAGGCTGGGTAGGACTCTAACGGCTAAGACATGGCGAGCGAAAAACCCTATCACCACGGCGATTTGCGTCAGGCTCTACTCGATGCGGCCCTGGTCATTTTGCAAACAAAAGATGTCAAGGCGCTTTCACTGCGGGGCGTTGCTCGGCAGGCGGGGGTTTCTCATACGGCTCCCTATCGTCACTTTGCTGATAAAGCTGCGTTACTAGCCGCCGTTGCAGAAGAAGGCTTTGTTGAATTTGGACGGTATCTGCAGGCCGCTGTAGACGCGACGGCGGCTGACCCTGTGGCTAGTCTCAAGGCTACTGGGGTTGCCTATGTGCGCTACGCTCTCGATCATCCGGTGCATTTTCGTCTGATGTTTGACTGCCATGCGCTGGAGCCGGAGAGTATGGCAACAACCAGCAGTTTATATACAACCTCTGAAAAGACCTTTCAGATTTTGGTCGATATCATTCGCACAGGACAGACCGCTGGCAAATTCAGACCGGGAGACCCAAAAGTGCTCGCCACCGGACGCTGGGCGCTGGTCCACGGCATAGCCATGCTGATGTTGGATGGGATGTTGCCAGGGAAAGGAGAAGATGCGATCGCACTGGCCGAAACCATCATCAACGACAGCTTAACCAGTCTTCTTTGCTCAAGCAGCTAAAGATTTTCAAGTTTCTCCTACTTCCAAAATTGGCAAGGGGCGTATCAAAGCCCCCAGCATTGGGGGTTTGGGGACCTAGACAACCTTCAAATTCTCGTACAGAACTTTTAAGCTATATACCAGGTAAACAGGCATGTCGGCTGATCTCCTTGTAATCTAAAAGTCTGAGCAAGTTGAATTCATTTGACAGGTATTTGTGTGTTTGATCAATTATCAAAGTGGCTAGAGATAGTTCAGGCCCCCTAAATCCCCCAATGCTGGGGGACTTTGAGCTAGTTTCCCTTTTGCAAAGTAAGGAAACTTGATTTTTTTACAAAGGTAGACAAAAGACTAGCGAGAGAGCTGCCCAACCGCTCAGACAACTCCCCCACAGCGTTTCCCAATGCGACTAATCTACCCTGACCCGCCGGGTCAAAATTGCCATCACCTCATTGGGTCGCCCGGTGGCTAGCGGACGGCTCCAGTCGTTGGGCTCGGCGTAGTTGAGCTTGTGCAGGATGGCAATGGTATTTTGTACAGCGGTCAGGGTGCCGAGCAGCAATAGTCGGACATCTTCGAACTGGTGTTCGGGTAGAGTGCCGTCATTGGCAGGCGGCTCGGTAGGCGCACCTGCGCCGGGATTTGGATCGATAAACATGGCTCTGATCTCCAATCGATATGGGTTAGGAAACCAGAGCGCATAAAATAGCCACCCCGTATGTGTATGCAATCCGGGGTGGCAACAGGTACCATAAACCTGCGCTCCCAGGCTGCCTCGAACAGCTCGGGGGTGAAGCCGCCGGTTAGGTGTTGGACGCACCTGCCGGTGGCGCTAAATTATGTGCTCTGTATGTTCGGTCAACAATGACCTCAGAACAAGAGTACTCACAAGCGTTTTACCAAGTCAAGAGGATATCGAACAGATTGTGGACAAACTTAATAGGGCATTCATTTGTCAGTCTAGAGTCACGTACGATAGAGAATACTTTAGGTTTGGCTGCTGTTGATAGTTCTCTGCAAAGTATAGACAATCGTAGTATTGCAATCAATCTTCATCCGTATTGTCTTTTGAAGATAGTTGCTTTTGCTTGTGTCCCCATACACGTTCAAGAATCATACTCAAAGCCTTTGTACCAAATGCTTCGCTGACATTACCCGCTTGCAGCTGCTGAAAAACACCTATAATTGCCGCTCCTAAAATACTTCCTCCTATCACCAGAGCCAAAACTTCAAGGCCAGCGTAGTGACCAATTAAGGCGAATAGAAGCCCTATTAAAGCTAGAGCGATCAAATAAAATGAACCTGTTTGCCAAGGTCCATTGGGCCTTTGGGGTACGGACGGTGATGTGTTTGGGACTGGTGCAGGAGGTGGAAATCGCTGCTCTAATTCTTTACGAGACTCTTGTCGATTTTCTCGGCTTCGGTCAGTTTCAATGCCTTCAAGCAGGTCGCGGACTCGAACTTTTTGCCGTAGACCGGAAGGAACAAAATCTTCTACGCCGATGGCTTCCATATCCAGAAGGTTCTTGTAATCCACTAGGACATGAGGATTGCTGGGCAAAGGAACTTTTTCTTCTACTTCTAGGCCAGGGATGCTGCTGTGGATATAGTCAAAGTCGTTTCGAATACTCTCTAATAAAATACGTCGGGTGTGTTGAGAACCATTAATCCAAACAAAAATCTTACGATCTTCTTTATCAGCTTTGACTAACGCCCTATTGTCACCTCTAACTAGTACAACACCATTTCGCCAATAGGTACGCCTAGAGATAAGCTGATTCATCCGGACAATAAATCGTGAGATAACGCTACTTGGCAATACACGGTAGTGATACTGAAATGGTAAAGCTTCCCCCCAAGTACCAGTTTCTGGCTCCTCTTTTCCAAGTAAGTCAGGAATAAGATATCTCTCGTCTTCATATCCTTCTAAAGGGAAGCACAACTCAAACTTACGCATAATGTCTAGAATAAAAAAATGCTTGTCAGCAGGATAAGCTTTGGAATCTAATATTCGATGCAGCATAGAACGTTCGAGAATGCCTTTGTGGCTTGTCATCAAAGCGTTATCATTTAAAATTGAATAAACACCTTTAGTTACCCACTCCGGATTAAGAATATTATCTTGCCGTAAGCGAGGATCTTCTCGGAAGCTCAGTGCAACCCCTAGATCATGCAAGAAACTTATTAGAGTCTCTTGGCTCTGTTCGTCGGCAACTTTATTCTCGCGACAGAGTTGCTGATATTGATAGTAGTTGATATAGTCAGCCTTGAGTTTTTCTAATTTATCTTTAACTGCAAACCAAGATGCAGGGAGTGTGTCAAAAACGTAAGGTAAACGGGTAATCTGTCTCTGAACTTCATATCTAAGCTTACTTATGCCTCTATGCCCTAGATCGCTACAAGAAGTTTCGATAAATCCTACGATGTTTGGATACTTACGTCGCAAACCTCGCTGATCAACTTCAAGAGGTTTCTGATCTACTTGATTTCCAACAATAATTACCGGGGATTGTTCTCCAAAACTTCGAATAATTTTAAGCCAATACTCAACTCGATTACCTTCATCATCTTGTCTAGCATTCAAGACTAGTAAATAAAGGCTACGCCTTGTTAGAAAAAACTGGTGGGTTGCGTGCATAATTTCTTGCCCACCAAAGTCCCACATATTAAGTTTAACTTTCTGGTTGTTGGCAACTATGGACCATTTTCGAATATTGATACCTTCGGTCATATTCTCATATGTATCGAAAGTGCCATCGATCAGTCGCTTAATCAGAGATGTTTTACCTACTTTTGCTTCACCCACTAGAAGTACTTTTGCCTCATTAAGAGGATAGGTTGGTTCAGCTTGACCTCTCAAATAATAGTTAATGATCTTAGCGGGCTCATCACTCTTATTTAGGATTTCAGGAGGAATTAATAAGCTAGGATTTTCTTCGAGATAAAGTGCTGATAGGCTCCTCAACTGGTTTATTTCAATAGGTAAGCTTCTAAGCTTATTTGCGCGGAGGTTGAGAGCTAATAGATTTTGTAGTTGGCCAATAGATTCAGGCAGGTCTCGCAGATGATTATCACTAAGATAAAGTGCTGATAACTCTTGTAATTGGTTAATTTCAATAGGCAAAGTGGTTAATCGATTTTCACTGATATCTAGTTGTAGCAAGTTATATAATTTAGTGATATTGACGTCTAAGTCACTTAGTTGGTTTGCGCGAAGATCTAGCTGAGACAAGTTTTGTAGTTGACCAATTTCTTCAGGTAACCGTAATATGCAATTATTGCGGAGATAAAGCCGAGATAAGTTTCTTAATTTACCAATCTCTCTAGGTAACTCGCGCAACTTATTCTTGCTGAGATCAAGCCTGGAGAGATTGGTAAGTTGTGTGATTTCAATAGGTAGTTTCTGTAGCTGATTACCATATAGTGAAAGCCGAGTTATTTTTTTTAGTTTACTAATTGATGGTGGTAGGTTTTGTAGTCGGTTATCTCGTAAATTGAGTATCGATAAATTTTTGAGATCTCCAATTTCAGCAGGTAAATCGTTAAGTTGATTAGAGCTAAGATCAAGCCAACTTAGCTTCCTTAGTTTGCCAATTTCTGGTGGCAGATAGCGTATTTGATTGCTTGCTTGACCAATTCTCCTATCTTGATTACCAAGGATAAGTTTCTCTAGCTGTGTAAGCTGACCAATTTCTGGCGGTAATTCCGTCAACTCACTTTTAGATAAATCAAGTTCAGCTAGACCTTTTTGGGCTGCCTCATCAATGACTCTCAACAATTGATCCCGTGTCATGAGTATCAATGACCTTGGTAGAATTTTCCTTGTACTATTGATATACCACGTCCTTTATCCAAAGAATGGTCTAAATCTAGATTTATAAAAGGAATCTACTCAACTCGGCCTTTGACGAACTTATTTCCTTCGTTTCGGACGATTAAACTTTGCTTGCAGATCTCCTAGACTAGCTGGCTTCAATACAGCTTTCTCCACCGCCTGTTTCTTACTCGGTCTCGGCGCGGCCTTTCCGCCGCCGTCATCCACCGCTTTCATACTCAATCCAATGCGTTTCAGCTCCTTATTTACTTCCAGCACTTTTACTTTTACTACCTGCCCTACCTGCACCACATCTTTTGGGTCGCTGACAAAGCGGTTGGCTAGCTGGGAAATATGCACCAGCCCATCCTGATGTACCCCAATATCCACAAATGCACCAAAGTTAGCCACATTCGTAATCACGCCTTCTAGCACCATGCCTTCTGTTAGATCCGAAATCTCATTCACGCCTTCTTGAAAGCTGGCATAGGTAAACTCGGCCCGTGGGTCGCGTCCTGGCTTTTCTAGCTCTTCTATAATGTCTCGTAATGTGGGCAGACCCACCGCATCGCTCACGTACTGCTGCAGGTCCAGATTTGCCAGATTTAGATTGTCCAAACCCGATTTAGCATTAACGCCCTTATCTTTCAAGATTGTTGTAGCAGTGTCATAGCTTTCTGGATGCACCGCTGTATTATCTAATGGATTCTTGCCATCGCGAATGCGGAGAAATCCGGCACACTGCTCATAGGCTTTGGGTCCAAGCTTCGCCACTTTCAGCAGCTGTCGCCGACTGTTAAAGGCTCCGTTTTCGTTGCGATAGGCAACAATGTTGTTGGCAATGGCTGAACTCACCCCCGATACATAGGTGAGCAGCTCCCGCGAGGCAATGTTTAGATCCACACCCACGTAGTTCACGCAGCTTTCTACGGTGGCATCAAGCTTTTGCTTAAGCTGTTTTTGGTCCACATCATGCTGATACTGCCCCACCCCAATAGATTTGGGCTCAATCTTTACCAGCTCCGCTAGCGGGTCCTGCAGCCGTCGGGCAATGCTGATGGCTCCGCGCACGGTAATATCCAGGTCGGGAAATTCGGAGATAGCCACCTCGCTAGCGGAATAGATCGAAGCTCCTGACTCATTGACCATGACCTTGATGGGCTTTGGGTCTAGATTGCGAATAACCTCAGCCACAAATGCGTCGGTCTCGCGGCTGGCGGTGCCGTTACCAATGGCAATTAGCTGAATGTTGTGACGCTTGATCATCTCTAAGAGAATCTTGGCGGCACTCTCCTGTTTACCCGTATGGGGAAAAATTGGCTTATATTCAAGAAACTTGCCGGTCTCGTCGATGGCAGCGACCTTACAGCCGGTGCGGAATCCAGGATCTACCCCTAAAGTGGGTTTCATCCCAGCGGGGGCCGCCAACAACAGATTTTTGATATTAACGGCAAAGGTGTCAATGGATTCGCTATCGGCCCAGGCTTTTTTCTCGGCAATCACCTCGTTGGTCAGAGAGTTTTTCATCAGCCGAGAAAAGGTGTCTTTGATCACCGTCTGGTAAAACTGTCGGATGTTGGCCTGGCGAGTGCGAATCTGGCTGCGTTCTATGTAGTCAAGAATTCTGTCTTCGTCGCCGGTGAGGCTGACTTTAAGGATGCCTTCTTTTTCACCCCGCAGCAGCGCGAGCAAATTGTGGGGAGCCAGCTTTGCGATCGCACATTCATACTTTCGATACATCTCATACTTAGTGCTGCCCTCCGGATAGTCCGGCTTAATTTTGGAGCTAAACACCCCCGTCTTTAGCAGCGTCTGCCGCACATAGGCTCGCAGCTCTGGGCGTTCGGCAATCCCCTCTGCCAAAATGTCTGAGGCTCCCTGCAGCGCGGCGGTCGTATCGGGCACATCGTCGGTGACAAACTTAGCGGCCAGCTCGTCTAAAGATTTGACGGCAGCACCGGAAGCGTTGAGCTGAGCAATCTGGTTGGCTAGAGGTTCTAAGCCCTTTTCACGGGCGATGGTGGCGCGGGTGCGGCGTTTGGGTCGATAGGGCAGATAGAGATCTTCTAGCTCGGTTTTGCTAGTGCAGCGGATGATGCGATCGCGCAGCTCGTCGGTTAGCTTGCCCTGGCTTTCAATCGTTTCCAGCACCGTTTGCTTACGGGCGCTCAGCTCGCTCAGGTAGGCAAACTGCTCCTCGATTTGGCGCAGCTGTCGCTCGTCTAGCTCCCCGGTCTTTTCCTTACGATAGCGGGCAATAAACGGCACCGTTGCCCCGGTTTCCAATAGCTCCAGCGCGGCCTCCACCTGGGCGGGACGCACGGACAGATCTTGGGCAATGACGGGAGCAAACTGCATAGCGTTCTTAGAAAACAAGCAGCCCTGATTATAGCGAGCGCTGTGGTTCCCCACCTGGGCTATAACCTTTCCTATATCCTGGAAGTCTGTTTCCTATTGCCAAAGCCCAACTATGCAACAACGACCCATCGGTGTGACGATATTAGCGGTCCTAACGGCCCTGACGGCTCTATTTTTGGCCTTAGCCGGGGTTGCCTCATTTTTGACTGGGCCGCTGCTCACACAGATAATGCAGGACCCGGAGCTGGTGGAGCTGCTAGAGGAGGTGCCGCCAGAGGTGCTCGACATTTTTCCCAAGGTGCTGGGGGGTATTTTTCTAATGATGGCGCTGTCGAATGTTGCGATCGCGTTTGGTCTCTGGACCCTGCGCGCCTGGGCCTGGTACCTCACCCTGGTTTTTCAGGGGCTGGGTATTTTTAGTAATTTGGGGGGGCTGCTGCTACTGAGTCCATTTAGTTTGGCATCTATAGCCTTTAGCGGATTTTATATCTACTATTTTCTACAGCAGCCGGTCCAAACTGCCTTTGGCGTTCGTAATGCCTTCTAACACTTTAGAGTACCTGCCAGGGCTGGATGCAATACATCACTGCTAGGACTCCAGAATTTAATTTGAGCAACGGCTACTTAATCCCTGATGCTAAGGCTTCAGGCTCTGGAGCATCGTCGCTCTGCCCTAGCCCGGTGAGGCGACCTAGCAAACTGCCCAGCTTTTCATTAAACTGCGCGATAAAGGTAAAGCACACTGGCACTACCACCAGCGTCAGCAGCGTGGCTGTCGAAAATCCGCCGATCACCGCAATGGCCATGGGGCTTCGCACCTCGCCACCGGCTCCCCACTCCATAGCAATGGGGACCATCCCCGCCATGGTCGAAATTGAGGTCATCAAGATGGGCCGTAGTCGCGTCAGACCGGCCTCAATTACCGACTGTCGTAAGGAGATGCCTTTGGCCCGCGCCATCAGCGCATAGTCCACCAGCAAAATCGAGTTCTTGGTAACTAGACCCATCAGCAGCACAATCCCGATCAGGGCAAACAGCCCCAGCGGTTTCTGGGCAATCATTAGCCCCAGCAGCGCTCCGCCAATACATAAAGGCAGTGCCACCATGACCGCAAACGGGTAGATAAAGCTGTTGTACAGCAGCACCAGCACCGCATAGATCATCACAATTGCCGTGGCCAGAGCGAGACCAAACCGGCTAAAGACCTCGCGCATGATTTCGGCATCGCCCGAGGGCTGCTGGGACACGCTATCCGGCAAGTTGACAAAGGCGGGTAGGGCATAGACCTGCTCCAGACCCTGCCCCAAGGTAATGCCGTCCAGGTTGGCCCCAATGGTGACCTGCCGAGAGCGATCCAATCGATCAATCTCGGCTGGACCGCTGCCAAATTCCACATCGGCAACGGCGGTCAGCGGCACTAGCTGTCCCTGGTTATTGGGCACCTTGAGGTTCTCAATGGTAGTCAGACTGTTGCGAAATTCAGACGCTAGCCGAACTCGAATCGGAATAAGGCGATCGCCCACGTCAAATTCAGCCAGGTCAGATTCGGCATCGCCCAGGGTGGCCAAAGAGGCAGTGGTGGCAATATCTCGAACGGTGACCCCCAGGTCGGCCGCTCGCCGCACATCGGGACGAATCAAAATTTCGGGCTGTACCAGGTTGGCGCTAGAGCTAACCTCTACCAGTCCAGACAGCTGACGCATTTCCTGGGTCAGCGCATCAGAGGCCGATTTGAGGGCATCAGGATTGTCGCTGCGCAGGGTCACTTCTAGGGCCTTACCGCCGCCGCCAGCACCGCCCTGATTTTCAAAGCTGATGCGGGTCCCTGGAATCTGGCTGAGAACCTGACGCATCTCGGTTTCAAACTGTCCCCGTGAAACGCGTTCGTCCTTGGGTTTTAGCCGTGCCACCGCTGACGCATCCGCCGGTTCTTGGGATACATAGACGCTGTCCACCGCTGAGTTAGCGTTAAGCTGTTCGCTGATGTACTGGGTGACTAGCTCCGTTTTGGCTAGGGTACTACCGGGCGGCAGCTCAATACTCAGGTTAGATAGACCGGTATCGCCTGCCGCAAACAGACTAGTGGGGATAAACCGCGACAGCATCAGACTGGCGATAAAGAACCCCACGGCTAGACCCACTGTTAGAATCCGATGCCGCAGCGCTCCCCGCACCAGTTTGAAGTAGGGCAGCAGCGTCTTGGGGACATAGATATTTCCGGCCCGGTAGCCGTCCGGCTTGCCCGATACTTTAGCGTTAATAGGCTTAGACTTTAGCAAGTAGGCCGCCATCATCGGCGTCATTAAGCGGGCCACCAGTGTAGAAAACATGGTCGATACCGCGACGGTGACGCCAAAAGGCTGGAAAAACTGTCCCGGTACGCCCCCCATAAAGGCTACGGGCAGGAATACAGCCACAATCGTCGCCGTTGTCGTTACTACCGCTAGACCCACTTCAGCTGTTGAATCCATTGCAGCCTGCATCGGCGGTTTACCCATGTCGATGTGGCGCTCTACGTTCTCGATTTCCACAATGGCATCGTCCACCAGGTTGCCAACTGCCAGGGTGAGCGCCAGCAGGGTCATGCTGTTGAGGGTGTAGCCCAAATACTGGAGGACAACAAACGTCGGAATAATCGACAGCGGCAGCGCCGTGGCGGTAATTAGGGTGGTGCGCCAGTTACGCAGAAAGACGCTGACGACAACCACCGCCAGCAGGGAACCGATAATCAGAGCATCAATCGAGGCTTTGTAGGAGTCGCGTACGTCGGTGGCGCGGGTGTAGATCTCATAAATCGCCGAATCATAAAAAAAAAAAAATAGGGGTGGGATAGGGTGAATGGAGCGGAAGAAAGGAGGAGGGGGGGGAAGGGAGGGGGGGGGGGGGGGGGGG
>ERZ1740072.41-NODE-41-length-76684-cov-15.595988_pt1 | contig 76684 bp, 78 predicted proteins | sample MGYA00581733_ERZ1740072 | MGnify/ENA primary metagenome ERZ1740072 (study PRJEB43018, sample SAMN04849741) | marine metagenome | isolation source: floating plastic debris | place: Pacific Ocean | collected 2008-08-30 | study: EMG produced TPA metagenomics assembly...
TTCATCGCGCGCCAGACGCTGCCATTATACTCAATCACCATATTGGGTTTGATTTCGTTGCCGTTGATTTTGGCCATGTGACGTCCTCATCAGTAGAGCGCGCGGCGTAGCCGCGACGGGCGCTTTGGTCAAGTTTTGTGGACAGACTGCTCCGCTTGCGGTTGAATGTCATTATTGGCTCAACAAGGAGGGGTACAGATGGGCATGATTTCTGGTTTTATTAGTTTCGAAAAGTCGATGGGCGAGACGCTCACGCGGCTGCTCTACTATCTCGGCATAATCGGCATTCTTTGGCACGCCGTTCGCCGGTTTTGGTTCTGGCTGACTTATCTCGACAATGATTGGGATACCGCGCTCTGGGGCATGATCAAGACCCCGATCGGGGCGATCATTGCGATCTTAGTCTTACGCGTTGTGGCTGAGCTCGTGCTCGCGCATTTCCGGATGGATAAGTCTTTACATGATCAAGTCACAGGCCGCGCCGCGCCGCCAAAAGCAGACTAAATCTTAGACGCGGTCATGGCCTCATCAATCACCCGGTTGAACATGGCGACCGCAGCGGCGGGACCATCCTGATGGTCCCATACGCCGCTCGAAACGGCGAGAAAGTCAGCGCCTGCGGAGATCAACGGCGCTGCATTTTCGAGTTTAATCCCGCCAATGGCGACGCAGGGCAGGGTTAGAAACATCTGGCACCAGGTCAGCACTTCCGGATCAGCCGGGGTCGTGCTTGCTTTGGTCTGAGTGGGATAGAACGCGCCAAACGCGACATAGTCGGCGCCCGCTTCACCCGCGATCATCGCTTGATGGCGCGAGTTTTTGCAGGTCGCGCCGATAATCATATCCTCACCAACAATGCTGCGCGCTTCGGCAATATCCATATCGTCAAGGCCGAGATGGACGCCGTCGGCTTCAAGCGCCCGCGCAAGTTGCGGGCTGTCATTGATAATCAGGGCAATATGCTCCGCCAGACAGATCCGCTTAATCGTTTGGGCGAGTTCGCGTGTCGCAGCCGTGTCGATCTGATCGCCGCGTTTCAATCGAATTTGCAGGCTGGCAATGTCACCGCCTTGAATGGCTGCGCGGAACTGATCCACGAAGGCAGGAATATCCGCAATCTGGGGCGGCGTGATTAAATAAAGGCGCGGGCGTTCGCGTTGAGGATCGGACATGATCACTCGGTTTGTGCGTAAGTGAGCGCATTCGTCAAGATTTTCGCTCTGTTGCGGAACGCCTATGGGCAGTTTTCTGTCGCTCGGTCGCCAGATACGGAAAAGGCGGCCCGAGGGTAGAGCCGCCTTTCCCAAACATGTTTTGGGCTGACTTAACCGGCACAAGACGCATCGTAGATGCTGTCAATCGTCCCAGCGAGAAGCGAGTCAAAGTCACCATCGCTTTGCTGCGCGGACAGGCCTTCGGTCAGCGCCCGCGAGAAGCTCGCGATCATACCAGTGTTCTCGCAGAGGCGCCGATTAGCTTCGTCGCGGCTATACCCGCCTGACAGGGCCACAACGCGCATCACACGCGGATGATCAACCAGCGTTTTGTACTGGTTACCTTTTTCCGGCAACGACAGTTTCAGCATAACCTGTTTGTCGGCTGGGAGCGTGTCGAGCTGTTTGGTGATTTCCGCGAGCAGGATGTCTTCAGCTTCAGCTTTGTCAGCGATTGTGATGTTGATCTCAGGCTCAATAATCGGAACGAGGCCGTGGCTGAGGATCTGCAGGCCAACTTCGAACTGCTGCGCGACATTGGCCGCGATGCCTTCTTGGTTTGCGGCATGCACGACGGAGCGCATTTTGGTGCCGAAAATACCATTCGCGACCGCACGCTCGAGGAGTGCGTCGAGTTCAGGCATTGGGTTCATCAGCTGAACACCGTTTTCTTCCGGTGCGAGGCCTTTGTCGACTTTCAGGAACGGAACAACGCCGCGTTTTTCCCAGAGGAATTTAGCGGTCGGCATGCCGTCAATCTCGCCGTCCATGGTGCCTTCAAAGAGGATCGCACCCATGACTTTGTCGCCGCTGAACGCCGGTGACTTTACAATGCGGGCGCGCATTTCGTGGATGAGGCCGAACATTTCTTCGTCACTCGACCAGGCATCATCTTCAATGCCGTAAAGCTTAAGCGCTTTTGGTGTTGAGCCGCCAGATTGATCCAAAGCAGCGACGAAACCGTCTTTTTGAGCTGCCTGCTGCGTCATTTGTTGATTCACCATCTTAATGGTCCCTCTCAAGATAGAAAAAAGGCTGGAAGCTTCTTGCGACCAGCCCGGATTGGTTAGTTGGAATTGAAACTGACACCGCTGTCTTTTCGGTGGCCTCTGCTCCCGCGAACTTATCGGTCCAGCGGAAGAAGAATTCTGTCGTCATTTATTGGCCTTTGAGCGCCTCGACACCGGGCAGAGGTTTGCCCTCCATCCATTCAAGAAACGCGCCACCTGCAGTGGAAATATGCGTAAAGTCCTGCGCAACGCCGGCATGGTTCAAAGCTGCGACGGTGTCGCCGCCACCGGCAACTGCTGTGAGACTGCCAGCTTTACAGCGCGTACCTGCTGCCTGCGCGGCTTGTACTGTCGCTTTATCAAACGGCGTGAGTTCGAATGCCCCGAGCGGACCGTTCCATACCAATGTCTTAGCGACGTCGAGCGCTGAGGCGAGGATCGCTACGGTTTGCGGTCCGGCGTCCAAGATCATCTCATTGTCAGCCACTTCATCGAGGCCGCACGTGCGGTGCTCGGCATTCGCGGCGAAGTCTTTCGCAACGACGACATCCATGGGTAGAAGAATGTCGCAGCCTGCCGCCTTAGCGTTAGCTTCGATCTCTTTCGCGGTGTCAGTCAGGTCATGTTCGCACAAGGATTTGCCGACGCTATACCCGCGCGCCGCCAAGAATGTATTGGCCATGCCGCCACCAATCGCGAGCGCATCAACTTTTGAGACCAAGTTTTTAAGCAGGTCGATCTTCGAGCTAACTTTTGCCCCACCAACTACGGCGAGAACGGGCGCGACTGGATTTCCAAGCGCCTGATCGAGGGCTTTCAGCTCAGCTTCCATAAGCAGGCCCGCGCAAGCCGGTAAGAGACGCGCGATGCCTTCTGTCGAAGCATGTGCCCGGTGTGCTGCTGAGAAGGCGTCATTGCAATAGACATCGCCGAGGCTTGCCAGAAAGCCAGCCATCTGAGGATCATTGGCTTCTTCCATTGAGGTAAAGCGCGTGTTCTCCACCAGAATGACGGCATCGGCGGGCGCCGCATCGATGGATGTGCGATCAGGCCGCTCAACAAAGGTTACGGGTTTTCCTAAAGCCGCCTCGAGCGCCGGAACGGTGATCCGCAACGACATCTCTGGATTAGGCTGTCCTTTGGGACGTCCGAAATGGGCGAGCAAGACTGGCTTGCCGCCCTTTTCCAGGATTTTCAGGATGGTTGGCGCGACTTTGTCGATACGGGTCGTATCGGTTACACGCCCGTCTTCAACAGGCACGTTGATATCGATCCGGGTGACGACGACTTTGCCGTCGAGGTCGAGATCATCGAGGGTCTTAAAGTCGGCCATCCAGTTTAATCCTTACAGGAATTTCGCCATGGCGAGCGCTGTATCGCTCATCCGGGTCGCGAAGCCCCACTCATTGTCGTACCAAGATAGGACACGAACCAGAGTGCCGTCCGTCACGTTTGTTCCGTCTGCTGCGAAGGTCGAGCTATGAGGATCATGGTTGAAGTCGGCGCTGACGAGCGGCGCTTCTGAATACCCAAGGACACCTTTCATTGGGCCCTCTGATGCCGCTTTGATCGCGGCGTTGACTTCCTCGACGCTGGTTTCGCGGCCAGCATCAAAGACGAGGTCGATCATAGAGACGTTCGGGGTCGGGACACGAACCGCGGACCCGTTCAGTTTGCCAGCAAGTTCCGGCAGAACCAGGCCAACCGCTTTTGCTGCGCCGGTCGAAGTTGGGATCATAGAGCTCGCCGCGGCGCGGGCGCGGTAGAGGTCTTTGTGCATACGATCGAGGGTCGGTTGGTCGCCTGTATAGGCGTGGACCGTTGTCATGTAGCCACGCTCGATGCCGACTGTATCGTTCAGGACCTTTGCGACGGGTGATAGGCAGTTGGTTGTGCAAGACGCGTTTGAAACAACGGTATCGTCTGCGGTCAGGGTGTCATCATTGACGCCGAAGACGATTGTCTTGTCGGCGCCGCTGGCTGGGGCTGAGACCAGAACGCGTTTCGCGCCAGCTTCGAGGTGCGCTGAGGCGGTCTCTTTTGACGTAAAGATTCCAGTACACTCAAATGCGATGTCTACACCCATGTCGCTATGCGGCAGCTCAGCTGGGTTGCGGATCGCTGTACACTTAAAGGCCCGATCACCGACACGGATCAGATCGCCATCCACCGATACGTCTTGGTTCAGTTTGCCGTGAACCGTATCATACTGAAGCAAGTGCGCATTGGTTTCGACGGGGCCGAGATCGTTGATCGCAACAACTTCAATGTCCTTGCGGTCATGCTCGATGATAGAGCGCAGGACCAAACGACCGATACGGCCAAAGCCATTGATTGCGACGCGAACAGCCATAGTGAAACCTCTTTTGCCAAGATGCTGAATTTGTGGGGTCTTTAGACGCAAGTTTGACGCCAGTCCAGCGCGTCAGGGCCGCGCATCTCACCTGATTACGCTGTCAGTATAGCGTCTCTATCAGGTTGAGGAGTTTCGCTCTTCGATTAACGCTCGTCGAGAGAGAAACCGTGTCCTGAAATGGCGCGTAGGATTGCATATAGAAGCAAACCAACAGGCCCGAAGACATAAGAGCCAAGAACGCAAGGCACGGTTTTCCAATGCGCAATGTCTCGGCGCTGCGCATCGCGGGCAATCCAGGCGCCAACAAATAGGTCAAAGACGAGATAATGAGACCAGCCGACCAGCACACCATTCGGGTGATCAAACAGGGCCTGAACGCCGCTAAAGGAGAAACCCGCGTCCGGGTCAGAGAGGCCGAACGCCATCGCGCCGATCAAAAGCACGGCATAGATCGCGCCCAACACGACAGGTAATAACATAGAGTGCACCGCCGCCTTGGTGATTTGTGCGCGCGGGAGAAAGATGAGGAGCGCCCAGGCCGGCATGACCAAGGCGTTGATGACAAGAAAGCCAGTTTCCCAGGTCATTCTATTTTTCCTTTTTTTGGGTGTCTTCGGGTTGGTTCATCCAGTCTGTGAACTGTTCCCAATCGATCCAGGTCTTTTTCTTACGCCTTAGTTTTTGCCAGAAGCGACGCCGCTCTGGCGTCGGCAAAGGTTGGAGGTTTTCCAAGAAAGCGAGCGCTACGGATCGCCAGCTGTAGCCTTCGGCATAGGTGCGGCATGTGTCTCGCTCAAGCTCGAGGCAGGCTTTAGCGCCCGCGGCGAGGTCGCCTCCGATCGGTGTGATCGTGCCTGCGTTTGAGCCGGGGATCACATCTTTGGGCCCGGTTGCTTCATAAGCGGCGACCGGGGTTCCGGAGGCCATCGCCTCCAACACGACCAAGCCGAACGTATCGGTCAGGCTTGGGAAGACGAAGACATCTGCGCTGGCATAATAGTTCGCGAGATCTTCGCCGAACCTGGCGCCGAGAAAGCGAACTTCAGGATACTTTTTCTTCAAGCTCTCAAGTGCCGGGCCGTCGCCGACCACGACTTTTGATCCCGGCAAGTCCAGCTCGACGAAGGCCTCAATATTCTTTTCAACCGCAACGCGGCCGACATTTAAGAAGATGGGTCTGGGCAGACCCTCGAACGGATCATCTGCCGTGCCCGCCTCAACCCGGCGTGAGGGATGAAACAGTTCGGTGTCCACGCCGCGGGTCCAGGACACCAGATTGATGAAGCGTTTGGCTTTTAGCTCCTCAACCATGCTGGGCGTCGGCACCATGACTTTGCCGGAATATTTGTGGAACCAGCGCACGAAACTGTAACCAGCGCCGACAGGGATCGGCATACGCGCCGAAACATATTCGGGAAACCGCGTATGATAGGCGGTGGAAAAAGGGTGTTTGATCTTGAGGCACATTTTGCGTCCAGCCATGCCGAGTGTGCCTTCGGTCACAATATGGATGGCGTCCGGCTCAAATGATTCGAAACGCTCTTTGATGCGCCGCTCCGCGAAGAGCGCGAGCTTGATCTCGGGGTAGGTCGGCAGCGGCATTGTGTTGAAACCATCCCCCGGGTGGATGATATCAAATTCGTGGCCTTCGGCTTCTAGCTCAGAGATGACCCGCTGCATGGTGCGAACCACGCCATTCACCTGTGGTTCCCAGGCGTCTGTGACGATCATTATGCGCATATAGCAGCTCCTCGTCGCCCCGATGACGATTGCCTACAAGTTCTAAGGAGCCGCGCTCGCGGCGTAAAGCCGAGGATCAGTTGCAACTGCGTTAGGCCCAGCTCATTCGATACTACAAGGTACGAAGGCGAAGTCGCCGGCGTCGCTACCATCAATCTTGGAAATTCTGGCTCGCAGCTGATCACCGTTGCGCCAATAGTGGATGCGCTGCGGATAATCATGTTCCTCATTGGCGAAGATGGCGGCTTGGTCCGTGGTCTCGGTTGCCGGGAATGGTGATGGGCCAATGCCGCGCGGATAGGCGTTAAAGGTCGGCGTTTCGCCCGGATCGATGCGCATCTGTTCAAAGAAAACGGCTTCGCTCTCTTGGAAGATGACCGAGTAGCCGAAATAGAGGCCGCCTTCAGAGCGCGACCAGACTTCGCGCGTGCTTCCGTCTTCGCTCTGCCAACATCCCGTTAGCCAATCGAAATGATTCGCAGGATTTGGCTCAGCACTTGGGGTAGAGACGCATGCGGAGAGCAGGATCAAACTTATGGTTGAACGAATCATTTTCTCGCGCCCTCCAAACAGATTCCGGTTCAAACCCACACTATTCTACAAGACCGCAGGCGCAATCGCTAGATACCGGGTCGCTTAGAGGCACACCTACTAGATGTAGTAGGGCGGTTTGTCGCCCACGTCCGATTGTGCGCCACGGCTCAGAGGGGTTGCACGCGTAGTTCGTTAAAAAATTCAAGCGCTTTGGTAAGGAATTTTTTTTCAAGAAAAGCAGTGCCCTTGCAGCCCCAATTGGGACGGGCTTGGGGGCTGAGAATTAACCAGCTATTAACCATTTATCCACCGCCAAAATGACGTTTTTGAGACGGGGCCTGTTGACCTGTCGTTAACCTTGGAGGCACAATATGTTGTGTGAGGGCTGATTTGAAACACCGTATATGGCGGTTTTCGGACTAATTCCTATATATGACGGGCCTTATGCAAGGGGTAAGAGACTATGGCAGGCACTAACAACGCGACGCTCGCGAAAGACATTAAAACAAAGGACGTGCAATCCGGCACGCCAGACTTGCGAGTCGTGCCGAGCATTCAGATTGATCGGTCGCGCGACGCGCTTCTGACAGAGTTCGGGAAAGTCACTCTCGAAGATCGTTATTTGCTTCCTGGTGAGTCTTATCAAGACATGTTTGCGCGTGTGTCTGAAGCATTTGCCGATGACGCCGATCATGCTCAGCGCCTCTATGACTATATGTCGAAGCTTTGGTTCATGCCTGCGACGCCGGTTCTGTCGAATGGCGGCGCCGATCGCGGTCTCCCAATTTCTTGCTTCCTGAACCAAGTCGGCGACAGCCTGGACGACATTGTCGGGACCTGGACAGAAAATGTTTGGCTCGCGTCGAATGGTGGCGGCATCGGTACCTATTGGGGCAATGTTCGCTCAATCGGCGAGAAAGTCGGCAATAGCGGCCAGACCAGCGGCATCATTCCATTCATCCGCGTTATGGACTCGCTGACTCTTGCGATTAGCCAAGGCTCGTTGCGTCGCGGATCAGCGGCTTGCTATCTGGACGTCCACCACCCGGAAATCGAAGAATTCCTGGAAGTGCGTAAGCCATCTGGTGACTTCAACCGGAAATCTTTGAACCTGCACCATGGCATCAACATCACTGATGCGTTCATGGAAGCGGTGAAGAATGATGACGAGTTCGAACTGCTCTCACCAAAGAGCGGTGAGCCGCTCCGTAAAGTGAATGCGCGGAAGATCTGGCAGAAAATTCTTGAGCTGCGGATCCAAACTGGCGAGCCATATCTTCTGTTCACCGACACTGTGAACAATGCGATGCCAGCTCACCAGCGTCAGCTTGGCCTGAAAGTCACGCAGTCTAACCTGTGCTCTGAAATTACGCTCCCGACCGGCGTCGATCATCACGGCGAAGACCGCACCGCGGTATGCTGCCTGTCTTCGATCAATGCTGAAAAGTATTTTGAGTGGAGCAAAGACGAGCTGTTCCTTGAGGACGTTTATCGCTTCCTGGACAATGTTCTTCAGGACTTCATTGACCGCGCCCCACCAGAGATGGCGCGCGCGGTTTACTCCGCGAAGCGTGAGCGCTCAGTTGGTCTTGGCCTGATGGGCTTCCATTCTTTCCTTCAGTCGCTGAACCTCCCAATGGAGAGCGCGATGGCGAAGGTTTGGAATGAAAAACTGTTCAAGCACATTCGCCAGGGCGCAGACGCGGCCTCTGTGAAGCTCGCGAAAGAGCGCGGGCCATGTGAGGACGCTGCAGAAGCTGGCATGATGGCGCGCTTTAGCCATAAGATGGCCGTTGCGCCAACAGCGTCGATCTCGATCATCTGCGGTGGCACGAGCGCAGGCATCGAGCCGATCCCGGCAAATGTATACACGCACAAGACTCTGTCCGGGTCGTTCACGGTGAAGAATAAGTATCTTGAGCAAGCGCTAGAGCAAAAAGGCCAAAACACGGATGAAGTGTGGACGTCTATTCTGGAGCATGAAGGCTCAGTTCAGCACCTGGATTGCTTGGATGAGCACGAAAAATCGACCTTCAAAACGGCGTTTGAGATTGATCAGCGCTGGATCATCGAGCACGCAGCAGACCGGACGCCTTATATCTGTCAGGCACAGTCTCTGAATGTCTTCTTGCCAGCTGATATCAATAAGTGGGACCTGCACATGCTGCACTGGACCGCTTGGGAGCGCGGCGTGAAATCGCTTTACTATTGCCGCTCTAAGTCTGTTCAGCGCGCAAGTTTTGCTGGAGCTGACGAGAAAGAAACCAGTATGAGCGGTATGGACGTGCCAAATACTGACTATGACGAGTGTCTCGCCTGTCAGTAGTCAAAGCAAATAATCTAAAGAAAACCCCGCTCACTAAGCGGGGTTTTTTCTTTGTCTGTGCACGCGTAGAAGGTGAAAATTGAACGTTTCGCCTCCGAAATTGTGTGCTTCTAAAGCGACATTTCCCGAAAAAAGAGCGATTTTTGGAGAAAAATGAACGCGGATTGAGCCTCAGTTAACTTTGTTTCACGGGTCAAAACCGGCTGAGATCCCTAAGAAACAAGGGCTCGATCACATTTCTGTGATGTTGAAATGCTTAATCAAGTCACGTTGAAACGGGTTTTGGCACGTGAAACGTTCATGCTAAGGTAAGGATCATCAGTCAGCTTTGGGGGAAATACGGAGCTGACGCTATGAGAGGCTTGGGACGAATGATTATTGCAGGTGCTACCATAGTGGCCGCAATGGCCTGCCAGTCCTGTGTTCACGCGCAAGTGAATTCAGGTCCGAACATAGATAATGCAACTATTCTCGCAGCGAGCCGTGCTCTGGGAGACCACTCTCAATCACGGGTGAACCTCGTCTATTCCGGAACATTTGCTCAGACAGAGACGACTCGTCACTTTGGCTTGCAACTTTCCGAAAATACCGACCTCGGCTTGCAAGCACAGGGAGCTGCGGCGCTTAACTCACGCCGCCTCTATTCCAGCACTATTATGACCGATGTCGCTGCCGATCGTGCTGGCGCAAATCTGTCTCCAGTGCCACGTGAACAACGCCGCTTAACCGCTGAAATCGCGCTTTCTGCGCCCTCTGAGCGAACCGGACTTGGTTTTGATGTCGGCATTGCGCCGCGTGTCGAGATTACTCGTGATGGGCAATTTGCAACCCGCCGTTTCGGGGGTGAAGTTCGCGTTGGTCAAAACTTTGATAAGCGCGGCGAAGAATCGAATTCAAGCTGGTATCTGTTTGCGGGCGCTGATGGAGAGGCCCTGGTTTGGGAACCTGATGAGCAAGGCGGCGTCGCTGCTGGCGATATGGCGCTGCGCGACAAAGTTACTGTCGGCGATGTTCAAGCGGGCGTCACGATACAGCGCGGTATGGGGCAGCTCTCCTTCAGCTACATTCGCCGCGAGGTCGAGTATCGCGAACGTAATCTCGGTGCCAATGAAACTGAGGACTTCGCGGGGATCAGCTTTACCGTTAAACGTTGAGGCATGGTTGCTCAAAAACTTCTAGGGGCCGCCGCTTTGGCGGCTTTTTTTATAGTGACAGCTGACGCGCAAGAGGCCGTATCGCAGGATATTGACTCCCCGCGCTCCGCCGGGGTTTGGTCTCTTACATCCGAAAATGATCTATTCGGCGGTACAGACCAGAACTATTCAAATGGGATTAGACTTGAGCGCGTGCGTCCGGCGAATGAGATTACGCCTGGCTTAAACTGGGTCGCCAATCGCATTCCTATACTAGATCTCGATCGGACAGAGCTTCGCCAAGGCTTTGCGCTCTCACACGCTATCTTTACGCCGGAGGACATTGAGGCCCCTGTACCAGATCCGACCGACCGGCCATACGCGGCGTGGCTCTACGCCTCTGGCACTGTTGTCGGCACCACTCGTTTGGGGCCCGGCGAAATGGTTCAGGATGTTCTGCAAGTGAATCTCGGCGTGGTGGGCCCATCGGCAGCTGGCGAATTTGTGCAGGAAAACTGGCATGACCTTGTTCAAGCGGTCGAGCCGCAAGGGTGGGATTCGCAATTGAAGGACGAATTCGGGCTAGAGATCACGGCACAGCGCCTGCGCCAGTTCGAAGGCCCTGATTTGCCCATGGGACTGGAAACCGACTATGCGCTGCATGGCGGGGCCACGATCGGCAATGTTCGCACCTATGCCTCGATTGGCGGAATGGCCCGTATTGGGTGGGACCTCTCTTCAGATTTTGGGCCCCCGCGCATTCGCCCTGCTCTTGCAGGGGCTGGTGTGTTTCGTCCTGGCAGGCCGTTTGGTGGCTATTTATTTGCTGGTGTCGAAGGCCGAGCGATCGCACGAGACATGTTTCTCGATGGCAATCTCTGGCGCGACAGCGCCCGCGTCGAGGACCGCCGGGATTATGGCGCGGATGTTCAACTCGGGATCGCCTTGCACCAGGGCGATGTCCAAGTCGCCTTCACTTATGTCCACCGAACCGAGGAATTCGTCGCACAGCGCGGCCCGCAGCGTTTCGGTGCGGTCTCCGTTTCGATTGCGCGTTAGTTCGAGGCGAGTTGTTTTTCCGGGCTGGCCTTTGGTGCTTTCCAGAACGGCTCGCCATTTACGACAAATTTCGAGTATTTGCTCTGATTGACCAGCCACGCGGCGAAGAAGCTGAGCCCATAGGTCAAGGCGATGGCGATGATAAATTCAAAGGTCGCATTCCAGGCAACAAAGACGAAGGCATAGCCGAGTAGGTTCGCGATTGGATAGTGGAGCAAATAGACGGAATAAGAATATTTCGAAATTTGCTTCACGATAGGACGAGGTTGGCGGATTTTATCAGCCAGGTATCCAAACAAAAACAAGGCGATACCAGTACCTAAGCCGGTGCTTACAAAGCGTCGTAACAGGCTCAATTCGCGGATCTCGACGGCGGCGCCGAAGATATAGGCAGCGTAGACGATCAATAGCAGGCTAGTGCGAAGTGGCGGCACTTTAAACAGAATGGCGCGGAGGTCTTCGCTCACGCCAAGCAGCATACCTAACAAGAAAATCGGGAAGTACGAGAAAAGCGTATCGATATTCAGCACAGCGATGATCGCGGGTTCGAAGCCAAGCCATGTTTTCAATAAGTAGAAGGCAGCCTTCACCCCAAAGCTCCAAACCGCAATCGCAAAAACGGTGGCCCACCAAAGCGAGATTTTCTTGTCCAATGCTACGAGGAAGCGACTGGTCGCATTGAGCCAATCCATCAAGACACCTTTGGCAAAGCCGTACCAAGCAATGATCGTGAACAAGCCAAGCGTAACAAGGAACCAGAGATGGCCGACCCAGCGCCTGTCAATCACGCTGAAGTCAGTGGCGAGATCCCCAGTAAACGGCGATGAGGTTTCCCCCGCCGCGCCAATGCCCATAGCGGCGCTCGCAAAGTAAATTGTAATCGGGTTCAAGATCAAAATGCCGGTGATCAAAGGGATCGCAATGCGGAGCAAGCGGCCTTTAGCCCAATCCTGATAGCTGCGCTTGCGCAACAGGAAAATCGACAGGATCGACGAGATCATGAAAAAGCCCGGCATTGAAAAGACTGGGATCGCCGAAAGGATTGGCGCGAGTCCCGTTTTGTCCGGTGATGAAACAATCCAGTTTGCGGTTGGATCGTAAATGTGCGCGACATGGACCAAGACGATGAGCAGAAGCATAACCGCTCTCAAAAGATCGAAATGATGAAGCCGCTTGCTTGCGGTAGTTGTGGTTGCCAAGTTTCCGTCCCCGTCAGTCTGACGGGTTAGAGTGCGAGCAAAGTCCATGCCATCAGGACCGGCGCTTCTGATTCGTGGTTAACACTTACTTTCCTGTGGGCAGCCTGTGGAGAAGTGACGCAGATGCGCAGGATATATCTTGCGTGTTCCAGCGGATTTAGCCACTATATGTTGTGTGATAGACATTTAAGGGGTTAGAGCATGGCCGATGGTATGGTGAAGCTTCCGGGACTGTTAACACCGTCCCATTCTTACAAACCGTTCCGCTACCCGTGGGCGTATGATTTTTGGAAACTGCAGCAGCAAGTGCATTGGTTGCCAGAAGAGGTTCCGCTCGGCGAGGATTGCAAGGACTGGGTCAACAAACTCAACGATAAAGAGCGCAATCTGCTGACGCAAATTTTCCGCTTCTTCACCCAGTCAGATGTCGAAGTCGGCGCCAATTATATGGAAAACTATATGCCGCTGTTTAAGCCGGTAGAGGTGCGCATGATGCTCTCTGCATTCTCCAATATGGAGACGGTGCACATCGCGGCGTATGCGCTTCTGCTCGAAACGATCGGCATGCCTGATTCGGAATTCTCGGCCTTTATGGAATATGAGGAAATGGCGGCGAAGCATGACTATCTCGGTCAGTTCGGCACCGAAACTGAGGAAGACATTCTCACCTCAATGGCGGTGTTTGGCGGGTTCACCGAAGGCCTGCAGCTGTTCGCATCCTTCGCGATGCTGATGAACTTCCCACGCTTCAACAAGATGAAGGGGATGGGTCAGATCGTGTCCTGGTCGGTGCGTGATGAGTCGCTGCACTGCGAGGGCATGATGAAAATGTTCCACACATTCGCTGCGGAGACAGGGGCGCTCACGAGCAAAGTCAAAGGCCGTATTCGTGAATGCTGCGAGACCGTTGTTCAACTCGAAGACAAGTTTATTGAACTCGCGTTCGAGGCTGGCGAAGTCGAGGGTATGACCCCGGAAGATATCAAACAGTACATCCGCTACATCGCTGATTGGCGCATGGGACAGCTGAAGCTGGACCCAATCTTTGGCGTTGAGAAGCACCCAATTCCTTGGCTCACTGAGATCTTGAATGGTGTTGAGCATGCGAACTTCTTCGAAGCGCGTGCCACAGAATACTCAAAAGGTGCCACTCAAGGCGACTGGCATGGCGATAGCGGTGTCTGGTCGATGTTCGATAAGCGTAAGCCACAGACTGTGTTGGTCGGGTAGTCCCACTCTACCTACGAATTTCAAAAGGCGCGGCTAGACAGTCGCGCCTTTTCTGTGTCTCCTGTGCCTCGATAGAGGGAGACGAAAATGCGTAAAACACTGATTGGATTGTCGAGTCTTTTGCTACTCACCGGCTGCGGACAGTCTGTAGAAGCCTCGCTAAACGAGACATGTCGCACCGTCATGGCGGACCCTGACGTGCAACGCGATATCCTCGAAGCGAACGTCACCTTGGAAGCGTATTGCAGCTGCGCCAGCAAGCAGATTTTGGCGATGCCTGAGGCTGACCGCAACACTGCCGTAGAGACCATGGCAATGGTGGCGGAGCTGATGGTCGAAAATAATGGTTCTGCTGAAGCTGCCTTTCGGAAACTATCAGAGGCGAGACGTGCAGATGACGCCACGCCAGAAGCCATCGCGGCTTACGAGAATATGGATGAACTCGGCGAACAGCTTGAAGAGTTCTTGGACGGAATGCGCGCCTCGGGCGGCACCTGCCCAGTCTAGAGTCCGCTCTATACCTTAACGCCGCCTTTCGCCGCATCCGCGAGGAAGGCAGCAAGGCCTTTATCAGTAAGCGGGTGATTGGCGAGACCCTTCAACACGTTCGGCGGAACTGTCGCGACATCTGCGCCTGCGAGCGCACAGAGTTTCACATGGTTTGCGCTGCGAATAGAGGCGGCGAGGATCTCAGTCTCGAACATGTAATTGTCATAGATCACGCGGATCTCTTCGATCAGTTCCATGCCATCGACGTTGATGTCGTCGAGGCGCCCGATAAAGGGTGAGATATAGGCAGCGCCCGCTTTGGCTGCGAGCAGTGCCTGGTTGGCTGAGAAGCAGAGCGTCACATTCACCGCCGTGCCCATATTGGTAAGCTCACGGCAGGCGCGAAGCCCATCCATTGTAAGGGGTAGTTTGACCGCTACGTTAGAGGCGATCGCTTGCAGTTTCTTGCCCTCGTCGACCATGGCTTCCCACTCGGTCGCAACGACTTCAGCGCTGACATGGCCTTCGGTAAGGTCGCAGATTTCAGCGATAACTTCTTTGAAGTCACGGCCTGACTTGGTGATTAGGGATGGGTTCGTGGTGACGCCATCAATCAGGCCCGTGGCCGCCAGCTCCTTAATCTCGGTCGTGTCTGCGGTATCGACGAAGAATTTCATAGCTCAGCCTCCAAAGCCTTTTCGTGTTTATGCAGGTCGTCCGATAGACGTGTATGTGAACCCGCGTTTGGACATGTCTTCTGGGGAGTAGATGTTGCGCAAGTCAACGACAACATCACCGTTCAAAGATGCTTTGATTCGCTCCAGATCCAGCGCGCGGAATTGATCCCACTCCGTCAGGATCACCATGGCATCCGCGCTATCCACCGCGCTGTAAGCGTTTTCGGCATAATCTATGCCGTTGAGCAAATGCTTAGCTTCTTCCATTGCCTCCGGATCGTAGGCTTTAATCTTAGCGCCGGCTTCGACAAGCGCCGGGATAATATCCAGGCTTGGCGCATCACGCATGTCGTCTGTGTTTTGTTTAAATGCGAGGCCAAGCACACCAATCGTCTTGCCAGAAACGTCGCCGCCCATGGCTTTGATGATCTTGCCCGCCATCGCTTTTTTCCGAGACGCGTTTACCTCGACCACTGTGTCGACAATGCGCACCGGAGAGTTGTAGTCATTGGCGGTTTTGGTCAGCGCCAGCGTGTCTTTCGGGAAGCATGACCCGCCATAACCTGGGCCAGCGTTTAGGAACTTCTTGCCGATCCGGCCATCCAGGCCAATGCCGCGAGAGACTTCTTGAACATTCGCGCCAACCGCTTCGCAGAGATCAGCCATCTCGTTGATGAAAGTGATTTTTACCGCGAGGAACGCGTTTGCCGCATACTTGATCAGCTCGGACGTCCGGCGTTCGGTGAAGACAATTGGGGTCTGATTCAGGAAAAGGGGTCTATAAAGCTCTTCCATAATCTCTTTTGCGCGCTCGTCTTCGGTGCCAACGACCACCCGATCTGGGATCTTAAAATCCTTGATCGCCGCGCCTTCGCGCAAGAATTCAGGGTTCGAGACCACAGCAAAATCGGCATCAGGTCGTTTCTTGCGGATGATTTCTTCGACTTCATCGCCCGTTCCAACCGGCACAGTTGATTTCGTCACGACGACGGTGAAGCCAGTCATCAGCTCGGCAATCTCTTCTGCCGCAGCATAGACATAAGACAGGTCAGCATGGCCATCGCCTCGCCGCGACGGGGTTCCCACCGCGATAAAGACAGCATCCGCATCCGCAATTGCATCTTTCGCTTCCGTAGTAAAAAAGAGGCGTTCTTCTTTAACATTCTTCTCTACAAGATCATCGAGGCCCGGCTCATAAATCGGCATTATGTTCTGGTGCAGGCGATTAATCTTGCTTGCATCCTTATCGACACATGTCACCACGTGTCCAAAATCAGCAAAACATGCCCCACTTACCAGGCCAACATAGCCTGTCCCGATCATCGCTACGCGCATACTAAACCCTCATGATATGAGCCGACTGACGTTCAGCCGGACAGGTGCAATTTTTGGCTGCCGGGGTCAAGCCTAGCCGTCAGCCTGATTAGAGTTGAAAGACTTTGCGCGGTTGGAACCGGCCCGCGCGCACTTCACCCAAAGCGACGGCCTGTTTATCTGTCACGGCAAGCGCCAATCGATCGTCGGAGTCTAGATCAGCTTCGGCGCGCCATTGCTCGACAATGTGCGGCAGAAGAACCACTTCGCGCCCAAGTTTGAGGGCGTCTGCGTCGCCGCGATCAATCTCAATCTTTGGAACATCATCTAAGATCGTCTCAATTGGTTTTAGCGCCGCGGCCAACGCTTCTTTATCTTCGCCAAGCGCTTCTAAATCAGACAATTTGATGCTGGCTGGTTCATCCAGCGCGCCGACGCGGGTGCGGCGCAGAGCGCTGACATGCCCTTCGGCGCCAAGTGCGGTTGCAAGATCACGCGCCATTGCGCGGACATAGAACCCTTTGCCAGAGACGACACGCAGGGTTGCGTGGTCGGCATCTGCCACCTTTACCAGCTCAGCTTCATAAACCGTGACTTGCCGCGATGGGATCTCAAACGTTTCGCCATCCCGCGCCAAGTCGTAAGCCCGTGCGCCTTGGATCTTAATCGCAGAATACTTCGGAGGAACCTGTTCTATATCGCCAATAAATGCAGGTAATGCTGCCTCAATCTGCTCCCGCACTGGGCGGACATCAGAGGTCGCGATAACCTCACCTTCCTTGTCCTGACTGGCGGTCGAGCTGCCCCACTCAATCGTGAAGACATATTCCTTATCGCAATCCATCGCCCATTGCGCGGTCTTGGTCGCTTCTCCGAACGCGATCGGCAGAATGCCGTCGGCGAGCGGATCAAGCGTGCCGCCATGTCCAGCTTTTTGCGCGTTGTACAAACGCTTCAAAATTCCAACGACCTGGGTCGAGGTCACATCAACAGGCTTATCAACGGCGAGCCAGCCATGCACTGGATCACCCTTGCGTTTTCTTTGGCGTCCCATACGGGCCTCCACGCATTCTAGCAGCGGAACGGAGCGTTCTTAATCCTTGAACGCGCTGAACACGTCATCAGCGGATGGTTCATCTGCAGCAGGAGCCGCCGGCTCGCTGAGATCAACGGTTTGCTCAACAGCGTCAGCGGGGGCGAGGCCTGGACCGTCCTCTTGCGCGGCGCGCTCGGCATCCATTTTCTTGCGGCGGCTTGAGGCTTTCATGATCACTTCATCAAGCTCAATCTGAGAGCAAAGACCGAGCGTCACAGGATCAACCGGTTTGATGTTCTGGCTGTTCCAGTGGGTTTTGTCTCGAACATTGGTGATCGTGGCTTTGGTTGTGCCGATCAGTTTCGAAATTTGCGGATCGTTCACTTCTGGGTGGTTGCGGATGAACCAAGCAATGGCGTCCGGTTTGTCACCGCGGCGCGCGACTGGCGTGTAGCGGGCGCCTTTGCGCTTCGGCTGCGGAATGTGAGCAATCTTAGACGGCGCTGTTTTCAGACGATAGTCAGCGTCTTCTTCGCCTTTCTGGATTTCCTCGCGGGTTAGTTCGCCGCCAGAGATTGGGTCAACGCCGCGCATATTCTCAGCGACATCCCCGTCTGCGATGCCTTTGACCTCGAGATGGTGCAGGCCGCACAGATCAGCGATCTGATCAAAGGTCAGCGTCGTATTGTCGATCAACCAGACCGCGGTTGCCTTGGGCATCAAAATATCGGCCATGGGAAGCTCCTTAAAACAAGCGCCAGAAATGCAGCCGCCCGAGACTCCAGTCTCGGGCGGTCAGGTTTCAGGCGTGAAATTACCTAACCCCACTCTTATAGCGGGATATGGAGGATTTTAAAACCCTAACTCTGCTGCCGTGAAAGTAAGATCTTTCCGACGTGGCCGCCTTTGGCCATATGGGCTTGTGCGGCTTCGGCCTGGTCGAACGGATAGACGGTGTCGATGATCGGTTTGATGTTGCCGCTGAGCACTGCTGGCCAAAAATCGGCAAGGATCGCATCGCGAATGCGCTGCTTATCGGCATTCGGGCGCGCCCGCAGCGTGGTGCCGGTCAAGATGAGCCGTTTTAGCATCAATGGCATGAGGTTCACATTAACCTGCGAGCCCTGCATATAAGCGATATTGACGATCCGCCCGCCCACTCTGGCGGCTGAGAGATTCTTTTGAACATAGTCACCGCCGACCATGTCGAGAATGACGTCAGCGCCGCCAGCGTCTCGGACGATCTGTTCGAAATCTTCCTCGCGGTAATTGATCGCGATATGTGCACCGAGTGCTTTAGCGCGGTCGCATTTGTCCGCGCTGCCAGCCGTGATCATGATCCTCGACGCGCCAGCCTTTTTCAGCATTTGGATCGCCATGGTGCCGATCCCGCTGGTGCCGCCATGGATCAAGGCTGTCTCCCCGACCTTAAACTGGCAACGATCGAAAATGTTCGCCCAGACGGTCATCATGACTTCAGGGAGCGCGCCCGCTTCATCGAAGCTCATCCCGTCCGGGATTTTGAACAAAGATCCTTGATCAATGACGGCGTATTCAGCGTAACCACCGCCGGCCATCAATCCGCAAACCCGGTCCCCGATCGACCAATCTGACACGTCTGAGCCTAATGCGACAATTGTCCCCGCGCATTCCAGGCCCATGATCTCAGACGCTCCAGGCGGCGGCGGATAAAGACCCTTGCGTTGAACCAGGTCAGCGCGGTTTAGCCCGGCTGTCATCACATCGACCAGAACATCATTTGGGCCGCAGCTCGGCTTCTCCACATCGCCAAGTTTAAGCGGCTGATCCTCTTCAACCACTACAGCCCACATTGTCTCGCCCATTTGACACTCCTGTTTGTTTTCGTCTTCTTGCCTACATAGAGGTCAGGAAACCAAGTGGGAAAGAGCAAACCATGTTTGAAGATGAGCCAATCCCGGAAAAGAAGCTCGATTTGGAACGGCTTTCCGTCGAGGATTTGCAAGAGCGGATCGAGGAATTGCAGGCCGAAATCGCGGCCTGTGAAGCTGAGCTCAATAAAAAGCAGTCACATAAATCTGCAGCTGATGCGCTTTTTGGTGGGAGCGATTAAGGTCTTCTAAGGAAGCGCGGGGGTATTATCCGCGCATATGCGTCAATTCTGAGAGCTGTTCGAGCATGGTTGATCAATCAAAGACCCCGCCGTCTGAACTCACGGACCTGTCCTTCACGGATGGGAAAGTGTTTGAAAAAGTCTTTGTCGACGGCATGGCCTTGGTTGAGGAAACGGCCTCTTATCTGGATGGCCCGGGACGTAAACTGTCTGCGAGCCTGCCGCGTGAAGCGAGCCTCACTTATGCCGCGTGGAGTATGGAGCTCACCACGCGGCTGATGCAGGCCGCCAGCTGGCTGGTCATGCAAAAAGCCGTGCGCGACGGCGATATGCACCCGAATGATGCGATGCAGAGCAAATACCGGATTAGCCGTGAAGACCCAGCTCTCGATGCCAGCGCACAGCGTGGACGCGGTCTGCCAGATGTCTTCCTGGACCTGGTCGAGCGTTCCGAAAATCTGTTTGAGCGCATTTGCCGCCTGGATCAGGCGCTCTATGGGCGCGGTGTGATTGAAAGCGGTAGCCCGGTTGGTGATCAATTGGCGCAATTACAAAAGGCCGCCGAAACGGGCGCGTTTGATCCTTTAAGGGTCTGGGGCAAAGCCCGCTAACGCCGCAGCGACGCGCGTGTTTCCGACAACGGCGTTTCGCGGCCATCTTCATCGACAAAGGCAGGGCGCACTTTCTGGCGACTTTTCGCGTGCGTGAAAGTGATCGGGGGCAGCGCGCCCTCGCTGGCAAAATCATCACCCCATTGCGTCAGCGCCATTAGTACTGGTCGTAGGCCTTCACCAGCCTCAGTCAAAATGTATTCGGGGCGTGCGCGTTTGCCGTCTTCTTTGTAGGTCTGCTTTTCGAGCACATCATTCTCGACCAGTTTCGCAAGGCGGCCTGACAGTACCGTGCGCGGAATGCTCAATTCTTTTTGAAAATCGTCGAACCGGCGCACTCCAAACAGAGAGGCCCTAAGGATCAAAAGAGTCCAGCGATCGCCGATCATTTCGATGGCTTTTGCCAAATGGCAGGTCTCGAGCGGGACAGGAGATTTTCGCGCGCGGGGTATCATGCGCCCTGTGTTGTCTGATTTTGCGCAGCAAATCCACCCCAAATTTACCCCTGCGACCAAGGTTACATTGCGCGAGCGACCTGGCTCGGCTAGGGGAGGCGCCAGATGGTTCAATTTCTATAGGAGGCCCGAAGGATGGCTCGCAAGAAGATCGCTCTTATTGGTTCAGGCATGATTGGGGGCACTTTGGCCCACGTCGCAGCGCGTGAGGAGCTCGGTGACGTCGTTCTGTTCGATATCGCAGAAGGTCTACCACAGGGCAAAGCGCTGGATCTAGCCGAGTCTACCCCGGTCTATGGCAGCTCTGTCGATCTGAAAGGCACGAACGCTTATGAAGATATTGCAGGCGCGGACGTTTGTATCGTCACCGCGGGCGTGCCACGTAAGCCTGGCATGAGCCGCGATGACCTTCTGGGCATCAATCTGAAAGTGATGAAAGCCGTTGGCGAAGGCATCAAAGCGCACGCGCCGAACGCTTTTGTGATCTGTATCACCAATCCGCTCGACGCGATGGTTTGGGCGCTGCAGCAATTCTCTGGCCTGCCAACAAACAAAGTTGTCGGCATGGCGGGTGTGCTGGATTCCAGCCGCTTTGCATACTTCCTGTCTGAAGCCACCGGCGTGTCTGTTGCGGACATCCACGCTTGGACGCTGGCCGGTCACGGCGACTCTATGGTGCCGATGGTGCGTCACTCAACGGTTGGCGGCCTGCCGCTGACTGAGCTCGTTAAACAAGGCTGGATGAGCCAGGAAAAGCTCGATGCGATCGTTGACCGGACCCGCAAAGGCGGCGGCGAGATTGTTGCGCTTTTGAAAACCGGGTCTGCCTATTACGCGCCAGCGGAGTCCGCGATTGCGATGGCGAAATCTTACCTCAAAGACCAGAAGCGCGTTCTGCCATCTGCTGCTTGGTGTGATGGGGAATATGGTCTCGACGGCATGTATGTCGGCGTCCCAACGCTGATCGGCGGAAACGGCGCTGAAAAAATCATCGAGTTTGATTTCAATGACACTGAAAGCGACATGTTCATGACGTCTGTGACAGCCGTGAAAGGTTTGGTCGAGGATTGTAAGAAGCTCGAGCCAGCTCTGGCATAGCGCTTGACCTCAAACTGATTTGACGAAACCCTTCGCTATTATCAGCGGAGGGTTTTTTCATGCGCGAACCGCCAATTCTTGAAACAGAACGTCTTATTCTGAGGCGCCCCCAAAGTGAGGACTTCGAGGCATGGGTCGCATTTCATGGGGATGAAGAAGTGATGCAGTTCCTGGGAGGCGTGCAAGGTCCTGAACTGACCTGGCGATCCGTCTGCGCTATGACGGGCGCGTGGACCATTGAAGGGTTCTCGATGTTTTCTGTCATTGAGAAAGCGACTGGAAACTGGGTCGGACGTTTGGGACCCTGGCGGCCGAAGGGATGGCCGGGCACAGAAATAGGTTGGGGGCTTGCGCGCTCGGCTTGGGGGAAAGGATACGCTACCGAAGGGGCCACCGCCGCCATGGACTATGTCGTTGATCATCTCGGATGGACCGAAATCATTCATACGATCCTGCCAGGAAATGCTGGTTCGGTCCGCGTCGCCGAGAGGCTCGGCAGTCGATACTTAAGACAAGCTCCGACGCCCCCACCTTTCGAAGGCATGCTTTGGGACGTTTATGGACAAAGTGCCGATAAGTGGCGAGCGCAGCGCGAGGACCGGCTGAACTGAGCGATCAAACTCGCATCACACCGACGTGAAGAGCCTATTCAGCTCTATGTCAGCCCTGTAAAGACGGCGCAAAGATGGACCAAAGGAGGGTCGTTCTCATGTTTCGTTCTTTATTGGCAGCCTCGGCACTTGTGTTGACCGGCGCGGCAGCTTTCGCCGATGATGACAGTGCCGAAACCAGCAACATGGTGTGCGTTGAAGCGGGCACGAACGCTCCAGCGGTCACGGCCCTGACGGCATCTGGTGACGCGGTCGATCTTGCGGGGATCACAGGCGAAAACGGCGCGGTGCTGGTGTTCAGCCGCTCGTTGGACTGGTGTCCTTACTGTAAAGCGCAAGCGCTTGAGTTGGAGACGGTGAAAGCCGATCTTGAAGCAGCGGGTTGGTCGCTGAACCTTATTACCTACGATTCTCCAGAAACGCTTGCTGGTTTCGCTTCGGAGAAATCGCTGACTTATTCGCTGTTGTCCGACACGGACTCTGCGACCATCGATGCGTTTGGATTGCGCAACACCGAGGTTCCAGCTGGCAGCCGGTTTGACGGTATTCCGCATCCGGCCATTGTCTATATCAGAGCGAATGGTGAAGTCGCGGGTGTCCAAAAAGAAGAGGGCTACAAAGATCGCCCTCCGACTGAAGGCATTCCTCAATTGGTCTCTCTGATCAACCAAGGCGCGCCTATCGCCCAATAATTATACAAAATCGGCATAACAGTTTGCCGAAAATGAGCTCTGTCCGGTTGCGGGCCAAAGACCCACCTCGTTTGCGTTGCAAATAATGGAGGCATCTTTGGCCCGCAATATTTTACATGTGAACGCATCTGCCCGCACAGAGGGCTCTATCTCGCGCACGCTCAGCCAGGACCTGGTTAGCCGCTTGTCTGATGCTGACACCGAGATCGTGACGCGCGATATCGGTATCTCGCCCGTTCCGATTCTGTCGGAAGCTTGGATTGGCGCTAACTTTACGCCTGATGAAGATCGGACCGACGCGCAAAACCAAATTCTGGAGCTGTCTGACACCCTGATTGGGGAAATCGAGGCGGCGGATACGCTGGTACTTGGTGTGCCGATCTATAATTTCGGTGTCCCGGCAGCGTTTAAGGCCTGGATCGATTTGATCGCCCGCGCCCGAAAAACGTTCAAATATAGCGAGGCCGGCCCGGTCGGTTTGTTGGACGGCAAGAAAGCCTACGTCGTCATCGCGTCTGGCGGTACGGCCTCCGGATCAGAGATTGATTTTGCCACACCTTACATCCGTCACGTGCTCGGCTTTGTCGGGATTCATGATGTCTCGATCATAGCTGCAGACCAATTGATGGCGACCGGTGACGCAAAGATTGAGGCCGCGCGCCAAGCGATTGAGGCGCTTGCAGCCTAGACGTCTTGGACACCACTCAAAATCTAGCTAGGCTCTTCCCTTTGATGAGGGGAGAGCCGTTATGACGCCTGAGCATGCGCTTTGCGAAACCGTACGGTTCACCGCGGCACGTTTTGAAACCTGTTCGACCGAGACCGCTTTCGACCCGTGGGTGGTCACAGGGGGTGTCTTGATGGCGCAGCAAGCGGCCGTGTTGGCGCTTCGCGCTGCTGGGGATGCGATCCCAGCCCAAGCCGGCGGAACCGAGCTTCTCCTGCGGGCGGCGTCTAAAGACCGGCTGCCAGCACCCTTTACGCTGCCCTTCGGCTCGGCGGCGCGTCAGAGTTTTGATCGCTTGGTTGAGGCGCGCAATGCCTTCATGCATCCGCGCAGCGTGCTTTGGCATGTCGGCGCCGATACATTGTCCCGTGCGATGCCGGTTGCGACGCGGACTGTGCGCCATTTGATCCTAACCCAACCCATCTTGCCTGATTTCGTCTCTCCGGACCAGCAATCGGGGCTGGTGTCCGACCTTGATGCGATTGAATCTTACGCTGAATTTCTGGACTCGTGATGGAGGTCCAGAACCAAAGCTTGTGATGTGAGCAGATCGGTTCCGACATGAAAATCTGGACCTCGTCCTGCGGGGACAAAACGCAGCTTTTGATAAAAGCGCTGAGCGCGTAGATTTTTATCTGAAACGCTCAGCCACATACACTTGGCGCCGCGGCGTCTGACCTCTGCGACCGCGTCTTCGAACAGAGCTTTACCAATACCGGTGCCATAAGCGTCTGCCATGAGATAAATCTGTTTGAGCTCAAAAGCGGGGCTTGGGGCGTTCACGGGACAATCGGCCTGCCGCACGACATAAAAGCCGAGCGGCGCGGTTTCTGATCCCGCCAGCTTACAAATCATTTGCGGGTCCGACAGTGCGTTTTTTGCCGCCTGCAGCGTGAAATTTGTCTCGCAATAGTTAGCAATATTCTCCGGGCTGTGCACGTCGTCATACGCTGCGGCAAATGTCGTTGCCCAGAGCTGCTGTAAAAGCGTTGCGTGTTTTACGGTCAGCGAAGAGAGAATAAGAGCAGTCATCTCAAGCCTAAGCCCAGGCCTGTGACCCAAAGTCAAGAAAAAAGCCCCGGGCGCTTGGCCCAGGGCTTTCTGTTTCGATGTTTTTTAAGCCTCTTACTAAGACTTCTCTTCTTCTGCAGCCGCTTCTTCGGCTGGTGCCTCTTCAGCCGGAGCCTCCTCTGCAGGGGCTTCTTCTTCGGCCGCAGCCGCTTCAGCTTCTGCTGCTTTCGCAGCTTCTTTTTCTGCCTTAGCAGCCGCCTTGGCTTCTTTTGCAGCTTCTTTGCGCGCGGCTTCTTTTTCCGCTTTTTCTTCTACGCGTTCTTTGGCTTTCGCGCCTGGCTCACCCTTTTGCGGGTTGTTGCTCGCGATCCAAGCGTAGACTGGCGCTTTTTCGCCCTCGAGCGTGATCTTGCTCAGGAAGCGAGCGACACGGTCAGTTGGCTTTGCGCCTTTCTTGATCCAGTCAGCAGCTTTTTGGCCGTCGATCTGGACGCGGCTGTCGCTGTCTTTTGGCAGGCGCGGGTCATATGTCCCGATCTTTTCGATGAAACGGCCGTCGCGTGGCATACGGCTGTCAGCGACAACAACGCTATAGAAAGGGCGTTTTTTAGACCCGCCGCGGGCGAGTCGAATTTTGAGGGCCATTGTGTACTCCTAAATGTTCGGCGTCTCGGGGTTCGGGGCAGAACCCCTTAATTTTTCGTGGTGACGGATCACTTCCGCCACGATGAAATTCAGAAATTTCTCGGCAAAGACTGGATCGAGATTGCTCTCTTCGGCCAGCGTGCGCAGGCGCTCAATCTGGCGCGCTTCACGGGCTTTATCGGCTGGCGGCATGTCGTGGGTCGCTTTCAGCTTGCCAACGGCTTGCGTGACTTTGAACCGCTCTGCCAGTGTGTGCAGCAGGATCGCATCGAGATTGTCGATGCTAGCGCGGTATTGAGCGAGTTGATCGATCGGGGAGGTCATTTCTTCGGACCCCCGAGACCTGGAATATTCGGTACACCGCCCGCACCGGGCATCCCGCCTGGCATCCCCGCGCCGCCGCCCATTTTAGCGAGATCGGCAGGTGAAACGCCGGCTTGGCCCATCATGTTCATCATGCCCTTCATGCCGCCCTTGGACATTTTCTTCATCATGCCGGCCATCTGCTTATGCATTTTGAGGACGCGGTTGACGTCTTGGACAGTAACGCCCGCCCCGGCAGCGATCCGTTTGCGGCGGGAGGCGTTCAAAAGCGCAGGCTTGGCGCGCTCTTTCTTGGTCATGGATGAAATGATCGCGGCCTGGCGCGAGATGACTTTGTCATCCATGCCGGACGCATCGAGCGCTTGTTTGGCTTTCTTGGCGCCGGGCAGGAGGCCCATAATGCCGCCAAGGCCGCCCATTTTCTGCATCTGCTGAAGCTGCTGCGCGAGGTCGTCCAGATCGAACTGCCCCTTGGCCATTTTCTTGGCCATCTTCTCAGCTTTTTCGGCGTCCATCTGGTCGCCAGCTTTTTCGACCAGCGAGACAATGTCGCCTTGGCCGAGAATACGGCCTGCGAGACGTTTGGCATCAAAGGCGTCGAGCCCATCCAGCTTTTCGCCTGTCCCTAAGAATTTGATCGGGAGGCCCGTGACCGCGCGCATAGACAGTGCTGCACCGCCGCGGCCATCGCCGTCCATCCGGGTCAGGATCAGACCCGTCAGAGGAAGACGCTCATGGAACCGGCTCGCGGTTTCAACGGCGTCCTGACCAGTCAAAGAGTCAGCTACGAGCAGAGTTTCGTTCGGCTGCGCGATCTTTGCGATCTCGCTCGCCTCAGCCATCATTTGCTCGTCAATCGAGGTCCGACCTGCCGTATCAAGGAAGACAACATCGTGTCCGCCGAGCTTCGCTGCTTGAAGGGCGCGCCGGGCAATTTCAGCTGGCGTCTGACCATCAATGATCGGCAGAGAGGAAACATTATCGCCGCACTGATCCGCGAGGATGGCCAGCTGTTCCATCGCCGCTGGGCGACGCGTATCGAGCGAGGCGAGCAGGACTTTCTTCTTGTCGCGTTCGGCCAGGCGTTTGGCGAGTTTACCCGTCGTGGTGGTTTTACCAGAGCCCTGAAGACCCGCCATCATCACGACGGCTGGCGGATTATCAACGCGCAGGCCTGTCTCGGCTTCTTCACCGCCGAGGAGGTCGACCAGGCCGTCATGAACGATTTTGACGACTTGCTGACCCGGTTTAACCGACCGGATGACATCTTCGCCAACCGCTTTGTCTTTGATGGAGTTGATAAAGTCTTTGACGACGGGAAGGGCAACGTCGGCTTCGAGCAGAGCCACTCGAATTTCACGCAGCGCAGCCGTCACGTCTTTCTCGGTTAGCGCGCCGCGCCCGAGAAGTCCGTCAAATACCCCGCCGAGGCGGTCTGTTAGCGCGTCAAACATCGCGTCACTCCTTTTGCCGATCTCTTTTCAAGCAAAGAGATAAGCGCTCTTGGCATCAACACAAAGCAGTAGCGCCCCACTGAGCGAGCCTTCGCCGAGTGGGGGACATCGCCGGGCTCAAGTCCCGGTCAACGCGCACGTACTGTCAGTGCGGTGAATGTTGGGCGCGTAAAGCACGGCTGTGGATAAGAATCAAGCCTCAGACTCTGCCATGATAAGGCCAAGTCGGCGGAGAGCTTCTTTCGCTTCATCACGAACCATGGACAGAACAACGACGTCCACCCATTCGCCATCAGCGAACTTCTCATACTGGCGCAGAACGCCTTCTTTAATGGCACCCAGCGACTCAATCGCACGGATGGCCCTCATATTTGGTTCTTCGACGAACCATTCGATCCGTTTCGCGCCCCAGTCGAGCGCTCGTTCGATCAAAAGTGACTGTATCGCTGCGTAGATGCCGTGCCCGCGCAAATGCGGCTCCAGCCAAGTGTATCCAAGGCGTACGCGTCGATGCATCTTGTTTGGATTTACAAAAGCCGTAACGCCAACGAAGCGGCCTTTATCGTTCGGGTTCAGCAATGCGAAAGCATACATTTCGCCGCTCGCAGCTTGGCGCTGCACGTGATCGTAATAAGCGTCGAAGCCAGCCCCGCGCTGAATTGCTGGCAGGGAAGACCACATGTGTTCGGTCGCGCCGCTTGACCGTAAATGCTCACGGAACTGCTCGTCCAAAGGGGCGAGGCTGATCAGATCATTGTCTAGGCCGGGTGCGGTCAGGTCCATGATTTCTAAGATGCCCTTGTCGACGCGGTTAGCAAGTCAAAACTTGGTTATAGAAGGTTGACCGTCGCGTCATCTGGCGCGTTGGTCCTGCCGGGGAACCTTGATAAGGGGGGAGGAAAGGGTCCGGCAGGACCGCGCGATCCGGTGGCATGAGGGATTGGGGATCGGTTGCCACCGGTGCGTTTTGCAAGAGGCCGAGAGTTGCCTCTTGATAGAATAGAAATGGCGATTGAAAGTGAGCTTTCAAGCTCGACCCGATCCCATTTCGATCAACTAAGTGTGACTTTAGCTCAGAATCTCAGTTTTGAATAATTGATAAATCGAGTTGAAAGGATAGATAGAACCTATGCATCTACCTACGCTCCGCCAACTCGAATTCTTATGCGCTGTCGCCGACAACGGATCTTTCTCAAAAGCGGCTGAGGCTTGTCATGTCACGCAGCCTACTCTATCGGCCGCGATCAAAGAGGTCGAAGGCCAACTGGGTGTCCAGTTGATTGAGCGAGAGGCTCGCGGCGCATCACTAACGCAAGCCGGTGAAGCTGCAGTTGAGCGAGCGCGGAGCATCTTATCGGACACGGCGGATCTGGTTTCGGCGGCCCAACAGGCTGGCGCGCCACTGACCGGTGCCTTCCGATTGGGCGCGATCCCAACCATCGCGCCATTCCTGCTGCCAAAGACACTGAAAGCCCTACGAGCGGCGCATCCAAGTCTGAAGCTCTATTTGCGCGAAGATCAAACAGATCGGCTCCTCGAGGCACTGCGCGCGCGCAAGCTCGACGCCGCTCTGATTGCGCTCCCTTGGGAGGCTTCTGGTGTTGAAACCATGGACCTTGGCGATGATGAGTTTTTGCTCGTGACGCCAACCGGGCATACGCTCACGGAGCGGACGGATCTTAAATCAACGGATCTGCTGGATGAGGATGTTCTGCTTCTAGAGGACGGACATTGTTTGCGGGATCATGCGCTATCGATTTGCCGTCTGCCAAGCAAACGCGGCGGCGCCGATGTGACCGCGACCAGCCTTCCTACGCTTGTACATATGGTGGCCGGGGGGCTCGGTGTTTCGCTCTTGCCGAGACTTGCAATTGATGCAGGCGTCACTTCGGGCGCGGATGTTGATCTCAAAGCGTTTGAAACGCCATTGATTGGACGCCGAATCGGCATCGCTTGGCGTACAGGATCTCCGCGCGCCAGCGAAGCCAAGATGATTGGCGAGATTGTTCGCGGCGCGATCTAGGCAGGGGCCGACTTATCCCGGTCGTCGATATGTGTTGAAAGATTGTCCGCCGCCCGGAACACATCTTCATCGAGCTCGCCTTCCCATTTTGCCACAGCTGTCGCGACAGCCGTATCTCCGGTCACATTGGTCAGCGTCCGCATCATATCGAGCAATCGGTCGAAGGGCAGAATGAAGCCGATAATCAAGAAGGCCTGTTCTTCAGGGATGCCGACTTGTGCCAGGGCGAGACCGGACAGGAACAGACCCGCACTCGGGATACCCGCCGCGCCGATTGACACCAATGTGGCCATCACAGCGACCAAGACATATTGGGTGAGGCTGACTTCGATTCCCATGGCCTGCGCGCCGAACAGGGCGACCATACCGATATAGATTGCGGTGCCGTCCATATTGATGGTCGCGCCGAGCGGCAGAACAGAGCCTGCAACGGCTTTATCAATCCCGAGATTCTCTTCCGCGCAGGTAATGGTTACAGGCAATGTCGCAGACGAACTCGCGGTCGAATATGCGACGGCCTGTGCGTCAGTAATGCCGCGCATGAAAGGAAGGAATGGCAGGCGCACGACGCCTTTGATGATGATGCCACCATAGGTCACAAGGATATGGATCATGCAGGCCAAATAGAGTGCAATCGCTAGCGTGCCGAGGCTTTGCAGCACGCCGAGCCCCTGGGTCGCCATCACGGTTGCCATCAGCGCAAAGACGCCAATCGGTGCGGTTTCCATCACAATGATTGTGACTTTCATCATCGCTTCAGAGGCGCCGTCGAACCACTTGGCGACGGGCTCAGCGATTTTCCCCGCCATCAGAATGCCGACACCGAACATGATCGCGAAGAAAATGATCTGTAGGATATTGCCAGTCGCCAAAGCTTGAACTGGGTTGGTCGGAACAATCGCGAGCAACCGGTCTACAATCCCGCCGGCTTCCTCGGCGCGCTCGGCGACTGCTTGCATGCGGCTGGTGTCAGCCCCCGCAAAGGTCTCTGGCGAGAGGCTAGCCCCAGGCTGGAAAATTGTCGCCATGATCAGGCCGAGCGTTACCGCGATCGCGGTCGTGAAGAAATAGGTTGCGATGGTGCGGACCCCAAGGCTGCCCAAACGCTTCGGATCCCCCATCGCAATGATGCCGGAGACCAGGGTGAAGAAGATCAAGGGTACAATCAGCATCCGGATCAGGCGTAAGAACAAGTCTCCCGCCCAGCTGATCCAATTCGTCGCAAATGCGCCGCCCGCCTCCGCGCCCATGCCGTACCGCAGGCCAAGGCCGCAGGCTAAGCCCAGAATAAGCGCGACGATGACGCGCTTCCATAGATCAATCTTGAACCACCAGGACATGCCCTCTCCCATTTTATGCATTTTCGCGACGCTAGTCCGCATTGCGCAGCTATTCAACGCCGGACGCTCAGGATAAGAGCAAACTTATGGATATGCTCGATCGTCTGTCATCTGGTTGGAAAGCTTGGATTCTATTGTTCGCGATCACGCTTACCGCGGCAGCGCCAGGCGTGTTCAACATGCCTGCTTTGGACCGCGATGAGAGCCGGTTTGCTCAAGCGTCGAAACAATATATCGAGACCGGCGATTATCTGATTATCCGCTATCAAGACGAGTTTCGAAATAAGAAACCGGCGGGGATTCACTGGTTACAAGCGGGAGCAACCCACGCGCTTGGCGATGAAGACAAGCTCGATATTTGGACCTATCGTGTGCCGAGTTGGCTGGGTGCGGCGCTCGCCACGCTGGCAACCTTCTGGTGCGGGATCGTTTTGATTGGCAGGCGGGCCGCTTTCTTAGGCGCGGCTTTGTTTGGGGCGACCCTGCTGCTTACCAGCGAAGCGCATATCTCGAAAACAGATGGCATGCTGGTCTTCCTCACGACATGGGGGATCGGTGCGCTGGCGCGGCTCTACACAGGTCAAGTGGACAATCCAAAACGCATGGCTTTGGTCTTTTGGTTCGCCATAGGCTGCGGGCTTTTGATCAAAGGGCCCGTGACACCGATGGTCGCCGCTTATGCTGGGTTTGGCGCTTGGGTTTGGGCGAAAGCTGGCGAAGGCAAAGGCGGGGATTGGTGGCGGCCTCTGATCTGGTGGCCCGGCCCGGCGCTCGCAGCCGCAATGTTCTTGCCGTGGTTGATCGCGATCCAATTCGCGACGGATGGAACCTTCTTGGAAGGCGCGATTGGTAAGGACTTGAAAGACAAGTTCGCAGGCGCTTCGGAGGGCCATGCTGGTTGGCCGCTTTATCACTTGAGCCATATTCCGGTTTGGTTCTTCCCAGCTGTCTTGCTTTTAATCCCTGGTATGACGCTGGCCTGGAAACACTTGCGCGGATCAACAGATTTGGCACGTAAGCGTGGTACCGACGCGATGTTCGTGCTTCTGGCTTTGGGCGCACTGACAGCACTTGCGACTTGGATTCTCCCAGGAGAGCTCGGAAACGGCGCGCCATCGGCTTATGCGGGTCTTATCATCGTCGGGTTCTGGTGGCTGAGCACACGGCCCGAATGGCAGACGCGTTGGTCGATGGCGGATGCCGCACCAGTAACGGAAGAGACCAGCGCTGTTCGGTTCCTCGTGTCTTGGGCGCTCTTAACTACGATTTTCTTTGAGCTGATGCCGACGCGGCTGAGCCACTACATTCTCCCGGCCTATCCAGCCATGGGGCTGCTCTGTGGTTGGGCTGGGTTGAAGATGATTGAAGGTGCCAAGCTGCCTGTATCGAAATGGTTGAGTTTTGGCGTCTATGCCTTTGGTGGGGCGCTCTTGCTTTTTATCAGCTCGCCGCTCGCCGCGCGTTTGATCAAGACCGAGGCAGCCGGAGATTTCAAAACCGCTGAGCCGGACCTGGTGATCGAACAATGGGCGGCCTATGTGAACTTTCCGCTATGGCTTTGGGGGCTCGGCGCATTGGTCCTTATCGGGTCCTGCGTTGCTGTGTTTATGCGGAAGCTCGGCGTAGCCGCCGCACTTGGCGTACTCGTCAGCCTGTTTCTAGGCTGGCATGCGAGAACCTTCGTTCTACCAACTCAGCTCTGGGCGCAGCCGACTGAGAGCGCGCGCCTCGCGCTACAGGATGTTTGCGGCGTGCCGAGTGAGACCTGTGAAAGTGGGGCGGCGAGCCCAGAGCGCATATTGGCTGTGGGCTATGCAGAGCCGTCTTATGTCATGACATTCGGAACGCAGAACTTGCACTCGCCGGAAACGCCATTGCTCTTGCCCCAAGATGAGGCCGCTTATCCGGTCGTCTATCTGATCAATCTGGAAGGCCGGGGCAGCCCGCCAAGTCGATGTGAAGCGCTCGGCGATGCCTGCATTCCGCCGGCGCCACAGGTTCGTGATGATCTGCTTGACCAGGCTACCCAAGCATCGCTCTGCGTGAAGGAATCCGAACCGGTCTACGCGCTTAATTATTCAAATGGCGATCCGGTTCATTTCGTGGCCTATCGGTTCGATAAAGGCTGCTAGCCTCGAACAAGTGGCACATTCTGTCGCGCGGCAATTCTGCGTCTCACGTGCGGCCTAGGGGATCTTACCTAGTCTTTGTAAGGCCAAGGAGATCGCAAATGAGCTATGTTGAACCCCACCGCAAACCCGAAGGGCTGAGGGATCGTATCGCCTTTGCCTTCGTGAAGTTTCTCCGTTTCTTCGCGGACCTGTTTTTCCGCAAACGCTATGGCCACCGCGCTGTTGTTTTAGAAACCGTCGCGGCCGTGCCAGGCATGGTTGCGGGCCTTTTGCAGCATCTTCGTGCGATCCGGCGCATGCGCGACGATCAAGGCTGGGTCAAAGAATTGCTCGATGAAGCCGAGAATGAGCGCATGCATTTGATGACCTTCATTCAAGTCGCGCAGCCCAGCCTGTTTGAGCGGGGCTTGATCATGATTGCGCAAGCGATTTTCTATAATTTCTATTTCTTCCTCTACTTATTCGCGCCGAAGACAGCCCACCGTGTGATTGGCTATTTCGAGGAAGAGGCGGTGACCAGCTATACTCAATACTTGCGCGAGATTGATGAAGGCCGGTTAGAAAACGGGCCGGCACCGCAAATCGCGATCGACTATTGGAACTTACCTGCAACAGCGCGGCTGCGGGACGTCGTCATCGCAGTACGCGAGGACGAAGCCGGGCACCGGGACCGCAACCACTATTTCGCGGATACGCTGATTGCTGGAGATGAACCGAAAGCCGAAACTGAGCCAGAACCCGCTTATGCCTGGCGCAGAACGTAGCCTACGCGCGGGAAGTGAACGTGCAGATTGTCTGCGCGTTCATCCTGCCGGGCGATGATGACGCGCTCTGAATTGGCAATTACTAAATCACCCTTAACCCAGTCTTTGGCATAGTCATCTGGCGCGATCGCGACGGGGTCGCCGGGTTCAAAATCTCTCAGGTCACCCGCTGTTGAGGCCGGTTTCAGGCGCGGCGCTGCATTGTTTGCAATCTCCACCGCATCAGCGCCGCTAATTTCTTCAGGGGCTTGGCCTTTAAACTCTTTCAAGCGGCGATACCAATCCTGTGTCAGGGGTGCATTCTCAAAACAGGTTTCTAGGAAGTCGGGAATGTTCTTTTCGACAAACCAGGGGTTCATGAAGGCGTGAACATCGACCATGCCAGGCTTCGTGCCGACGAGCCAATCGCCGGTTCCCGCTAACCGACCGCCTGCTAGCCGTTCTTCGAGCCACATCAGCTGACTGCGCCATTGATCTTGCATGAAGGGGGCCGCCGCTTTCATCGCCTCAACATCGAAGGCGCGGCCCGACATTTTGGTGCGATCGTCGATGAATTCTTGTGGCATATGCTCGCCAATCGCGCCGAAAATGACGGCGACGCTGGTTTGGAACCACTTTCCGTCTGTCCAGGCCGCGACCATGCGGGCGAGCCCTTCATGGCCCGGTAGAATCAGAGACGGAATCTCAAACCGCTTTTCGAGTTCGATCAGCATGATTGACGTATCGCAAAAGATGTCGGCGCCAATTTGCATGACGGGCGTACGGCGATATCCGCCGGTCAGCGGCATCAAGTCCGGCTTTGGCATGATGGATGGAATTTCCACAGAAGCCCAACCCAAATTCTTCATTCGGAGCGCCAATCGGATTTTCTCCGAATAAGGCGAGCGGTCAAACTGATGAAGAATAATGCTTTGCGCGTTGGCCATGCTTGATTGCCTCCCCAGACATGAGTCTGAGCCTAACCGTGTTTGATTGGGCTTTCCAAGTCCAGAATGTTGCCTAAAACAAATGAAAATACAAAACATCTGGGAGGTGGTCGGCCATGCTCGACACGAAAACTATGCCGCATGTCGCGGATATTCCGCGCGTCCAAGCTGAGCTTCGCGGCAACGAAATCGCGTTTTGGTGCAAGGGTGAAGAAACAACGTTTGCTGAATTGGACACCCGCGCCAACCAAGTCGGACATGGGCTCAGCGCTTTAGGCGTCGGTGCCAATCAGCGCGTTGGCTATCTCGCAAAGAATACGGCGCTGTATTATGAAATGCTCTATGGCTGCGCCAAAATTCGGGCTGTAATGAATGCCGTGAACACGCGCCTCGCCGCGCCAGAGGTTCAGTTCATTCTCTCCGATGCGCAGGTTTCTGTCCTGTTTGTCGGACCTGAATGGTTCGACATGGTGGATCAGATCAAAGACGAGTGTCCGCACCTCGAGCATATCATCACGGTTGAGGGGGAGCGCGACGGCTGGCCGGAGTACGCCGCCTGGCGCGATGGACAGGACAGCGCTGCGCCGGATGAAAAAACGCTCGATGATGATGATGTCATTCAGCTCTACACGTCTGGGACGACGGGTCTGCCGAAAGGCGTCATGCTGACCAATGCCAATTATGAGTCCTTCATGGAGCAGGCAGGGTCTCTGCAATGGGCCGGGTACGATGTCGGCGAGGTCGTGATGAACGCGATGCCACTCTTCCATGTTGCCGGTGTGAATGCCGGGCTCCTCGCCACAGCGCAGGGTGCGAAAACGGTCGTGCTGCCGGAGATCAATCCGCCAGAGATCCTTGATCTCATTGAAAGCCAGAAGATCAATCACGCCTTCTGGGTGCCAGCCGTAATCTTGATGCTGTCGCAAATGCCGGACTTTCGCGAACGCGACTATTCCACGCTGAAACAGGTCTTTTACGGCGCGTCGCCGATTACTGAGGACCTCTTAAAGACTGCGGTCGAAGTGATGGGCGCGCAGTTCACACAGCTTTACGGTCTGACCGAAACAGTTGGCGGCGGAACCTATTTACCGCCAGAGGCGCATAATCCGAGCTGGGGAAAACTGCGCTCCTGCGGTGTGCCGTATCCATCGACCATTATCCGCTGCGTCGATACCGCGGGTGAGTCCGTGCCAACCGGTGAGGTGGGTGAAATCGTGATCCAGTCCGGCTTCGTTATGAAAGGCTATTGGAACCGTCCTGAAGCGACCGAAGAGTCGATCCGCAACGGCTTTTTCCACACCGGTGATGCAGGCTATTTCGATGAGGACGGTTTCCTATTCATCCATGACCGCGTGAAGGATATGATCGTGTCCGGCGGTGAGAATGTGTATCCAGCCGAAGTTGAGAACGCGATCTTCGGGCACCCTGACGTGGCCGATGTCGCGGTGATCGGCATCCCAGACGAAAAATGGGGTGAAGCGGTGAAAGCTATCATCGTCGTGAAGGACGGGACTAATCCAAGCTCGGACAGCATTATCGCTTGGGCGCGAGAGCGCATTGCTGGATACAAATGCCCGAAATCGGTCGATACGATTGAAGCGCTGCCGCGTAATCCGTCAGGGAAAATTCTGCGCAAAGACCTGCGCGAACCTTACTGGGCAGGGCAAGAACGGCGCGTGGGCGGTTAGGGCATGATAGACGACGCGCACGGCGTTCACGACTATGTCTATGATGAGCGCAATGCCGACATTAAAGTCTCGATCAATGGCGACCTCAAACACCGCGACGAGGCAACTGTCTCGGTGTTTGAGAGCGGCTATCTTTTAGGCGATGGTGTCTGGGAAGGGCTGCGTGTCCATAAAGGCGGTGTGGCGTTTCTAGATGTCCATTTGAAACGGCTTTATGCGGGCGCGAAGACCATTGATATGGATATCGGCCTCACTCCGGAACAGCTGACACAGCAATTGTTCGACTGTCTCAAAGCGCAGGGCATGACGGACGGGGTGCATATCCGCCTCATGGTCACGCGCGGGGTTAAGAAAACGCCATATCAAGGGCCTCGTTTTACGATCACGCCGCCGACGATTGTCATTATTCCTGAGTACAAGTCACCAGTGCCTGAGATCCAAGCCGAGGGCGTCTCTTTGTTCACTGCACATGTCCGGCGGACGGGGCCAGCCGAGCAGGATCAAAAGCTCAACTCACACTCCAAGCTGAATTGTATTCTCGCCTGTATCCAAGCCGATAAAGCGGGCGCGGACGAGGCGCTTATGCTTGACCCAGACGGCTTTGTCGCGACGTGCAACTCCACCCATTTCTTCATCGTGCGGGACGGCGAAGTTTGGACGAGCCCGCCAGAATACTGTCTGGGCGGGATCACGCGCGGAAACATCATCCGCGTTTGCCAAGAGAATGATATTCCAGTGATCGAGAAACGGTTTTCCCTGTTCGATGTCTACTCGGCGGACGAAGCTTTCATCACTGGGACATTCGCGGGCACCACGCCCGTGCGAGAAGTCGACGGCCGGGTGCTCGCCAAGCTGAACGGCCCAATGACGCAGAGGCTTTCCAAGCTCTACAAAGCCTTGGTGGATACGAATTTGACGCCGATCACATGACGTGGTCGCCGCTGCGAATTGCGATGTGGTCTGGGCCGCGCAATATGTCGACCACAATGATGCGAAGCTTTGGCGCGCGCTCTGACTGCACCTGTGTGGATGAGCCGTTCTATGCGGCTTATCTCAAGACGACGGGGCTCCAGCATCCGATGTCCGAGGAGATCTTCGAGAGCCAAAGCAGTGTCCCTGATCAGGTGATTGCCAGCCTGACCGGGCCAATCGAACCAGCTTCAAATGTGTTTTATCAAAAGCATATGACCCATCATATGGTCGCCGAGATTCCGCGTGCTTGGATGGCCGCTTGTCGAAACGTCTTTTTGATCCGTCATCCCGCGCGGGTGATCGCATCCTATGCGCGTAAAATGGAGACTATATCTTTAGAGGCCATTGGCTTTCCGCAACAGCTTAGTCTGTTTGAACGAGCTAGAGCATTTGAAGGGCGCGCGCCGCTGGTTATCGACAGCACGGACATCTTGAGGGCGCCGGAGGCGAAAATGCAGGCCCTTTGCTCGGCCCTAGACCTAGACTGGCAACCGGAAATGTTGGCTTGGTCTGCGGGTCCCAAACCAGAGGACGGGGCGTGGGCGCCGCACTGGTATGACGCGGTTTGGAAGTCGACCGGATTCGGCTCGGCCCCAACCGAATTGCCACAGGTATCGCTGGAGCATCGGGCCATCTATGCAGATGCACTCGTGATCTACGAGACCCTCGCCGCTTATCGTCTTTAGTCTCTTGAAAACAGACGCGATAAGCGTTGCACCCGGCAGCGGGCACTCTATGCTGAGGCGATCAAGCTTTAGGCAAAGGGTGCAAATCGTGATGGTGCGTTTTTTTCTGCTGGGACTCCTAGCTGTCGCAACACTGACTGTTGGGGCTGTGGCGCAAAGCTATGGGGACTTTGAGCAAGGCCGAGAGGTCACCGGCGAACGAGATGTTCTGGAGTTTCGCGACCGGACCGCGCCCGAGAATGAAATGACACGCGATCGTCTCGAGACGTTGCTGCCTGTGCTAATGGATGAGACCGGTCTCGATATGTGGCTCGTTATCAACCGCGAATATGCCGAGGACCCGGTCTATTTCACGCTTGTCCCGCAGCCCGCCTTCGCTGCGCGGCGGACCACGATCCTGGTTTTCCACAAAACTGAAGATGCGTTCGAAATGCTGACGGTGAATCGTTACCCGCTCGGCGCGCCTTATGTGGCGGCTTGGGAAGGCGGCGACCTGGACGCTCAGTGGGAAGCGCTGGCTGACCTGATCGAAGAGAAGGACCCGGAGCGGATCGGCATCAATGTCTCTTCGCATTGGCCTGTGGCGGACGGGCTCACACACGGTCTCCATCAGAAACTGGAATCGGTTCTTCCGAGCCGTTTGGAACGCCGGCTGGTGAGCGCCGAAGATCTCGTCATTCGCTGGATCGAAACCCGCAGCGATCATGAGATGGAAGCCTATGGGCACATTGTCGGGCTAGCACGCTCAGTGATCAGTGAAGCGTTTTCGTCAAAAGTCATTACCCCGGGGGTCACGACGACGGACGATGTCGCTTGGTACATTCGCCAACGCTTTGAAGATCTGAATCTGGCGCCGTGGTTCAACCCCTATGTCAACGTGCAACGCCCGGGTCTTACCTGCGAAGCAGAACAATCCTTTTGCGGGATTGAAGACACCATACAGCGCGGCGATATCATCCATACTGATGTAGGGATTTGCTATCTCAAGCTGTGTACCGATACGCAGGAAATGGGCTATATCGCGCATATCGGGGAAAGCGATGTTCCGGACGGCTTAAAGGCCGCGATGGCGGTTGGAAACCGCTGGCAGGATCATCACACCGGGGCCTTCGGGATCGGTAAAACGGGTAATCAGGTGCTCGCCGACACACGCGCGCAGTGCGATGCGGAAGATTATATTTGCTCGGTCTATACCCACCCGCTCGGCTTTTTCGGTCACGCACCTGGCCCGACCATTGGTATGTGGGATGATCAGGACGGCACCCCAGTGCGTGGGGATTGGCCGGTTTATGCCAATACGTGCTATGCGATTGAGGGTAATGTGAAGGCCAGGGTCCCTGAATGGGACGGCCAGTATGCGCAGATCAAGCTCGAGCAAGATGCGTGTTTTGATGGCGAGACCGTCAACTATCTAGCAGGGCGCCAGACCACTTGGCATATCGTGCGCTAGCGCGAGGCCAACTGATAAGCGCACAGGACCGAAAGCGCCGGCTTGGTCTTGTATCCCGTCGACCTAGAGACTAGGTGGGCGCCAGTTAGATAGGACCACGGTCCAGTCCAGAGCCAGCTCCCTGACGGAACTTAAGGTCGGCGGATAGCTGACCGTCCTCGAACGCCCCAGCCACTGTGCTGACCCCATATAGGCATGATTGGAGCTGTCTGTAAGTAGGCTTAGGCCGCAGCTTGTTTCTCACCGAGCTCGCGCAGATAGGCCCAGGTGAAAAGGCCGTTTGAATGCCCGTCACTGAAATGGATCCGGACGGCATAGCGCCCGACCGGGTCAGCCTTGTTGACTGAGATGTCGTCGCTGACAATTGGGGGCGGCGGTTTCGGGCCGCTGCCATGACCTTGGACATCAGCAGAGGGGCTTTCAAGTCGTAGCATTCTGTAGGGCAGGGCGAACGCCGCGCCATCATCAAAAGTAACCTGCAGCGCTTGTTTGCTCTTCGAAAAACGCAGTTCGGTAGGCCAGGCGCGCTGAGTCATTGGCTTGAAGCCTCCAAGTCTCGCGCTTCGCTTTCGAGCAAGATTGGCAGGCCGTCGCGGATCGGGAAAGCCAGTTTCGCCTTGTTGGAGATCAGCTCGCATGCGTCTTTGTCAAAGACGAGCGATCCGCCGGTAACCGGGCAGATCAAGACTTCAAGCAGGCGCGGGCTCACGCCGCATGGGCCAGAGGTAGGATCGGTTTTGTGCTCAGTCATTGTAGGGTGGAGCTGTCATCGCCTGGCACATCCATGTCAAGCAGTGTGATCAGAGTTTGCGCGCGATCTGCGACCGTTTGTGCTTCAAGCAAAGCTTGTTTTTCAAGCGTCCCAAACGGACACCCGGCGCAGAGGGCATTGATCAGCGTTTCCATCGGCGCATGCTCGACCGCCTCCCAATCCACTTCCATCGAATTGATCTGCGTATAGCGCTTCAGCGAGTTCACGAGGTGCAGGCGATCAGGAAGGCTATTCTCCGGCGCAGACACGAGGTCTTGCTCGAAGGGCAGCCAATTCGCTTGAACTTGTCGGTACGGGGTTTCAACGCCGAGCTCTTGCTTTACTTGGAAGCGGCAGATGCCGGTCAGCGAGATCAGGTAGCGCCCATCATCTGTCTCCGAGTAAGATGTTATTCGGCCCGCGCAGCCGGTGCTGACCAGGCTTGGATGCACACGATCGTCACCATTTGATTGGATCATCCCAATGATCCGATTTCCCGACATGGCGTCATCAATCATGTTCAAATAGCGAGGCTCGAAAATGTTCAGCGGCAGCGACCATCGCGGAAACAGAAGCACACCCGACAGCGGAAAGACCGGGATCGTCTCAGGCAAGTCCGTTAATTTGCGATACGTCTCGAGGGTCACGCCATCTCCTGTTCTGCCCAGCTTATAGCATAAGATGGGGTGATCACGGGGCGTGGCTAGATCTTAATGTTGCTACTTACGAAAACATCAGTGAGCCGAGACGACGCCGACCCTCGACCGTGACTGGATCTTTCGGCCCCGCAGCTTCGAAGATTTCCAGTAATTTGGCTTTGGCTTTGCCGTCTTCCCAGTCGAGTTTGGCCTCTAAGATCGTCAGCAAATGGTCGGCTGCGTCTTTATTCTTACCTTGCGCGATCAAGGATTCAGCGAGCTCGAAGCGGGCATTGTGATCGCTTGGATTGGCCGCGACGGTTTCCTTAGCTTGCGCCATGTCTTCATCAAGCGGAGTTTCCGCCATCAGGTCCAGCGCTGTGCGGACTGATTTGACAGCAGCGTCATTGGCTTTGTTTTCGGGAACCATGTCCAAGATTTGGCGCGCACGATCGTGGTCGCCATTGGCGAGGTAGCACCGCGCGAGCCCGGCAATAGCTGCCGCATTCTCAGGATCGGCTTCCATAACCGCGCCATAAAGCTGCGCGGCCGTTCCAATATCGCCGCCTTGCGCTGCAGCTTCGGCCTGCTCTAGCGCTTCCTGGAGCTGTTTCGCGCCATCCGTTCCACCAAGAATAGACTCAATGAATTGGCGGATCTGGCTCTCTGGCAGGGCGCCTTGGAATCCGTTGACCGGACGCCCTTTATCAAACGCAAAAACCGACGGGATCGAGCGGACGCCCATTTGCCCGGCAACACCTGGGTGCTCTTCGGTATTGATCTTGACCAGCTTCACTTTGCCGTTTTGCTCACCAACGACTTTCTCAAGCGTTGGCGTCAGGGTCCGACATGGACCGCACCAAGGGGCCCAGAAGTCGACCAGCACCGGCTGTTCGTTCGACGCTTCGACAACATCCGCCATAAAAGCTTGGTCGGACGAGTCCATGATATGAGGGGATGCTGCAGCTTCAGTCATGAGAAGCGGTCTCCATTCGTCTTGATCTGCGCCTATTTGGGCGCTCGGGGCTCACAGCGCAAGTCGCGCGCTCTGATCGACGCGCCGAGATGCGAACATTGTCGGTTGTGAAAAGGGGACCGACTAGCTTTCGCCAGCCTCGCCCCAGACATCGGCGATGCGCTTATCACGACCGCAGCCAACGCGGTAAAGCTTATAGCGCGCTGGGTTCTTTTGATAATAATTCTGGTGATAGCCCTCGGCTTCATAGAAAGCTGTTTCATCGAGAACGCGCGTCACAATAGGTGCTGGAAGGGCGCCACTCTGAGTGATTTCTGCGAATTGTGTCTCGACTTCAGTTCGCTCTTCTTGGTCGCTAACAAAAACAGCGGTGCGATATGAATTGCCACGATCACAGAACTGGCCGCCATCATCGGTCGGATCGATATGGCGCATAAAATACGAAACCAACTCGCCATACTCAACTCTCGAAGGATCGTAGACGACTTTCACTGCCTCCAGATGGCCCTGTTTTGTATGAGTTTTATAAGTTGGGTTCGTGCTATTCCCGGCCGTATAGCCGGACACGGTTTCGAGCACACCTGGCACTTTGTCGAAATCGCTTTCGACGCACCAAAAGCACCCTCCGGCAAAGATCGCAGTTTCGACATCAGCTTGGCTGGTCGTGATGTTCGGACGGTCTTCAGCTCCAGCGGTAAACACAAAGGTCGCGAGCGCAGCTAGTCCGCCTGTGAGCAAGCTGAGGGATAGCGGATGAGTAAGTTTCATTTCAGATCGTCCAAACGCATGTCTGCCTATGCGGGGGATATGACGTTTCGGTTTACAAATTGCGAGCGCTGATTTCAGTTTTCACGGTTTTTTGTTCGCGCGTGATCATGGCGCAGTTCTAGCCCGCGAGACGTTCAATCTCTTCCGCAGAAAGCTCTGAATTGTCGTATACATTAGCGACATCATCGAGATCGTCCAACACGTCGAGCAATCGCATCAGCTTTTCAGCATCTTCACCCGCAATCGGCACCGTGTTTTGCGGCTTCCAGATCAGCTTGGTCGATTTTGCCTCGACCTCACCGAACTGGCCCTCGAGGGCTGAGGCGACGTCCGATAGTTCTTCGCGCTCCGTGTAGATAAAGTGACCGTCCTCATCGCTTTCGACGTCGCTGGCGCCCGCTTCGAGGGCCGCTTCCATAATCGTGTCTTCGTCACCGGCTTCAGTTGGGAACTGGATTTCACCGACATTTTCAAAGCCGAATGAGACAGCGCCTGTTTCGCCGAGGTTGCCACCATTCTTTGAAAAAGCTGTTCGGATCTCACTTGCCGCGCGATTTTTATTGTCGGTCGAGGCTTCAACAATAATGCCGACGCCGCCGGGGCCGAAACCTTCATAACGGATATCGACATAGTCTTCGCCGCCGCCGCCTTGGCCTTTATCAACTGCACGCTTGATATTGTCCTTGGGCATAGACTGCCCACGGGCATTGGCGATTGCGAGGCGTAGGCGTGGGTTTCCATCCGGGTCAGGACCGCCCATTTTGGAGGCGATTGTGATCTCTTTGGACAGCCGCGAAAACAAAGCCGCGCGCTTCTTATCCTGGGCACCTTTGCGGTGCTGAATGTTTGCCCATTTACTATGGCCAGCCATGGTGGCTCCTACAGTCAGTCTTTTGAAGTGCGCTGCTTAACGCAGCTAGGTCTAGAATTCAAAGGGTTGGCAGCAATTCAGACAATCGTCCACCAACGCGGATCGGTTCGCAGCGGATCGCCAGGCCACTCGCATCGTCTGTTTCGACAAACAATCCGCACAGCGTTCCTTCGCCGAGCGCCGGCTCGTAGCGTTGTCCCGGCAATTGCGTCGAGAAACGCCGCAGCGAGTTATCCTTTTGCATGCCGATGACGCTGTCATAGTCGCCGCACATGCCCGCATCGCTTTGATAGGCCGTGCCGTTCGACAGGATCATGTGATCTGCGGTCGGCACATGCGTGTGGCTGCCAACCACTATGCTGGCGCGGCCATCACAATGATGCCCCATCGCCATTTTCTCCGATGTGGCCTCACAATGCATGTCGACAATAACCGCATCCGCAACCACGCCGAGCGGCATGTCGTCGAGCGCCGTATCGACCGCGCCGAAAGGGTTTTCCAGCAGCTGTTTCATGAACACGATGCCTTGCGCTTGGATGACGCCCACGCGGCGCCCGTCTGGTAGCACAAACAAGTGTGCGCCTTTGCCGGGGGCGCTTGCGGCTTCGGGATAGTTTAGCGGGCGCAGCAATCTCGGCTCGCGCTCGATATAGGTGAGTGCCTCGCGCTGATCCCAGGCATGATCGCCCAAAGTCAGGCAATCGGCGCCCGCATCGAAAAACTCATTAGCGATTGATTCCGTGAGGCCAAACCCGCCTGCTGCATTCTCTGCGTTCACAACCGCGAAATCCAGGCCGAGCGATTGGCGAACGCCCGGCAAATGCTCACGCACCGCTTGGCGGCCAGGTCTGCCGACAACATCTCCGAAAAAGGCTAGTCTCATGAGGTCATTATGCGGGGTTGGAGCGCAAAAGAAAAGCGCGCGATACGTTCCTGTACCGCGCGCTTCGTGAAAGGGTCTATATTCGCTTAGTTTTGCGTCGCCGTGAAGCCTAGAACGTCTTTCGTGTAGGCCGCAGGATCTGGGTTTTCCATGATCGATGCAACGGAAAGCGGTGTTTCCGGGTTCAGCTTGAACGTGAGCGTTCCGCCTTCACTGATAAAGCTAGACAGAGCTGTCGTTGCTTCGGTGACAAGTGCCATGTCAACACCAGACCCTTGTGCCATCATTGGTGCCATAGCGAGGCCCATGCCGATTTGAGACTTCATCTCAGCTGGATCTGCGCCTTGTGCTGTCGCCGCCGCGTTGAATGCGCGGTCCAGAAGCGAATTGTCATCAATCGACATTTCGAAGTTATGGAAGGTCAGCTTGCCAAGCGCATTGGTCATCGCAGCTGGGTCTGGCTCAGCGCCAGCGGTTAGCTCTTCAATGTCAAAGGCACCGGCAAGGTCTTGTGCGTAAGCGCTGTAGCCTTCGATTTTACCGCCAAGGCTAAACTTCGCGCCATCAACGAGCTCGATATAGTTTGAACCAGCATCGAATGAGACGATGTCTTGGTCTGGATCATAGCTCATGACGCCTGCGCCTTTAAGCTCAAGCTCTTCATAGCCAACCACGCTCAGGCCTTGCAGCAGTGCTTCGCCGACCTCGCCGCCTTCACTGTCCGCTTTCAGCGTCATTGTGTAAGGCTCAGTGATGAACCTTGTAGGCTGACCAGCAGCATTGCGCTCTACGCCTGAAACCAGGCTTGGAATGGCGAATGAGGCACCTGCAACATCAATTGCTAGATCGTTCATTGTGAACGCGTCGTAGCCGGGCTCCATTGGATTGTCATAGGCCATGTCCATGAGCGCGCCGACCATAGCTTCTTCGTCATCGACATTTTCTTGGATTGCTTGGACGAACTTGGCGTCAACATTCGTCGCAGACAGGCTGCCGAGTTTAACGTCGAAATCAATGCCTTCAGATTCGTCAGTACCAACGAATGACAAGCCAGAGATAACCGCCTTGGCGGCTTTCAGGTCGGTCATGTCGCGGATTTCGATCTTGTCGATCCCGAACGTGCCTTCTGTTTCTTCGTCAGCGAAGTCTCCTGTCATGCCGTTCATTGACCAGCTGTCAAAGACGATTTTGTCAGCAGCCGGGAAGGGCACCTCTTGACCGTTCAGGCTTGCTGCAAGCCAACCTGCCAATTCTGGCGATGGATTAATCAGTTCGATAGATCCAAGCTTCACTTCAACATCTTCGCTCTCTTCAGAGATCGTGATGTCGTTGAGGCTCATTTTACCGAAATTCGCTTGCTCGCCGTCCATGTCGAGGCCTTCGAGGACCAGAGAACCAACTTTCACGGCTTCTTCGCCAGTGATTGTTAGGTCGGTAAAGGTCGCTGTCGCACCATCAGTTGTGCTGCCCGCGAATGATAGAACACCGCTGCCGCTATCGGTCAGTGACATTGCTGCCAGCGCGGCGGCAGCTTCTGCCGGGTCGCCTGCGCGAACGGTGAGTTCTTTAAGTGTTGGTTCGGCAATCGTGACCTCTGTTGATCCCTCTTCGCCGCCACAGGCCGCCAGCAAAGCAAAAGCGGCAGCACCGTACATTAATTTCTTCATGATTGATTCCCTTTTCAACCGGAGTCCCATAAGCATATCGCATAATCCTGTCGAGGCGTATTTAATGATTATCGATAAAGGCGACAAGATGGCATTGCGCACAAAAACAGGTAAAACTGTGAATGTTCGCTTTGAAGTCAATCCGAAAGCACGCCGCCTTATTCTAAGGCTGGACGAGCGTAATCGAGAAGCGGTGGCCGTTGCGCCCAGTCATAAGAAAATCGGTGAAGCAGCCGCCTTTGCTCGTGATCGCGTTGACTGGATTTCTGAGCATTTACAAGCACTTCCAGAGCAGTTGGTGTTGGAAGCAGGCACGCAGTTCATGTTGCGCGGCGAACTTTGTGAGATCAGTTTAGAGGGGCCAGGCCGGGTTCCGAAATTGGAGATTGGGCCGCCTCTGGTGCTGCGTGTGCCAGGCGATGCAGACACAACCGGAAAACGCGCAGAGCGCTATTTGCGCAAAGCCGCCAAATCCGATCTTTCTGATTCGGTGATCGAGTATTGTGAACGTCTTGGCGTTGAAGCACGGCGTGTCACGGTCAAAGATACGCGTTCCAGGTGGGGGTCATGCACCTCAGATGGGCGCTTAGCATTCTCCTGGCGCTTGATCATGGCGCCGCCTTCGGTCTTGCAATATGTCGCGGCACATGAGTGCGCTCATCTGCTTGAAATGAACCATAGTCCAGCATTCTGGGCGCATGTCGCCCGGTGCCGGCCGGATTGGAAGAACGAACGCGCTTGGTTGCGCCAGAACGGGCGCGATTTGCACGCAGTTATGGCTGCTTAGGCAGGAGCCAATTCTGCCTCACCGTTCGCTTGGTCTTTCAGCTCTGGTGCAAAGCTGATCAAGACTGTGCCGTCTCCGCCGCGCGCCTCACGATTGGGGCCAAGCAGCGAGAGCGATCCATCAGGTCGAACCTCCGCAACAATGTCAGCATTCGGTCGATCCTTGCGGAAGGCTTCTAACGAGTATTTGTCGGTGAGCCGTGTGCGGGCAAATTCCCAGCCGCGATACTGATCTCGGATTAGACTGTCATAGTTACGGCCACGCCGAATGAGCGTTCGACCACGTGCATTTGAGCTGAGCCCGCGATCATCATTCTCTTCATCCTCATTGATTGAGAGCTGATAGACCATATGCCGCCCGACTTCTGGCGCGAAATGGCTGCAGACCAAAGCATTGTAGGAGTCATTGGTCGAGAGTGCGATGACGGTGGAGAACCGGGTGTGATCGAGTTTGATCTCTGCGTCCTCAGACATCACTTCGCCCATGAAGATGTCGAGGCCTGCATCGCGGGAGGATTTCAGCCTGCGATAATTGCTATCCGCGACAATCACATCGATTCCGCTTTGCTCAAGCGCTCGTGCGAATTGCACACTCCAAGCATTTGCGCCGACGATTAACAGACCTGGCTTTTCTTTCCGGGCAAGGCCTAGCCCCCTTGAGAGTGGTCCGATCGTAAAACCGTGCATAACGACGGTGACGAAGACCATCGCAAAGGCGAGTGGCGTAATCTGATCGGCGCCGGAGAAGAAGAAACGCCCCTCGCGCGACAGGTCAACCAAGAGCGATCCAAACAGACCAGAAACGGCGACGGCCACAATCCCGCGCGGCGCGATCCAGCCAAGCAGGATGGCTTCGTTTCTGGACAGCGTTCCGTAAGTCGCGATCCAGACCGATAGCGGGCGGACGACAAAGAGCATGCAGACCAAAAAGGCGAGCGTATTCCAATTGATCGCCTGACTAATGATGGCAGGCGTCAGATCTGCCGTTAGCATCACAAACACACCCGACACCAAGAGAATGGCGATGTCTTCCTTGAACTTTTGCAGCTCGTTGAGACCCGCAAGCTTCGAGTTGCCGAGCATCATTCCATAGGCGGTGACCGCGACCAGGCCGATCTCTTTCTGGAACATTTCGGCCATCGTGTAACAGAGCACAATCGAGGCGAGGATGAGCGGCGCTTTTAGATATTCGGGCGTCCATCCCTCTCGGAAGGCCTTTGCCATCGCCCATCCAAAGAAGAGGCCAAGCAGGGTTCCATAAGTCGCTGCCATAATGATCCAAAGACCAGCCCCAAACAGGCTTTGTCCCTCTGAGGCAACGCGGATGAACTCAAATGCAGCGACAGCGAATAGTGCCCCAATCGGGTCATTCACGATGCCTTCCCATTTCAGGAACTTTGCCGGTCGTCCCCCGAGTTTCGACTGTCGCAAAAGCGGAATGATGACGGTCGGCCCGGTCACGACCATGACACCCGCAAACACGACGGCGCTGGCCCAATCCAATCCGGCTGCGTAACGCGCCGCAAATGACCCAAGCACCCAGGCGAGCGGTCCGCCGATAAAAATCATCCGTCGCACCGCGGCGCCCGCTTCGCGCAAATTCTCGAACTTTAGAACCAGGCCGCCTTCAAACAGGATCACGGCAACGGCCAGGGAGACAATCGGCCTGAATACATCACCAAAGGATTGTTGCGGGCTGAGCAGAGGGTTGCCGAATATGACGGACCATAGAGGTCCAACAGCCAGGCCGGCCAGAGACATCAACACAATGGCTGGCGCCTGAAGACGCCAGGCGAGCCACTGCGCGCCAACGCCAAGTGCGCCAATCAGTGCGCAAGCAAAGATCACGTCTTGCCCGGCGCCGCCTGCGAGAAGAAGACCAATATCCATGTTCAGCCCAGCGCAGCCCGACTAGGCTACGACCTCATCTTGGTCCCGCGAAACGTCAAAGCCGATCTCTCGGCGGCCATAATCACCCGCTTCGTAACGCTCGATCTGGGTCTGGAACCATTCAAGCACATGCTCGTAAATGTGGTCGTAGAAGGGTTCCGGATCATAATCTTTGAGGGGGATCGTCAAACGATACTCTTCGCCGCCGACAATCTGTGCGATGAAATCATCGCCGATTTTCTGGCATTGCATCGTGACCCGCATCCAGTCTTTCTCGCTAAGCACACGGATCGCGAGACCAAACTGGATCGCACCGAGTGGGCGAAACCCCTGTGGTGGCATAGAAAAAGCCTGATCGCCATAGTCTTTCGGCTCGAAGGGACCGGCTGGCGGTACCAATAGAACACAGACGCCGTCTTTCATGCCAATGTGGGCACATAAACCTGCGCGTAACTCTTCGGCGAGCGAGCGAACCCGGCTGTAATTCTCAGCAGCGAGCGTTTGGTATTGCGATACGGTCGAGATTAACTCTTCAAATCGAGACAAACCCTGACTCCCCAATCAATTAGATTGGAAAATAGGACGCGTTCGACGCGAAGGCTAGTCTTAAGCTGGTTCTGGGTGCGATCGGTCCGGCTTGCGATCTCTTTGCAAAGCAAACCAATAGAGCTGAGCGCCGCCATAGGCGAGTACAATGCCCAGGTTCGCAGACGCCACTGTCGAGAGCCCTGTCGTCTTCATTGGGACGATGATGAACTCCAAGACAGCCGCGAATGCTAGCACCATAATTGCCGCGACACCGCGTCGGCGAAGCCCGATCGCAAAGGTCACCCAAACGGTTAAAGCCGCGAAGGATGTAATCCGGAAGAAATGGTCGAACCCTTCTGATCCCGGAAAAGAATGAGGCTCAAAGGAAACGGCCTTGATCGCAACGAAAATAGCTATGACGCCGCACAAGCCATTAGCAACAAGGGCTGGCACGCCGCGCATCCAATAGCTTGGAGCGGTTTCAAGAGTATCGGACTCAGATGTTTGCGTCATGACTGGCGCCTCATAATGGTTTCCCCCGTAGATCATGAGTATCGCTGATGGGTTTTGCGATCCGTTTAAACAGACTGGTGAAATTTTGGCCAAACGGGAAAGGTGGTCTCGCCGCAACTAGGCTGCGCGTTGGGTCTGATTCAGGCGGACCACTTTAAGGTGCTCGTCGAGTTCGGATATGTTGGGTCTTAGATGCGCAGGCAAGCTAGCACGGGCCATTTCGATTGAGGTCCGAGCTGCGGTCTCTTGCGTGAAAGCGGTAATGATACGAGCGATCGTGTCGAGAAATATCGCTTCTTCATCAACAATTTGGCTGAAACGGTTCGCGATCGGACCAACCAATCCATAGGCAAGGAAGACGCCCAAAAATGTACCTAAAAGCGCTGACGCGATCATTTCGCCAAGCACAGCTGTTGATTGGTCGATCATCGCCATCGTCTTAATGATGCCCAGTACAGCGGCCACAATGCCGAGCGCGGGCAATGCATCTGCAAGCGTCTGCAAGGCCCCCACCGCGCGCTGTCTCTCCTCCACCATGTCTGAAACAGTGTCCTGAAGATAGGTTGCAGTCTGTTGCCGCATCGCAGGATCTAAGGCGATCAATCGGAAGCTATCACAGATCAGACTGGCGGCGTACGGGTCGTTCTGTATGCGGGGTTGGGTTGCGAAGAGGGGGGATGTCTCTGGGGCTTCAATATCCTGCTCAATCGCGACAATTCCGCCGCGCTGGGCTCGGCGTACCAACTCGTGCATCAAAGTGAGTAGCCCTGCATAGTCAGACTTTGCCCATTTTGCCCCCCGTAGACTTTGCGCAAAGCCGCCAAAGGCTGCCTTTGCGACAGAAGCGGAGTTGCCGATCATAACCGTCCCGATCGCGGCGCCGCCAATCAAAGCGAGCTCGAACGGCAAGGCCGACAGCACAGCCGGGCCGCCACTGATCAATAGCGCGCCAGAGACGATCAGCAGGACAATGGCAAATCCCAGCAATTGGATCATGAAAGAGGTCCGATCAGTAATGGTTCAGCCCGACCATTTCAGAAGAACCTTTCAAACGGGTTGCCGACGCGGCGGCAGGGTCAAGATATGGCTAATCAGAACTTGATTTTGTGGCGCATGAGCAGAAAAAGGATCGCATGAGTGACGCCGACGCCTCTTTAGAGCAAACGCCCCAGCCCAATCGGCGCGGGGCGTTTTTTCTCCTATTCTTCTCGCTGATGGCAATTGGCGCTGGCAACACGATGCTAATCGCAGCGGTGATTCCGCCGCTGACGCGAACGCTGGCACTGCCTGACTGGATGGCGGGGGCGATTTTCTCGTTATCAGCGCTGTGTTGGTCGCTGTCCTCGCCGTTTTGGGGAAAGCGCTCGAATCGCTATGGGCGTCGCCGCATCGCATCCTTTGGTCTGGCCGGGTATGCGGTGTCTATGTTTCTGCTGCTCATATCGTCCTGGGCAGCGGTTTCTGAATGGATCACGGCGCCTTTCGCGATTTTTGTTTGTCTGGCGCTATCTCGCTCTGTCTTTGGCCTGATCGGGTCTGGCTCGAGCCCTGCCGCACAGGCCTATGTCGCAGATCGTACCGACCAGTCGGAACGGCAAAGCGAGATTGCGTTTGTTACATCCGGCTTCAGCTTCGGGACGATTGTCGGTCCTGCTTTTGCGGCAGTGCTCGTGGCGAATTTCGGGCTGCTCAGCCCGATGCTGATCACCTGTATTATGGCCAGCGTTATGTCTGTCTTATTGTGGAAGTTTCTACCGGAGAATCGCAAACCGGTGCAGGACGCCACTAAAATAGACGCAATTCCAGGCGCGATCGGGCTCTGGCGCTCGCGCAATGTTCTGCCCTTCTTGGCCTATGCTGTGACCTTGTCCCTGGTGACCGGCATTCTGACCCAGGTTTTTGTGTTTGCGGTGATGGACAAGCTCGATGTGACCGGGGTTCAAGCGGCGCAATATACCGGGCCGGCCTTTATGGTTGGCGCGATGGCGGTGATGACGGCGCAACTGGTTTTGATCCCGCGCCTGAAGCTTAAGAATAAGACCCTGATGATTACTGGGTGTTTCCCCCTTCTGATCGGCGCTTTACTGCTGATACCCGCCCAGGACTTTGCGACATTGATCTTCGCGCAATTCTTCCTCGGCATTGGCCAGGGCTTAACCCGGCCCGGATTCTCAAGCGGTGCCTCCCTGGCCGTCTCGCCTGAATTGCAGGGCAATGTTGCGGGGCTTGTTATCTCAGCCAATGGCATGGGCTATATCATCACGCCCCTATTTGGCTTGTTCTTGTACGAGTTTGTCGACCCTTCTCTCCCGTTCTGGATCTGCGTTGGACTGTTGGTCTCAATGGCGCTGTTCGCGTGGAGAGCGATCGAGCCTGGCGTTGGAGAGGCTGACCAGGACTAGTTCGCAGCCATCACTTGATCGAGCGCGATTGTGGTTGGATAGCCGTCAGCCGGGACGATCTCATTGGCTTTTTGAAAGCGCTGCAATGCGCCCTTGGTGCCGCGACCTGCAATGCCGTCGACCGCGCCTGCATCAAAGCCGAGCCGGTTCAGATTGCTCTGCAAAACCATGACATCGCGCTTGTTGAGCAGCGTTAGGTCCGTCGGCCAGGCGGCGATCGGGCCGGTCAGCCCGGCCATGCCATCGGTCAGCAGCCCAACCGCGAGGGCATAGCTGTCAGATCGGTTATAGGTTTTGTAGACATCAAAATTCTTGAACAGCAGGTATTTCGGACCCGTCGCCCCGGTCGGAAGCCAGAATTCTGCATAGGCGGTTTCTGGTGCCGTGAATGGTGCGCCCGATATCGGCGAAAGGCCATAGCTCATCCATGTTGTTAGACGGCGGTCTTCACCATCGGCGAGCGACCAATCAAAACCGCTTGGTGCGAGCACTTCAACGCCCCAGGGCTGGTTCTTCTGGTAGCCTGATGCGCTCAAATAGTTTGCCGCTGAGGCCAAAGCATCCGGCGCGCTGTTCCAGAGGTCTTTGACGCCGTCGCCGTCAAAATCCACCGCATAAGACAAAAAAGTCGACGGCATGAACTGGGTTTGCCCCATTGCGCCCGCCCAGCCCGAGATGAGGTCATCGCGGTCAACATCGCCGCGTTCTTGCATTTTCATCAAAGCGGTCAGCTCGCTCTCGGCAAAGCGCTGGCGGCGTCCTTCGACGGCCATGTTCGCCAGCGTATTCGCGGCGTCGAAATTGCCAATATAAGAGCCAAGATTGGTCTCCATGGCCCAAATCGCCGTGATCGCTTCGCGACTGACGCCATATTCCGCTTCGATTCGGTCAAAGGTTGCAGACAGCTCCGCGAGCCGCTCCGCGCCGCGCGTCTTGCGGTTAGTGGTGACGGCAGAGCCGACATAGTCCCAGATCGGCTTAGCAAACTCTGCTTGATCGGCCACATCGGTGCCGGCAATCGAAACATCTTCCGAGAGATAAAGCTCTAAAGGTGAAAGGTTTCGCAGCGTGTCATAGACAATGGTCGGGTTGCGACCTGCCGCAATCGCGCGGCTCGCAAAGTCCTGGCGCCATTCATCCATACCAGCGTGGCCCGAGGCCGGAAACGGTGGGAGCGATGGCACGGTCGGAACTTCAACGGCGCCGCCATTTCCACCCCCATCAGGTGATGTCACTGGCGTTTCTGATTGGGGGGCGGACGCACACGCGGTCATGAGTGCAGCACCTGCCACCAGACCATAGAGTGGCCGTTTAATCATAAAGTCCCTCATCACACGCATCCCTTTGCGGAAAAGCCTGCAAGCCATGATTGACTCACTTGGGCCCCATGTGTATGTCCCGCGCTTTCGTGAAAACAGTTCTAACGTTTGGGCAAAAGCCATGAAAGTGAAATCCTCGATCAAAGCACTCAAGTCGCGCCACCGTGACTGCAAGGTCGTTCGCCGCCGTGGCCGGACCTATGTCATCAACAAAACTGACCCCCGCTTCAAAGCAAAGCAGGGCTGAGTCAGAGATGAACAGCTGAGCCTCATTTAAAATGAGTGCTCGCATCGTCCTTTTCGATCTTGGTAATGTGGTTGTCGATTGGCAACCCATTCGGCTGTACCGTGATCTCTTCGAGACCGAAGAAGAGGCAGAATTCTTTGTGCGTGATGTGTGCAACATGGATTGGCATGTTCACCATGATCGCGGCGTTTCCATGGCAGACAATGCGAAACCGCTGATCGCGCAATACCCCCAGTACGAAACCCAGATTCTCGCTTGGCGAACGCGTTGGCTTGATATGTTTGAAGGCTATGTGCCGGGTGTGCCTGCCCTAGTAGCGCGGCTCGAGGAAAACCGCATTCCGCTTTACGGGCTCTCAAACATACCGGCCGAGGTCGCGCAGGAGACGTTCGATGCCTTTCCGGTGATAAAGATGCTGCGTGACGTGGTCGTGTCGGGCGCCGAAAAGGTCGTGAAGCCGGATGCTCGGATTTACGAGATTGCTCTGGCGCGCATGGGCAACCCGCGTCCATCGGACGTTCTCTTTGTTGACGATCGCGAGAACAATTGCACCGCCGCCGAGGCGTTCGGCATCCGAGCACACCAGTTCAGAAGCGCCCCGGATCTGGAAACGCGTTTAGTTCAAGAGGGCCTGCTTTAGACTGAGATACGAGAGCTTCGCTTAGCCAAGCGCTTCTCGAACTTTCGGCATAACGCGGCGACTGACTGGCACATCAATCTCACCTTGCAAGAAGAGTGTACCGGTTCCAGAGGCGTCGCGCTTCAACGATTCAACAAACATGACATTGATGAGGTGAGACCGGTGTACCCGTAAAAATGTGGCGGGCAGTACCTCCTCCATCTCATTCAAGCTGGCAGAGTGCAAGACAGTGCGGCCGCCAACCAGGATGATCTCTGAATAGCCGCCCGCGCCGCGGCAGTGAACGATTTGGCTTGTGGCGATCCGTTCGATCTTTCCGGCGCTTTTGACATTGATATGGCTGGTTTCCGCGCGCTCTTCGGCTTCGGCGAGCGCTTGTTCCAACCGATTCGCGCGGGCTTCCTCGCTCCGCCGCTCTCGCTCCTCCTCCGCAAGGAGAACTGCTTGCTCGACAAATAGGGCTAGGAGGAAGAAGGCGACAAGCAGGAAAAAGACTGTGTCTAAGAAGAGGCCTTGAAATAGCGCGATTGCCAACAAGAACACGAGTAGAGCGATGAAATAGACAAATGCACGCCGACGGCCCTGATAAGTCCATATGCCGGTCGCGATAAGAGCGCCGAGGAGCGGAATTGTCATGCTTGTCAGAGCTTTGAAGTCAAACCCCTTCACAAGCAGTGAGGCGAGCAGCGACAAGCCCGCGAGCCCGGTGACCCAACGGATCGCAGCCGCCCCGATAAAAGCGCGAAAGATATGAAACGCGACGCTCAATCCGAAGGCAGCGGAAAAGAAGGCAATCGCCATCAATCGTAGATCGTGGACGGGGTAGGCGTAAGCGACTTGGCTGCGCAGCGTCTCCGACACCAATTGCGCTCCAGCAAACAAGCAGATGACGCTTAAAGTCCCAGATCGCACGGGCGAGGTTCCGATCAGCGCCATAACCCCAAAATACAAGCCGCCAAGTAGAAAAAGGCCCAGCGTGACCAAAGCGAGGTCGAACCTGTTCAATGCTGGGCCTGAGTAAAGTCCAGCCGGTGCAATTCCGACCACGTGAAGGGGGCGATACAGATCGATAAAGCCATGATGAGAGGAGGCGAGGAACACAACTTCATTCCTACCGAGGCGAAACAGGCTTTGCGGCGGGAAGAATTCTGTATCCATTTTGCCGGGTACTTCTGATGCGGCCTCGGCGGCGGGCGTGCCATTCGTCCCAACGAATTCCCCATTCAAATAGACTTTGCTCGACATCTTGCCCGACAGATATAGCGATAGCGGTTCGCCGTTCGGGCCGCGCGTTGCATCCAAATCGACGCTTGTCCGCACCCAAATCAGGGTTCCTTGCGGATCAATGTCTCCAGCACCAACCCTCTGGCAGTTCGGCCCATCAAAGTCTGGAGGTGCTTCCCCTCCATGCTGCGCCGAACAGATCGTCACGTCATTGAAATCCAGGAATGCCAGGTCTTGCGCCTGCGCTTTTGCAGGCGCACCCATAAGTTGGATCAGGAGAAACAGGCTTAGAAGTCGAAACATGCTCCACCGTAGACACGATCGGCATGACCGGACAGCACCGTTCAACGGAAATTCGCTGCCGCTCGCAAGATCTCAGCAGCCATCTTCACCCCGCGTCCATAAGTGTGGCTCATCGCAGATAATAGAAAGCTGAGCCGATGAAATTCCTAACCACTTTGGCCCCTCTTGCGCTTATGGCGAGTATCCCACTGACCGTGGATGCACAGGCACGCCCTAGCGAAACCGAAATCATGTTTGCGCCGGAGTCGGGTGACGCTGTCGAGGCTTATGAGGGCAGCTTCCAAGTCCCGGAGAACCGGACCAATCCCGATAGCCGTATGCTAACGCTTAAATATGTTCGCTTCGCTGCGACCGGCGATGAGCCAGGCGCGCCAATCATATATCTCGCGGGTGGTCCCGGCGGGTCTGGTATTCAAACAGCGAAATATCGGAGGTTCCCGCTCTTTATGGCGATGCGCGAATTCGGCGATGTCATTGCCTTCGACCAACGCGGAACGGGCGCTTCGAACGACTTGCCAAATTGCACCTCGTCGCAGCATGTAAGTGTGGCCGAGCCAACCTCTGACACTGCATTCTTTGCCAAAGAGAGAGCAGCCTTTGCGGAGTGTTTGGACTATTGGACATCTGAGGGTGTGGACGTTCGCGGTTATACGACGACTGAGAGCGTCGCTGACCTAGACGATTTGAGGAAACATCTCGGCGCCGACCAAGTTGACTTATGGGGAATTTCCTATGGGTCGCACTTGTCACTCGCGGCTCTGCGGCAGATTGATGATCGTATCGGCCGGGTCGTCATCACGGCTATTGAAGGCCTCGACCAGACCGTCAAACAGCCCGCGCGAGGGGACCAGTACTTCGATCGTTTGCAAGCTGCGATCGATACTGACCCAGCGGCGAAGGTGAAATATCCTAACGTGAAAGCTCTGATCGCGCGGGTTCTAAATCAATTGGAAGAAACCCCTTTATTGGTTGAGGTCCCAACGGCTGAGGGAGAGCCCGCGCCGTTCTTGCTGCAAAAGCGAGATCTGCAAAAATACACGGCTTCTCTGGTAGCAGATCCGGCGCGCGTGGTTTGGATCCTGGAGGTTTATCGCGCATTAGACGAAGGTGATACCGCGCCGCTAATTGCTTTGCTTCAGCGCGCAATTGATCCCTCAGACACCGCCATTTCGTTTCGGCCTATGACGACCCTTATGGATGTCGCATCCGGCTCGGGCCCGGACCGCCGCGCGATGATCAAGCAGCAAGCCGAGACGGCGTTGTTAGGGCCGCATATGAATTTCAGCATGCATCTGGAGACGGTCGATCCATCTCTCGATCTTGGCGAGGAATTCCGCGAAGCTCCGGTTTCAGACGTTCCAACCCTCGTCTTGTCGGGAACTTTAGATGGGCGCACTTATTTTGAGAGCGGACAGGAGGCGACTGACGGTCTATCCAATCGACAGACAGTAATCGTTGAGAATGCGGGGCATAATCTGTTCATGCTGTCGCCTGAAGTAACCGGAACCATCCAAGACTTCATGCGCGGGCAGGTGGTCGATGGCCGCACCATCATTGTCGATCTTCCAGAATTCTGAGGGTCACCGGATCAGTATTTATGGGCGAGCGGGTCATATGATCCGCTCGTCATTTTTGAGCCTTTCAACTATGATCCGGTAGACCCCAGAACATTCGCGTATTAAAACCTCATCCGACGCAACTGGCGATTTGAGTGGAGCACCACTGGGGAGCGTTGATCAATTTCAATCCGTGCCGTTCGCCTGGGCCAGTCACCAAAAGGAGATGGCCATGCCTGAACTTTCGCCGCAATCTGTTGCGTTCCTACTCTTTCCAAACGTCACTCAGTTGGACCTGACCGGTCCCGCGCAAGTACTGTCACGCCTAGGGAATACTGAGCTGAACCTTGTCTGGAAAGATAAAGAGCCTGTGCCGACAGATGCCGGGTTTCCGCTCTTACCCACTGCGACTTTTGACGAAATTGAGCATGTGAACATCCTTTGTGTCCCGGGCGGGTTCGGCACGATGGACGTGATGCAGGATCCAGATGTTCTGGAATGGCTTCGGAAAGTTGCGGCCAAGGCCGATTGGGTCACCTCGGTCTGCACAGGGTCGCTGATACTTGGCGCCGCGGGTCTTTTGAAAGGCTACCGGTCCGGCTGTCATTGGGCGTCGATCGATCAGTTGGAGTTCTTTGGAGCTATCCCGGTCCGCGAGCGGATCGTGGAAGACCGCAATCGATTCTCTGGCGGCGGCGTCACGTCCGGGATTGATTTCGCTCTCGCCCTGGCAGCACGTATCCGAAATGAGGATTTTGCCCGGTTCATCCAGCTCAGCATTGAGTATGATCCGATGCCGCCGTTTGATGCGGGGTCCCCAGATAAAGTCTCGCCCGAGATTCTGGAGCGCTATTATAAGGTGGTGGAGACCGCGATGCCGGACCGCGAAGCCAAAGTCAAAGCGATTGCTAAGGCGCTCGGATTTTAGCCCCATTTCAGGTTGATACAGCCCTTCACGCTAATTTTTCTTGGCACTCACAGATCAACGGCCCATACTCTCCTCCATGTTCAAAGCGCTTGCCTTTTCAGGACTTCTTCTCGTCAGCAGCCCGGATTTCGGGCCATCTGAAGAGATGTTTGATGAGCTGAAAACCGCGCCGACTGAAGAAGAAGCGAATGATATCGCGCTGGATATCTGGGCATCCTGGATGGAAAGCGGCTCGCATGCGGCGGATCTCGTGATGGAGCGTGCTGTTCAAGCGCAGGCTTTTGGGGATCTAGAGCATGCGCGGGCTTTGTATGACCGTGTCATAGCTATCCAGCCAGACTATGCTGAGGCTTGGAACCGGCGCGCGACGGTGTTTCTCGCTAAGGAGAATTATCCTGAAGCGTTGCGGGATGTGAATGAAGCGCTGCGTTTAGAACCACGCCATTTCGGCGCGTGGGGCGGCTTGGGGGCAGTTCTAGAAGGCCTCGGCTCCAAGGATGAGGCGCTGGCCGCCTATCAAAAGGCGCTCGAAATCTATCCGCTCTTTCCTTCGGCCCAGCGCGGCATAAATCGCATTCGGCGCGAACAGGAAGGCCGGCCGGTGTGAGAATGCTGACAATTGGAGTAATCGTGCTCGCCCTGGGCGGCGTAGCCGCATGGTGGAACAGCGCGGCCTATGCGTCCCGCGTAAACAGCGCACATCCTGCTGATGGGCATTTGGTTGAGGTCAACGGCGCCGACGTGCACGTGCTTGAACAAGGCGTCGATGGTCCCGTAGTTTTGATGATCCATGGCGCCTCTGCAAATGCGCGCGAGTTTACATGGACCCTGGCCCCACGCCTCGCAGAGACACACCGCGTCTTGATGGTCGACCGGCCTGGGCATGGCCATTCGGAACGTCCAGAGGATGCAAACACGCTGAAAGTCCAAGCCGAGCAAGCGGCGGGCGCGCTGAAACAACTGGCTCCAGGACAAAAAGCGATTGTGGTTGGGCATAGTTTTGGCGGCGCGGTGTCGCTTCGGCTGGCGCTTGATCATCCAGACTTGGTGGACGCGCTAGTTCTGCTCGCGCCGGTCAGCCATGACTGGGGCGGAGGTGGTGAGGCTTGGTACAATAAGTATGCAGGTCATCCTCTGATTGGACCTGCATTTACGCAATTGGTTCCCATTGTGGGGCCCGCGCAGGTGAAACGCGGTGTCACCAATGTGTTTTCGCCGAAACCGGCGCCAGAGGACTATTTCGACAAGTCCGGCATTGGCCTTCTATTTCGCCCTTCAAACTTCACCGCAAATGCAAGAGACGTAAACGCGCTTCGGCTGGAGCTTGGCGCACAGCAGGAACGCTATACCGAAATTGATGTACCGACCGTGGTTTATTCCGGGGCCTTAGACACGGTGATCAGTCCGCCTCTGCATGTCGGGAAACTCAAACACCAAGTCGAAGGCTTAGAGCTTGTGAAGCTCGCCGATGGCGGGCACATGCCGCATCATGCCTTTGGTGCCGATGTGGCCGCAACGATCCGCAAATTGAGCTCAGCAGCTGAGTAGGTTCGCTTAAGTGCGGGCGAGACCGAGGCGATCATCGGCATCCATCAAATCACTATCCAGATTGGCCAGATACCACTGGACCGTCTCACGAAGGCCGTTATCGAGGCTGAGTTTTGGTTGCCAGTTGATCAGGGTCTCAGCGCTCGATGGGTCCACGCCATAACGCCGGTCATGGCCTTTGCGGTCGGTGACGAACTCAAGCTGCGTCTCATATTTGGAAGATTTTGGTCGGATCTCATCGAGCACTGCACAGATCGCTTTAACCAGGTCTAGATTGGTCCGCTCCGCGCGGGCACCGAAGAGAAGCGTCGATCCTGGCGCTGCGCCGCAGGCCTCAATCAGTCCGCGGGCATGATCCTCGACATAGAGCCAATCACGAATGTTTTGCCCGTCGCCATAAATCGGGATCGGCGCACCGAGCACCGCCTTGCGGATAACCGTCGGAATCAGCTTCTCTGCGTTTTGCCAGGGGCCATAATTGTTCGTGCAATTGGTCACCAGCGTCGGCAGGCCATAAGTGCGCTGCCACGCTCGTGCGAGATGGTCGCTCGCGGCTTTACTGGCGGAATAGGGGGAGGATGGGGTGTAGGGCGTGTGCTCATCAAATACCGGCTCGTCCGGGCCGAGGTCGCCAAACACTTCATCGGTTGAGACATGCACGAAGCGGAAGGCCTCATCGCGTCCATTATTTTGCCACCAGTCCAAGGCGGCTTCGAGCAGGCAGAACGTGCCGTCCACGTTGGTCTTCATAAACGCGCTTGGCCCGTCGATTGAGCGATCGACATGGGTTTCGGCGGCGAGGTGAATGACGGCATCTGGGCGCGCGGCTTTAAAGAGGGCCTCAACCGCAGGACGATCCGTGATGCAGGCATGCACGTTCTGCACGTCTAAGCCGGCGATCGCACTTGGATTTGCCGCATAGGTCTTTTTATCAAGATTGAAGACGTCATGGCCGGATGCGATCAGCTGGCGGATGACCGCCGAGCCGATAAATCCGTAACCCCCGGTAACGATATAGCGCATTTGCTCTCCCGCTAAACTCTATTCGTCCCACTCAGCCAGAGTTGAATACATGGGCGAGCGCGATTGCACCAGCCGTCGCAACATTAACGCTATCGAAGCCCGTACGCATTGGGATTCGCACAGGCTGAGCCGCGTCAATTAAGGTTTCTGGCAGGCCTGGGCCTTCCGCGCCGAGCAAGATGGCGAGCTTTTCCGGCGGTGTTTTCGTTTGCAATGGCACCGCATCCGCGCGCGGCGTCATCGCCCAGATCTCAAACCCGGCGCTTTTCAAAGCATTGATCTGTTCGAGCCCCGTGCCGCTTTGATGATAAGGCAACCAAAGGCTCGCGCCGGACGAGACCCGGATTGCCTTGCGGTAGAGCGGATCGCACGAGCCGGCATCGAGCAAGACCCCGTCCGCGCCAAACGCCGCCGCATTTCGAAATGCGGCACCGACATTGTCGTGATTTGAGATCTCATTGAGGATCAGAAGGTATTTTGCATTTAGCAAGTCTTGCAAAGGCAGCGGCTCGCCTTTTTTTGCACAAGCCAAGATCCCGCGATGGATCGGAAAGCCCGCAATCTCATCCATCAAGGCTCGCGGCGCGGTATAGACAGGAATGTCTGGCCCTAGAGGTTCCAGGATATCAGTGAGCGGCCCCAACCGTGTTTCACAGAGGAAGAGGCTCTCCACCGCAAACCGCGATTGGGTGAGCAAAATCGAAAGCGGGACTTTCCCTTCGACGATGAACATCCCGTCCTTGCCGCCGGTCAGGTCACGCTCTCTGACACTGACAAAAGGGGCGATCCGTGGATCGCCCCTGTCATTGATTTGAATGAAATCTTGGTATGCCAATGCCTAAGCGCCCATTGGCAGGCCTTGGTCTTTAGCCATTTTTTGCATGGCTTTCTGGATCTTCTCGAAGGCGCGGACTTCGATCTGCCGGATACGTTCGCGGCTGACATTGTAAACCTCTGACAGCTCTTCGAGTGTCTTTGGTTCGTCGGTCAGGCGGCGTTCCTGCAAGATGTGTTGCTCGCGCTCTGACAGGTCAGCCATCGCCGATTGCAGCAGCTCCATACGCGCATCAAATTCTTGCGTACGAGCGAACTCGTCAGCCTGGTTTGGCTCATCATCCTCGAGCCAATCCATCCACTCCATGTCGCCTTCCGCGCCCATGGGGGCGTTCAGAGACGCGTCAGAGCCGCTCATCCGACCATTCATCGAGATAACGTCTTTCTCAGACACGTTCAGCTTGTCAGCGATATGTTTGACCTGATCAGGCTTCAGCTGCGCATTATCCAGCGCATCAATCTCGCCTTTCATACGGCGTAGATTGAAGAAGAGCTTTTTTTGCGCGGCGGTGGTGCCGAGTTTCACCAGGCTCCAGCTGCGCAGGATATATTCCTGAATGCTCGCGCGGATCCACCACATCGCGTAGGTGGCGAGGCGGAAACCCTTGTCCGGGTCGAATTTCTTGACCGATTGCATCAAGCCGACATTGCCTTCTGAGATAACCTCAGCCATCGGCAAGCCATAGCCGCGATAGCCCATTGCGATCTTTGCCACGAGGCGCAGATGCGAGGTCACCATTTTCTCGGCGGCTTCGGTATCTTCACTTTCTTGCCAACGTTTGGCGAGCATAAACTCTTCGTCTTTCGCCAGCATTGGGAATTTACGGATTTCTGAGAGGTATCGGCTAAGGCCTTGTTCAGGGCTTAGCGTGAGCGCACGGCTCGCAGTTGTGTTGGCCATTATAGGTCCTCCTTATCCCCTTCACAGACCCTCTACGTTGAGGCACCCGGTCCAGTTCTATCGTTGGTTGGGTCATAGCCCCGATCATCGGCGGCGTCTTTCCCTGTTTCGCGAATAGTCCCTATCGCGATTTCGCATAGATAGGGATGACAAGCGCGTTATTTAAGGCGTTCTGATGACGAAAAGTGTCAGGACAAATGCGCTCGGCACAGCATCTGCAGCCCCGCGGCGCGGCCTGTTCGGGCTCAATGGCGCTCTAGGCGTCCCGTGTCCTGATTACAGACCGGTCAAGATCGAAAAACTTGGCGTTTGGCGTCGAATTTCTTTGCAGCGCCTCGATCACAGTGGCAGGATTTGGTGAGTTCGAGGAGATGCGTACCATGCCGATCACGAAAACCTTCGCCTTAGGCGCCGCTGCCGTTTTGTTTCTTGCAGCGTGCGGAAGTGGAACTGAACCGAGCGATCCGAGTGCCGGAAGCGAAACTTTAGACAACGGAATGACCGTGCGCGCCCAGATCGAGGCACGACAGGACGGCTACAAAACCATTGGGCGAAACTTCAAAACGATCAATGATCAGTTGAAGACCTCAGCCCCGGATTTGACAGAAATTCAGGCCGCAGCCGCGGCTATGGTGGAGGCTTCTGCCGGGATGGTTGACTGGTACCCTGCTGGAACAGGGCCTGAAAGCGGCGTGAAAACCGAAGCGCTCGCAGTCATCTGGGAAGAGCCTGAGGACTTTACCTTGAAAGTGTCCGAGTACGACACCGCACTCGGTGCGCTCCAGACGGCAACTACATCCGGTGATTTCGATGCCATTACAGCCGTTGCCCGCGCCACTGGCAGCACTTGCGGCGCCTGTCACGATAAGTACCGCCTCGACGATTAAGCACCATGGCGGAGCAGCGCGTTCGGGTATGGGATTGGAGCATACGCGTTTTTCATTGGACGCTCGTCCTAATGATTGCAGCAATGTGGTGGACGGCTGAACAGGGCTATATGCAATGGCATAAATGGCTCGGTGCTGGCTTAATTGGGTTGCTCGTGTATCGCCTTGTTTGGGGAATTGTCGGCCCGCGAACAGCACGCTTGCACACGCTGATTCCGCGGCCCAGCGCGCTGATAGAGTATCTCAAATCACTCCGGTCTTTGCAGTATCGAAGATCATTTGGGCACAGCCCATTGGGAGGGTTAGCCGTTCTGGCCCTATTAGGTTTGCTTTGGGTTCAAACTGGAACGGGGCTGTTTTCGGTCGATGTAAATGGGCTGGCATCAGGATGGTTTGGCCATTGGATATCCTTCGACCTGGGGCGGAGCATGGCTGATATTCACGAGCAAGTTTTCGATCTTTTGCTCGCTATGATCGGGTTACATCTGCTCGCCATCGCAGGCTATGCCATATTTCTACGCACGAACTTGGTCACGGCAATGATTACCGGCAAACAAGACGGCGGCACTGCTTCCGAGAGCGACTGGGATGTAAAAGCCCCCGTCGCCCGCGTCATGATCGCACTCATTCTGGCAGCATGCTCTATCGCTGGAACTATCTGGATGGGCCGCTGAACGTTATACGTTGATCGCCCCGAGCGACAGACATTGAAAAGCAAATTGCGTCGTGCAAAATGAAGACGAAACTTTCAATCGTTTGTAAACGCGTATCGGCTTAACACTCAAATGTGGTACAAAACCGCGACATAAAAAATATCGTGCTGGCTATTCAAATTCATTTTTTAATCGAACTGAATCTGGAAATCGCTACCAATGAACATCACAAAAAATGCGCGCTTGGGAGCTTCGCTCCTAGGGACAGCGTTTCTATTGAGCTTGTCGGCGTGTGGAGGAAGTGGCGAAGCGAGTGAGCCTCTCGCGCCACCAAGCGGTCAAACACCGCCAGCGACGCCGCCCCCGCCTCCACCCGCGCCGACGCTGAGCCTTAGCGCATCAGCCGAAGACGTGGATATTGATCAGGGGTTCGATCTGTCTTGGGCATCGACTGATGCAGACACTTGCCAGGCCACCGGCGGATGGACGGGAGAGAAACCTGCTTCGGGAACTGAACGGGTGACGCCAACTGAAACAGGGTCCGTCCGATTCGAGCTGTCCTGCTCCGGCGCTGGGGGAGAGGTTCAATCTGATGTCGAAGTGTTTGTTACCGATATCGCCGGCGCGATGACCCTGGACGAGTGGTATGGCACACCGACCCCGTCCTTCGTGCCGTCCCCGCCGCTGGCCTACCAGCAATTCGATAGCAGCCCGGGCGTCCGCTATCTTGGCGGTCCCGAGGGCTTAGACCATCAGCCGACAGATTCGCCCGGTGGCGGGCAATTCATCTTCAATCGCGTCTACCGAGCCAACAAACATGGGCTTGGCGCCCGCGAGCAGTTTGGCATATTTTCATCCTGGCTCTCATCATTCGGAACCAATTCGATTGAAGGCGGGCTTTGGGTGAATCCGGAGCCCGCGGGCGCAACTTATTACCCCTCTTTACACTTGGCAGCGATCGGCGACCCGTATCACATTTGCAATGATGTCGCGGTTGGGGGTGGTCTTTATGGCTATGTGATCGGCGACCGATGGCTGAACCTCACCCAAATCTCAAATCAAGTTCTCAACATCCCCGGGAGCAATATCGCGTTTGATATGAATCAAAACCCTCACGAGGATGAGAATGGTATCTGGGCTGGGTTTGGATGGACCTATTTGAACCTCGAGCACCCACAGGATTATAAATTTTGGATGAGTTTCGTTGAGACGGATTCTTATCAGGGGCCGGTCAATGGATACATCCCTGAACACTTCAATTGGGTTGATCCGGAGAAAATCTCCAATGGAGATTTCCAAGCTTTGCTCCAGCGCAATGGGGATCAATTTGGGACCTTTGCGACGAAAGGAGCTGACGCCAATTTTGGCACCGGGAATGAGTCTTACATCACGGGTGTTTTGAAGGTGAGTGAAGACGTCTTCTACGCGCCGATGCCAAATTTCCCAATGAAAAAGGAGCGAGAATTTCTCTTAGCGCATCCGCAAACCGTCTCTCAGACGGCCATGGAAGAGTATTCGCGGCTGTTGACCGGAGGCACCCTTGGTCGGTCGCTCTTACAGTCCCGAAATCTGGCCTTCAACTCGATTTATAAGTCCTCGCACCAAAGCATCAAAATCTACGAGCAGGTCGGCGATGAAGAGTATCGCTACTATGTCGACCCCCTCTACGAAGTCGGATACGACGGCCATTTGGGGTTCGTCGATTGGGATTTAACGAACAAAGACCAGTTCAACTTGCTTCAGGCGTCAAATGGCTACGCTTACATTCAGAAATCGCCCAACAAGTATGAGTCCGTACCGGGCGATACGGACAGTTACGCAACTCATCCCAATAGCTATCAAACAGAGATTATCGCAGCGCCTGACACCACAATCCGTGCGCCCAAGAAGACCTATCAATTCTTGAATTATAATGAGCGCGATACCTCTCACCCGGACTTTGCGAACTGGGATGTTACGGGCAAAACCCGGTATGAAACCGTTCTGCAAAGCGGGGCAACCGTGATCTATGTTTGGTTCAAATTCATTGAGCAGCCAGCGGTGCTCTCAGCGGCGCAGAACCACCCAGAAACCTATACAGAGACCTATTTGCGGACGCTCCAAAGCCACATTGAGAGCTTGCATGAACTGGTCAACACAACGTCTGAGCCAAACCCATCAGATCCCAAATTCATCAATTATCGCGGGGCGGAGTTGCCGGATGGTGAAGACTTTCACTTGGCCAAGATTGATCCTGCGCAGGTCATCACGCCGCCGGAAGGCTATGAAACCGGATATGTGCCTGTGGTTATCAGCGTTCATTATCCCGATGAGTACAGCGCCAATCCGAAAGAGCTTCAAGCCGCGCCAGATGAGGTTTGCTCAAACGCAAATTGGACCGACACGTTTTACCCAGACATCCAATAAACATCGCGCCCAACAAAAAGCGCACCGTAGAATTTGCTCTGCGGTGCGCTAAATTCTCTAAGACGATTTCTAGGTAGGTTTCCTGGCCTTGAATGCGGCCATTTGTTCAGGCGTGGCTTCGGTTTGATGGTTCGCTTTCCACTCGGAATACGGCATGCCATAAACCCGCGCACGAGCATCCTCTTTCGACATCTCTAGGCCTTCCGCCTCGGCCGCCTCGCGGTACCAATCACCGAGACAATTGCGACAGAAGTCCGCGAGGATCATGAGCTCGATGTTTTGAACGTCTTTACGGTTGTCGAGATGCGAGAGCAAACGACGGAAGGCAGCGGCATCGAGCTTATCCTGTTGGGTCTGAGACAGCTCGCTCATCTTACTCACCCACGACGCGGACATCAGCTTCGACCACCAGCGTCATCGGTTCGCCATCGGCTTCAAAGTTGAGCGTGATATCAACTGTTTCGCCGCCTGTAACACCTTCGCCGACATCGAACATCATCAAGTGATTGCCGCCGCGTTTCAGTTCGAGCGCTTCGCCGTCTGCGATCTCGAAATTTTCAACCTGGCGCATTTGCATACGGTCATCCACCATCGCCATTGTGTGGAGTTCAATGGTCCCGAAGCTAGGAGATGATGCACTGGTCAGGGTCACATCGCCGCCTTCAACACTGACCGTGACACCGCCCATTGTCATGTCGCGACCCCCAATAGGCTCCATTACAAAGGCGTCGCTATAAGACAAAACAGGGCTGGTCTCACTTGCCGGTGGTGTGGGAGCGTCTGCCGGAGAACACGCCGCAACCAGGCCAAAGGCAGCCGCACTTATAAGCCATTTAGACATCGCAAATTCCTTTTTTGATCCCGATGGATATAGGGCGGGATTAGACCTGCCAGAAGCCCACAACGCGTCGCACCTCTTCGATGATCGGTTCGGCTATCGCATCGGCCTTTTCTTGGCCTTTTGCGAGCGCCGCATCGATCTCTGCCGGATCGACGAGATATTCGCGCATCTTTTGCGTGATTGGCGAGAGTTTCTCCACAGCCAGATCAGCGAGCGCCGGTTTGAAAGTGCCGAAGCCTTTGCCGCCATACTCGGCGAGAACTTGCTCGTCGTTCATTCCGGCGAGGGCCGCATAGATCCCAACCAGATTTGCCACCTCGGGGCGAGGTGCCATGTCTTCCACGGTTTCGGGCATATCCCCGAGCGTGTCGGTCTTTGCCTTCTTGATCTTCTTCGCGATTGTGTCCGTATCATCGATCAGGTTGATCCGCGACGTTTCAGCCGGATCAGACTTGGACATCTTTTTGGTCCCGTCTTTCAGGCTCATGATCCGCGCGCCCGGGCCTTCAATCAGCCCCTCGGGCAGCGGGAAGAAGCCCGGGACATCATATTGCTGATTAAAGCGCGCCGCAACGTTACGGCTTAGCTCAAGATGTTGCTTTTGGTCCTCGCCCACCGGGACATGCGTCGCTTTATAGACGAGGATGTCAGCGGCTTGCAGCACAGGATAGTCGAACAAGCCAACGCTGGCGCGCTCTGCATCCTTGCCGGATTTATCTTTGAACTGGGTCATCTTTTCGAGCCAGCCCATGCGCGCAACACAGTTAAAGATCCAGGTCAGCTCGGTATGAGCGCGAACTGAGGATTGCACGAAAATAGTCGACGTATCGGGATTAAGGCCTGCGGCCATCATTGCCGCCGCGATTTGGCGCGTTTGGTCGGCCAACGCACCCTTCGGCTGGGGCATCGTGATCGCGTGTAAATCGACAACGCAATAAATGCCTTCCCATCCTGCATCTTGGAGGTCGGCGAACTTTTTCAAAGCGCCAAGGTAATTTCCAAGGTGTAGATTTCCGGTCGGCTGAATGCCGGAGAAAATCCGCTGCGGGCCAGAATAGGATACTTGCTCAGTCATGGCAGCGGGGTTTAGCGGATTTTGGCTGCGTGGCTAGTGGGGAATTATGTAGCCTTGCGGCGAAGCATCGCTTTCAGATCGCTTGGTCTGATCGCGCCAAAGACAAGCGCGGCGACCCCATAAACGGCTATGCCGATCATGATGAAAGTAAGAACTTCGGCGAATTTGCCATATGTGACCCAGGTTTGAAGCATATCCCGTTGGCTGAGCACGTAGAGTAGCGCGGCGCCCATCGCCAGGCTCGCGAGGGTCACGGATATCAATCGCGAGATTAGGCGGGCACCGGGACGATACCAGCCGCGGGCCTGAAGTCCGAAGAAGAGGAGCGCCGCATTAATCCAGGCGGCGACGCTTGTGGCGATCGCGAGGCCCGGGAAACCAGGCCACCCTTGCGACCGGAACCATAGGAAGAGACCCGCGCTGAGCACGGTGTTGAGCGCCACCGTAAACAAGACAAACCGCATCGGCGTTTTGGTGTCCTCGCGGGCGAAAAAGCCTGGGGCGAGGATTTTGATCAAGACAAAGGCCGGAACGCCCCACCCATAATGAATGAGCGCCAATCCTGCTTGCTGCGCATCAAACAGGAGAAATGCGCCGCGCGCATACAAGCCTTCGATCAAATAGGCGGGCGCCACCATGAGCGCGATCGCCGCTGGCAGCGTGAGCGCCATGGCAAGCCCGATCCCGTCATCCATTAGAGTATTGGCGGACTTGCTGTCATCGGAGCGCGCGGCTCGGGCAAGGCGCGGTAAGATCGCGACGCCAACTGCTACGCCGACAATGCCGAGTGGCAATTGGTACAATCGATCTGCGTAGAATAGCCAGGATTTGGCGCCTGGCTCAAAGCTGGCGAGGGCTTGGCTCACCAGGATGTTGATCTGCGTCCCGCTGGCAGCAATCGTGCCTGGAATAGCAAGCGCGATGACTTTTTTCACGGCGGGCGTCAGTTTCGGCCAGCCGAGTGAGAGCGAGACTTTTTGGCGACTAACGCCCCACCAGAGCAATGCCGCTTGCGCGACCCCCGCAACCGACACTGCAATTGAGGCTAGGAAAGCGGTATGGCGCTGATCATCACCGAGAAGCGCTGCTGTGATCAGACAGATATTGAGTAGCGTTGGCGCTCCTGCCGAGAGTACAAACCGTCCCGCTGAGTTCAAAACGCCTGACAGCAATGCCGCGAGGGTCATGCAGGCGAGATAGGGCATGGTGATCTGGGTCAGTAGGATGGCGAGTTGGAAGCTCTCGCTGCTTTCTTCATAGCCGCCGTGAATGACTTTCATGATCCAAGGCATCGCAAATTGTGCGATGATCACGAGGGCGGCTGTGGCGGCAAACAGGCCGCGCATGGTTTGTTTCGCGACTTCTTGCGCGGCTTCCGGACCTTCCGCCTCCAGTGTGCGGGCATAGGCAGGCACAAAAGCTTGCGCGAAGGCGCCTTCCGCAAAGATGCGCCGGAACAGGTTGGGGAACATAAGCGCAGTGACAAACGCGTCCCCAATCGGGCCCGCGCCGACTTTGGCTGCGATTAGTATATCCCGCAAAAAGCCTAAGATCCGGCTGCCTAGAGTCAGCGAAGATTGAGTGAGCGTATTGCGCAAAAGGCTCATGCAGACTTGCCTGTCCTAGAAACTATCAGCGGCGCTGGCACGCTTCAGTTTGCGGGCTGGCGTGCTCGGGCCATCAGGTTCCTCACGGCCAAGCGCGGCGAGGAGTTGGTCACGCAATGACGATTTCATGGCTTCGTCAAACCCATTCGGTAATTTGACATAAAAGGCGTCAAACACGCGCTCGCCGTAAGATCCGACATGCGCGGAGACGATTGAGATACCGGCCTCCGCCAAGACTTGACTGACATCGCTCAGAAGGCCCGGCCGGTCGCGCCCAGAGACGTCGATGACAGTGTGCGCCTGTGAGGCATCCTCTGAGATGGTCACCCGCGGCTGTACAATGAACGCCGCTTTACGCTGGTTCTGGCGCAAGCTTGGCTCAGGCAGCTTTGTGTCCAGATCTATGGCAGCAAGAATACTCTTTTCCATTCGGTCCAATCGGCTGCGATCGCCTTTCGCGAATGGATTGCCATCGCCGTCTTCAAGCACGAAAACATCGATGATACGCCCGGATGGGCCGGTGAAGACCTGCGCGGCGACGGTGTGTGCGCCAAGGCCGCCAATAGCTTGGGTGAGGCGTGCGAACAGGCCAACACGGTCGGGCGCTGAGACAAACAGGCTTGTGCGATCATCTTTTCCGGATGCGGCGCTGACAATAATCTCTTCATTCGAAGACAGTTTTCTGGCGTGCTCGACCAGGGCTTCGGCTTCGAAGCCGGTCCAATAGGCCTCGTCCATTTCGAGCATGACAGATGGCAAAGTGCCGATTTGATCGATGACCAGTTCCCGAGTTGCTTCGGCGCGTGCCTGCAGCTCAGCTGTGACTGTCGTTTCGTCGGTTCGTCCCCCGCGCAGAGCAGCCTCCGTATTGTGGTAGAGATCGCCGAGCAATTGGCCTTTCCAGGTGTTCCAGACATTCGGCCCAACCGCACGAATGTCCGCGACCGTGAGAATGTAGAGCAAGCGCAAATGCTCAAGATCCATGACCTTTTCAGCAAAGGTAACGATGGTTCTCGGGTCCGCGATATCCCGCTTCTGGGCGGTCTCGCTCATTTCAAGATGATTGCCGACAAGCCAGGCGACCAACTCGGTTTCCGCTTCTTCCAAACCGAGGCGTCGACAGGCGCGGCGGGCGGTTTTCATGCCCTCAATCTGCTGATCGCCGAGGCCCTTGCCTGTATCATGCAGAAGCATGGCAAGATAAAGCGCGCGGCGGTTTTCGATCTTGCTATAGAGCTGTTTGGCCAAGGCGAAGCCATCTTCGCCTTTGTCCATGTTCGAGATGTACTCCATCGCGCGGATCGTATGCTCGTCCACGGTGTAGTGATGGTACATATTGAACTGTGTTTGCGCGACGATCCCGCCAAACTCGGGTAGAAAACGCCCCAAGACGCCCGCCTCGTTGAGGCGGTTCAGGGCCAGCCCGAGGTTCTTGCTTTCCAGCAGAAGTTCGAGAAAAACGCGGATCATCTCCGGGTCAGTCCGGTTCTTGGCGTTGATGATTTTTGTGTTCCGTGTCGCGAAGGTCAGTGCATCGGGATGGACGTCGAGATCGTTCTGATCGGCAATCTGGAACAGTTCAAGCAGCGCTTTTGGATCCTCATGAACGACATCCGTATCGGCAAAATTGACGCGATTACCGACCAGTTCGAACCGGGGATCGGCCAGCGCTTTTGATTGGCTGCCACGTGATAGAAATCGCCGCCAGCCTTCGGGTTTCGCCTTTTGTTGGGCTTCCAGTTTAGCCGCCAGGATCCGGGTCAATCCGCCAACATCTTTTGCGGCAAGGAAGTAGCGTTTCATGAACCGCTCAACGCCAAGCTGTTCACCGCGGTCCTGATAGCCCATACGGGCAGCAATCTCTGGTTGGAGGTCGAAACTCAAACGTTCTTCGGGGCGCCCGGTGATATAGTGCAGGTGGCAGCGTACGGTCCAAAGGAACTTAGCGGCGCGCATAAATAGGTAGTATTCGTGCTGCGTGAAGATCTTGGTTTTCATGACATCTTCGAGCGACTCCGTATCGTCTGGATGCATGTGTTTCACGATCCAATACAGGGTTTGGAGGTCTCGAAGACCGCCTTTGCTTTCCTTCACATTTGGTTCGACGAGATAGCGTGCATTGCCCTGACGGGCATGCCGATTGTCGCGCTCTTCAAGCTTGTCGGCAATGAATTGAGCGTCCTGTCCGACCACGGCTTGGCGGTTGAACAAGTCGCGGGTCTCGTTCGCCAATGCCTCGTCACCGAATAGGAAGCGCGCATCGAGCAGGCTGGTTTTGATCGTGACGTCTTCTTTGGCGAGGCGCACACATTCTTGCGGTGTGCGGAAGGCGTGACCGACTTTCAGCCCCATATCCCACAGCGCGTAGAGCATGTATTCGATCACGCTCTCAGCATGCGGGCTCGCTTTGTAGGCGCGGATAAAGAGTAGATCGATGTCTGAGGACGGGGCGAGGACTGAGCGACCATAACCGCCTGTGGCGAACACCGCCAGACGCTCGCCCTCGGTAGGGTTCCGAGCGCGAAAGACGTGTGTGGTCACAAAATCGAACAGGGCATGTAGCACTTCGTCTTGAACAGCAGAGAGTAAACGCGCAGTGTCTAGTCCGTCGGCACCCTGTTGTAGACGTTCTTGCGCGATGAGCCGCCCGCGAAACATGGCCCCATGCAGAATATCCAGCGCTTCTTTGCGGGCCGCTTTGTCATCGCCTTCGTGGCTGAAGGCAGCCGCCGTCAGTTTGACCCGTAGCGCCCTGCCATCAATGATTGAACTGAGGCGCCACTTGCCGGGCGCACGCCGCGTCGGTGTTCGTTTTTCAACGAGTTCAACATCTTGAGCCATGTCTTCTCGTTTAGCGCGGTTTGGCGCGCTCTGGCTAGTTCTCGCGTGGGTTTAGTCAGCGGAGCGCCGCAAAGAAATGAGGGCTTGATCAAGCACGCCCTGATTTGAGGCGCAGACCAGTTGTCCACCGGGTTTCGCGGGGTTGCCGCGCCAGTCGCAGGCTAGGCCACCGGCGCCGCGCACAACCGGGATGAGCGCGGCAGCATCATAAGGGGCCAAGCCGGCTTCAGCGACCAGATCAATGGTGCCAGCGGCCAAGCGGGCATAAGCGTAGGCGTCTAAGCCGTAGCGCGTAATCCGCGCCGTATGACGCAAATGCGTCCAAGCGCCTTGCTCAGGCGGTGTCATGATGAAGGGGTCCGTTGTCGCGATCACGGCTTGTCGCAAGTCATCACAGTCTGAAACGTGGATCTGTGTGTCACTGTTTGCGCGTCTCAGAAACGATCCTTCAGAGGACCCAAAATATCGCTCGTCCAGGACGGGTTGATCGATCATCCCGACAATCGCGTCGCCGTTACAATCGACGAGGCCGATTAATGTCGTCCAAACGGGCAGGCCGGCGACAAAGGCGCGGGTTCCATCAATTGGATCGAGCACCCATGTCCAACCCGTCGAGCCGTCTTGTTTGCCGAACTCCTCACCATGGATCGCATCATCTGGGCGCAGCTTCGCCAGAACCTTGCGCATCGCTTCTTCAGCGGCGCGGTCAGCCACTGTGACAGGGTCAAACTCAGCCCCGTCTTTTTTGTTTTCGATTGTAACTAGCGCACGAAAATGCGGAGCAATCGCGGCGCGCGCGGCATCTGCGAGCGCGTGTGAGACTGAGATTGCATCAAAATTGGGTGTGTCCGTCATAGCACGCGGTTAACCGCGTGCGGAATGATCGGTCAAGCAGCGCCGCTGTCCGACGCTTCAGTTTCCAGAGCCTTGGCAAGTTCAAGCAAGCGCCGACGTGGGCGCTCGCCCAATCGATAATATGCCCGGACCAACTCCAGTGTTTCTTTCTGGCTAAGAATGTCGGCATCCAGGCGTTCAGCGTCATTTGCCGCCGTTCCTTGCAATGCATCTCCTTCAAGGCCATCGAAAAAGTACTGCACAGAGACGTTTAGCGCGCGCGATAGATCGTAAAGCCGCGACGCTGTCACACGGTTGGCACCGCACTCATACTTCTGAATCTGTTGGAAACGTACTCCAACCATGCTGGCGAGGTCCTGCTGGGTCATGCCTAACAGGCGGCGGCGTCGACGCAGACGCTTGCCAACATTAAGATCCGTATTGTCCGTCATACCGTTCTCCAGGATGATCGGTGCCCCAACAAGAGTCCCGAAATGGATAGTGGATCTCTCATCAGCAAGTTGCGTGCCGGACCGAGAAATTCATCTCTGAATCAGCACATTGCGTGAATTCAGTAGAGGTTTGACGCTTACGTATACGTCAATGCAATGGAGTTATGCGGCAGTGCGGCAAAGTTAGGGTTGTTTTTTGTGCGCCGCACAATACATTGGCTTCAGCACTTTGGTGCTAACGCCTTCTGGCGTTTCCTCCCTTACCTGATAAAGCCGCGCTCTTTAGCGCGGCTCTTTTTTTATCACGAGTTTTCGCCAATCGCCAATTCGATAATCTCATTTATTAGATTACGAATTTGTCGTTCTAACGTCTCGAAGCCTCGAGATTTCAGAACATCGATCTCATTCATATAGAGCGCACGGTTGAGCTCAATCTGTAAAACGTGAACCCCGCGGCGCGGTCGCCCATACCGTCTTGTTGTATAGCCGCCCGCATAAGGCGCATTGCGCGTCACGCTGAGGCCTTCGCGCCGGAAATAGCGTTCAACCTTGGAGGTTAACCGGGCCGAACAGCTAGACCCAAACCGGTCGCCTAGAACAATATCCGGCAAATTCGACCGGCCGGGTTGCCGTGAAGGCATCGAGTGACAGTCTACAATAAAGACGTCCGCCCAATCCTGCTTCAGTGTTTCGATCTCTGCTTGTAAGGCGCCATGATAACGGTCATGAACCGTTTCCAATCTAAATTGGCCATCGGCTCGCGTGATTTGTTGCGCGTAAATATCTCGGCCGCTAGCACCGACCCGCGGCAAACAACCTAGGCCGGCTTTCACACGCGCGCTGGGCATTCCTGCGACCCGAGGCAGGCCATCGACAAACATGCTTGAGTCGAGTTCCCGTGCATCTCGGTTTAAGTCGACGAATGCGCGAGCAAAATTTGCACTCAGCAAAACCGTGCCCTGATCAGGCGCAGACGCATAGAGCTCATCAACATAAGCATCCTCGGTGCGCTGCAGATCGCTTAAGGGTACCGTCAAAAGGTCGGTCATCTGCTGCGGGTAAATCGTTCCACTATGCGGGGAGGCAAATATAACGGGCGCGCGAGCGGTTCTGCCACGCTTAATCGTGAACGCTTCGGGCCGCGCGCTTTGCAGATTTTGTGTTGTGTCGACAGCCGTTTGCATTGTTCTCAAGGTCGATGTTCTGCGCCTGAGGTCAAGATAAAAAATCTACGACCTAGGCAGATGCCTGTTCGAAAGGCTGCTACGCATACTTTTTATTTGTCTTTTAGCGCCATATTCACTGAGGGTTTACGGTCTGTCGACCAATATGCCATTGATCACTTAGGGACGGTTACGAATGAGCAAAATCCTGCTGGCCGAAGACGATGACGCGATGCGCACCTTCTTGAGCGCGTCTCTGCGCCGTGCTGGGCATGATGTGCAAGATTATGAGGATGGCGAAGGGGCTCTTGAGGCGCTGGAACGTGAAGTCTTCGATTTGCTACTAACCGATATTGTGATGCCCGGCATCGATGGGATCGAGCTTGCCCGCCGCGGCGCTGAGTTGGATCCAGCGATGAAAATTGTCTTCATCACTGGATTTGCGGCAGTTGCCTTGTCAGGGAGTTCCCCAACACCAGCTGGCGCAAAAGTCCTTTCCAAGCCATTCCATTTGCGAGAGTTGGTTGAGGAAGTCGAGCGGGTGATGGCCGCCTGATATTGGTTGCAGTTCAGGCTTGACTTGGCGCGCCCAAAAGGGGATGACGCCTGCTTCCAAACGGATGGTCGATTAGCTCAGTGGTAGAGCACTGCATTGACATTGCAGGGGTCACTAGTTCGAACCTAGTATCGACCACCATATTTTCTATACAAAACAGTGGTTTGCGTTGCCTTCAGTTTTGGCGAATGTTTGTTCGCTTGCTGTGTTACCACCGTGTTACCACCGATTTTTTCTTGTGGATGAATAGGTGCCGATTGGATTTTTCACTCATTGGGTATGCAGTTCGCCGCTTGAGATCGGAATTCTACAATAACGGACCCTCTTTAGAGCGGACGCCTTGAGAATTTCCCACGAAATAAGCGGCGTCTTGAGCCTCTCTGAAAAGGCTGAATGCACAGTGAATTGGCTCGCTAGTCGCATAAGCATGGATTTGGGAGTAATCCATGCCATCATTCAAACCACAAAAAGCGAAACAACCATCAGCATGCGACGCGAACATGATTGGCGGAGCGCCGAGAGGGCAAAAGCGTCCTTTTAGACCGCGAGAAGTCTGGGCGATTCGAGCTCGGCTTGAAATGCTTGGCCAAGTCCGAAACCTTGCCCTGCTCAACCTGGCGATTGATAGCAAACTTCGCGGATGCGACCTCGTTAGCCTGAAAGTATCGGACGTATTTTCTGCAGGATCGGTCCGGGAGCGCGCGATGGTGATTCAACGCAAAACGTCACGACCGGTCCAATTCGAAATCACAAAACTCACCGCTACTTCCGTCATGGCGCACGTCCAGGCCGCCGGTTTGAGTAAGGATGATAATCTGTTCCCCAGTCGAAACAGCAAAAGCGAACATCTCTCGACGCGCCAGTATCATCGCATTGTGGATTCTTGGGTTCGCCAAATCGGATTGAAGGTTTCAGACTACGGAACGCATTCACTGCGGCGTACCAAAGTTGCTCAACTGTATCGAAACACTGGAAAATTACGGGCGGTTCAATTGCTTCTTGGACACGCTAAAATCGAAAGCACCATCCGTTACCTCGGCATAGAGCTGGAAGACGCGCTTCAAATTTCCGAAGCACTGGAGCTTTGATGAGGGGCCGACTTGGGGCGATTTTAAGACTCTAAGCCTTTGAACTGTTTTCACACTTGTTTCGCGA
>ERZ1740072.42-NODE-42-length-76228-cov-15.465139_pt1 | contig 76228 bp, 72 predicted proteins | sample MGYA00581733_ERZ1740072 | MGnify/ENA primary metagenome ERZ1740072 (study PRJEB43018, sample SAMN04849741) | marine metagenome | isolation source: floating plastic debris | place: Pacific Ocean | collected 2008-08-30 | study: EMG produced TPA metagenomics assembly...
ACGTTTTGCTCGAAGAAGCTTTTCATCATGTCGTACATGACGGATTTTTCTAAACTCATTACGGAACTTTCTAGCTGTGACTACAGGTTCAGCTGCCTGGATAAACGAAAAGAAACAAGCATTATTTATTCGCCGTCTCGAACGTAGGTAGCAATTCGCTTAGTGTAGATCTAACCGTGTGGGTCAAGTGAGAAAAATAGTTCGGCCACCCGCTGCAATAGGGGGGTTCTATATTCCAAGGAATGAACGATGTCATGCTCTTCGCCCTGAGCGAGGAAATCAAATTATGGCTAGAAATCAAACCGAGCAGGCGGCAAAGGAGCTTTTAGCATCTATTCAGAACTATTGGGAGAAGAGGGGCTTCCTTGTCGAAGGAGAGATCGTTCCTGTTGGTTATAACGACCGTCTGAGAGCGACTGTATTTGAACTCAGAACAGATATGGTGGGCGGGAGACCAACTACAGTGATCAAGCAACACAGATAATCAATTTTATTTGTTCCTCACCGCGCTATCGAGTTATTCGCCGTTTTGTTTTAAACTGTCCACACACAGTTCTTTCGAAAAGTATTCGCGGGGGGATTTCTATGAGGAAATCACTAGTTTGGTTTGCATCTATGGCTCTGCTAACAGGGTGTAATTCGGCCGATAAGATTGAAGAATCAGCGAACCGCCTGTCAAAGGCGATTGAACAGTCGTCAGACACTTTGGCGTTATCCGTTCCTGGGGAAGAATATAGACGTATGATCGCAATCGCTCGAACAGGAGATGAAGCCCAAAGAGGGCAGCTCTTGGCCCAATGGGAGCAGCTGCTAGGCTTCGACGTTAGCGCCAGATTCGACATTGAAATCAGAGTCTCTTTCGAAGAAGCGTTAGAGTTTCCATTCGAGCTGAAAACGCGGCTTATGAAAATACCAAGTCAGTCTCTAGCCGAGGCTTCCTGTGAAGCGAATACAAAGTCATATTTCGATGTATTTCAAAATTCAGGCTCTAGGTACGCGACGAAAGATGAACTGCAGACTCAATTGACCCAGGAAATTGAGTCAGTTTTCAATGGTTTATCCGCATCAGGCTTGCAGTACGTAGACCGCGTCCAAAGAAGAAGCGCTTTTGATTGGCCTTCGTCCAAGTTGCACAGAGACTCATATGGGCAAATCATCACAACACAAACAGGCTTTAAGGGGACAATTAACGAGAGCCCCGAAGTCGCGGTACGTCGATCGCAAGCGGCCGATATGCTTGCTGACGCAATCACTAGGACAATTGAAGGATACGAGATTGATTATGGGTCTTCCGTCGTTTCAGTGCCTTATTCGCCCTTTAAAGACCCTCAACATTTATTGGTCGCTATCCCAATGGATGTTCTCGATGAACACGATACATTTGAAATAAGCATACAGGTTCGACCTTCAGGGGAAGGTGGTGCACCTTTACCTGGAGCGCCCAGACAAACAGTCGTTCCGGAAGATTTTGCAAAAATAGCCGTCAGGAACAAATTTAAATGCGGCGTTCTCGAGCGCGAAGTTACTTGGCTGGCGATCGATATCAGAAACAACGCATACCTTAGCGCTTCAACGATCAGTGCGCTTGAGGCCGCAGACGAAGCCCTCGAAGCCTACAACGATTTTATTGAAGAAAACAATATTCCACCACGCACAAGAAGGGGGGGGGCGCCCCGGTTAACCCCCTACGTTACCGCTATTTTCGATACCGTAGTCGCATGGGTACTTAAGGAATCGGTATCCCCAAGAGTGTGGGCGCCATAAAAATCAAGCGCTCGACCATTTCCTCTTTTTCGGATGTGTCCGCTTGGATGTCCGTTGGGTACATGTAATTGATCCGATATAAACTCCACGCATTCGAAACGATGCGAGCCGTTGTAAGAGACGTTCGTTCTAAAGCATCGTTGAAGACGGCAGATCTAAACACGTTTAGCCCATTGTCGTCATATTCAAACACTATGAACTCGATTGTGACGCGCCCCATCAGAGTAGAGTTGCGAAACAAAAAGAACGGATAGTGGCTTTCAGAGCTACAATTGGTCACCGTGACGGGATCAGTGATGCTTATCGGTTTTGGATTGCGTAAATATCCGACGCCGGCAGGAACTGCCATATCACTTGAAGCAAGCTTCCGGTTTATAGCTTGAACGGCTTGATTTAGCTTTTCGTCGTCTGTCTCAAGCACCACATCGAACCGACATCCCAAAAAAGCTATCTTCGGTTCGCCAGTTTCGTCTTCCCCCAGTGCCCCATTGCTGGGTATCACCCTCTTGTCCGATATGACTGCTCCAAACGAATTCGCAAACGTATTCCCAGTGTTGAATATCTCTATTTCCGTAGCGACCATTGGGTCAGCGGCAACGGAGAGGGGGAGGCCAAATACCGCACACCCCGAAAAAACTGTTCGAAGAAGCTTCACCCCATCATCTCCTAAAACTGGTTTGATTCATACGTGGCTTCAGAAAAGATAGCCATGACTTTGATGACAATTTTCAACGGGCGTGAAAACCACCAACCGCGTGCTACAGTTCATTTAAGTTGAGATTGTAACGTAAATTTGTACGAGCAATTTCCTGCTAAAGCACCGCTTTTGATCGCCGTCGCGGTACGATTGGCGCCCTGGTGCGTGATACCAGGCCGTGATGGAACACTTGAATCTCCGCGTATATGGCGAACTTGTTGGAATGCCCGACAAGGCCACCTGCCTTCCTCTGTAACTAGGGAAGGGTGGAGTCGTTTGAGTTTTAATTTTCTACGCAAGCGGCAGCGACCGATTCTCGTGCCTGATTTGCGGCGTCGCGGTATTGGTTAGCCTCAGAGGCAAACTCCGTACCGCAACGGCTGTATCCATTGGCCAATGATCGGTTCATCTCAAAGCTTGCTTTCGCCGTTGCGCACATACCATTTGGTTTTTGGTTGGGAAGAGAGTTCATGACCTCGGTCAATATAGCGTTGCAATCGGTCGAAGATTGATAACTGGACTCCGCACGTCTCTTTTGCGCTATGTAAACCGCACTCTCAGGTATTTCCGAACCGAAGTGATCTTCCATCATCTTTTTTTGAAATGACGGTCCCGCATATCCAGTGCCTTCGAGTTCTCGATCGATAACCGCACCAGCAAATCCTTTTAAGAACCCAGTTAGCATACCTGGCTCCTTTTCCTCTGAAGCTCGGCGCCGTTGAGTTGCTTCTTCGGCCCTTCTTTGCAATTCTTCCGACTGTCGTCTTTCCTGTGCTTGGGCTAACTGCAAACGTCGAAATTTATCTGCTTCTCGAAGCTCTCTGTCGATTTGTTGCTGACTGTATTCTTGATCCGCATCGTAGAACGCAGCGAGATAATCGTCATCTAAATCCGCGGCTGGTATCTCCGGCTCACCACCTAAGTCGGTGAAGTCTATTTCCTCAGTACGTGAGGTGCCACCCAGAATGGCTCGTTCGTCATACCCTGAATAATCCCCAATATCACCCAAATCCAGAAATGACCGCCTTGCTTCTTCTTCGAGAGACGTTTGATCGAAGCTGTTTATCTGCAACAGTTTCTCTGCGTGATTGTCATCAGCATTAGCGTCGTCAGGTGGACCCGTGTGTTGATCTTGTGTGTACTTGTATCGTTCATCCAGCCTCCTAAAGCACTTACTGTATGGTTCCTCCAACCGGTCCATTGGCGGTGAATCTGCGTCTGTTTGAGAGGCCCGTAACGAATTGCAGTGAGCGTAAGCCAGCCCATCAAAGGCGTGGAGTGCCTCTGCATCGACTCCTAGCTCTTCTTTTACGGACTTGAACCCGACCAATTCTCCATACGAAAACTGCGCATTCGCAATCGGCGTTAATGACAAAGCGAAAAACACAGCAGATAGCGTTGGCCTCTCTAGTCTTAATGGCATCAGAAGTCCCTTTTTGGATGAAGACACTTTAGGCGAAATGACCCTTTTGCAAACCCCGTCAGCTCGAACCCACCGGACGAAGATCACCGGTTCAGGTTAGGCGCCAAATTGCAAAACCAAAATCCACGGCGTACACAGACCGGCGGGACAACGTCAGGAAGCGAGGCAAGAAGTTGAACACTAAGGTTTTCATCTTGATTTTAATGGCTTTGATGTGGGGCTATCCTGCTTCTCTCGCGCAATCTCAATCGCAACCCCAGCCAGCCGGGAGCGAAACGCAATTTTTCGTTGTGGTCGGTTCGTTCGCAGACATCGGCAACGCTCAACAACTCAGTTCTAGTTTCGGCGCCATGTCGTATGCCACATCGGTCGAAGTAAAAAGGGTCAACCGTGGCGACTATTTTCGGGTTTTGGTCGGTCCATTTCCAGATCAACTTACAGCCGAACGGGCGAGGTATGATATCGAGCTGGCAGGCATTGCGTCGGGTTATATAGAACAAAAAGAAAGCCGTGCAGCCGGAGCATCGGCGGCGTCGGGCTCAAATGTGCCTGAAAACCAGAGAACCTTTTCAGTACAGTCTGTGTGCGAGAATCGTCCTAACCAGTCGCTTCCTGCAGAAGCGCAAATGAGGGTGCTCAACGCTCGGGCGCGCAATGCCGTTCTCGAGAAAGACTACGCGAAAGTGTTGGATATATTTGAACTTATGGATTGTGTGCGTCATCCGCGCGCCCTCAAACTTTTTCTTACGGAAGCGCAGTTGGCGAAAGAAGCTGGAGACCACTTGCGGGCAATCGGCGCCGTAGAGAACTATTTGCAAAGGGCCGACGGCCAAGACCCAGACTACGATGCAGCGATCGCCATGTTTGTTGAGCTGGACGAACTGGTCCCAGCTGATGCTAGGGACGGAGATCTTGAACGCATAGCGCCTGAAGAGTCTATTCCTTCTGAACGTGGAAAAGCGAAGGTCTCCACAGGGGGTATGAACGGTAAGCCAACTGCCAATGGAGAAATAATTGATGAAACGGCAATGACCGCCGCACATCCAAGCTTACCGCTGCCTAGTTTAGTCCAAGTGATCAACGAAGATAATGGTCGAGAAATTGTGGTTCGTGTGAATGATCGTGGTCCGTTCGACGGCAAGCATATATTGGAGTTGTCTCCTCATGCTAGTTCAGTTTTGGGAATGAAAGATGGGCAACCGGCCAACGTGGTTGTCAATTACCTTGGCCCCCCTCCAATGGAGTCGAATTAGTCTCGCCACGATCATTAGCCTAGCAGCGTTTCAGTATCGCTAGTTTCGTTGGCGTAAGTCACGGTTCATCGTCTCAAAGGTGATGTGGTAAGGCGCAAAACAGCGTCACGCATGAGGGCGATGACTCGAGCTTCGATGCGGTCTAATAAATACTAAGCTCTATGCTGCGGCCCCAGAAACGACACACCCCAAATAGTTACGGAACAAACATTGGGTAGTGTCTCAGGTTGAAGTGTTAGCGTTTTGCATGATGATCTAAACTCCTATATACTCAGCAGTAAGTAAACGGAGTTTACATGCCAAAATTTACAGTCACGCTGAGCGCGGGCAACGCGGAACCCATCATTACAGAACCAGTCAAAGCAAACGATAAACATGAAGCGATGCACATCGTGTTTGATCTGCTAAAGTTGGACCCTCGCGTCGTGGACGCAAAGGTGTGGGAAGTGACTATCGAGGATTTGACTGATGCCTAAGGGGTTTAAAAGCGATGTCATCGGCGCCGCAAGGTATACTAGGCACGCGCTTTAAAGCTAACGCCTGAGCAAAGCTAGGAATTAGCTAATAAAGCTGTTGGGAGTCGCTGCAACAAGTAGCCCTAATCGCGAGCGAACCCTGTTTGCCGAAACATTTTGTAATTTTACGTTGATTCTGTCCGCAAATTTCTGAGGATTCAGCCATCCTCAACCCACCCTGAACCGCCAAAATTGCTAAGGTCAATTTAGAGCATTTTTAAGGCGGAAGGATACGAGCTGATATCCGGTTTCAGGAGTATGGGAGCCGCTCTAATAGCATCTCCGCAACAGATGCGGGGGCTAAGAGTCCTTCGGGCAAGAATACAAAGTGAGCATTGCGCTAAACGCACCATAAGACATATTACCGAATTCCGAGACATACCCCCTCATTTTCTCAGAAGGGGTGACCAATTCTCACGCGGTTGAACAAAATCCGGGTAGTTTGATGAGAATTCTCATCGAGGGAGAAAACCGCCAAATACGCCGGACGTCACACACACGCTTCTTCGATAATCTACGTTATGGGAATTCATCCGCATACTGATTTTTTTGACGGAACCATTCGCATAAAGCGAAAAATTTTATGGTCAACATTCGCTTGGCTTTAGTGACTACCTGGCAATCTGATTCAATGTCCACCGATCGTCTTAAGCCAAAAACCAATCCCGCTGATATAAAGCATTCGCCGGTTATTACGGAGTATGACCGAGCGAATTTCGCTACTTATCTAATTGTCCATGATGCACGCAAAGACGGACTGACAGACGCCCAGATCGTGCAAATGCTATGGTGTTCACCTGGAATCCTGGATCCCGCCTGGATCGTAGAAGAGCACTTGAGGCGCGCCCAGTGGTTCATGACAACCGGATATCTGCACCTAATGGCCGAGTCCCCCGAAACGCGGGAGGAGTCCTTGGATGCTCTAACCGCTTCTGGCGCCATGGGCGACGCTGAACGTCGGTTCTTAGACACACCAGCCGGCGAAAAGTTTTGGCCCAAAGCAAAGCACTGAATGTATCGGCCGATATAAGCTGGGGACAGTGAGCTGATCGGCACTAATGGTCTTTCGATTGACAATACAAGAACCAGAGAACCATTTCTCCGTTACTTCTCAGCAGAGGTGCGGCGATTTCGTTCTAGTAACATCGCCCTCACGCTATCCTGATCTTTTGTAACTAGATTATGGCATGTAATACGCATACTTGCCCTTCTATGGTGGACATTGTCTCAAAATCTGACCTGCTTGATATGACGACGACTGTGGTATCGTCATTTGTAAGCAACAACCCGATCAACTCAAATGATCTGCCCGAGCTCATGCGTTCAGTACATTCAAAGTTGACCGAGCTTGGCGATAGCGGCCAGGTACAGGAACGCCCAGAACCAGCCGTTCCAATCAAAAAATCTGTGACGCGGAATTACATCATTTGCCTCGAAGATGGCGCAAAGCTAAAAATGCTAAAACGGTATCTTCGGACACGGTACAATTTGACCCCAGAAGAGTATCGTGAGCGGTGGGGCCTTCCGGGCGATTACCCAATGGTAGCACCAGAATATGCGGAGCGCCGATCTCAGTTCGCCAAAAACATTGGCCTCGGTAAAACACGCGCCTAGAGCAATTCGGGTTGTAATGTCAGCACGCCGTGTCTACCCCCGACGCCGGGGACAATTGAGCTGGGATAGCGTTTTGGAGAAACCGAACGGGCGGCGCAAAATGACCTGCGAGCAGCTTCGAGAGCATTATCTTGAGGTATTGAATGAACCTATTCCACCCCGCCTGAAAGCGCTTATCGAGGAGTTTCGAAAGCTTGAGGGCAGGAAGCCGCGAAACCAGTAAGCTAATTCCGAAAACGTAGGATCTTACGAGAGTCTAGAGATCGTTGATCTGTGTACATTGAAATCCGCAGCAATCGCATCCTGACTTTCCCCTGCTGCTAAACGCTCCAACGCGCGGGATTTTTGATGCTCCGTGAGCTTTGGCCTTCGACCAAACTTGGCTCCATTCGCTTTGGCTATTTCCCGACCTTCATTTGCACGCCGCAAAATGCGTTCTCGTTCATCCTCTGCCATCGCAGACAGGAGAGCTAAAATCCCCTTCCCCATCGGAGTTGTTAAATCGAGCCATGGTTTGTCCAAAACCTTCACCAGCGCTTCTCGTTCGGCGACGCGAGAAATGATTGCAATACCGTCCATCATGGATCGAGTGGCGCGGTCCCATTCAGCAATGACCAGAACATCACCAATGCCGAGCGCATCAATGGCTTTTTCAAGTTCGGGTCTTCCTCTAACCGACCTACCAGAAGCTTTCTCTCGATAAGTCTTATCGACTTTCTCAGCCCGCAAATTTGAAATCTGGCGTTCGATTGATTGCCCGGTTGTCGAAACTCTCGCATATCCGATTTTCATACTGAAAAGCCTATCAGAACCCACTCATTTTTGCATCTGAATTATGCACCCTTTAGAATGCCCGTAAATACTGAGTTGTTCATATTCGTGCAAATATCATGATATATGCACACATGTATTCCCAACAAAATTCAATCCTGGAACAAAAAATTGGTCCAACCCCGGAGAAGAGTTGGACCAACGACATTTTTCAAGAAACGCAGAAACCTACACCAAGAACCGACCGATGACGGGCTGGTCCAACGGAGGCTCCCTATTGGACCAACCACATTTTGCAAAAAAGTCGGCCGACAGCTTACTCGTCATCCGCGCCTTTTTCCCCGCGCGACCGTTCCTCGTTATCTTTAAGTTGCGCCAGGAGACGTTTGAGGTTCTCCGGAATCGGTTCCCCGAGAATTTTCTGATACTCTTCTCGAAGTCGTCGATCTATCGAAGTTCGATTTTTATCTGGTTGATCTTCGGTCATGCCATGATCCATTCAGGTATTTTGCCGCTGATCGCATGTCTGCGCTTTTGGAGGATAGTCCCCCCCTCAGTGAACCGTTTCAGATTGTTGCGAGAAGAATGCGCGAAACATTGAGCCAGATCCGGAGGCCTCCTCAAAACAAGGCAGCTCAACCCAATCGATTTTATAGAAACCGGAAGCCCCCAGCCCTCGGCCAAGGACGACCCCAGATTGGTCCTTAACCGAGACGGAGAATTGAATATCTGGATACAGATCGGCGAGCGCTTCCATGACTTGAACTGGGTGTCGCATCTCGGTGTGAAAGTAGCCTACAATCTCTTTCAATCCGTCGCGATCGCACAAGCTAAGGTCAGCATTAGTAGAGTTGGATCCCACACCCCAGTTTTCCAAACAAAAACTCTCTGCATCTTTGAAACCAGTTTTCGCCTTGCGCTGGATCCGTTGAACCGCGAGCCGTGCGAGCCTGGCGCATGCCGTTTCAAGTTCTGCAGGCCGGCTTAATAGTCGCTCTTTTTCACTCGCCCAGAGTCCATTGAAGCCAAATGCCCAGAAAGCATCTGCATTGTCTCTTATACTATGCGCTGGCTGGAGGCCCTGAAGTTCGACTGGTATCGGTTTGATCGTGTCAAAATCCAGCGTTCGACCGAGATTAGATATGTGGCCCCTAAAATGAACATTCCAAATTTTTGAAATTGTCTCTGTTGGGCCTTTAATTCGGACTTGATTTTTGATGAGGCAGCGCATTCTAAACTCCTATTCAATGCGCTCTTCCCCACCTTTGCCTTAGGCTTTTTCAAATCGACCTTCTCGATACTCCTTGAGACAGACAACCTCCGCGGCCATCGGCTTCTGGAATGATGTTAGGATATCAAGATTGATAACCAAATTTCTCTTCGCCCGAGTGATCGCGACATAGAATAATCGTCTTTCATCGACACCAATTTCGCCGGATCTGCTTATGCTGCTAGCGAAATCATCCGCTATTTTCACGCTCTCCCATTCGCAGCCTTTGGCTTTGTGAGCCGTGGAAATCGTGAGGCAGTCTTGGACCTCCTCATCATGACACCAAGCGAGGATCTTCATTAAAGAGTGTGTACCATGCCGCTCAACGATGCTTACGAGAGTCCGCAGATGTTTACCTGGCTCGGTTCCAGCGAAATCAACCAGGTCGCCCCAGTTTGCAAAACCGAATAATTCCGGGTGTGAGGCCGGCAGGCCCCGTTGCAGACTCGAGACATCTTTAATTAGCGCCGCCAATTCACGGGTTCCACCGACGACATAGACCTCTCGGCCCAATCGTTGAGCTTCGATGATTTCTCCCATCACCCCCATGTTCGTTCTGCAGAGGATGGCTTTGGTTTCGCCATGAGCTGCCACGCATGAAGATAAGTCATTATTCCCAACAAGTGCGTTAGGTTCGCCGATCGCGCCAAGTACTCGATTTGCTTCTAGCGCAATCTCAGGACCAAATCTGAAGGACTTCGTCAGAGCAGATGTCTTGAAATCCCCAAATGCCTCCATGGCGTTCACCGCCCCGCGCCAACCGTAGATCTGCTGGTGCCGATCGCCCACATACACACATTGGATTCTTTGGTTGCGAAGGAGGTGCAAAACAGACCCGTTCGTGTCTTGGGCCTCATCCAAAAGGACATAGTCCGCATTCAAAGTGGGCGAGTCCATCGACCAAATCTTCAAGTATCCGTCATGCCCAATCGGCATTTCAGTAGAAGGATCGATCATGTCCCGCCAAAGATCTCGCGCGTACCCAGCAATCATTTCCGATAACGGCGCCACCACGCTTTTCATGCCAGCGATCGATTTAGGGAGTTTCACATGCTGAAGGTCAATGACTTGATCGCCGGACTGGCAAAATTTACGGACACAGACGATCACCAAGTGCGCAACCATCTCTGGTTCTAGAACACAAAGTCCGCTTCTAAACCGCGCATATGGCCGAATTACGTTGAGTCTCCGTGCTCTTAGAGTGCTGAAGAGCTGATCATTGGTATAATTCCTCGCCCTTCCGACATGACTAAGCGCGACCGCATGCGTTGTTCGGCACATCACCGATTTCGGGAAGCTTCGCTCTGCCTCAGATGCGATCCCTTTGTTGAACGCGAGGTACAAACCCCTGCGCCGCTCATTCGATCTAGCTAGAAGCTTCAGCGTCGACGTTTTGCCAGATCCAGCAAAAGCAGAAATCTTCGTATTCTTGCCGCTGCTAAATGCCTGAACGGCCTTCATTTGCTCTGAAGTTGGATTGAACCCGGTACTCATACTCGTCTCCTATAACTTTCATTATAGGGACATTTCTCTCTACTTTCTACATTCTGTAGATACTATTCCTAAGCAGCGTGCGCTTTGAGATCGATAACGTTATCACCGCGAAAAGAAAAACTCATTTGATTTGGGTCTTGAGCGCTTTCTCCAAGTGCCTTCCAGGTTTCTGTCACGCCTAGATTAAACGTATCCAGTGCAGCAAATGCTGCTTCCATCGTGTCGAAATGACTTTCGAGGTGTGAGCGACCTTCTGCATCAATAGCATCCGGATCGTATCCATTCAGCGCGCAAAAACGACGAATAAGAGCCTCATCACGGGTCATAAAACACACCTCCCACAACGTTTCGACATCAAAACGGACAAACAGGAATTTCGGTGTTCGCACTCCAGGTCAAGCATTTCCGTTATTCAGGCATTCTCTCGTCCTTAGTGCTCCGGATCTTCGGAAGGTATTTATAGATTTTTCCAACGAACTTCAGCTCCCCAGTCCTATTGGCTTCACGGGCATGCCAGTACAGCAGCCCTCCTGGGGCACCAACTTCGGAATCCTCGCCATTCATTGATCGCGCAGACTGTTCGTAAATGAGCAGAACACAAATCGCCGCGGCGCGTTTGCCCATAACAGCACAAGCATTGTGCCAGGCGTGATCTGCAATGCCGAGTTGCTGGAGGGCCCACATCGCGCTTTTCTCCACACCGTCCCAATCGTCTGGCATAGCTCGATTACCGGCGAATAGCTCGACGCCCTGGACCAAGTTCGGGCAAGCCCGCTTGATCTTATTCGGCGTGACCTTGAACTCATCGAGATAAGCTCTTACCGCTTCCGGTTTAAGTCTGTTGGAAGGTTCCCAATCCGTTGCATCCACTGGCCCCGTTATGTCCGAAGGCTTTTCGCCCTTCGCGCCACTACCCTTCTTTGAAGGTGACACAAGTCCTTCTTTGGAAGGCTGGGGAATTGTTGTTGTCTTATGGGTGTCAGAAGATTCACCCTGGGATGTATTAGATTTATTTTCTTTCGATTCAGCTCTGGCTTTTTGACGGAAAAGCTTTGCTAGAACCTTCTCCAACTCAGCCTCAACCGGCGCCAGGCTGTTCAAGACGATCTGGCAGGCGTCTTTCGTCGGATATTTTACGTTCATGACCTCTTGAGCTGACTCGACGGCCGGCCAGTGTTTTTCGACTGTCACTGTATCCGCGAATTTAGGAGAGGCCAGTGTCGCAAGCTTATTGACCACACTCTTTAATAGAACAGAAGCCCGTTTTCTGATCGCACGGGTCTCCTTGTAATCAGTCTTTATTGCATCCGCTTTGGAGATAAACTCGTGGACCTGCGCGGCCATCGGCCGAAGATCGATACCAAATGTATGCTCTATGACGATCCGTTCGGTTTCCGTGTTCCTGTACCCTCTTCGATACCCTTGAGGACCATCGCGAAACGTAATCAATCCGGCATCGAGAAGTTCTCTCAATCGCTTTTGCACCGTACGTACCGTGCAATTCAGCTTCATGGATAGATACTCGTTCGCCGGCCAAACGATCAAAGGATCACCATGATTCCAATCCTGTTCCTGGGTGACAGAGATGAGAATTCCGAGGAGCTCTCTGGCGGAGCTTGAAATTCCGCAAATCGTTTTCATCATTGGCAGAGCTTCGAAAGCATCGCTTCGCTCTGGCCTGTCCTGGAAAGACATCTGATCATAATTTTGAATCAGTTGTTTGGCATTATAGGCAGCAGGACTCTCGGCCCTTTGCCCAGTTTTGCTTGCTAAGTTTAGGGTAGTACACATTGTTCGGTCCCTCAAACTCGAGAGCCGTTTAGACATAAGAAAGGGGATTACGCCTGAGCGTATTTTTCTTGACCTATGATGTTGGAACCGGTAAGCCTGTGACTGCTAGATCATTTGCCTGGTTTGCCGACCAGGTGGTTACCGAACCCGAGATGCCCGGCCATTGGCCGGGTTTATTCGTTTCTAAACGGCTGCTCTTCCTTCTTCTGTTGAAAATAAAGCGCACGGGTGCGTCCCGTTTGATTCGCAAATCAGACGGACACAGGTGCTTTGTAGCGGGATGAATAAGCTGAACATTTTCCAATAGGCACGGAAAACAGCCAAAAAATAAGGGTTCACGCCTTGTGGCGTGCTTGCAATCGACCTAATTTTGGGCTAGGAAATTCTTGCTACAGATTTTTCTCAGCCCCGGCTGTCTCCGGATCGAGGGTCGCCCAAGAGGCGGCCCTCATTGATTCATGCCATCCCCTCTTCTGTTTGGTTGGCCTTAAGGTGAGCAGCAACGAAATCTTCGACAAGCTTCTCAACGAGCGCTTTTCGCGACTTCCCCTCTCTGCTGCTTAAGTCATCCAAACCGTCTACGGTCTCAGGTCGAAGCTCCACTCTTACATCCCGCCACCCCTCAGCCTTGCGCTGGGCGCGGAATCGGTTGCCTCTGTCTGTCTTCGCGGTTTGGCTCATATCGCTCTCCTACTCCGAGTCGCGTTCGTTACGAACGGACGACATTTCGAATTGAGAGTCAAGTTTTCAGAAACCATTTTATTTCTGATCCGAAATGCTGTTTGTCAAAACGTCGTTCCAGTCTTTAAATCTAGCTGGAGGGAACAGTGGTACAACTCGGATTCTTTTCTTCATTAACCTTAAAGTTAACGAATTATTAGCATTTTCACCTGCCGCGTTATTGTCGACGGCATTGAATACGAATCTTAATTTGGAATGACTGTCAGGCTCCCACGCGGAAATATTAGCCGCGGACAGCAACGGCATTGCCGGCATACCGAAAATTTTGGCCGCTGAAGCCGTAGTCTCCCACCCTTCCCCGGTTACAACCGAGGTAGCAAAGTCGTTCAGCTTGACGCTGTAGCCCTTGTGATAGCCAATCATTTTACGCGTTGGCTCATGGACCCGTCGGAATCCCGTTTTTGCATTCAAATATGTGATGTGAACGCCAATCACGTTTCCATTTTGATCAGAGATCTTCGCCAGGATCGCGGGCGAGTAATTAAAAGGCGGTCGACTATTCCCATATGGGTAGTGATCGACCATCCGAGCAAACCGAAGAGCGCCATTATCAATCAGTTCTTCAGGCAACTTTCGAAGTCGAATATAGTTCTCGCCGATTGTTCCGCGGATTGGAATTCCTTTGGCCCACAGCGCCTTCGCGGCTTCAATCTTGTTAGAATCGAGAGGCTCTTGTGAAACTGGCCGCCGCTTAAAGGTGGACTTGGCTTGGAACCCTTCGATATGCCCGCGCTCGCGTAGGAAGTCGCGGCACTCCTGCCAAGTTGTTGCCGGAGAGAATGAATTGACGATTAGCCGGCCTCCGCGGCCGATCTTAATCGACATAGAACGGTCTCGCTCGCTATGCCCAGGACCAGGACATAACGCTCCGCGGCCACCATCGGTAATGGTCCCGCCAATATCGTTCACAATCGATTTGATTAGATCTGCCACCTTTTCCGCTCCTTCAAAAATTCTTTAATCAAATCACCTCAGTTCTTCCTCTACAGATTGTAAGTAATTTGATATGTATCTACAAGATGTAAGAATTTTGGAGGTTACATTGAGCATCAAGAAAGTTCAGGAGTTGCGCAGCAAGCTCGCAGAAGCAGAAGAGAACGCCGCTAAAGACATAGCCACGATGGCCATGCAGTCAGGCGTTATTGAGGTTGGTGAGCGTGAGCTAAAGAAGTTCTTCACCGCGCTTGGTAAATCCACCGACACCCAACGCGCAGCAGCCCTCGAGGCCTTGAGCGCATAAGCAAACTACACCAAAGTGGCTTAAGCGAGGAAAGTATCTACAAATTGTAGAACTTCTTGATTGCGCGCGTCTTTCGTGTCATGACACGTAAAGTTCGGCGTCCTGTTAGAGGCACAGGAGAATAACTATGAGTGAAGACTTCTGCCGGGTCACCCTAAACGGTCGTCTCGGGTCCGATCCTCAAAAGATCAGTAATGGCAAAGCCGCCAAGTTTAGCGTTGCGGAGAATCGCTCCGAACCCGATGGTCATGGCGGTTATAAGGATGTCGTTCAGTGGCATCACGTCGTTGTTTGGCGCCCAGACACAGCTGAGTATTGCATTGCCCACCTCCGAAAGGGCGATCGTGTAACGGTCGACGGGCTCCTTCGAACTGACACCTTTGAAAAAGACGACGGAACACAATCCCTTTCCATTGATATCGTCGTCAACCAAGTTGTGGGGAGCGTTGAAAAACGCGTTTCCGCAAAACGCAAAGGCAAGGCTGCCACAAAGGAAGAGCTTGCCGACGCATAGCAGCATTCTGCCCTCTCCAAATGATTAAGCCACCCAAATCGGGTGGCTTCTTTTTTGGTCAAAAAAAATGGACCGGCGCAATTTGTGGGGGACGCAGCGCCAGGTCCAGTTTCGCAGGAGGGACGTCGCTCTTTTGGTGAGCGATCATGCGGGCTCGGTCATACGCCGGGTGGGTCGCCCGGGCACTCCATAGACACACGAGCCGAGTAGAGGCTTTGGAGCTCCTGTGCACCGCTTAGCGGGCTAGTATCCACTCCCTCATTGGCAACATCCGAGACTTCTTTAGCCGTTCTCGCAGTGTTGACCGCTTGACCAGCAGCGGGCGAGATCACGCCAACGACGCTCCCCCCAATATTGCTCGCCATTCGGCCCAATCCACCACTCGATTTTTTGGTCTCTTCGAGATCCGCGGTGATTTCAGTAATTTTCGCGTCGACATTCTCGCATGTTCCATATTTCTGCATGGCGACATCGGCCGATGTAACTCCGGCATTTTGCCGAGCTTCAAGAGTTCTGAGCGCTGCTTGCTTCGGTGAGGCACAGGCGGCAACGATCGCTCCGACCGCAACCATCAACATCAGTTCTTTTTTGGCCATTTTCTTCTCCCCGTGGGTTTAAAGGGGGGACTCCCCTGAGACGAGATTATCTTACAAATTGTAGAAATCTAGTCCCTCCCCAATATAATTTACAACAATAATTCCGGCTTCGAAAAAGAGACCGGAATTGATTACAAAAGGTCCACAATTATGATGACAACTTAGTTCTATCAGCCAATCAAAGTTTTTTCTTGATTATGCCAATTCATTCATTCGGCGCCTTACTTTTTAGGGATCGCATTCTAAGCCGCCACTAATGATCGTTCGTCATTTCGCTCCAGCGTAGAAACGAGCTTCTCAGGAAGGATAAACTGTGTGGCTCGTTCGGCGTCGCCGGCTGCCTTTAAGATCGCCTTTGGATCCTCCAGAAGCTTAATCCAATGGCTGATATAAGCCGAGTGATCTTCGATGTGAGATGGTGGAATACCGACGATGGAACCACAAAAGGCCGCTGTGAGTTCCGCGACTAATTCTTCGAACGCGTATCGATCAGCGTTTCGCTTCTCAACGATCCCTGGCCGATTCAGTCGCTTTTCAGCCCCGTCCAGTGGCCGAGCTCATGCAGTCCCGTTGCAGCGTGGTCGACTGCGGACTTGTGCTCGCTCACTGGCGACCAGTGGACCGTATCTGTTGATGGGCGATAATAGGCGCTACCGGAAACCTCTTGATACTTTGGTTTGTGGAACGCCATCACCTTGGAAAAGTTCGCGAGGGCCTCTTCGTCTTGCGCGACGAACGAGGGGTCGGCCTTTACTGCGTACTCATCTGGCAGCCCATCGATTTGAGCCGTGTTGAATACCCGGTATCCTCGCATGAACCATTTTTGGATTGGATCCCCGTTTCGATCGGTCTGAGCGTCTTCGTCTTTCGGAGTGAACGGTTTGTACAATACGACGAGTGTAGACTTCTCACCCTTTCGAACCTGTCCTCCTAGCTTTTTGGCCTGCCGAAATGTCATCCAGTGCTTCCCACCAAGTCCGCGTTCCATCGCCTCCATCCAGAGGAGCAAGACGTTTATACCCCGATACGGCTCACCCGTGCACCGGAGCGGACGGCCGCAAATGGGCGTTCCCAACCACGGCGCTCGCCAAGGTCGAACACCATTTTCTAAGTGAGAGACAATTTTCTCTGTGATCGTTTTGCGGATTTCTGAAGAGTTCATGAGTGCACCTATTTTCTAATGATTGCGCACTCCCGCCCTTCCTCTTTTCTTTTTAGTGTTCGCCCCCGGTTTCCCTAGCTTTAGAATGAAATACGCCCTAACGGGGCGAAAACAGGAGCAACTATGGAACAGATTTCATTTATCTCGCTCGCGGATGGAAAAAGCGCTGCCATCGAGCCTTCTGCCATTTCGTTTGAGGAGCTCGGTCTATATCAAACCGTCATCGATGAGCGCGGCGCTGACTTTCCGGAGTTTGGACTTAGTCTCACAATTGTTCACGCAGAGCACCGGGGAGAACGATTGGACGGCGCGATCCTGGCAAAAGTTTCGGACGCAGAGACGGGCGATATGGTATCGGCGGCCCTCGTGTGCTGGGATCCTACAATTTCAGATCGCGCCTGGGCGGCCGCGAATGAAATACAAATGAGCACCGATGTTTTTCTACACAGCAATTCTATGCAAAAGCCCCTCACCCCTTGGACCGCTGGCATCACAACTCAAAAGTATCTCTCCATTCCAGAAACTGCGAGAGCCCTATTGGGTCAGGTCGATCGCTCGATTTCCCAAGCGAGCCTTCACATTTAGAAAAACCCGTTCATTCTAAGATCAGCTTAGTGCCCTTTAAATCGGAGTTGATTCACTGTGCCAATCCTATTGGAAAATTACATTTTCCCACTGAGCGTACTCGGCGCCTCTATCGCCCTTTTTCTGAGCTTCGTCGCAGCCAACACTGAACGATTATCGCGCCTCGGGTCTAATAGAATACCGGTGATGCGGGCCGCTCTGAGACCGATAATCATTTCGGCAATCTTGCTAATTGTATCCATCGCAGCACATCTGCTTTTCCTGGGGCTCTTCATGCATATCGAAATCGGAGATCCTGCCCCTCTGGTTTTCGCAGGCATAGTCTATGTTGGGGTTCTGTATTTCACGTTATCGATGCATACCTTCGTGGAAAAACTTACAGAGCCACTTCCAGAAGCCCAAAAACCACCTCAATCACAGTTCGTCAGAAAACGGCTTAAACAAATCCAAGAACAGCGGTTTATTAATTAGCCATCATCATCGAGTCTGCTCTCGTATCCAACGTAGCGCCTTGGCTTCTGTCTTTAGGATAAACCCAGACTTTCCGTTGAGATATTCATCCCATGTCACAAACGGTCTTTCGATGAGTTTTTTCTTCACCTGGCTGTACGCTTCGGCCGCTTCTGGGTGAGCGATCAGATAGTCTCTGAACGCCAGATGTCTTTCAATTTCGAACGACCCTTTAGCGAAGACGTGGATGTGGTGTGTTCGTTTTCCAGATTCGGCGATCTTTCGATAATATCTTCTGCCGTCGATACCGTGCTCACCCAAGACCTCGTAACCGATCGATCTCATCTCATTACCCTTCGGGTCGATTGAGCCTAGCTCATCGACAACGCCAAGGATGTCTATGATGGGTTTTGCAAGGATCCCTGGTACGGCTGTGCTTCCCACATGATGAAATTCAATTGGTACATTACCGATTGCCTCGAGAACGATCCTAATTTCTTCTTCGTAGTCACGCTTCCAGGTTTCGGTATATGGAACCACCTGATTGTTCGGCCCCCGCGGATTGTATGTCCCCAAAGCCATTTCCATCCTCCCACAAACAAAGATCTGCAATCTTCAAGCCAGTACTTTCTCTCGCTATGTTGTTCAGAGAAGACCACACTCTGAAGAACTTCATCATTCGCACCCGTATTTTCGACTTGGAACGTGTTTTCTCACACCCCGAATAATGTCTCCGGGTTTCGTCAAGATATCATCACTGATGCACACGAAAAACGGTCGGTTTGGTCGTTCAGGATAGAGTGCTACGACGTCGGATCTGAAAAGAACTGTGTTTATTCCTCCAGCTCTATCAATGGTTTCGCGGATCGACTCTCCATCAACAAATTCAAACTCACCCTCGTCAACAAAGCCTTCCCACAGCTTGACCCCAACCAAACCGTCATGACTGAACTCATCAGGACCAAGGGTGACTGTGCTCGATTGGCTTGCGTCTACATCTTTCGCGGCCGTCAAACCGCATCCCGATAAAGCAGCAACTAAACCAGCAATGACCGAAACCCGGAGATTTCCAAATCTCCGGGTCCGCTCTTTTATAGTTTTAAGTCCTCTCAGGGCCCTTGCTCCAGTTGCGCTGGCAAAAAGGACAAGTGGTAATGATCGTCGTGTCCATTGTTGGTGTCATAATCGTCGCCGGCCCCGATATTCAAAGAGCCTCCGATGTCGAGAACAACCACTCCGTCAACGGTCACGGTTCCGTTTCGATAAAGCGAAGACGCCCATCCAGCTTCCAGCAAGAACATTCCTGGATTCGCCGGGTCCTCTATAGCGGGCCCAAAAGGTCCGATGATCAATCGAAACACGTCTTCATCAAAAAGGTCCTCTAATGCGTCTCTTTGCGCTTCAACAAACGCTCGAGCCGCGACCTCCGCTGCTACGTCCCCCGCAATTGCGTCGATAACGTTTGCCTGAAGGTTTCGTAAAACAGTCCTTCCATCATCATTCGGTTCACCGAAGAACCTCGTATCCATTTCTATTCCCAGAGAATGGCTCCCACCGCGAAATGGGCGTGCATGCTCTGCTGAAATATCATTTATGGAGGTATCAAGCAGGTTCACATTGTCATCGATCCATCGATGTACACCATATTGGGCCCACTTATCACTTCCTGCTTCGGGGATACCGTGGGACGGCAGTTGTTCGCCGGAGATCCAAAGTCCAGTTCTTGCTGGTATAATGAACTCAGCTTCAACGAGTTGACCGTCTATCGTCACATTCGCGCCAACTTCGTACTGAATGTTAGACGCTTCTGGTGGATCCCCGTTTGCAGGGGAATTGCCATTATTATCGACAAACGCGACTTGTAGTTCAAAAAGGCCATCTTCGCCTGCAATAGCTTCGATTTGCGAAGCGCTCGCGGCTTCGTCAAAGATCGTAAAGCTACCTTCGCTGCCATCAGTTCCCAACAGCAGGTCAACCCGGATGGAGTTGATATCAGAGAGAGTGATAATGTCGCCAGGCGCGCTGCTGGTCAGTCGGATTGGCAAGCGATAGTCGAATGTGTTCTGCTCACCGTTTTGAGGAATGCTGACCAATCTTCCGGAAATATCGCGACCTCGACCCAAGGCATCGGGCGCATTGCTCTGCGGGACGCCATCGAGCGCGACTTCTACTGTGAAAACCGGAATATCCGCCGGGTCATCAATGAGCGTCGCCTCAACGAAAGCGTCAGCCTCAGAGAAAATGGACATATCAAGAGCAATTTCTAGCAGGAACTCCCTTGTTCCCGTTCCGCTTCCGTCTGTTATCGGTTCAATCGGTATCTTTTGAATGATTAGGCCACTTTCAGCCATATCTGGATCGAAGCCCGGAAAGCTACTCGTTTGAACCAGTTGCGGGTCTCCACCGAGCAGGGAAGATTCAAATCTAGATCCATCAAAGAAAATGTTCGCCCCAACGTCATCATAAACGTTGAGTGTCCATCGATCTGGGAAATTCGTACTCGGTCTGATCAACAGATCTCCGATGAACGTCATATCGACCCGATATAAAACCACGATTTCATCTGCAAGGTCATCCACCTCTACAGTCAGTCTCGCTTCTGGATCTCGGTCATCGAAGTCGCTGAAGATTGAAATTGCCGGCCCTGGTATGGCCTGGGTTTGAGCTGTTTGCATTTCACCCAGTCTCTGTTGAACAGCGAAGGCCGAGCGCGGTATAGATGTTGTTGCTAGGGCTAGTGGTGCGGTTTGCGATAAAGAGAAATCAACCTCATCATTTTGTCTTTGCGCGAGCGATAGCGGCGTCATCGTCGCAACGCTATTGGCATCGATGACTATAATCTCGTCGCTCGTCAGGGTTTCGCCGCCTACGTCAATCGTCGCGGCCAGTCGATAGATCCCTGTTGCCACTTCACCAAAATCAAAAAGCCCCGAAACATCGGGGCTAATTGAAACGACTTGATTTGAAGAGAGAGACTGAAGCTCAACGGAGACATTTTCAACATTGTAGCTCGGAGAGGAAGGCAGGGTTTGAATGCTGCCGTTCAAGGTGAACTTCGCAACGTTCAATTCCACGGTATCTCTATAAACCACGCCGCGCGAGAAAGACGATCCCATTATCTCGATCGCATATACACCCTCTCCAAGCGATTGAAGCCTATTCAGGAATTCGGCCACGTCTGTTGCAACGAGAGATCCATCAGTATCGAGCGTGAACAGATCGTTCAGTCGATCGAACTCACCAATACGCCTTCCGCCAAAATCATCAAAGGAACCTTCTACGACGCGGATAGCTTCGACATAGTCATAGCGCTCTAATGGTATGATTGTCCCCGTGGAAGGGTTTGTAAACTGAAGGCGTACCTCGCTATCCGAGATAGAGACAGTGGCCGGATCTCCGCTTGCAAGACGTAAATCATAATCTTCGACTCCGAATAGACCCTCACTCGACATTACAAAGGTCTGCGAGACTGAACCGGTTTGCTCAACGGTGATTGTGCTGCGACCTCCGTATGTATTCGGGACAAGGCCAACGACAGAATAAGAGCCCGGCGCGAGATTGAGCGAAAGCAATCCCGACGCGTCCGGAGAAGCGACAGGTTGGCCATCAATTTCAACTTGGATCGTGCTTGGGTCAGTGTTTCCGCCATCTTCCTCTAAAACAAAATTGAGAGTGACGTTGTCACCGGAACTTCCAAGATCCAATGTCTCCACAGTCGCTGCAGTATAGCTCGCCGTCGCGGTTCGGTTCTTTAGGGTGAAGACAAGCGTATCAACGGTCGGCTCAACGATTGCTATAAAGTTAGCCGGCCTGTCGGCAAACGCACCTGTAGGCGATGGGTTTAGCGTTTCCGTGCTGCCATCAAACATTAGAGCGTTTGGGGTCGTCTGACCCTCAAATGACGCTACGCCATTCGTGTACTCCGCCCCCACCGATAGAAACCCCAGAATCGGCTGATTAAACGAATCTGGGATTGTGCTTAGTTCGACGGGCACGCCTTCTCGGTTCCAAATACGGAAAAGATAACCACGCTTCCCATCAAAACTGCCCCCGGTGACATCATAGGCCGTACCCATAAATGTCGGTCGAAGGTCTTGGCTCCCATCATAGGTTTCCGTGGTTTGAGCCATCGCGCCGAATACCAACAAGCATCCGGCAAACATTAAAGAGAATAGCCTAAGCATCTTCGCCTCCTGTTTGAGTGAAGTTGCCCAACTAACATTAAATCAGTGCGTCCAGAACAAGGCCAATTTATAATAATTTTTATCGTTTAAGAGTATTGTTCAACTTCGGACGATTCAGATCATTCAAGTCTTTATTAGTACTCGAAAATTCAAAATTGTGGTCACCCAGGACTCTTCTTCTAAAAAATAATTCACCCTCGAGCGCCCTTGATCTTGTGGCGTTCTGTGATCCCAAGCGTTTTGGTCAGCCTCAAAAAGGATGAAACTTCACCGGCACTGGCACGCTTTTGAGCGGCGCTATGTCGGGCTGTTCTGTATGCTCTTCAGCTTCAGCCCCCTGCCCTTCTGATGCTGCGTTCACGTCAACCTCTGTTTCGTCCGCTTCGCTTGCGGTCTCAATTGCCGCGAGCTCGACCAGATCTGCGACATCTTGCGGTGCTTCCAGTTTTTGACGCCTTTTTGGAGCACGAGGCGCCTCATTGGGAACAATCTTCGTTCTGCGCGATGGCATATCGCCAATATGGTCCTGATCATTCGGGCCCTTCGGCTCCTTTTTCGGAGCCGCGGGCTTTGGTTTTTGCGTCGGTTTCTTTTTAGGCTTGGGCTTTGGCTTCTTCTCGGTCGCCTCTGCAACCACCGCCCCAAACAGATCTTTCGCGTCCCCTGGCTCAACACTGGCCGGCGCCGGCGGACTGATTACGGGCGTTTCGAACCGAGTCGATGGGTGCGGTTCGGGATCAGGAAGTCGCAAACCAAACGCGGTGTAGGCCGCCTTCAAAGACGCAGGATTGTTGAGGTGTAACGGCACGAACTTTATCTCCGCCTGACGTAACACCGCCTCAACTATCGAATTGTCCTCTCTTGCGTCTAGGATGACCCCTATAGGATTTGCATCCATCAGATCCATGAGAATGATCGGAACGCGCATCGTTTTGAGTCTGGCCATCATTTCGGCCGCTCTTTGAGTCCCCACATATTTCTTTTGGACAGACAGAACGTCAGACAGGTACGGCACCCACATATACCCCATCTGGGGATCCGCCTTGGACAGGGCCTCGAGAAAAGGCCTCGAGTCATAAAGCAGCGATGTTGACGTTCTCACCCGGCTTGGACCTGACGGCATCCCGATCGGTGACGTGTCGGTCGCAACCTGATTATTGTCACTTCTGCCTGTGTTCCAGGGAATCAGCTTTCCGAACATTCCCCCAAGGGATTGCACGATCGAGCGGTTAGTTGCCACGCGGTGCACACCCAATTGATGCGTCAGCACCGCAAGGCAGATCACTCCCAGCAAAACCAGGGCAACGTTTGCAGCTAAGACGCTCAGAATGTCCTCGATGAGCTTCATCTTGAGAAATCACCCCGGTCTGCGCCCCGGTCCATATCGATTTCTCTCAAAGTCTCTAATTCAGCGATCAACATGTCAGCGCGCGAAACCGCATCGCCATCCATCTCTTTCGCGGCATCAATCAAGCCAGCCCGATCGTCTGTGAAGAGACGAACACTCTCGACTTCAGAGGTTAAGCCCGCCGATATAACGGCCGTCTCCCCTGCCCTCCCATATCCTTCAGTCCTGGGTCGATCGACCGCCAGTAAAACCTGTGCTTCAGAGGCTCTATCGATATTCGAGGTCGCGTAAGCGTATTGCGGGCTCTTCTGTGAGAATTCCGCGATCGATATCGTTCTGTCTTCGCCTTCGCTATTGGTCAAAACGAGCTCGGTTTGATTCCCGCCCTTTACGGTCGCAACCTCATTCGCCTGGCCGCGTTCGTTAGGATTGAAGTATGATACTTGCTCACCGATCCGGATCTCCATCGGGCGCGGCTCGGCAACGATCATTGTTTGGTTTTCAGACGCGCCCTCTTTCCCAAAGCTCTCGATGCGCGTTGGAAATTTGGAAAGATCCGGCTCCTGGCCTTGATCACGCTCTACTAGACTCGTCTGCCCTGTTGCTCGGTCTGAATAGAGAACCGTGTAAATCTTCGGGTCATAGTCCGCCTCACTCGCTCCAATTTCGTTGGAAGGAATGAAAGAGACCGTGTCTCCAGGTCTCAGGCCTGCGCCAGTTCGGCTGTCGATCGGCGCGTTGGTCGCAGCGTATTCGGCGTCTCTGGTATCGACATACTGAACCTTGTCGACATAGACAGTCGCGACCACGGGCCCAAGGCTAGCGCTTCTCGTTGACGAATTCTCAGCCAGCACAGTTCTTGCGGCGGCATTCATCGCCGGCAGTCTGGCCTGATCATCTGAATATAGTACAGCGTCCACATTCGCCGCCTTAAGGTCGGCATATGCTTCAGCTGCTGCGAATTCAGGCGTCTCACTCTTGGTTTCAACCAGGTTGTTTCCCATGGCTTCCAATCGATGTGAAACATCGATTGTGAAACGGTCGCTATTTCGCTCTGTATTCGTCGCTTCTGGATTCGCGAGATTTAGGCCGGCTTTCACTGCGGATCCAAAAGCGGAGGCTCCAAGCGCGTTTTCTTCCCGGCCGGACGTATCACCCACAACCACGACTTTTGCCGCGTCCATCTTCTCCAATCGCTCGGTTACAGCTCGAGCGGTTGCTGCAGAAGCCATTACGGACGGATCGATGATGTAAACTGCGTCCGAGCTTGGCCGTTCCGTTCCGGATATAAAGTCTTTTGCTTGAACCACTTTCGCCGCGGCGGTTCCCACAGCAATATCTGCGTTCGCAACCCCGTCGCTCATTCGAGACGCGCGATCCAGGGCATCAATGCTCGAGTTAAATTGCACTCCAGATTGATCCCATTCCACCGCTTCGGGATATTGAGAGAGATCTGTGTCGTCTCTTAGAACACCTGCGACATAGATATTCCCCCCAGTCGTCTGATCAGGCTTGGATCCAACGACCGGAGTAGCCAGATGAAACCCTTCTTCGGTCCGGGGCGTTCCAGAAAGCTCGATTTTTAGATTTGACTGTCGCTCTGGGTTCTCAAACTCTACCCCAGATCTATCCGCATTCATCGCATATCCGGAGACAGCTGTAGGCTGATTGGTTATAATAACCGGGCTTTCTTTGGTTGAAGCGCCAAGCTCGGTTGCAAGGTTCGTAATCGCCTCTGCAGCCCGGTCTCCCCCCAGTTCTAAGCCCACATATCGGTTGCCTCGAGTAAACTCTGCCGCGATTGCAGAATTACCTTCACTCTCAGAAATGCGTTGCTCCGGAAGGTCCCTCGATCGCGGAATATCAAGAGACACCGCTCGGTTGACCTCTGCGCGATCGCGCCGCGTAATCGCCTGGCTCATTTCGCCTTTGTTTTCACCTCGTATAAGGTGGCCTTCATTGGCAAGCTCTACACTCGCGCTGTAGACACCATCCGCGATTGAGCTTTCCGGAACCCATGACTCTTTCGATTGGGCTTCAGCTTTTGCGTTATCAAGCAGGTCATTCACATCAAAACTGTCGGACGCTTCGCTTAAGCGGTCTGCAGCATTTAGAACGGTTTCTCTGTAAAACTGGCTCATCTTCAGCGCTCCTGACCCATGTCTTGGGTTGGATCGCGATCGGGCCCATTCCCGAGGATCTCCGCCACGTTGTTTTCAAGAGCTGCCGCGATTTCGCTCGGAACATACTCAGATTGCTCAGAAAGGGTTTTTGGATCGTCGGTTACGACGACGACCGGCGCCCCCCTTTCGCTGTCGGAGAACCTTGCAGCCACCATCGCTGCGCCTGGGGCGGGCCCTTGCCCATTGTAACGGTCGTTCGCACCAGAGACCGCAACCAGTCCACTATCTTTCGTGAGAGTGGGGGACGCGCTCGCATAGTCGGTTCGCATTCCAGCGCCCGCGACGATATCAGGGGTAACGGACGAGACCTCGCCGTCATTCCCAATGATATAGCCTTCACGCGCGCTCGATAGGATTAGAACACCTGATTGTCGATCCTCCCCTATTCCGAACGAAACCGGGGAGCCATTTACAAACTCCCGGGCTTCCATGGTGGAAACCGCGAGCTTTACATCCTGGCCTGCCATCTCGGCCACGTTGAGTTTTACGAACGAATTTTCCGCATTCTGAACGACGAGGCTTCCGTCTACCGGGTTCATATCCGACACGCGGTAGACGTCCCCCGCCGCGACGTTCTCGCTCGTCCCTGCAGAGTTGACGGTTAGAGTGTCCCCAGAGCGCAGGCCTGCGCCGGTTTCGGTGTTCACCAGATCATTTCGGACGGGCTGCAAAGTGTCGGCCGTCATAGTAACGCGCGCGTTAGATCCGTCTTTCGTTAGGTTCTCGATCGTCGCCATATCTCGCGACGTGGCGGCTTTCTCCAGGTTCGAGAGGCGCACAGGATCTGTGGCAACGATCGCCGGGAAAAAGCTCGTTTCAGCTCCGTCCCGTGCCTCCATTTGAGCAACCTGCTCATTGGCGAGCTCAACAGCCACAGTTTCAAGAGTTTGTCCCTCAACCGTCTCTGCCGACAGAATTGTTCGTTCAACCGTCGATCGGACACTTGTGGTTATTGTTTCACGGTCATTGACCGGTATATACGGGGTTTCAGCGACCGCCCCCGATCGGATCGCTTCTCCGACAACGAGCGCATTTGACGCCGTTCTTGTTGCCGGATCATCCAGGATCAGGACTTTTCCAACACCTAGCGTTTCCGCTGTTTGAGCAAGGGCCTCCATATTTCGAGCTGAAGATGTTGCGTCCTGGGTGATCACCATCACGGTTTCAGGGCCATACCCGAGCTCGTAGGGCTCGTTCGTCGCCAACCTGTCTTCCATGACCGTTACAAAATCCACGACATTGGAAGTCTCGATGCCGGCTTCAATCAAGTCTGGACGTTCGCCCTCGGTTTGCCCCGTAATAGCGATCGCGTTGACTTTTTGATCTTCATTCAGAAGCGTATTTAGGGTCTGGACATCTCCCCCTCGCGCGCTTCGATCGACGATGGTGTAGCGCTGTGCCTGTGCCATTGGGTCGATTGCGGCGCGGGACGGATCAGCGAAAACATTCGTTTGCTTTGGATCTGTGACCGCCCTTGCGAAAGCGTCGGCTTCCCGGGCGGTTTGGTCCGTTGAAAGAAAGCCAGGCTGGCCTTCTACGTCCTTCAGAAACCCGCGCTCGGAAAGTCTCTCAATTGCGTCGCGAACCTCCGTCTCCGTCGCAGGGACAACTTCATTTTGATCAGTGGTGATCTGGTCTATCAGTAAATCCTGATCCACCGCGGCTTCCCGGCCGGATAAGATGTCCGCTCTGTGAACGACTGCGGTCTCGACACTCTTCTCATTCATCGCGCAACATCTCCGTCACGTGATTTCTGATCATCTACCTCGTCTCTGCTGAGCTCTTCCTCGATCGCGTCCATTTCGCTTGAATCAGGGACCTTCGTTTCAGGGTTGAAGAACAAGTCCCCTTGATCCTCAGTCTTCTCATTTTCTTGTTTCGGGTCGAACCGTGGGTCAGGCTTCGGTTCTTCTGGTTTCTCCGGGGCCTTCATCCGAACCAATGGGTCATTCGTTGCAATCAATGCGCTATCAGGAGCTGACAACTCTCGCGCATAGCGGTCCATCAGCGATCCAGAATCATCGGTAAAGATTGCAAGGTGCTCGTTTTCGGGCCCGGCCTTATCCCCCACCCTTGAAATCATAACGTAGAAGTGGGCTTCGTCGCCCGATCTACGATCGCGGGCACCTGTGACACCAATCACGACTGGATTGGTTGCGCCTTGGCTAGAGAAACTGGTGGTCGAATATCCATACGCAATATGCTGGACTTGTGGATCCGTTCGGTCCAATCGGCGCTCAGAGCCGTCTGGATCAGTAAGCGTGATATGGGTTTTTGATATCCCAGAAACCCGGATCTCAGTGCCGGCTTTAATACCTTCTTTCTTGTCAGACTTAGACCAGGTTAAGCGATCGCCGATACGAAGCTCGAGGGTTTCGCTTTTATATGCTTCGAAGTGCGATGTCTTATTCTTGGTCCCGGGCAAACGATAAGCGACTTCGCTGCCATCTTCTTTCTCCAATAGGACACTACGCTTTGCCAGATTAACGCCAGTGACCTTCAGCTGATCACCCTTCTCGACCTGGATCCCGCGCAACCCTCGGTGAAACACCAGAATGTCGCCCTTCTCCAGACCGCCGCCAGTATTTTTCTCGACAACAGACAGCCGTTTCGAAATCAGCGTCGTTTGATCATACGCTCTTTTCCCTAGCCGTTCGGACGCTGAAATGGACTTGTCGTTGACCAGCGCCGATCTGATCAGCTCGTTTAGACGATTACGCCTCGCCACTGTTGTTGCCACGACCAGGGCCTGCTTCCGTTGTGCCGGCTTAAGTCCTAGCCAATGATTGAAAGCCAGCTGCTCCATTTCTTGATCACCTGACTCGGTGATATGCGGCTGAAGCGTCTCCATCGCCTTTGCGACATTCCCTGTTGCGGCTTGGTAGACCGCCTTTTTTAAAGTCGGGGTTTTTTGGCGTCTGATATCGCGCATTGTCGCGCGCTTGATTCCGCCTCGGAGCATTGCATCGAACGGCGCCCCTTGCTCCGGAGAAGATTTTTGCTTCGGGTCACCCATAAACAGGACCCGGCCGATTTTCATCTTCTCGGCAATTTGGGTGAGCTCGTCGGCTTGCATGTTTGAGTTCATGCCGGTTTCATCGACAACCAAAATCGTATTGGAGTGATTGACAGGCTCGGATTCTTCGTCGTCCCTATCTTTCAGCAAATGTCGATTTGCCGCCAAAAAGCCAGAAATGGTCTTCGTCTCAATTCCCATGTCCTTAAAATCGGTGAGCTGGCGATGCATCGGCGCGATCGCTACGATCTCAGCGTTTGGCGCATCTTTATCGAGCGTTTCTTTTAGATTGCGGACCAGGAAGGACTTACCGGTGCCGGCGAACCCGACAATCGCAGAATAGCGTTGGTTTCCCTCGAGCGCGGCCCTGAAGGCATTTTTCTGGTCTTTCGATAGGGACGACGCGCGTAGTCGTTTTCCCAGGTCTATGTTCTGCGCAACACTCCACGTCGCTTCTTTCGAAGTCACCTGTTGAACAATGCGCCTCTCAGCATCAAGAATTGGCCTCGATGTCAGCCCTTCATAATCATTATGAGGCGCTTTCATGATCACGCCTTCACGTTTGGCGCTCTCGATGGCCCCGAGCATTCTAGCCGGCACAACACCTCGCCCTCGAGGGAGCTGCAGGGCAGCTGAAACCAATTCAGATTCGGTGAAGACAGCCTGGCTTTCTGCGACGTGAGCCAGCGCATCGTGAAGCGCTAAAGTCGCTCTGCGATCTGTTCTAACGCCGGGTCGAACTTGGCGCTTGTCTTCCCGCAAAATGTCTTCAGTCCTCGCCTTTTGGGGCATGACGAGCTCGGAGACGGTTCTTTTAATGGCCTCTATCCGGACTCCGACTTTTTGCGCACGGCTTACCAGTCCATCGATCGTGGAAAGGTTTCCCCCAGATTCTGAACGCCAGTTGCCCTCTTTTTCCGATTGTCCGCGCAATGACTTCCTAGAACGCGACGCCAAAGCGATGCGCTCCATCGTCTTGCGGCCCCGCTTTTCCCCGCCTGCAATCTCGAGGATCTGTTCTCTGCGCTTTGAAAACTGCTTGAGCAGGTCCTCACTTAGACCTTGGATTTCGAAGTTTCCGTGCCGATCTTGATCCGTAACTTTGTATCCAAGTCCTTTCACACGATTGTAGAGCTCTGCGTTATAGATCCGGCTCGCAGCTTCTTTTGCAGCGTATAGGGCTCTTGAGTTCAGCGCCTTCCACTTTCCCGATACCGGATCTTTGGTTCTATTGAAGATGTAAATATGGTCGTGTAGCGCCGGATCCCCTGCCCTGCTCGTATCATGCGTAAACCGACCCGCGACTAGATTTCCGGTGATCACGTGCTGTATTTTGCCGTTCTTCCGAACGCGCGTTGCCGCATGTTTCTCCACATATTTAAACGCTTCATTTGCTGCCGCTCTATGGGCTTCGATCAATCGTTCGTCTTTTCCAACAAGGGCTAGGATCGAAATCGACTTCGGCGCCGATGCGGTAAGATCCCACCCCGGGGTATGCTTTTCGCCTGCTGCTTTACCGCCCGGCATTTTTCCCGTTCGCATTTCGTTGAAACGCGCATCGTCGACAGGTCCAGACAGGTCAGCCAAGCTCGCTGCTTTTCCAAGCCAAGCGCTATCCTGCGGGTTCTCGCCTTTGGCGTAATAGTTATCTGAGCGATAATATTCAGCGGTGTTTCCGCCCGTATCCTTAGTCAGCCCCAACATGAGTTACGCACACTCCCGGGCCCGGCATGAGGGGAAAAGAGACTTTAAGATCATCGATCATAGTCCTCTTCATGCGCAAAGCCTTCGTCGTGTTCAGCGAACATTGTGCTGTTATCGTCTTGCTCAGCTTCGATTTCTGCATCCATTTCGGCGCCGTTGACATCTTGGCTCAGCGCCTCCCCTTCATCCTCTCGATCGTTTTCTGATTCCTCCTGCACTGGAGATTGAAGGCTATCGGGACCTGCTTCATCTCCGCTTCCTTCAAAGGAGTCTTGAAGTCCGTTTTTGGCGCTTATTACGGCAGATGGCGCGGCCATATAGACACCCGTTTCCGACCAACCATCTCCGCCTCCGGATCTTCCAAGCGTTGTTGTTCCAGGCGGCTGTGTCGCCATGTGGCCAGTTCTTGCCCCGCTAAATGATGAGAAATCTCCCGCACCCATCACATAATCAGGCAGGTTTCGACGCCCGCCTCTTTTCTCTTCGCGGGCCGGTTTGGGTCCGGCTTCAGGAGGTGCTGGTGGAAGCGGAATAGCTGGTTGAATAGTGCTGACATCTAGGTCATCGGCGTCATCAACGATGCCGACATAGCCAGGCGTGTTCTCAACGAGAGGACGATACGGAAATGCGACCTGTGCGGCCGGAAAGGCTCCTGCTGGAATGTAGTACCCTTTAAGGTTCTCCAAGCGCATGAGGTCTTCTGGCATGACCAGATCTTCCATCTTGTCTTGGATCGTATAGTTCACGCCGTCTCGTACGGTGGCAGCACCAAAACCTAGGCCACGTTGCGCTCGCTGAATTTCAGAACGACCAATGTAAGACGCGGCTTCTTTTGCCGTGTCTGGGTCAGCAAGGTTTAGGATTACCTTTGTTCGCGCCAGACCTGTGACCGTCTTAGCGATCTCTTTTCCATAGATAGATTCGAGTTGGCTGAGTGTCTGGATACCGAGGACAAAAGCCGCGCCAAACTGGCGTCCTTCAGCTAGGCCTTTCTCAAGACTAGGCAGAACATTCAGTGACGGAAGCTCATCGAGAAACACCCAAACCGTTCGGTCAGAGTTTCTCGTTTGGGCCATGATCGCGTTGATCGCTAGATCCATCCAAACGGAAATCATCGGGCGCATGATAGCGTGCTGATCCGATCTAGAAGTCAGGAACAGGAAGCCACTCCCCTCGTCGTTCGAAACCCATTCCCGAATTGAAAAAGGCTTCCGATGTGCTCCAGGTCGAATGAGTGGTTCAAACGGCCAAAGTTGAGATGTCATTGTCGCCCGGATGGACATGGTCGTCTTTGGGTTTTCAGCGGATACCGCTGCAGAGGCGAGGCTGCCATTTAGAAAATCTGCGAGTTCCGACATGTCAGATTTCAGCAACATATGGATCAAGTCCTTGTTCGTCCGCTTACCCATTTTCGTCAGCTGGAATGCAGTCACTGCAAAAACCAACCGAGCAGATTCAATCCAGAATGGGTCGCTTGCACCCTTAGGGGTTGGCATCAAAGCCTCAGCCATTTGAGTGTAGTCTATGAGTGTCTTTGCGTCTTGAAATGGAGACCAGTCGGGGCATCGCTCATCTAGAGGGTTTAGGATCACGTCTCCTTCGTCCGGATTATAAAATGTCGGCACAAAAGACCGCATTTTATCATAGATGATGGCCCGATCGCCGCGCGCTCTTATCTCTTCTAGGAGGGGCGCCATGAGCTGCGTTTTACCTGCGCCTGTGGTTCCCATAATCAAAGTGTGCTGCGTTTCAGAACGGAAAGGATATGGAATGCCAGCAAGTGAGTATGGCTTATATTCCTTTGTCTTAAATTCCTTTCGCTTTTGAGCGTTTGTGGCATCGATCATTAACGCGAGCTCTTTACCGGCAACGAGCTTCGCGCCGCGCAAATGTCGGTCTGTACCTAGTCGTTTACCGTGGACGGTGAACCAGTAGAAAAGGAAGCAAAAGATACCCACCCCGACGATGCCGGCCATCCACATATAAAGGACGACTCTTTCGATGAAGACGGACGCATGATTGTCGATCCGGGTGTCATCCATCACCTGTGTAGCGGTTAGCGTTTCTTGGTGCTCATCATCGAACAGAATATGCATCGGTCGGTCAGGTCGATTGGTCCATAGATTGACTTGAGCCGAGAGCTTATATCCCGCCATTCTCGATTCAATTCCGCCATGAAAAGTCGTCGCAAATAGGATCGCTGTTCCGAATGTAGCGAGCACACAAATGACGAAAAGTCGGCTCAATAGTTGAGCGTACATTCTCGCATTATGAAACCAAATTTGGCCTCCGCGTAGGAACGTAGAGTGAGACGCATCTGAACCAATTCGGTGATTATTCGCCATCGATAGTCTCCAATTCTTTGGTCGAACTTTGGGATGAAACGCCCGGTAAAAATGGCTCCGGCGCTTCGACTTGATCGCTGAAACCGAGCCGGTAAAAGACGTCCTGAAGACTGATTTCTTCACCGCTCATGGACTTCGTAATGTAGTCAACAAAGATCGTTCGCGCGTCTTCCTTTAGCGTCAAAGAGGCCATCATTATGAGCGCGCCAAGCGTCGCTTGGTGAGAAGACTCAAGGTAGATTTCGTGAGGCAAATTGCGGCTGGAGGCACCTGCATATCTGGCAAGTATCGCGTCTTCGACTAGCGTAGACATGTTCTGCCCAGGGGTTCGGATTTGCTCGCGTTCGAGCAGTTCTATGGTTGAAGGAAGCAGGTAAAAAGTTCTGCGATCTTTGGTCTTCTGCCTCGGCATACATTCCACCTCTGTCTGGTGGTGAAAGCCTCGCAGTGTCGGTCGCAAGTTCTTGTTACGTAAGCGCCGTGATCATGTCTAGCATAATCTTACAATCTGTAGATACACGGCCCGCCCTGGAGTCGCGTATCACCCCTTAAACAGGTGCAAAGGGACCGGGTATCCACCCTTATCCAGTTGAGAAAAAGGCAAATAACCATAATAATAACAATGCACTAGCGCCTATGCGCGATAAGGGTTGATAATGTGTCACGCGCAAAAAACAGCAATAATTACAATCGGATAAAGGCCCGCCGCAGGCGAATCGCACAGTGTGCATACTGTGTGACATCAAAACCGCTAATGCGGTAATATAAGAAAAAGCCCGATATCGTTTATACGAACCGGAGGGAACCCACTTTTCCGAAACCTCTAACGACTAAACAAATACCATTCTTAGTTGGACAATAAGCCAATCAACCGACACAAAAAATGTGCGAGCGAAGCGAGTTCATATCCGACGCCGACGCGTCGGGGTGGGGGACAAAAAAATATAAAGACGCGAGCGAAGCGAGCGACCGTTTCGCAAATTTTCGGCAAAGAAATAAAAGAAAACGGAGAGCCCGAAGGCCCTCCGTTCCTCTACATAGCCGATGAGCTTCAGTGGGGGGACTACTCATCGTCAGGGTCAGAAGCAGGCAGATCATCATGCGCCGCTTCATTCGCACTTGAAGTGCTGCTCTCACCCTTCGGGCTAAGGAGCTCGATGCGACCCTCATAGCCAACGCGATAGTTGGTAAGGGTGTACTTTTTATCCGCGATCGTTTGGGTCGAACGGACCATCTCACCAGAGATGAAAATCTTGTCGCCTTTGGCCATGTTTTGCTCAGCGAGCCGGACCAGAACATCGTTGAAGATTGCGACGTCAAACCAGTCAGTGCGAGGTGGTTTGTCTTTGCCTTGGTAGGTATTCACAGCAACCGAAAGACGGGCGTATTTGAACACCTCACCATTCTGCCGTGTCTTCTCAGCGATTTGTGGAGCGGCGCCGAGGTTTCCGATAATATCAAAGCGGTTCATCGTCTTATCCTTTCGTCAGACTTAATGGGGTGATGTATCCCCAAGGACTGGACTATTCCTGCCCTGACACGCTCCCTTCATGGGCGAGGTGGCCGAGCACCCGAAGGGCCGAAACGAAGTGTAGGACGGCGCAGCCGTTGCCGGTCACCGAGAGGGGTTTTGGGGGAGGCGGGAAACCCCGGTCCATGATATGGGGGCTGGCAGGGCAGGAAACGGTGCATAAGCACCTCCAACCAAAAAACCCACAAAGAACCCAACTAAAAAACTCTTAGACGAGAGCGCGCCAATGGACCAAAAAATAGAGTACGGGCGAAGCCCGTTCATTTGGACGCGACCAGCGGCGGGTTAGCCGAAGCGAAGCTGAGGGAATGACCGTTACCCGCATGGGGCGAGACCGCCTTCAAGGCGGGCTCGAGGAGCGTAGCGAGTAGGGCACGGCCCGGAGTGAAACGCAGGGTAACCCCCTCCTCCGCCGTCGTAAGGAACTCGGACACGAACTCACCGTGACGCACCAAGGCATCCCAAATCGCCTTCAAGAACACTAAAGAGATAAAGATAAAAACCGACACGAAGAACCAAAATTTGTATTCTCCGAAGAACTTCAGGAAGCCGAGCAAAAACACAGTCTGAACACGCCGTTTCGGTCCTTCCCAAACAAGCAAAAACAACTAGCCCGCTTCAAAACAAAACCTATTCTGCAGAAATGGGCCGCCAACGTAATATGCGGGAAACTGAAACAGCTATTTCGGCAAACAAAAATAATGCCCCTGCCCTGCCTAGATCTCAAACAGCCAACGCCATAACCACGGGACCGGTACGCTTTGCAAATCGCGAACAAGACGAAAAACCCGGGCCAAGGCGTAGAGATAAAAAATAGTGAGGCGTGCAAAAAGAAGCACAAGGTTAGCAACGCCCGAGAGGGCGTTGCTAACTAAGGACTTCTAGCATCATAGAATGCCTCCGAAGAAAGCGGATACATCCGCTAAATAAATATCAAAACGCATTGTTCAAACCAGGTTTCTTCACCGCCAGCGGATCAATGAAAGAAAAATCTTATCAATGAATGTGATCCGAAGGTCGCCGAAATACGCGGCGAACATCGACGCGCGGCGACGGCCTTATGTCTTCAAAGATATCGAAGAACAAACCGACAGGTATTTGTAACAGAACAAGCTCAGCAAAATTAGAAAAAGCGGCCAGTGACTTCGGTCACATGGACCGACAGAATTCAGGAAAAATTACCCAACCGCAGAAACGGAATTTCCCGCGGCATCTTCTAACATCGATCCAAGTTCATCCGCTTCTTTGTGAAGTTGAGTGGCCGATTGTTTTAGAACGGTCGATTGGAACACCTCATTCGTCAGAAACTCTTCGACGGCGTTGTAAGCGAAGATCTTCACTGGGACGTCAATCAGTTCAGAAAGCCGTTTATGCAACGCGACATCCACGCTCAGAATGAGGTCATTTGAAGAAGATGGTGGATGATAAAACCGAACTCGTTTTCCTTCAGACCTCTCCCGCTCTTTCAGATCTAAATACGAATCCATGATGCAAGAAACGACAATGCGAGAACCGCTCCAATGTAAGTTGCGCATGTTCTGGATAAATTTGTCGAAAGTCTCTTCGTTCTCTTTCTCAAGAGTAACGCGCACGGCGACAGCTTTATCCTTTTGAGGTTTCCGTCCAGCCATTGTGTCTCCGCGCATTACGAGTGGTGGTTAACGCTATCACACGTCAAAGCACGAGTCGAAGACGAAAAAACCCACGGCTAGATAGCTAGCCGTAGGTATCGTGGGAGACGCTAAGGTCAAGAAGCTTTTTGGAGATACTTGCGCGCGGTCACGCCGCGATCAGTGGCTTTTTGGAAAAGATTGAGAGCGACGCCGTTTGGATCCCCCTCTTTGACGAAAACCATTACTGCGGCGCATCCCATTTTAAGGATCGCATCGTTTCGCTTGAACGGAGCTTGTTTCTTACTGAAGGCTCCGAAGTTCGGCTTTTCAACGATAATATCTACTTTTCGAGATACAGCCCAGCCGGTAGCGATCTTGTCGATGCCGAGATTTTGGCCGCCGGTGACCAGGATCATATCGGGATTTGATTTTAAAGCCGCGTCGAGAAGCGAGAACGCGCGTTTCACATCAGTGTAGCACTTGGTGCCAGAAACAGCGATGAGCGTCCCCTGAGGCGCCTTACGCAGGCTCTCAGCGTTAGCTTTGTGCTTAAGATAGTCGCGCCCCTCAATCATCGCAGAGGTCGCTGTGTGACGTGTTGTCTTCGAACCGCGAACCGGACGCCATGCAGAGCCGGTCGTATCCATGTGATTGCGAGCCATCGTATCTCGCATAAGAGAGAGAAGCTCTACAGTTTCATCTAGTTCGTTGGCCGAAGCGAGCGCATCTTCAAGACGGCCGGACTGAACCTCCGATCCATCTTGCTCGTTGGAGAGCTCGCGGATCTTCGAGCAAGCGTCAGAGTGAAGACGTTCATGATATTCGACCATGCGATGAAGCGTCGAAGTCAGGCGCATTGAGATTTGCTCGAATAGGGCTTCAAACTTCGTATTCGCAAAGGCATCAGCGAGTTCAGTATGAGCGGCCAGTACAGCTTGCGAAACAGCCTCATCAGGCGGGGCAACATCGCAAGCGATAGAAATGGTTGAAAGACCATCAATTGAGGAAGGAAGGAAATGTTGTGTCATGGGTAAGGCTCCGATTTAGAGCCCCGCACCTTGCGGCGCTCATGGGCGTCCAAAGCCTGGCGGTAGACGATCGCAGTCACCGCGCCATTTGAACGTTCAACATCGAACATAATCGGGGCGCGGCTTACCCCTTGTGGGTTGACGAGCATCGTCCGACAGGCCCCCTCGCCCACTTTAAGCGCCAAGCGTGGGGCCCGTCTGAGAGCGATCCTGAACACAAAGAAGCGTTCACTAATTGTTCTTTAACGTCATGTGTCTCGGAAAAAAAGTTGCCCATGGGCAACAAGCTGGAGAACGCGTCATAGAACAGCACCTATTGCAAGGCGAAACGCTCTGACCAGGAATACCAAATCTTCGCGCCTTGAATAAGTTCAGCGTCCGCGTCGAATGGAATGACGATTTCGCAGTCCATCGTTGCGAAAGAGCGAAGCGCGCCAGAGTGGCTCGAAAATAGTACGCCAGAATAGAAGTCATATCCGTTCCCCCAGCGCCAAGCATATGCAACGCGATCATCTTTCAACATCGACGCTAGCTCCTTGAATAATTCTCCGAAGGCAACTTGGTCAAACTCAGCCGTGCATTCTGAATAATCGGTGATGTTTGCTTGCTCATCCAGGTACGCTCTGGTGGCATCAGAAATCGCTCCATTCCATCGAAGCGAGCAATAGGTTCGATCGGCCATATCATACTCCTTTGTTGATACGCCCTGCCCTCTTCAAAACTCTCCTTTGAACAACCAATCGCACAACGCATTCAAAAATTGCCCATGGGCAACAAATGAAAGTCTGGTTGAAAAACGCTACGAAGACCGCTTAGAAAACGAAGTCACTCACGAGGGAAACATGACCAGGGAAGATCAACCAGATACTCATGGAAAATGGTATCCGGAAATTGAGAACCTGATCGGACATGCGTCAAAAGTCTGTGAAATGCATGGCGCGAATACAGTTCCTCCGGAATTCGACCTCGCACGCGTGAAGGCAGCCTGCTCCCGTGCTCAAGAATTATTATCCCTGACTCCGGTTGAGGCGGCACCAATCATAGCGGAGATGCAAAACCAAATCGAGCTCCCGCCAAATGTAGGCGAGGACGATCATATGCTGAGGTCCGAACTCTACCACGTGATCGCCGCTAAGCTGTCGCTCAAAACCCTTCAAAGTGAGGCACCAGATATAGAAGTTGCCCATGGGCAACAATATATCGATCCCGCCGAACATGGTGACGAACTAAGACAAATGCTTGGTGAAGTAACGTCCTTATTAAGAACGATCGAAGAGCGCACAGGAACCGTTATTGAGGCCACTCCAGATTTCGATACCCAAAAGACCGAATGGCAATCGCGCAAAGAAGAACTACAAAGAACAGTTGTCGACGGAGGCTCGTTCACGCTCGCTGGTCCAGGAATGACATTCCCAGCGATCTCAGCAATCGCAGAATTACTCTACATGCATCTAAAACCCATGATCGAGATAAATGTCCGAGTAATGGCTTGGTACGCAACCGAGCTAAAGCGCAGAGCCACGGAAATCATAGATCAGGCCTCACTAACGGTTGAGGAAAAAACGAAGACCATAATCGACGCCATCTCCAAAACATCTCTAAGCGTTGTCGAAAAAATACTCGTCTTGCTCAAAAAAGTTAGAGCACACGACACGGGCCTCGAGGACGAATATCTCGAGTTAAATCCAGAAGACACCCCAGAAGAAAGGCGCCTACCCCTGTCAGACGATCATCACGAAGTGCTGTGCGCCAATATCACCGGCGATCGTCTGATCATCTCCAGTACAAAACACGGCGTACTTGTGGATGACACACTACAGATCGCGATGACCGGACGAAAAGTCGTTGCGGCTGGAGAGGCAGTTCGTCAAATCGATAAATCAGAATACAGTCGTGTCACTGTAGAAACGCCAATCTCCGAGACGCATGTCGGCCAAGGTGGGTTAGCGGTCGCACTGCTCCGAGAACTTACAAAAAATAAGCTCCTTATCGTTGATCAAGGAGGTCGCCTTCAATATGCAATCCCAACGTCTGCAGATGACGAAACACAACAATCGATCATGCAGGCTCTCGGTCGGGCTACAGGCCGCATGGTAGTGCCGATCAACAAGACCGTTGCATTAGCAGTCGGTCATTCAGAAATCACCAAAACAAGGCCCGTGATTTACACCGAGATGTTCCAATCCGAAACGGACATAGTCGTCTCCAAAGAAGGCAAGCGCCGTTATGGGTCGACTCTCGAAATTGGTTGGAACACCCTGGACTCAGACATCGTACGCAATGCCAAACTACCGGAAGGCCATAGATTGACGGCAGCACAAGCAAGGCGATTGCGTTATAATATTAGTCAGGCATATGCTGATGGAACAGTCGATTCAGAACGATTTTATCAGACCGGTTCACACCCCAAGAAAGTAGTTTCGATCGAAGCTTATTCTGAGGCGACACGCGAAACCGTAATCGCCTGGATAGAGCATATAGACAAGGTAAAGCGAGCCTACGAACGAAACACACAGGGCCAGCTCATCAAGGAAATATATGTCTTAGGTGCGCACAGATGGCTTCCTCTTTTGAAAACAGAGTTAAGTGCAAAAACTCAAGCGAGATATGCCGAAATAGAACGCTTCGCTTTTGAGATTCAGGTCGGCCTCCATAAGATGGCGTTTGGCCATGAGTGGTACGAAACATAGGCAATCGACAAAAGTTGCTCATGGGCAATAAAAAAAACCCGGCCATAACAGCCGGGCTTTTCAACTTACAAATCCACTCAATTATTCGTCGAACAATTCTCCCAGCAGATTGTCAAAAGCCTGCTGTGCCTCCGAGCGCGAAACTCCTTTTGTCAGGTCAAAGTCTATTTTAGCTGCCTTCGCCGACCTGGTGAGTTTAAGCACCTTCGTTCCATTATCCGATTTGATGAATTTGGGCTTCGGGGCAGGGGACTTTTTGTTCCCACGCGCCGCGGTGAGAAGTCTTGCCAGAACGTCTTTGACGTCCATAGGATCGGCACCAGCGGATTTACCTATCTTATGATGCTCCTTCAGCCGCACAGCCTCCGTGATCATTCGAGATTTGGACTTTCCGTCGTTTAGGAACGGTTTCAGGTCCCGAGCGTGACGTTCCTTCAAGTCTAAGATGGATGGGAAAGCCTCGACAATCTCATCCGGCAATCGCGCAAGATCGAGCAATCGCGAAAGATAGGACGTCGACAATTCAAGACGCTCGGCCATCATCGATTGTTTTCCATCGTAGAACGCGTCAATTGCCGTTAGATAGTCACGCGCGCGCTCGAAGTCAGAAATATCTTCGCGTTGACGATTTTCCAGGTCCATCAAAGCATGGGCATCGATATCGGTCAGACCCTCAATCGGCTGCACATGGAATTCGATGTTAGAGAGCTTCTCGACATCACGCAGATAAGTAACAGCGAAATGGCGCCGCGCTCCAGCGATCACTTCGTATGAGTGAATTCCACCATCATCCAGACGTCGCACAAAAGCCGGCATCGTGTTGCGTCCCGCCTGCTTGATAGAGGCGATCAAATCAGCACAATTTTCAGGTGTTAGAAGCTCATACTCGCGGTTGTGGTATTTCCACATGCGGCAAAGGTTCGGATCGACCTTGTATTGCGAGATTTCTTGCACCTGACCCAGATTAGCGTTGGACGTAGCGCCAGTAAGAGCACTGATCCTGCTGTGTAGGTGAGCAGGCCGACGCTTCGTAGCCGCTGGGGCAGGGGTTTCATCATCGAGATCAATATCGACCTCAGCAAAGTTCCTAGACATTGTTTATACTCCTTACGCGACACTGCGCGTGTATTGTTGAGAAGCGGAAGGCCACGTCGATCGGATCAACCCCTCAACTTCGTCGGCGATATCCAAAAGGTTCTCTCGGCACCGTTTATGGGTGGATCCAGAATCGGTCATTTCAAGAACCGAACACATCTTTCGGGCGGCACGGTCAATCTCCGCTGATTCCACCATGAATGTTTTCATCATGTCCTGCCCGAAGACCTTGCCCATTTTATCGAGCATGTCTCCTTGAGCTGATTTGCCCGTGTCAACTTTCGTAGCAAGGACACGAATGAACTCAAAAGAGCGGTCCTCACCATATGCGCGAGAGAGCGTTTCCAAAGTCTCCGTTGCCATTTCCAAGAAGTGTCCTGTTGAAGCGAAATCAACAACAGAAGGCGGCACAGGAATGATTAGTCCATCAGCGGCCTGCAGGACCCCGATTGAGATCATTCCCAGCGCAGGTGGTGGATCAATGATGACAACATCATAAAGTTCTTTGACGCTTTCGATCCCTTTGCGAAGCCGAGCGAATACATTCACCCCAGAAGCTGCTTGCTGAGACAAACGAGCAGCAAATTCATATTCAGCTTGGTACAATCCCAAATTTGATGGAATCAGGTGAATACCAGGCCAGTGAGTCTCAATTATGTAAGGGGATAAGTCGAAGTCCGAACCGTGCCGGAAAAACGGGTATAGAGTTTCTTCTTCAGTGAAATCCATATCTGGGTTGAACCCAAACATAGTCGTCGCAGAGGCCTGGCTGTCACAATCGATCACAAGAACGCGGTAACCTTTAAGTGCCAGCGCCTGCGCGATGTGTGTGGACACGGTTGACTTGCCCACGCCTCCTTTAAAATTCTGCACTGATAGCGTAAGAACCGGATCGCCAGGCTGACGATACGGACTTGTTCCGAAAACGGTACGCATATTGTTGATTTCATCGAGTGTGTATCCGATGCGTCGGTTTTTATCGTTCGTTTCTGGCGTAGGAAGCCGACCTTCGGACTCAGCCTTCCGGATACCCTCGGGCGTACGACCGACCATCTGCGCGGCAGTCGTGATCGGGAACGTCATATGTAGTTTCTTCTCCACATCTGGAGCGAATTCAGTTTTTCGAATACCCTCAATGATGCGTCGTGAACGATCCGCTAACCGGGCCATACCTTCGCTATCAATCGGGTTCGCAGCAATTGGTGTATCAGACATCAAAAACTCCAAGGTTTGCGTAACGTGGCCAAAAACACAGCCAGTTTGCAAACTTAGACCCCGAAAGGGTTAATGGCCGATTAACTTTAGTTTCACGTGCCCAATCGGAAAGACCCTGACGGCCAGGCCATCAGGGTCTCACAGAAATCTACGAATTACACGAAGTCACTATTCGGCGTCTTCGGAAACCTCCGGTTCCGAAATCACAGCGCCTACGGGAACGATACCGGCGCAGGCGGGCAGCCAATTGGCCTTCAAGGCAGCTGCCTCTGTGAAGGCGAGCAGATCGCCTTTTGGCCCTTTTGAAAGGGCAGCCGAGGCGCCGCTGCCCAGGTCCGTATTTACGCGGTTCAGTTGAGGCTTCGTGAAACGACCCAAGACCACACTCGTCATTGCATAGTGAGATTGAAGATCGAAATTTAGCAGCTCTGCGAATGTTGAGTGCGCCTCAACAGACTCTTCTTGTTTGGGGTTCACGTTCGAACGACTGTAGAGCGTACCAGCACAAAAGCCATGGAGCGCCTTTACGTCCGCCTCTTTCCAAGAGGCCAGACCAGAAACCAGGTTGCTCTTGATCGGGTCGAGGCGCACTTTCCACAGTTCAATCTGATCATGCAGCCAATCCTCAGACGTCATTGGGACAGAAGGAGACTGCGTGAACGAAAGGGTAGGGGCATATGACAGGGCGCGCTGTTGATGACCCGCCCCGAAGAAGACAGACTGAGCCAGGTGCGCAGTCGATACGAGGAATGCGACGCTGAAATTCTTCGAAATCTCGCGCTGAACAGCAGCTTCAGTCGCCGAATTAATGTCGGCAAAAAGGGCGTTGGACAACGCATTAGACTTATCGATGTCGCTCTTCGCAGATCCATTCTCCGAAGCGTTCACATTGGCGACGATTTCGACGTCTTCGGGCCGGATAAGACCAAAGTGATGATGAATATCCCCGGTTCGGTTAATCGTGATGATCACACCGGCATTGGCCTTGAGCTCATCGGTAAAGACCTCTTCGGTCAACGCGTCATTCTCAGACTCGAGCGATTGGGCTTCCGTCTCCAGCGCTTTGATCGAGTCCTGTGCCTCATCCGTGTCGCAGTCGTCGGCGTTATAGGCGACTGAGAGGAGTTCTTCGATCTCTTCGATGCGTGCATCGATGGCAGCCACCCGTGCTTCCTGATCTTCAGTAAGTTCTGGTTCAACGGGATAGACCCGCTCATAGTTTTGCAGGAAGTCATAGTCCACGCTTGGGTGCGTTTCGACCCATTTCCATCCATCGGCCTCAACGGCTTCTGTGTAAGCCCCGAGCTTTGCGTCACAGAGCCGAAACAGCAGCTCGTTATCCGTAAGGCTAGATAGCTCATCATCGAACAGGTCGCGCTTTACGTGCCCGCCAGCGGCTTCATAAGCCTCGATGCCGATAAAGGAGACAAATTGCGATGTGATCGGGGTTTCGCTTTCGGTCAGCATTCGGCGAATGGCCCCAGGATGAGCTTGTCGAGAGAGCGCTGTGAACACCCGCTCTTGGACTGCAGCATCAGGCTCGATCGTATAGGCTTGCATTTGCGCAAGGCCAATTTCATTGGCCCGGAATGCGGTGACGATCACAGGGGCGACGTTCGCTAACGCCAGGCGTTGTTTCACCAATTTTTCGGAGACGCCAAATCGTCGACAAATGTCGTCGAGAGACAATCCTTCATCGCTCAAAGACTTGAAAGCTTCGAATTGATCCATAGGAGAGAGCGGAGCGCGTTCAAAATTCTCAGCCAGAGACGTAGAAATCTGATCGGTCCGGCCGGTATCTTTAATGACCACTGGAATGCCGGCTTTAAGGGTCTCGGGTAGCTTACCTTCGGCATGGAGCTTGTTAAGCGCAGCCAGACGTCCCGATCCTGCGTAAATCGCAACCCGCTTCTTTGATTTTTGAAAGCCGGTGAGCGGATGAATCAGTCCATCTTCAGCCAGAATCGACATGGCCAGACCAGCGACGTCATTTTCGGTATGATCATCCTGGCGAACGTTGGTATCAGCTTTGATGAGCTGATTTAGGGGAACAATAGTGATATCCATTTTGCTAGATCCTTGTTGGAATCGACTTCTTGTTGAAGCCGACCAACTCCCCCCTCATTTTTACTTTTGATCGTTCCCATAGCTGCTCGGGTCTGGGAGATGCATCGGGGCTTGAAACAAAGCAATAGATGATGTATATGCAAAATGCATATGCACGATATTGATGGAGCGTAAAAATGGCGCAACCAGCAGAAAAAGAAGACGTTCGCGAAGCGAAACTGTTTTGGAATAATAAAAGCCAGGCGGTTCGGATTCCGGCGGATTTTCAGCTCGAGGGGACCTCTGTACTTATCAAGCGGGAATACGGTCGTCTCATAATCGAGCCCGTCAAAAAGAAAAAGACCATCGCCGAGGTATTGGCGAACATGGAACCACTCGGTCCTGAGGATGAATTTCCAGATGTCAAAGAGGGTCTCATTCCGGCTAAGGATATAAATCTGTGAACGAGATTTATATGCTCGACACGAATATATTTTCAGCGGTGGTGAAAGACGCCAACGGGCCAGCGGGTAAGGCGCTAGAGGCAGCCTCAATTGTAAACACAGTCGGAGTGAGCATCATCACGGCCGCGGAGTTACGGTTTGGTACCGCCAAGAAAGGCTCACAGAAGCTTCTGGATTATGTTGAGGCGTTACTAGGCACCATGGAGGTGTTTCCGCTGGCACCCCCTGTAGATGCCCATTATGGAGGCATCCGGAGCGAGTTAGAGGCCGCAGGACAGCCAATCGGTTCAAACGATCTTTTCATAGCAGCACACGCAATCGCGCTCGACGCCATCCTAGTGACGAATAATGAACGAGAGTTTCGACGTGTCAGGGGTTTAAGGATTGAGAACTGGATTACGGAATAGATCCTACATCCCGATTTTATAGTCTCCACCCGGCTCAATTCCAAACGGGACCGGTGAATGCTCATAAATGAGAGCGTACAGACGATCCCAACCATCATTGATCATTCCGATCGTGTAGCGCGCTGGTGACTCCTGGCTCGCCCGGTCCAGTCGCTCAGACAATAGTTCTAATGCTTCACCAGCTTGTGTGTGGATCGACATGAGCAAGTCTTTGCTGAGCAACGCCCTGGAGAACAACATTGTGTTGTTATTTTTGTCACCGACGCTGTGATAGCCGGCTGAAAACAGAAGGTCATCGTCTGGAACGGTTTTGCCAGGGCAGGGGTCGTGTGTCGCTCCGCCAATTAGAATATTTGTATCGTGATAGTGGTTGCACCGCTTAATGAGTTGAGTAAACGCCGTTTCGTCTGGGCGATTAGCGAGCTGCGCAAACGTTCTATCAGCGTAAGCCAATTGCGCGCCAATCACGTACAAGGACCTAGAAAGATTCACTAATCGAATGAGCCCAGTCGAAGCTTGGGTTCCCAGCTTAAGGTCAGTGAATCTAGATTGCCGCGTCCAGGCCGTTATCAGAAGCTCAATTGCAGCGCGCATCGACCTCAGACATGTTCGAGCTCGGTACATCGCCTCTTGCGTATACATCGTTTGCAGGAATGGTGCGGCCGGAGAGCCATCGTCATCATAGTCAGGTTTGAAGCCTGCCGTGAGTTCATTGACGATGCAAAACATTGCGCAATAGGTTCCCTAAATCCCATCGCGTAATGTAACAATTTGTTTCGAAGATAAAGAAAAACTTCGTACACCTATCCAACGACTATCGGTATGCTTGAAATCGACCGTGTTGAACTGTGTTTTGAGGAACGGCCATGTTTGCGCGCTTCAAAAGATGGACTTGCTTACGGGCCGATCTCAGGTCCTCGGGGTCAAGGTCAACCAAATCATTCAACGTGATTTCCAAAAGAGCTGCTCGGTCTAACAGCTTGGCATTGTATATAGGGTCTCCAAACCTCATCATTCTTCCAAGCTTAATCATGATTTCTGGAGAAACGACCATAAACGAAGCGAGACGTTCGATTTGGTGAGTCTTAATGGCTTGCTCACCTCTCTTCATCCGATACCAGAGAGATGCGTTCATCCCGAGCCGGCTTTCGAATTCCTTTTTTCTGATATGGTGAACCGATATGAACGTGTCGCCGTAACGTAGCACCCCTTTGGTAATAGGGCACTTAACTTGCTCAAGTGTGGCGGTTCCCATGACAGCCATCCCAACCTCCCTCGTTCGGATCACATTCACTTCAACACATTGTGAGCAGCATTACAACTTGTAGATAATCCAATTACAAAATCTTATCGTATATAGATCCGTGAACGCCAAAGTTAGGTGATGAATAGGTTCGTATAGCCGGGTGACACCAAGCAATCGCAATGTAGGGAAGGCCATCAAAATAGAATAACGTCTATTTAAATAATAAAACAACATTTAGGGAGCCTCGGGGACACGGCGATAAACAGAAAAACAGTATGGTTAAAGTCCACTTGCACGCATATGCACGACGAATTTCCCCGTACAGGCGAACCCCACCATGAAAAAGAGGCGATGAGCAAGTAACAGGCCCGCCCATGTAAAGCACAGAAGGTCCAAAGTTCTAGAAACTGGAACTAAACTACACCTGATAGGCGAATACGCCCAAAAACTGAACCTTCAGAAAACACATAAAAAAACAGCGCATTAAGCGAAAAACGGCCAAAAACCTCTGAAAAATCGCGACAAACCGCCACGTAATAGTTACTCAAACTGGAACTGGATTATTGCAATTCAATAAAACCGGTTACCAATATTGTAACTCCTTTTTCATTGAAAACGATCTGCTCAGGCCGCTTGCTAGGGATGCCCGTCATATGGGGCGATGTCCAACCAAAGCAAGGGGTTTTCTCATGCAAGCAATTATCGCGCGCCGCGCGTTCTCACTCAAAAACATGGATCGTTTCGCACGTGGTGCAGCGGCCCTCGCAGCCACTGCCGCCATCGGTGCAGTCGTTGCTGTCTCCGCAACAGCCGGTACTGACACCACGTTCGGTACGATCGCTACACAGATCACTGGCTGGCTCGAAGGCTCATTGGGTGTGACGCTCGCCATCGTGTCTTTGATCTTCGGTATCGGTAGTGCCGTGATCAACTTCAACTGGAAACTGTTCGCCGGATCAATCGGTGTCGCGCTCGCCGCAGCACTCGGACCTGGCATTGTTTCAGGCACTCTCACCGCGATCATCTAAGCCGATCGCAAACGGTCTCGAATAGCTTTCGTTTCTAACAGGCGCTGAACCTCGAGACCAAAATGAATGAAACGTCGGACGTTCCGGGTCCGGCATTTGGATCAAAGCTCGCTAACGCCTCTCAAAACCGTCGAGCCTCGATCCGTAAGGTTGGTGACACATGGACGGCACGAAAGTACCCCAATACCTTGATGAGCCCGAGCGAATTCTGATTTTCACGCCAGACGAATTTATTGTTTGTACTTGCGTGTTTGTCGGGTTCGTTCTGGCCTGGAAACCTTTTATCGGCATCATAGCCACGTTTCTCCTCTACCAACTCTACACCAAAGCCAAAGCTGGATTGAGCGCACAACGCGTTTGGGCCCGCGCATACTGGTTCATCCCGGTCAGCGTCATGTCCATGAAACGCTCTCCAGACAGTGTCATCAGAGAATGGGTGGGATAAACCATGACCCCGACAGCGGCCTCCACTAAGCTTCACGCGACAAACCGAATTGCTGCAATCCTTGCCGCTGTTGCTGTCGCTCTTGCCATCACAGTCATTGTCCTAGCCGTGATGCTCACACGGCAAAAACAAGAGATGGTTCTAGTTCCAACCCTTCAAGGCGAGGCGACTATTATCACTGGAACTGCGAGCAACGAATATCTTCAAGCCCTAACGAGAGATGCAGCAGCGCTTTTTTTAAATCGGCACCCCAATAACAGCAATTATTTCCGTCAAAACCTTCTGAGAATGGTGGACGGTACAGTCTTCGGTGAAATGGAAGCGCAGTTACTCGCTGAGCGAAACAGCCGCATTAAAACCAAGACTTCGACGGTGTTTCACCCATCCGAAATTTATGTCTCACCAGAAGGTGACTACTCAGAGATAGGCGGAATCGTCCAAACATTCGTCGCCTCTCAGATGGTCAGCGAGGAGACAAAGGTATTCGCAGCCCGTTGGCGCGTCCAAGGCCTTCAAGTCCGTCTGCTCGACTTTTCAGAAATCGAAAGATCCCGCGCACGTATGCGCTCCTTCCGCCAGTCAGATCCAGGAGAGGATGAGTAATGTCCGAGATTATTATCTTACCTACTGTCGATGAAGATCACGCAAAGCAGCAATCGATATACCTCGCGATGTCTTCTTACATCGGCCATGTTTTGTATGGCGGCGCGGATATAGAGCCCCTAGTTCCCTATTGCCAGGGTGGCAAGAGTGGCGCGCTTTACACCAACATTGTCAATCGCGTCACGCCATCGAAGCGAGCGATAACAATTCTGTCGACCGGCATCCGCGAAGATAAAAACGGAACCATTTCAGTTCGTGTTTTCGCTGATCAAGTCGGGCCCAACCCACAAACCGGATATGAATATACCGCACTCTGGCAAAAGGGCGAAGATGGCCTTGAGCTGACCTCGGTCGTGGCGGTGAACGTTGCAGTAGAGGAGAAGGCCCATGGTTAGAGATTTTGGAAGCTTCGCACAGGGCGCATCGGTCGGAGCCATACTTGCTGCTGTCACGTTGTTAGCCCCGTCCGCAAATGCAGACACCGAGGGCGCCGCCGCCAACTCTCCCGTTCAGATTACGCGAACAACGACAACCAGTCAGGGAGCCACCCGAACTACGGTGCGTCCCAATGATGGCACTGGTGCTAACGCTAAAGTTACTGGCGGCGACTGGGGCTCGATGAGCGTAGACGTCGAAGATGGTCAGCGCATTTCAGCAATCCTTTCCTATGGAGAGGTGACCCGCATGAGCTTCAGGAACGATCGCGCAGCCCACGTCCGCATTGCTCGCAATGAAAGACCCGGTGCGGTCCTTGTCGCATTTGAACGCGATGAAGTAACAGGCGACGTCTATTTCGTGGTGGAGCAGGGCCAACCGGGCGGGATCGTCTCTGCTTTTGTGACGACTGAAGCGGGTGAAACCTATCATGTGATGTTCACCGTTCGCGACCAACCAGCGGCCCAAATTTTCATTAGTGGTGGGCCAGCAAAAGCTGTTGACGAAGTTCAAGAAGAAACTCCCCTACAGGCAACGACCTATGCGGGCCAACTCATAGAGTTTGCAGCCTTCATCCAGGAGCAAGCAGAAAATCTACGCCATAAAACGACTGTTCGCACAATCAGATCGAACAACGGCGTCGACCTTATGAGTGCAGGTCGCATTTCACACGGCGGATTCGAGGGTGAGGTCTATGAGATTCACAATCGAGGCACAGCGGCCTTCGCCGTTGATCACGACGCTTTCTGGACAGATGGTGCGCTCGCCGTTGTGTCAGCGCACGATACCATAAACCCTGGGACATTCTCTCGCGTATTTGTCGTGTATCGCCGCGGAGCCATCCAATGAGCGATATTAATACACAGCAGGCGAGCCAGCGACGTACGATACTCATCGGTGTTTCAGCTGTTGTTCTTGTTATCCTCGTCGCTGTCGGAACCGTAGGGTTCAAACAGCCAGACACGGTTGAGGAGTACACAGAGCGTTCGAAAGAAACACGGACGACCATGACCGATCTTTCGCGTCAGCCAGTTGCCGAAGAGAACGCCTATGAAGCGCTAAACGACCAGCTTCAAACAATGAGCGGACAAATTCAGAAGCTCAATGAGCGTCTAGATGCCAAGGATGCAGAAGCAATAGTTCTACAAGCCCAGCTCGATGCTTCAGAATCGAGAAACCGAGAGTTGATGGCAGGCGCTGATGAAATGGTCGGCGCCCTTATGCAGCAAATCGATTCACTAGAACAACCCGGCGCTACAATAGTCGCCGATCAAGAAACGCGTACGAACCGAGTGTCACCCGGCAACGTTCGCGGGCCCGGACCGACGGAAAGTTCGGGCCAACCTCTTCCCTCTGCCGCGGATCCATTCGCGCCTAGAGGGGCCGTTCAGCCCACAGAGGCAAATCCAGGTGAAGTCTCGCAGGTCGGTCGCACGCCCTTCAGAGCTTTTCAATCCGTCAGTTTTATCGAAGGAAATGGTGATGCTGAAGGTGAGCTGGACGGTAGTAAATCATCGGCCGAGTTGGTCTCTACAGAAAATTACGTTCCCCCAAATGCATACTTGCCCGCTGCGGTTCTCGTTGGGGTAGACGCAACCGTTGGGCGTAAGGGCGGCAATGACCCCAAGCCGGTTCTTTTTCGTGTAACCGGGCCCGCCCGTAGCGCGATGGAAGATGGGCACATCTTCAAGACAGACGTTATTGGGTGCCTGATAAACGGCGCCGCTTATGGCGAATTGTCCTCCGAAAAGGTCTACGTGAAAATCGCGAAGATGACCTGTCCTGCAAAGGATGGAACCGATCGTGTCGCTGAAAGCGACGTTGAGGGGTTTGTCGCATATGCGGGAAAAAGTGGTGTGCGCGGGCGCGTCATTAGTCGCGAAGGCGACTTCACCGAAAAGGCGTTTATTGCTGGGACCCTTCAGGGACTTGGTAGCTCGCTCAGTAGAGCAGGGGGTCAATCAAACCCATTGGGAGGGTTTAGTGGCACGACCGAAATCCCAGACGGAGAAGAAATTGCTGTATCCTCAATTGGAGGCGGCATCGAGGGCGCGGCATCGCGTCTAGCAGATTACTACATCGAGCGCGCTGAACAGTATCAGCCCGTCATTGAAATGCCGACAGGCATTCAAGTTGAGATTGTCCTCCTGAACGGGGTGACAGTCCGATGAACGCAGAGACCACAAAATCATCCGGCGTTCTAACCAGAGGCAAGGCCTCTCCCCCACAAGCCATGAGTCAGACAGCTGATCCAATACTCGGTTCGGCTGCCCCAAACCTCGAAAGGAAAGAGACATGACAGAGGCGACCCAAAAACCCGAGAAAGCAACTGGCTTACTTCAAGACCTTCGACAGAATGGTGGGCGCTATGCGATCGCCTTCGGCGTGGGTCTCGCAATTATGGGCATAGGCCTAAAAGTAACTGGCGGTTCTGACAGTGCAGACACCGATCATGTTCGCGATAAACTAGCTGAGGTCATTCCTGGAGCGCCGATCAACCATATCAAATGTGATGTCGGACCGGGTCTCTGTGAAGTAATGGCAGGTGAAACACTCATCTACGTCTCGCCAGATGGTCGATACGGAGTCACCGGGAACATTCTCGACTTCGAAGCCCGCGAGGATCTAACCGAAGGCCGCCGAGCCGAGCTCGTTAAGTTTGCCGCGCTTGGCGCTGGAGAGGTCGTTCGTGAGGTTGTACCAACAAACGCAGCCGCACCATCGGCGCCACTAACGCAACCTGCGCCAGAAGCGGCGTCTGTTGTCAATGTAAGCCTTCCAATTGAGAACGCAGCGGTACACCGTGGTGGTCAGGATTTACCAGTACTGCATGTCTTCTCTGATCTAAACTGCGGCTATTGCGCGAAACTCAATAGCGAGTTGGGTCAAATGACGGGGTATGAAGTCCGAGAGTATTTCGTCTCCTGGCTGAGCCCACAAAGTCGCGAGCGTGCGGCCATGGTTCTTTGTGCAGAGGACCGTGAAGAAGCGACCAATCGGATGTACACAGAAGGTTCTGTATCGCTTACGCGAGAACGCCAAGAGTGCATTGATGAATACGGTCCAATTGTCGACCAGAACACCGAGTTTGCCCGCTCGTTCGGTATGAGAGGTACGCCCTCGATTATCCGTGAAGACGGCACCCGGTTTCCAGGTGGCTACGCGCCTAAGGCTCAACTAGAGCAATGGGTGACATCATGAGACGGCCGGTTAAAGCCATAGGGGCGGCGGCAACTCTGCTGCTCCTTGGGGCCTGCTCAACGTTTGGTGGCCAAAGTACCGTATCGAGTGATTGGCAATGTCGTGCGATCGGCGAGGGGTCTTGTACATCTATTCGCGAGAATGATCGCCGGGCGCTTGGCTATGTTGAAGGAATGAGTACGCGGCAACCTATTATGGGACCTGGTTCCCAGAGTGTCCGTTATGACGCCAGCACAGCAGGATCAGAAAAGCCCGTATTCTATGGCCGCACAATCCTCCGTGTAACGATCGCCCCTTGGGTCGACGAAGCCGGCCATTTCCATTCAGGCAGCGTTGTATTCACAGCCGCGGGCGCGGAAGCGTGGGGGCCCCCGCGGCAGTCTATCCCCGAGAGCGTGCCGGTCTCCCAAGAGACGGATGCATCTGAGCCGGCTGCAATCACTAAAGCAGCATTGTCCAAATCATACGCGCCGGCTGAGGCGTACTAGGGAGAACAGAGATGGCCAAGCAAAACCGGTTTGCAGCGCTCGACGACGCAATTGATAAGCTCGGGCTTGGCCGTATCTTAGATAAGGCGGCAGGTTTCGTATTCGGCGAACCTGTCCCCTCCGATGGTTTGCGGTTTAAGGGACATACGAAGTCGATTAGCGGTTATTTGCCATACCGCGGTTACGACGAAGAGAGCCGTGTCTTCGAGAACCTTGCCTCTGTCGGTATTTGTATTGAGTTCGCCCCTCTTATGGGTGCAGACGAACGTATCGAGAAAATCCTTGCCGGATTATTCGATGAAGGTTTTCCCGATGATTGCTTCGTTCAAATCAACACATACGCATCACCATATGTAGGGAACACGCTCGAAGAGTGGACGTACCCGCGAACGAAAGTCGGTGGCGTCGTTGATAAAATGGCGCGATACCGCGCAGAGCATATGCGGCGCATGATTTGGAATAGCGGATCAAAGGGCGGTCCATTCTACCTCAGAGAATATCGGACATTCATCAGCGTCAGCCTGCCAAAAAACGATATCGAAAAACAAGTTATCGAGCTCCAGACCATCGCCGATCGCATTATGGCGACACTCAAAACTCTCGGCTTGCCATCCAAAAAGCTGACTGCTGGTGAGCTTATTTCTCTAGTTCGCGGTTGGATGAATATGGGCCGAGAGACCAGGAACGCCACTCCGCTTTATGATACGGGTCGATATATCTGCGACCAATGCGTAGCCGCTGAAACCTCATATTTGGTCTATAAAGAGCGCATCAAGGCTCAGAGCACGACATTCGGTGTGAGGGATTATACTCATGGCGATATCAATGCCCGGGCGCTCTACGAGACAACACAAGATATTCGGACATATAGCGTGACACGCTTCCCATCCCATTGCTCCCAAGCGATGATGGCGAGCCTTCTTGGCGATTTCACGCAAGATCCGCTTCGCCTGATGGGTTCCTGGTGGTCATCGCTCTGCCTTTACTATCAGAGCGCAGAGACCTCCAGAAAGACTGCGCTCATGCGCTCCCAGCGCGCGGCACGGCAGTTTAAATCTCCATTCCGTAAGATGTTTCCGCAAATGGAATGGAAGGCCGAAGAGTGGATCGACACAAATGCTCGCGTTCAAGATGGTGCGAGACTGGTCCAAATGGGCTTTAACATCATGGTTCAAACGCCCGAAAACTCGGGAACAGAAGCTGAGCGTGCATTAAGATCGCTCTACCGTTCCCGAGGGTTTGAGCTTGAGCGGAACGACTGCGTGCACATGCCAGTTATGCTTTCAACCCTACCGATGGGATATGGCGACAATTTTGAGAATGATTTGAGCCGGCTGAAGTTAAGTCGAACAAGTCTTACTAGTGTCGCAAAAGCACTTGCGCCGATGCAAGGTCAGCCTCGTGGAGATCGCATTCCCCATATCATGCTGCTTACGCGTTTTGGTCAGCCGGTCCAGTACAGCCAGTTTCAAAACCATGGGAATGGCAACCACAATATGGCTGTCGCTGGAACCTCAGGCTCCGGTAAGTCAGTATTCATGCAAGAGATTGCTTGGACTGGGTATGCCCTAGGACATCAGATCTTCGTTATTGACGATGGTCGAAGCTTCAAAAATCTTTGTCATTTGGTTGGTGGCAATCACGCCGAATTTCGTGCCGATCGTGCGGTGAGCGTAAACCCTTTCTCGATGATCAACGAAGACTCAACACAAGACGATGAGGAGATGCTCGAGTCACTGAACTTCATTGTTCTAGTCGTTGTGGCGATGGCGCGAGGTGAAGAGAACGCCAGTAAGGAAGAGCTGGGTCTCATAAACCAGGCGGTCAAGTCGGTTTGGGAAGAACATGGTCGCAAAGGCGATGTAACGAAGGTCCAATCATGGCTTAACGCGTTCGCCGAAGAAAACGACGAAGTCCGAGCGCGCGACCTCGCAACAGCTATGAAGCCATTTTGCCAGGGCGGAACCTATGAGTCATTCTTCAAAGGCGAAGCGACGCTAGAAATGAGTTCCGGCTTCAACGTATTTGAGATGAGCGACCTTGAAACGAAGAAGGATCTCCGTGGCGTCGTGATCTTCTGCATGATGTTCATGATATCCGCCGCAATGCGCCAAGGCGGGCGTCAGAAGAATTATACGCTCATCATTGATGAGGCATGGGCGCTACTGGGCGGCGGCGCCGCTGGTGAATTTATCGAAGGCTTCTCTCGTCGCTGTCGTAAATACGGCGGCAGCCTGATCACTGGCACCCAAAGCTTCAACGACTTTTATAAGTCAGATGGCGGTCGTGCGGCATTTGAGAATAGTGATTGGCGCGTAGCTCTGCGTCTCAAGTCCGATGAAATAGACCAACTTCAAAAATCCCAGCGAATGTCGCTATCGGATGCGCAGATCGCTGTCATGAAAACTCTGAAGATCTCTCCAGGGGAATATAGCGAACTTTTCGTCATGGGCCCTGGAACAAGCTTCGTTGGCCGCCTGGTTTTGGATCCCTATAGCATTATCGCTCTAAGCTCTTCAGCGGACGTGTTTGCTGAGATCCTGCAGAGAACAGAGTTGGGTATCCCGCTGTCAGAAGCGATCGAAGATATGGCTTATCCTCAACGGAGGACGGCATAATGCTAAAATCGAAGCTATCAACAATCGATTTCAGGCACCTATTTCGCCAAGTTACCTGGTTTATCGATTGCAACGCCGCGGCTATCGGTTGGTTTACACTGTTTTTGATCGCGATGACCGGTGCAAATTTCGTCATATTCAGCTGGTTGCTGGGAGACTTCTTCACCCATTTCGCTACTGCGAGCGCAGATGCGAGAACGTCGTTCATCCCATTTGCGTTAGCCATCTATGCTGTTTGGTTGGCTCTTACAGTTTGGCTCCGATGGGGCACACGCCCCCAAAAAGTCAATGGCTGCGTTAAGGCAGAAGTGATCACAACATATCAGCCTTTACCGCTTCCAAAGCCGACCCACGCCAAGGAGCCCGTCAATGTCTGATATTGAAACCCAAGACGCCCCACCACCTATTGTCGAGACAAATCAGGCTTCTGGTTTCCCTTTCACAATAGGTGAAGTTGTCGTTGCGCTCGCAATTGTCGCGATATCTCTATTCATGGTGCGCTTGAACGCTAAAATCGACTCGAAGCAAGACGCGATCGTCGTCGTGGACATGGAAGCCCTGACCGAGCTCGTCAGCGCCGATATTCTGTCTCGCAGCGAGCCTGAAGTCTTACTCCAAAATCGCACAGTCGCGTTGATGGATTTTGCTGAGCTTGAAGCCCAGAAATTGAGCGAGGAAGCTAGGGTAACTGTTGTCGTAAAACAAGCGATCATTGGGACACCGCGAAAAGCGAGAGATGTTACCGAATTTGTTTTCGAACGCGCCGTTGAGCGCGCAGATGCTGTGATGGGGCAATAGGATGGGGCTAAGTTGGTCAAATATTGCAAGACTTTGGATCGTTGCCGTCCTTGCGGTTGTCGTAATGGGCTTGCTTTCAGCTCGTGAACGTTACGCAATTACCCTCAATATGAGCGATAGCCTGCCTAATTGGGCCTTTCTCATCGACAGCCAATCAATCCCTCAAAAGGGAGACCTGGCCATGCTCGTACCGCCCGAAAACCCTTTTCATAATGAAAGGACTTTCGTCAAAAAAATTGTCGGTGTCGCCGGAGATGAGATCCTCAACGAAGATAACTTCATCACCGTTGACGGGGTTGAGATTGGAATAGCGAAGCCGGTCTCTCAAACCGGAAAACCTCTTAAAGCGCTTGAGTCTCAAATCATTCCGGAAGGCTATATCTTCGTCGCCGGCACCCATAAGGACAGCTATGACTCCCGCTATCAAAGCATCGGCTTGATATCTAAAGAGCGGCTAATTGGAAAAGCGGAGCCTATTCTATGATCTCCGAATTACTTTCTATGAAGCTCTTCGGTTTTTTCCCATTCCCTTTGTTTGTTGGCATGGGTGTCGCGTTTCTTGTCTTCCTAACTGCGTTTCCGCGAAGATCATCCCTTGGCGGTTTTAGCTACACGCGTGGAAACCCAGTCATCACTCCCGGTGAAAGGTCAATGTTTGCTTATTTGAGGGCTAATGTTCCGAACCAATATCATGTGTGCCCGAAAGTGCGCGTTGCAGATATCATAAGGGTCAATGGTAGCTTCTTGGATCGTTCGTCCTGGCAAACTGCTTTCAATCGCATCTCTTCAAAGCATGTGGACTTCGCAATCATTGACCTTCAGGGGCAGGTTCAATTCGTCATTGAGGTTGACGATAGATCCCACCTTAAGGGCGAACGAAGAGGCCGCGACTACTTTGTGAATGACGCGTTTGGTGATGCAGGCGTCGATATAATCCGCGTCCCCTGTAATCGGCACAAAAACCATAACCAGCTTAATTCCGCTTTGGAGCTTTTGAAGGCCGATCCAGCTCAAGGGAGATTGCAATGATACGAACACCTAATTGGAGACAAAGGGCAAGATCAGGCTTCCGATTCACAGCAGACATTCTGTTCAAACAACCGATCTTCTGGATCCCATTGGCCATAACTATAGGTCTCTTCCTACTGGCGATCTCATTGCGTCTTATGCTTTCGATCGATGGCTCAGGTTTGTTCCGGGCCTTCGGCGAGGTCGCATACTACCTGGCGCTTGCTGTTGGTGGTTGCTTTCTTGCTGGATCCTTATTCTTCGTGCTCGCTCCTAAAGCTTGCGAGGAATATGGTGATCTCTCGCAGCGGGCCCGGGCCGATGGTACGTAAGGCGTTAGCTTCACTTCTTGTAATATCACTGGCTGCCACAAGTGCTGCAGCTCAGTCCAAAGACCATGGTGTATATGGCGAGGTTTTCGAAATCGGCGAGCCCGATTTAATGACCTTTTTGGAGAGTAGGCTTCGCCGGGCAGAAGCAGATGGCTCAATCGCTCAGATGAACCAAAAAGTAGCCGATCGAGTTCTTGAAGGCGTTCGACGCCCGCCACCAGTCCTCGGCCTCAGTACGCTAAAAGCGACGCGATCATGGTTATACGATCCGTCAATCACGGTGCCTCAGGACTTTGCCGATCACAACGGAGTTGTGTTCGCTCATCGCGGCCAGACCATAAATCCTCTCGAGACAATGACGATGCGAAAGCACTATCTTTTCGTCGATGGTGATGATGGAGACCAAATCCGATGGGCGGTGGATTACTATAGGTCCCTAGACGGTCAAGCTTCTATCATCTTGACGAATGGCGCCCCCCTGGAACTGATGGAAGAACATCAAGTGCGTATGTTCTTCGATCAAAAATCTATCCTAACACAACGCTTTTCGATCACCGCTGTTCCGGCTTCCGTGAAGCAAGAGGGCGTTTTTATTCGAATTACAGAGCACGGTGAACCTGAATGGAAAGGCGGGGCAGATGGATAGATTCTTTAGAACAATTTTCGTTTCGATCGCGGCTGTCTTCATGTTCGCATCCGTTCCTGCTCAAGCAGACGGAACTTGTAACGGCCGTTTCGTAAATCCTATCACCGATCTTTGCTGGGATTGTATGTTTCCCTTATCCGTCGGTGGTTTCCAGGTTGCGAATGGAGGCCACCCAGATACGGTCAATCCTTCTTTTCCAATCTGTACATGCCCAGCCCCACCACCTCTCTTCATTCGGATTGGTGTTGCAATTGGATTTTGGGAGCCTGTTCGCTTGGTCGATGTTGTGGAGGAGCCCTGGTGCTTCGTAAACATTGGCGGAATAAGTCTCACGCCCGGGTTTAACATCGGTGGCGCAAGTACTCAGATCTCAGATGGCGCCAGTGGCTCCGGATCTTATCATGCCCATTGGTATGTTTACCCAGTTTTTTATTGGCTCGAGCTTCTTGCCGACTTTGCATGCGTCGAGAATGCGAGTTTCGATGTTGCATATTTGACGGAGTTGGATCCGCTTTGGAATGACGATGAGCTTTCTTTCATCATCAATCCGGAAGCGGCTATATTCGCTAATCCCGCAGCCCAGGCGGCTTGCTCAGCCGATTGTTTGTCAGTGACCACGACAGGCGTGAATCTGCCAGGAATGTTCTGGTGCGCTGGCTGTCATGGCGGCATGTATCCATTCAATGGAAATCTTCAAAATGATACTACTCGAGTCCAGGCGACAGCTCTGACCGCAGAGCGTTTGGCTTTTAAGCTACATCGTCAGTTGATCGCTTGGGATACGGCTGGGCCAGAAGCACTTTGCGGCAAGGTCATCAGCCCCATCATGCCAAAGGATCAGTACCGCTTTCAGCTGGTTAATCCTGTCCCGCACACAGCCGGACCTGGAACCTGCCCCAGAATGGGCACCGCGACCATTCTCTATGAGGCTGGAAAGACCTTTCCGGCAACGGGCGAAGATATGGGCTACCTGATATGGAGGAAGAGAAATTGCTGCGCGCTCTAGAATACCTTCACCTATTCGCTGCGATCCTTCGGACCCCTATCGCGGTCAACGCTTACATCGCACAGTCGATCCTTCTGTTCGGTGCATCTCTCGGTCTCTTATTAGCCGGCATTACCACTTTATCGAGTTTCCCAGCTGGTGCGGGGCTCATTTGCTTACTCGCTTCGGTGGAGTTGTTTATGACCGGATCGAGCAAGGCTGGTATTCGCCTCCCGAGGTTCAAATTAGCTTTGGCTGCGGGATTTCTCGCATCAATAGGTTACTCACAGCCGGTCCAGGCCCAAGAAGACCAGGGTGTGTTGGAAACCGCGGAAGAAATGCAGGATCAAATCGATAAAGCTGTAGATTCAGAACTGGAAGCAGCGCGATCCTTTGCCGAACGTGCAATTCAGCTTGCAGAACAGCAAATGACCGATGCTGAATACGTAGGAAATACATCTGTACGAATTGATGAAGGCCTAGAAGACGCTCGGGAGCTTTTTGGTATTGAAGGTTACGAGTCCGGCATCATGAGCGCCCAAGACAGTAATCAGTCTCAGCTCTTAATATTGGTCTCCTTGGACATGCCAGAGGAGGCGCTTCTTCAATTAAGTGACTCCGCGCTTAAGAATGATGCTCAGCTCGTAATCAGGGGCCTGGTCGATAACAATTTCGTTCAAACACAAGCCCGCGTCGCCGAGATTTGGCCAGAGGAAAGGGCAGGGGGAGTAAACATAGATCCTCGACCATTCAGGGCGTTTGACGTTACCCATGTACCAGTGTTTTTGCGTTTAGATGCACCATTGGAGCCCTGCGGGTCTCTCGGTTGTATCCCGGCCCGTCCACCATTCGAAATGGTAAGAGGCAATATCTCTTTAGAGGCGGCCTTGGACATAATGTCCGATGGAAGTTAGGAGGCTTCAATGTCCGTGGATCCAATGAAGCTATCATCTTCAGAGGTCAAAGAACACTTTGTTGCTGATGGACCCGTCGTCATCTCCCTCGAAGATGGATCAATAACGGATGCCGCATCTGTGAAGCCGGAAGATACGGTGGTTGAGGCTATGAGAGAGCTCATAGCATTTGCCCAATCCTGCGCTGGCGAGCCGGTTTTTGGAATGCTTACTGGTGCTGAACTGCTTGATCCGGTCAATTTAGCGAAGTCGCATCGATCTGCGTATGTGCAGATTACCGCAATCGTCGGTGAATGGCTCGAAACTCAATCGAACAATTGATCCAATGACTATCTACAAATTGTAAGAGAATGGTTGATTTCACTCCGTAGATAGGACAAAGATAACCCATCGGTCGCGGGTGAGAGCGTTAGGACCGTCCCATTAAAGCGCGCGTAGGAGACTGCGCGCGGTGAATGTTTGGACGAGCCGCCCGTGATTATACGATCATTTCTTCTTTCCGTTTTCTGTGCCGTTGGCTTTTCAGGCCAGCTTACTCTCACAGCTCAAGAAGACGTAGAGTTTGATTTTACGCGAGCGCAAAGCCAAACAGCTGCGGAGGACGCTCAGTCCTCGTTTTCAGGTGATATTGATTTCGATAGTTTAGCAATCGACCCTTCAGAATTTGGAGGTGCGTCTGATCTTCCAACAGACTTGATGGATTTCGAAGGAAACCCCGACGCTCTGAACAATGCGTCTACGGATCCTGAGCTACAAGACTTGTTGAACCGATCCATGTCCAACGGAGTCACAGACGGTGGCTTCGACGATTTCGTGAGCGGTCTGATCGGGGGCCAACCAGATCCATTTGACATTACAGGGTTTGATGAACCAGTGCAGAGCGACGAATGCCGCGTCGAAGAAGTTGCTCGAGATGATGTCCGGCGAAGCGAGTACGTGTGCTCGATCGATGATTTTACTGGTCTTGAGCAACCGAGCTGCAACCGAGTTTTGGTTCATCCAACCGATGATGATTACATTTATGAATGTGACGAAGTTCGGATTGATACGCTAGCGCCATGGCAGGGCGATTGCGAACCCCTCGATTCAGACGCAGGCTGCGAACAAACTGGAGAGGTCTGTAATCAAGAGGCTGACCCCGTTCCAGAACGTTTTGAGTGTCAAACGGGCCAAACCGGTACAGATTCGACCGAGAGCTGTGAGGAAAACCTAGTCCAAATCCTGGACGCGGATTTCGAATATAAATGTCGTCGCACTTGGAATGTCGATCATTGGGAATATAGCCCCGAATGTGACAGCCTAATTGCGGCCAACTGTACTGAAACCGGCGGAGAATGCGTTGTCGAGGGCCCACCGGTCTTCGATGAGTATACTTGCGAAACGGGCCCGGGCTCTGACGCTCGAACAGAGACGTGCTCATCAGATCTGCAGGTCGATATCGATGAAGACTATCTATACGCTTGTGAACAGACCTGGAACCCCGTCACGCGGCGCTGGGACTATGTGAACCCAGACACATGCCAAGCGGCAGCGAGCAACTGTACGCGGGTCGAAAACTGGAGCTGTGACACTGGCGGAGAGCCAAATGTCGAAGATCGTTATTGTGAGCGAGGTCAGCAATTATCGGATACTCCTGAGTCCTGCCAACAGGACTTGCTCCATCGAGTTGACTTTAACTTCGATTACCAGTGCAGCGAAATCTGGGATCTGGGATCAGGGACATTCGTGCCTGATCCTGCTTGTACCACATTGGCGGCAACGCCCGGTTGCACGCGGGGCTCGTCAGCATGTGTAGTTACTCGTGATTTTCCGACCGTTAAAGAGACTTGTCTAACTGGTGAGGCGCTCGGGAGCGAGGCTCGCACTTGCGAATTGCCAATTGTCCATCAGATCGACACTGATTATGTTTATGAGTGTGTTCGAACATTTGATGCTGGCAGCCAAACGCACGTTGATGGCGCGACTTGTGGGCCCCTAAAATCCAATAGTGAATGTACTTTCCAAAGCGAGACCTGCACACAGGCATCACCTCCCACAACACAAGTATATACCTGTCGCCACGGGGAGAGAACCGAGCCTCGTGATGAAAGCTTCGAGCGAAACCTTCGCGTTGAAGTCGACCTCGATTACGTTTACCGCTGCTATGAGGATTTCAACACATCAACGAGCCAGTGGATCCAGGACGCAGCATGCGGCCGTCTCTCAACGACCTCCTATTGTGAAGAAACAACGTCCTCTTGCGTAACCAATTCTCCGGGCGTGTTTAGTGAACACACTTGTGAAACTGGCTACCGCATCGATGAAGAGAGCGCGAGTTGCGATGCTCCGCTCGAGATATCGGTTGATATCGATTATGGATATGATGCCGTTCGCAGTTGGAATGGATCAACTCACGAACCCTCTTATGAGCATTCTCGACTTGTCCAACACGGTTGCGAAATTGAAAGCCAATCGTGCACGACTGCCAGCCCTGGTGTTTTCTCCCAGCACACTTGCCAACAGGGCTGGCACTACGTTCCGGAGAACAGAACTTGCTCCCGCCCTCTCACCGTTACCGTCGATGTTGATTATGAGTATCAGGCGACGCGCGATTGGAACGGATCCGCGTTTGCGAATAGTTCAGCGCTCAATCGCTTAAACTCAACGTCTGGCTGCTCTCAAACCAATAGCCGTTGCACTCAAGCATCCCCAGGCGTCTTTGGGACCTACAAGTGTAATCGAGGCTATGTCGCAGATACGGAGAATCGGACCTGCAACCGCGTCCTTAACGTCACAGCAAGTCAAAGCTATCGGCATATTTGCCGTTGGGTCCAGCGGAACAATTTCGAGCCATTCACGTGGTTTGAGATGTGTCCGCATTTGTCAGAAAACGCGACCTGCCGTCCATCTGGTCAGCAACAGTGTGCTCTTGGACAAAGAGGGCAGTACCGTTGTTCTCACGATGTAATCTGCGGAAGCCAGACTGTTGGCCACTCTAACGGCATCGCTCTCACTCCTACGATAAATGAGAGCTGGGACCAAAGTAGCTGTAACACTCTTGAGGCAACCTGCACGGGCATCAATGAGCAGTGTATCGAGGGCCCAAGTACGAAAGTTATCAATGGTGTCAGCGTCTATAAGACTTGCTGGAATTACCGGAGAACTTATCGCTGCAACACTGAATCGTATCGCGACAATTGCTCGTTGCCATCTGGGGCCCAAGAGGTTCGCCAAACCTGCACCCGTTACAATGGCAGCACCTGCCGCGATCGCGAATACGAATACCGCTATCCGCTACCAGATCCTTCAGGCGGCTGTCACCAATACACCCACACATTCCGCTGTGAAAATGCAGTATCTGGTGTGGGAAGTCCGACACAGACGTTTAGATCCGAATCTGGTTCTTCCTGGAACATGTCGCAGTGCAACTCCACGATCGCCGGAGGCCGCTGCAACGGCTCCCCTCAAGTTCGCTGCGTCGAAGGTGCGGCTACTCGCACAATCAACGGATTGAGCGTCTACAAATCTTGCTGGCGGCAAGAGCTGACTTATAGCTGCTCCCCGAGGCAAGACGTAGACACCTGTAATCCACCTTCCGGCTCTACGCTCAAAAGCGAAACTTGCGCTTGGTCAGATGCTGGGACTTGCCGCCTATTCAATCGTGTTTACGAGCGTGAAGAGCCAGATCCTTCCGGCGGATGTCATGAATATACAGATCGGTTCCGGTGTGAAAACACAGTCAGTCTTGTAGGCCAGCCAGCTCGGACGTATCGAGATATTACGGCTGAGGCTTTCAATCGAGCTACATGCGGACCGCTTTCTAGTGATGCGGCTTGTACCAAAGTGCGCACCGAATGCCTTTCGGGCCCGGAAACCCGAACGATAAATGGCTTAGAGGTTACCAGAGACTGCTGGGAAGAGAGAGATGTCTATTCCTGTGATCGTCGGACCGACATAGATACTTGCACGCCGCCTGCTGGATCGGTGCTCGATTCAGAAACGTGTCTATGGCAGGACTCCGGCTCTACATGTCGTCTCTTCCAACGCGTTTATAAGAAAGAAGAAGCTGATCCATCAGGTGGCTGTCATCGGACCGAGAAAAGATACCGATGTGAAGACGTTGTGGGCGGCATTCCTCTTCCGATCGATACCCTTCGAAACATCGAGCGTGAATTCTGGGACAACGGAGATACCGAATCCGATCTTCAGGGACAGGGCTGTGTTGAGACGGCAGAAACCTGCGTTTCTGGTCCAGCAACGAGAACCATAAATGGTCTAGCAGTTACCCGTGATTGCTGGAGAACGGCTTTCACTTACACATGTGAGGATAGCGTTCCATTTGATGGTTGTGAGCCTGAATCAAATTGTGCAGAGGACAGCGAGGTTTGCGTAGAGACAAACAGTGACGGTAGCTGCGCAATTTACGAGAAGTCATATATCTGCACTGTCGATGATGGTTCGGGTGGATGCCAAGAATTCACCAGCAACTATCGCTGTGAGAACCAAGTTTCCGGCGCCGGTCCTGTTGTGGATACGATCCGCGAAGCCGGACCAGGTGTATTCGATGAGAATCTCTGCGCGGCTCACATGGCAGACGTCGGATGCGTCCAGGCCTCAGAACGTTGCATTGATAGCTCACCGACGACGCGAAATGTCAGTGGCGTATCTGTTTCGGAGACGTGTTGGAGAAAAGAGCGAACCTATAATTGCGAAACGAGCGTCGCCTTCGATGATTGCACGGGCTTCGATCATTGTACGCTTTCTTCTGAAGTCTGTGCTGAGACAAAAGCAGATGGGTCATGCGCGAATTACGAGCGTACATATGATTGCCCCGTCGATGATGGATCAGGTGGCTGCGCTGAGCAAAACGTCAATTATACCTGTAGCGCGACCGTGCCAGCTGCCGGCTCCCCAACGCAAATCAATGTCTCAAACATCGGTTCTGAACTTTGGGATGAGCGTTGCATCGGCTCTTATCCGCAAGGACTTTGTGTCGAACAATCAAGCTCGTGTCTCACCGGCGCCGGCTCAAATACCGTCCGCCCGGTTGTAACTCAGGCTCAGCTTGAGGTGGATCCAGGTCTCGCAGATCTTTTAGGCCTTTCTGGCGCAACTGCCGGCACTGGACGTCCCGATGATCTGGGTCTGGCCGAAGGGGTATTCCGGGTGAACGATAGCTTACTTGGAGCGCTACCGAGCGTTTTGTCGTCATGTGATCGTCGCGAAATCACTTACGGATGCGAAACGGCGACGGCCGTTGATACATGCGGCGAGTACGAGGATGATCAGCAAGCATCGCTGTTCCTCGGAAACCCAATGGGCGCTATGGCATCGATCGATGATCAACGCCGCATACGGTCTATCGATACATTGGGCGCTTCAGCTTGGACTGAGAGAGGTCAGCATGATGCACTTCTGTTCATGCGAGCCCTTCAAAAAGGATTGCTTCACAAGGCTCAATTCGGCGGCCAGCGTTGCCACTATTACATCGATCCAGGATGTACGATCGATCCAGAAATAGAGCCTTGCGATATATATCCAGAGCTCTGCGACCCAACCTACGACCCACCGCCAATTCCGAATGAAGGAGACGCAACACAGTGCGTATTCCAGGACGAGGAATGCGTTGAAACAAGCCGGACCGGCGAATGCGTCCGTCACCGTCGTCGCTACGCTTGTAGCGTCGAGGATGGAAGCCAAGGTTGCGCCGAGCGTTCAGACCTATGGCGTTGCGATGTTCAACTTCCAAATGGTGAAGTAGTCGACACCGTTTACGCACCTGGCGATCAGGTATTCGACTGGTCTGGGTGCGATACGCTCGAAGATAGTCCGCTTTGTGTTAAAAACGGTGAGCCATATTGCACCGACGATTCCCCACGATCACGCGACATTGGTCAAGGCGTAATTGCTGAAGCGGATTGCTGGCAACTAACCCAAGACTACAGCTGCGGAGCGGTAGCCCCGCCTGCCGGTTGTTCGCCAGCAGCTGGCTGTTCTCTACGCGATACGACCTGCACGACCCGTGATGTCGATGGCACCTGCCTTGTTGAAGAGCGGCGCTACGAATGCCCTGGCGACGATGGATCAGGCGGGTGTGCAGAGGCTGAAGACACTTATCAGTGTGAAGATCCGGTCGACGGCGCTGGGACGATCACAGACGTAGTGATCACGGTAGTCGACACCCAGTGGGAGACAGATCCGAATTGCACCTCAGATGATGGTGACCGCTGTGTTCCGGAAACCGAGACGGTTTGCACAACTGATTATGCAACACCGCAAGGAGCAGATCGCATCCGTTGGCGCGACGAATTCCTCTACAATAGCTGCGATATCGGCGAGCGAAGAGAATGCTGGGGCATCAATCCGACATGGCCTGTAGTAACGGGCTGTCAGACACGGACCCGCAACTACCAGTGCACCGATTATTCAGATGTGAACACGTGCCCCGAGCCCATACCTTCTGGCTGTCAATTGGCGTCGACCGTTTGCGCCGAAACCAATCGCCTCGGTGCGTGCGTCCTTGAGACGTTCGAATACACATGTGACGCGCGCCCTGGTGGCTGCGTCGATCGAACACGAACATTCCTGTGTGAGGATCTCGTAGATGGCGCTGGGCCTCCCGATGACACAGTAACAGAGGTCCTGGATCCTTATTGGGATGAAAGCGAGTGTGATCCCTTCTTAGACGAAGAGCTAGGCTGTGTTGAAACGAACCGTACATGTACTGCTGGTCCCTCGACCCGTCAGATCGCAGCTCAAGAAATCAGCGCTCAATGTTGGAACGAGCGGGTTGATTATACCTGCGAGGATGTAGGAGAGCTTGCTACTGACTGCGATCCACCCGAAGACTGTGAGCTGGTGAGCGAACTCTGTATTGAGGACGATCCCGATCCGACGATTGGCTGTCGCAGCTTTGAGCGCACTTACTCTTGCGAGTTTACAACCACCTCGACCGTTGAAGAGGAGGTCTGCGGCGAAAGCGTAAGTTGCTTCAATGGTACTTGTACTGCTGTCGACATGCAGGAAAGCCAGGACATGCCTGAAGCCCTTGCCCAGCTTTCCGCTCTGGGGCAGGCGCATGAAGGCGAGGGCGCTACGTCCGCATCTCTTCGACTCATGGGCGGAGATGATCTTCGGTGTCATAAATCAGGGTTCTTGAAGAATTGCTGTTCAGGCGGCGGTCTTTTGAACAACCTTTTCGGGTCTAGCTGTAACGAAGAAGAACAAGAACTCGCTCATAGACGCAGTGAAAATCAGTGCGTTTACGTCGGAACATATTGCGCCAAGAAGGGCTTCTTTGGATGTCGCAAACGTAAGCGTACATTCTGTTGTTTCGGGTCAGAGCTTGCAAAAGTCGTCAACGAGCAGGGCAATCAACAGCTAGGACTGGGCTGGGGCTCTGCCAAGAACCCGCAGTGTGACGGGATGACCCCAGCGCAGTTCGCGCAGCTCGACTTCAGCAATATCGATTTCAGCGAGATATTGGCTGATGTCACGAGCGGCTTCGGCCCTCCTGGAGAAGGAACGATCGAGGATCGCATCCGAGACCGCGTTTCAAACTTCTACACCCAAGGTTCTTCAACATCCTGTACGGAGGCAAACCCATGTTAATGCGGATATCGTTCCGGGATATCTCATCGCTATTTTTGATCCTTTGCATTGTGACCTTAGGCATTGGATCCTCAGCGGCTCAGCCCAGTGAGGGCGACGCTCTCTATTGCGAAAAAAGATCACTCGGGACCTGGTTTTATTGTGAGACACCTGAACCGGAAGAGCCAGAGCCAGCACCCGAAATAGCCCCTCCGACGCACCCGCCTTTAACGTCTGAAGAAATGCTTCTGCAAGATGCCAAAGCCTTCCAACAGGCGGTCGAAGACGCTCGAATGCTCGCGGTTTATGATCCCACTCCTGCTCGCGTGGAGCATTACCAGTTTATGCAGGCGCAGGCTGTTTATAAGGCTACCATGTTCGCTGATCATTGGCGCCGAAATACCTGGGGGAATCCTGATCTTGATTACACCACTCGCCGTCCAGTGGCGACTTATGCGAAGCAGACCTGGATGGATGTTCGCCGTGATGAGCGAGAGCAGGTGCTTGCGGATCTTTCCAAGGAATACGCACTTGTTTATTTCTTTGAGGGGACTTGCCCATACTGCCAGCGCTTTGCACCAGTCCTGAAGCGGTTTTCTGAGAAGTATGGCGTCCATATCAAGGCCGTAAGCGTTGATGGTCTCGGAAATCAGCATTTCCCAAATGCAGAGCGAGACCAGGGCCAATTCACAACTCTTTTAGCGGGTCAGCGGCGCGTGGTGCCGGCAGTGATGCTCTATCATCGCGAGACGAAAGCGCCGACCTGGCTCACCTTTGGATTGGTTTCACAGGAGGAGCTCGCAGAGCGAATTTTCGTCACGATGGCACGCCCAGTAGGGGAGGACTATTGATGGCGGTTGATTATGAGAAACGCGGATATGCGCTTGTTTGGGCCTGTACCGATCAAACACAAACGCCTTCTAGGTTTGTTCGCCCAAAGCGGCGCATCAAGCGCGTAGATCCACTTAATCCGACCGGGCGAACTGCCCAACTAGCAAATACTATTTTGGCTGACGGGGTGTCGCTTCCAGCGCTCATTCTCCACCGATCTAAGGACGGCCACACAGTTTATCTCGATTCTGACCAGTCGCTGGATGATGCCGTGGAGAACGGCATGACTTTCTTGCAGGAGCGTACCGATGTTTGATTATGTTTACCCACCAATAAAGGCATTGCTACTGGCTGGCCTGCTCGGCCTTGGTTGTTTTCTTTGCACCCAGTTCTCGGCTCAAGCGCAAGTTTCCAGCGAGCTCGAGGACTTTTGGGACGGCGTTCAGGCGAATGCGAATGTGACGGGCCCTCAAGCAGATATTGGTCAACAGGGCGGATACTTCACTGCTGGGAGTCTCGTGTATCGCGCCCCCCAAAAAAACCTCCAGCTGGTTACCGCTCGGGCTCCTACAATAAGAGCCGGCTGTGGTGGCATCGATATGTATGCCGGCGCCTTCGGCTTCGTTGACGCCGACCAATTCATTGCGATGCTTAAATCAATCGCGTCCAACGCGCAGGGATATGCATTTCAGTTGGCGCTTCAAACGGTTTGCGATCAATGCGCTGAAGTGATGGATAAGATGAATGCGCTCGCCCAAAAGGTGAATGCAATGAACATCAACAGCTGTGAGGCTGCTGAAGCACTGGTGCATAGCGCGATCGGCGAACACGAGCGCTCCCAACGCCTTGCTTGCGAGACAGTCGGCTCCTTCAAGGGCATTTTCTCAGACCAGTCGGAAGCCGTTGCCGAATGTTCTAATGCGGGACAGGCGAACGCGGCGGCTGAAGCAGATTCCGATATCGCGGCAAAGTCCATTATGAACAAGAACCGTGCCTGGGAAGTGGCGAGCACACTTCCATATGTTACGTCCGGAACTGCGGACGGCCGCGCTTATGCGGAGTTCCTCATCACTTTGACTGGCACTTATATCGCGCGTGTTGAAGGATCAGACGGGGCAGAACCGGAATTCTTGGTGTTTCCCCCACTCGGCGACAGCGATCGTATATTTGAAGGTCTGATGCTTGGCGCTGACGCCCAGCCAATGGAGATTTACACCTGCCAAGCATGGGATGGACATCCCGTTACTCGGTGTTTGGATATGACACGATCGACTGTGACGATCGATGCGGACGCTGCAATGCTGCCCAGGTCTCGCCAGATGCTCGATGGTATCCTCGACAAGATCGAAACGCGCACAGCCCTTCTCGATGAGGAGCGTGCCTTCCTAAACAGCTCATCGCTACCAGTCTTTCGGATCCTCTCTGTAAGCTATTCCTATTCGCCCACTGCGGCTCGAGCAGAAGTCCCTGGCCTGGCAGAAGTTATTGCGGTTGAGCTTACCGCTCAATTTATCTCCGACGCCCTTGCGGAGATACGCCGCGGTCAAAGCACCTTTGAACAACACGCCCCAAAAGAGGACTTTGATCGTTGGCGCACGCGCATTCGCGCCCTCGAGGATCGTGTTTGGCAAGAGCAGCAAGCAGTGAGGGAAAAGGCGACGTCTCTCCAAGAAATCGTCAACAAATATCGGATTCTCGAAGAACACCTTGCTAAGCGGATGGCTGTGCGAATGTCACGAGATTGGGCCGGATCCCGGCGCCGGGGGACATAGCATGGACGCCTTTGTTTATGGGCAGGGTCAAACCTATGCCGATTTCTTCAACGCGATCGCTATTCTTGTCGGCAATGACGTAATCAGCTCTGCTGTTCGCCTAGGCCTACTTTTTGGGTTGATCGCATCCATCATGATCGCGGCGTTTTATAATCGCTTTCAAGAGATCTTCCGTTTCTTCATTCTGTCCTTCTTCATCGTTGGTGTGTGCGTTATCCCAAAAACTTCGGTGAACATTTACGATGAAGTAGGAGGCGGGCCTCCTTTCACGGTAGACAACGTGCCCCTCGTCGTCGCGATGGTTTTTAGCGTCAGCACAACGGGCGGCAGAGCTTTTACCCAAACCACAGAAACGGCTTTTGGTGATCCTGATATCGCCAAGTATTCCGAGAATGGGATGGTCTTTGGTTCTCGGCTCGTGGTTGAGCTCAACCAAATGCGCTGGATCGACGATATCTACGCGCGCAACATGCAAAACTACATCGTCAATTGCGTCTACTATGAATTGCTCGATGGAGCTTACACTGGTGATGATCTCAGGAATTCCGACAATTTGTTGGAGTTCATTACCACTGAGAACCCACCTAACCCGGCTCGATCGACGCCTTGGTTCGCAGAAGTAGGGGCCACTGCAACCAGCCCCCGGAGAACTTCTGAAGCCATACAACCCTGTTCATGGGTGGCTAATTGGCTTCAAACGCAGGCCACGAATAATATAGCGGCCGCACAGCTAGCATTAGGCCGTCGCGTTCGCCCAGATAGCGTGGAGTCGTTGATTGCAACGCAGATCGCAACAGGTGTCGAAGGGGCTCATACTCTCCTTCTAGACTCTTCGGAGACCGCTCAAAACATCTTCATTCAAGCTATGATGATCAATTCCTTCCGAGACTCCGTTGATAGTTTCAACGCTGGTGCTGGCAGTGAGTTACAGGCCTACGCGCAGGCGCGCTCGGAAATCCAAACAAGGAATACAAATCTCTTCTCGAGCGAGCTCGCCCATAAATGGATCCCTTACCTGAAGGTCGTCCTCGAGCTTATTTTCTATTCGATGTTTCCGATCTTGTTGCCGTTCATGGTCATCCCCCAGTCTGGAATGGGTATTATCAAGAACTTCGTTTCTGGATTCTTCTTCCTACAAGTTTGGGGACCGCTTTTTGTTCTTTTGAACAAGTTTATGGTAACCGCATCTGTGTCAGAGGCGCGCGCGAGTCGAGCGGACGCGGAAACGGGCGCTCTTGGCACAGACATGACGCTTTTCAACATGGACGCCATATCCAGCGGTCAGGCAGATATCGCATCGATCGCAGGATTTCTTATGATGTTGATACCGGTAATTGCCGGAGCGCTCACAATGGGTGTGAACCGCGTTGCACAGCAATCAGAGAGCCTTCTGTCATCTACTCGAGCGAGTGCCACAGACGCTGCGAGAGACGTAACCATGGGAAACTTCTCGCTCGGCACGTCTTCATTCAACACACATCGACACGACCAAAACTTTGGAAACCAATGGTCTGACAGCACAGATGTCAATCAGGGAATGGTCTCTTATGTTAATCCAGACGGATCGAAAGGTCAGATTGGGCGTAGAGGAAACCAGATATACGACGGCCGCCCTTCCATGAGCAGTTATGGCGTCGAAATGCAGCTGTCCAGCGAACTCAGCGGTTCATTGACCGAGCGTCGTGACGAAAGCTTTAGTCGTGGGAAATCTTTCGACCAGCAGGCGACTGCATCTCGGAATCAAAGCTACCAAACGATGGCCTCCGCAACTGAGCAAGATGTCCAAAACATGGGCGCCTATTTTAGAGAGAATTTTTCTGATCAGGCGAATGTAAGCAAAGCGCTAGAGACTTATGAGCAAGCGATGGACCAACAGCGTCGATCCATGTCAGCTGGCTTCTCGGAGCAGTACTCAGATCGAAAAGCACTGACCGGAGGCGGGAACGTAGATATCCAAGCCTCTAAGGGCGGGAAAGCGATGGGTAAAAAAGGACAGATCGGAGTTCGCGGTTCCGGTGGCATCCAAGGCGACATTTCCAATCTGAATACTGCATCAGCATCCGCCAATGCAGAAGCATCTACATCACTGCTTGAGCAAGAGTCATTCAGAGAGGCCGTAAACACTCTAACATCCGCGGCTTCCGAACGGGGCGGTACTCGTGACTTCGGCCAAAACCTCAGTACCCTTAACCAGGCCAGCGATTCGATGGCTCGCGCTGATGGCTTTTCATTATCCGCCGCGCGAAGCTATCGTGAGGCAGACAGCTATACCGAAGCCGCCCAGGATGCACAATCGGGTCGTTTGACAACGGGGGTCAGGCTTGATGATGCGTTCAACAATTTCCTCTGGAATAAATCTATCGAAGAAACCGGGTATGCACCTTTGAACTTCCAGGCGGATATGCAAGCGCGTTTCCGAGAAGATCCAGTCTATGCTCAGCAAACGCTGGATGAATTTGAGACCCGTTATGCCGATTTTGTCGTAGGGAGAGGAAATACCGGAGACAGCTCAGACATAATATTCGCCGGTCCGACAGACTCCGCTCAATTAGACGGGGCACGCGCCATCGGCGCGAATCCCACTTCGTTTGATAATCGTCAATCGGCCGCAGATAGATCGATTGAACGTCCATTCGGCATGCCTGTCGAAGAATTTGTTTGGAGTAACGAAACAGCCGTTGGTGAAAGACAAGTAGAATTAGTCCAAGAGCGAAACCAAGGCCGTCAGGCACTTAACAATCGATCCAGCCAAGACCTAATGCCAGACGATCTCGGAGAACTAAAAACGCCGGCAAGAAGCATGAGCGATAGTATGCGCAGACCTATCGTCGAGAACATCACAGGACCTATAGCTAACGGCGTCACTTGGATTGGCGATCAGTTCACTGGAACTGAGCGCAATCCAGAAGACTATCCCAGCAACGTCTGGGATAACGCTCGAGACCAGCAAGCACGAGAGGATCGATCGGAGTTTCTTCGTTCAGACGATAAGCAGCTGAACTAATCTCTATCGGGCGGAGCCTGTAGCTCTTCAAGTTAGCCGACGCTAGAATACGTCGCAGCCGTGTAAACTATCGTTCCCACCACTAATAACAGTAGTGCAACACCAATCACGGCAAAGCCTTTTCGGATACCATCAGTCAGTTTTGGTCCGGCTTCTGTATCTTCAGTTAGGTTGCTATGTTCTGCATTGCTATCTGGAAGTACGTCGCTGAAAGACTCGGATGTCACTAACGGCGTTCCTGGTGCCGCCGGCTGGTGAAAGCCCGCGGCATCATAAGAGTAACTCAAGTCTTGCGTAAGCGTACGATCGGTCATTCGAGCATTATAACATACATTTTGATTTGGGTCATTCACGCATAGTTTTACTGCATTGCCGCAGTGAAACGTTAATGATCCGTTTCTATATGCATCATTCTAGGCGCAAAATCGCCTGGCACGGCTTTGCATCCGTGAAAACGCGAGTCTGGCCTAGTTAACGGCCGGATGCGGCCGTGCTGTCCAGGGTTTACCTAAAAGCGGTCGGCCCGATCGCTCGCGTTTGGGATGCAAACATCCGGCTTCGTCCGGGGTTAACGCGGGTCATGGGTTAGAGTGTGGGACATGTCGAAGAAACTCGATATTCAGTTAGGGCAGAAGCTCAGACGGATCCGGGAAGAATGCGGATTGGGGGCATGGGATACCGCCCAAGCCCTTAATCTCACTCAGCTTGAATACGCAGCGGTTGAGATGGGTGCAGCCACACTGACGACAGATCAGATTGTTGAATTCTGCATACTTGCAGATGTTTCCCTCGAGCGTCTTTTCGATGTCAGGGAACAATCCCTTCCGGATCGAATGACCCGTATCGCTTCGATCAAGCGGGCTGCATTACGCTTGGAGAATACAGGACCAGGCCTAACAGATACCGAGCTCGTCCTACTCGAGCATTTCCTGAAGATTACGTACTAGCGCTAGCAGTCTTTTGCCCATTCATCGGTCTTGCGGTCGTGTAAGCCCATCTCAACACCAATATCGCCATCATCGACAAAGCGGCCGCCTTCAGAAGTAGCCAGGCGTAAGAATTGAAGCCGAAATTGTATTGAATCGAAGCCGGCGCTGTGAATGGGAACCATCCAGCGAGCTCGTTCAGTAGCGATGTCGGCGATCCGTGGAGGGCGTAGGCTATGAAAGCCGGCGCGAACGCGGCTGCGCTTACAAAGCCAGTCAGAGACCTGACTGTTGTCGGCCGTGAAGACCTATTTGCAATAACAAGAATAATCGAGGCGAAAATGATGTATCCGGCCGGCGCTGATAACAAGAACAGCAACACCCTGGACGGTTGGGCTGCGACCGCAATTGCCTCGAGCGTTTGATCCACCGCGGTAGGATCCGGGTTGTTTAGACCTCCAACAACGATGGCTCCGATGAGTAGAATCCAAGGGACAGCCAGAAAGCTGTATCCAAGCCCGATACCGATGAGCTTAGACAAAAGAAGGTCTCCTGGTGACAGATCAGATTCTTCATCACCAGGACGTGTCAAATATGCAGTGATCAGCGTCTGGGCTGCTGCAGCGCAGAGTAGGGCGGTTATCGATCCGAATATCAGCGCCGCGATCGGAGCGAATCCTTGCTGAGCAGGATGAGAGGGTGAGCGATTTTCATAAGATATTGAGGGAAGGGCGCCAGAGACGTCACCTGGTAGGGAAGCTCTTTCGAACACTCTTCTCAAAGATGAAGTCAGGACTGCGGCTGAATCAAAACTCAGATCTCCGGTCTCACTTACTGACAAAACACCATAATATTCCTGGTCGGCTTCCCAAAGTTCCGCTTCTATATTGAGGAGCTGCGGATCCTCCGCGGAGAGCGCTTCTAGTTCTTGGTTTAGGCGCACCACGAAATCGCTTTGCGTTAAAGCGCTGCTTGCGCTTGAAACAGCGATCGTCCGCGGCCCCTGATTGGCGGCGATTAACACGGCCGCGAGAAATCCAACGACCGCCAAGATAAATGGGCCCAAGCAAGCAATCCAGAACCCTGGTGAGCGCAATATGTCCTTCAGCTCTCCAAATGAGGCTCGATAAACTGCTGCGATATGCTCTTTTGGTGGTGTCTCAAACATTCGTCGGATCCTTTAGCCCAGATTAACCAGGCTTCTTACAAATTGTAAGAAATTTCTGTTGGATCAAACCCAAATGTTGTTTTCAAACGAAAGGGGCCAACCGGTGAAGCAGCTGAACCCCTAGAGTGTGCACGTGGATTGCCTGTAGAACCTATCGCATTGGGCTGTTCGTAACAAGGGCTCACTTATAATCGATCGTGCGCGATCAATCAGTAGCTGAATATAGAATTACTTCCTATATTCACTCTTCACTCACGAAGTCGATCTATACAATAAATGGGAACGCAGCTTAAATCTAATTGCTGGCTGGGGATAAAATGGTGAAGGCTGAACAAACAGAAACACTTCCAACTGTTGATCCGAAGGACCTTGAGGCGGCTTATCTTGAGTGCGGCGACATGTTCACTGAGGTTAATCCGGATGGCAGCGTTACCGCAAAATCAATTGTAAACCGCCTTGATAGGATTCAGCCTGCAATGCAGAGCTCCGACGCTCTCGACCTTTTCCGCCGGCTTTGCCTTCTCGTTGAGCTCGTAGGGGACATCGATGCCAATTGGTCAGACCTGGGCTTCGCCGGTGAGCGCCCTCAGACATTGCCGGATGCATTGTTTGAGCTTGCTAGTTCGGAAATCGCCTTTGAAAGTAAAATCGGGGAACTCGGCTCCACATTCTTCATGCGCGACGTATTGGATGAGGCGATATCTTTCTTCCGCCCGCACTAGGTCCACTTCTTCTCGAATTTAGGGGATATTCCGGCTTTGCGCCGGCCGCACCTTGAACACTTAGCCTTCACTCTTAGCGATCCAAGCGTTTCGTTTTCCCCAAACGCATGGATGCTAAACACTGCTGAATTCCCGCAATTTGTTGTTCTACATCTAAATTCAAGCTCGATCACGCCTTGCGATTTGAGTTCCGTCAGTGGCGGATTAGGCGCAGGTTTTGGCCGGTGCATTACCATGGCCATCGCGCATAATGTTCTTTTTATGTTCCGTAAAGAGGAATCAAACGATACTCTTGACCCTCCACCCGACTTCCATCTCGGCCACTGCGTCGCCTTTCTCGTTTTCTAGCGTCACATCGACAGTATAAGCTACATCGCCCTTATCATTGAATTCCTGCAGGACTTCTGGAGCGGGTCGCCGCATACGACCCTTGGCCAAAACTGTTCCTCTCGCGGCCTTCTTGTATTGAATCACAGCGTCTGCGATGGCCGCCTTGATGCTCGTAACCTTGTCGGCAAATATCGCAACTGAAGCGGCGCCAGACGCAGCCTCACCCAGAGTGAAAAGCGCTCCTGCGTGCTGAGAGCCCATATGATTCAAGGTCTCAGGGCGGTCGGGGAGTCTCGCCTGTCCGTGCCCTTCGGCGACTTCCAAAAGCTCGATTCCAGTGTGTTTCGCATAGGGCACGTTTTGCTCGAAGAAGCTTTTCATCATGTCGTACATGACGGATTTTTCTAAAC